>Ga0210402_10005629_pt1 | contig 11193 bp, 11 predicted proteins | sample IncBWC7MmetaG_FD_161055 | JGI IMG/M metagenome (GOLD analysis project Ga0210402, IMG submission 161055) | Forest soil microbial communities from Barre Woods Harvard Forest LTER site, Petersham, Massachusetts, United States - Inc-BW-C-7-M | ecosystem: Environmental > Terrestrial > Soil >... | reverse complement strand
CATCGTCGGATCCGACATCGCCCACGCCGTGCCGCTGACACTGTTGGCTGGTCTCGGCCACTGGTACCTCGGTTCGGTTGATTGGCCGCTGCTGGCTTCCCTGCTGACGGGGTCGGTGCCCGGCATCATCATCGGCAGCTACGTTTCTGCGCGTGTGCCTGACGCAGTGTTGCGGCCAATTCTTGCAGCGACCTTGACCGTGGTCGGTGGCCGGCTGGTATTCTAGTGCCACGTGCAGACGTCACCGTCCTACGCGGTTCGTGGCACTTCAAGGATAGCGTGACCGCGGTTCTGGCGTAATACCGCAAATGAGGCCGACCTGATGTGACTGATCGTCGCGTTATGACGATATGACCTTTTCGCCGGCGCTGGTTGCCCTCGGCCGCTCCCACATGGAACTCGCCCATGAGGTGATCCTTGTCGCCGCGGCGCTTGGCCTACTTGGCATTCTGGCCGGTCTTGCCTCGCGCCGAGTGGGAGCGCCGATTCTTCTGGTGTTCCTCGTGATCGGAATGCTGGCCGGCGAGGACGGGCCAGGCGGCATCCCGCTCGACGACTTCTATTCCGCCTACCTGATCGGCAGTGTGGCGCTCGCGGCGATCCTGTTCGATGGCGGCATGAAGACGCATCTTTCGATGCTGCGACTGGCGGCGTGGCCGGCGATCGCCCTGGCCGTGATCGGCGTCGCCGTCACGGCTGGCGTCGTCGCCGCCGCAGTCGCGTGGGTGGCGAGTGTTCCATTCGCGATGGCGATGCTGTTCGGCGCCGCGGTCGCGCCAACGGACGCTGCCGCCGTCGGAGCCTTGCTGGGGCGGGCGCGTCTTGCGCTGCCAGAACGGGTCACCGCGCTCCTGGAAGTGGAGTCCGGTCTTAATGATCCGATGTCCATCTTCCTCACGATCTTCATGATCCAGATCATCACCGCGCCGGCCTCGGCCACATGGTCGAACGCCGCCCTGCTGTTCGCGCGCGAGATGATCGGCGGCACCGTGCTTGGACTTGTCGGCGGCTGGGTGCTCGCGCTTGTGCTGCGTCGTCTGGTGGTCGAGGCTTCGACTGCCATGGTGCTGGTGCTCGCCTTCAGCCTGACGCTGTTCGGCCTTGCGCAGGTCGTCGGCACCAGCGGCTTCCTGTCGATCTACATCGCAGGTGTAATCACGGGGACCACCGAACATCGCGACAAAGCCGAAGTCGCATACTTCATGGAAGGCTTCGCCTGGCTTGCGCAGATCGTGTTGTTTCTCATGCTGGGCCTGCTTGTCACTCCGCATGAGTTGGTGCCGTTCATCCCGGCCGGAACTATCATTGCCATCGTGCTGATCGTGATTGCGCGCCCGGTTGCGGTCTTCGCCTGCCTGCTGCCATTCCGGTTCGCGTGGCGAGAGTCCGCTTTTGCTTCCTGGGTGGGGCTGCGTGGTGCGGTTCCCATTTATTTGAGCATCATACCTGCCCTGGCCGATCCTGGCCGCGACGCAAGGTTGTTTTCGGGCGTCTTCGTGGTGGTGGTGGTGTCGCTGGTCATCCAGGGCTGGACGATCGGCACGGCAGCGCGCCTTCTGGGTTTTGGCCGCGCCGCATGATTGTCATCGCTGGCGACCCGCACGGGAATTTCGCGCCGATCCTGCGCGCCTGTGCGGTGCAGGAGCCGGGGACGCTGATCCTGCTGGGCGACTGTGAACTGCGTGTGCCGTTGCGGCTGGCACTGGCTTCGCTGTTTGCTCTCGGCTGGGATGTGCATTGGATCCTCGGCAACAAGGATACCGAGACCGACACGGTTTTCGATAATCTGGCACTCGATTTCCCGGAAGGGGACATCGGCGGCAGAGTGATCGAAGTCGACGGGTTGCGGATCGCCGGCCTGGGCGGTGTATTCAAGCCACGCATCTGGGACCCGAGCGCGGACGAAACGCCGAGCTTCAGCACGCGCGGCGAGTTCCTGGCGAGCCTCGATGCGCGGGAGCACTGGCGCGGCGGTCTGCCGCTGTGGCACCGGGATTCGATATTCCCGGAGGATTTTGCCACGCTCGCACAACAGCGCTTCGACGTGCTGATTTCGCACGAGGCGCCGTCGTCGCATCGCCATGGATTCGCCGCGATCGACCGGCTGGCCGTGGCCGGTGGAGCGCGATTGGTCGTGCACGGCCATCACCATGAATCCTACACGGCGAAGCTGGCCAACGGCATCGACGTGCGCGGCCTGGGTATTGCGGAGCTTTGGGTACTCGAGGTGGCTGCCTAATCGCCTCGGTCGTCGCCGCGTCCCTACTTCGTTGGCTCCGTGAACTCCAATCCGGCATAGAACTCGGAGACCGGCACCTCGATGCCGATTTCCGGCATGGCGAGCGTGTTCTCCTCGGTCAGCGCGGTCGCAATCCAGTCTTCCCCCCGACGCGTGAACACAGCGGCCCCGATACTCTTCTGTTCGAGAATTACGTAGCGCTGAATGGATGGCGTCGCCTGGTACTCACGGAGTTTCTCGATCCGGTCGGTGCGGGCGGTGTCCTCGCTCACGACCTCAAACACGACCACCGGCTGATCGACCACCGTCGCGCTTGGGCTGGTTGGTGTGCAGGTGACCAGCGCGTCGGGATAGCGTGCCTTCCCGGCGTCAATATCTTGACGTTGGGACCCCACGGCCTACAGGGCTGGCCCGCGAGCCGTGTGTCGAGACTCTTACGGACGTTGAACGTGATGAGGTCATGCGCGAGGGTCCCGCCGGTCATGGCGACCGGCTGGAACCCGTCGAACTCGTAGCGGAGTTCCTGACGTTCTTCCCAGGCCAGGAACTCGGTAAGCGTCATCGGTTTGCGCAGGGCAACGTTCATGTCCCGCACCCTAGCATGCCCGCAATATGCTGTCTCCGCGCAGCGTTTACGCAGTCGGCGCGGCCGCTCGTTGTTTCGCCATCTCCTCCTCCCACGGGCCGGGGAACAGGCCGAGGTTCACCACGTCGGGGGCGAACACGCTGTCCTGCCGCGGCCATTTCTCGCGCGGCAATTCGAAGGAAACTTCAAGGCCGTTGCCGTCCGGGTCGCGGAAATAGATGCCGAGCGACAGGCCATGATCGGAGATATGGTCGAATTTCACGCCCTTCTCCTTCAACCGGTAGTAGGCGTCCTTCAGATCGTCCAGGCTCTCCATCATGAACGCCAGATGATTGAGGCCCACCTGCCGCTTTGCCTGCAGTGGCGTATCGTCGCCCACCTCCATCAGCGCGACCTCGTGCGACTTGTCCTTGTCCGCCGACATGAATGCCGCCCTTCCCGCGCGAAAGTGGTAGGTGTGCAGGCCGAGCACGTCCTCGTACCACTGGCGGGAGCGTTCGGCGTTGCGGACGTAGAGATTGACGTGCCCAAGATGCTTCGGTCGATAGGTCATCGCATGTCCTCCATAAACTACTGTGTGTCATCGCGTTGCAGGAAATCCAGCACGCGCTGCATCGCCTCGCCCTTCGGGTAAATTGCTGCGAGGGCGCGCGCGCGTGTCAATGGATCGGAGGCAAAGAAGCGCTCGTACAGCACCTGCCGGCTGCCAAACGAACTGCCGGCCACGTCCCAAGCCAGGCGGAACAGTTTGACCCGGTCGCGCGCCGACGTTGTGTCGGTCGTCAGATATTGCTCGATTTCGCCAGCCAGTGGGCCGGAGAAATCCGCCTCGCTTGGCGTGATCATGAAGCTCGACGAACCGAGCAGCTGCAGGATCTCGATCATCCGCGGATAGGCGGTCATGAACAGGTTGCGGGTGCTTTCGATCGTGACGGAGTGGGGACACATCACGCCCCATTCATCGAGCTGCGCATCCGCCTCGCCGGCGCGCATCAGCGCGCGCGTCAGCGTGGTGGTCAGCATGAGTTCGCCGATCCGCTCCTCGGTGTGCGGCAGATTCTTGTTGCCGAGCGTATCGGTCATCAGCAGGGCAAGCCCCAGCACGAACTCGCACTTGGCGAGGTTCTTCGCCGCACCCTGATGCGACGAATGCGCCGAGTAGTGCGTGGCGTACGCCGCGCCGTTCAGCAGGCCGACGTCGCCGTACACGAACACCCGCTCCCACGGCACTTCCACATCATCGAAGAACACGATGCAGTCCATCTCCTCGAAGCGCGAGCCGAGCGGATGGTCGAAATGCGACCGTCCGAGATCAAAGCTGTCGCGACACAGGAAGCGCAACCCCTGCGCGCCGCAGGGAATGGCGAAGGCGACGGCGAACGGACTGTGGTCCTCGGTGTGCTGCCCGAGGCGCGGCGAATACACCGCGATCTCGTCGGCGAGCGGGCCAAGCGTCGCCAGCACGCGCGCGCCGCGCACCACGATGCCGGCACTGGTTTCGCGCACAACGCGCAGCGCCGTGCCTTCCTGCAGATTGAACATGCCCGAGGGGTTGCGGCTGCGCTGCAGGTTGATCAGCGAGTGGGTCAGGACGATGTCGTTCTCGCGGATGTACTCGTAGTAGCGCCGGATGTTGTCGCCGAACTCGGGCCGGCCACGCGCGAAATATTCAGCCGCGGCTGCCCAGGCCGTCAGCGTCACGTTCATGAAGTCAGGCGAACGTCCCATCATGCCGCATGTCGCGCGCGCCCAGTTCAGCATCATCACGCCGCGCGCTTCCAGTTCCTCCCTTGTGCGCGGCATGATGAACGAGAGCCCGACGCGGTCGCCCGTGGTGGGCGAGATGTAGGTCATTTCGTCGCGGTACTTCGGGTCGCACTGCATGTCATAGAGCGAGGCGATCGCTCGCGCACCGCCGGCAAGCCCGGGATGGGTGGTCACGTCGTTGACGCGCTCGCCCGCCAGCCAGACCTGGCGGTCCTGCTCCTTGAGGCCCGTTAGATATTGACGTCCGTTACGAGCCGGCATGGCGCGTCTCCTTCTCGGCGCGCCGGATTGTGCGCGGCGGTGAACGTGTATTCAAGCACGCTGCAATAGCTCCCTCTCCCCCTGGGGGAGAGGGTTGGGGTGAGGGGTGAAGCCAACGGCCAGCGGACGCAACCCCTCACCCCACCCTCTCCCCAAAGGGGAGAGGGAGCATTCTTGCGGCGTCACCAGTTACCATCAAACCCGGCGAACCGGTTCGGAATCCGCCTTATGTCGGCAATCAGCTCGCGTCGCAGACCGAGGGGTGCGTCCGGTGGGAAATCAAGATCGATCGAATCCGCCGCCCCGCCATACCGCTGTTCGATCGCCCCGACGATCTCCGCATACGTGCCGCAGGCCGCGAAGACGCGCACCACATCATCCGGAACCTGCGCCGCCATCTCGCCCCACCGCCCCTCAACCGACAACCGGTGCAGCTTCGCCCCGAGATCCTGCAACCCATGCAATGTTAGGATCGGCATGTAGGTGCGCGTCGAACCGTAGAATCCAATCCGCCGCCGAACCTGCTCCATCGCGGCCGCAACGGTCGCCTCATCCGGCCCGGTCGCGACGAACCCGCCGCCATGCACGTCGAAATTCTCCCGGCGTCGCCCGCCGCGCGCCATGCCGACCGCGATCTGCGGCAGGCACACCTCCTCCAGGTAGCGCCGCGAACACAGCGGATGCAGCCGCACGCCATCGGCCACCTGACCGGCAACACGCAGCATCGCCTCGCCCACCGCCGCAATCGTCACCGGCACCATCGGCAGCCCGGTCGGTTCCGGTGAGAAATCCGGCGTCATCAGTGTCAGCGTGTAATGCTCACTGCGGTAATCCAATTTCCCGCGCGTCTCCCAGCAATGCCACACCGCGCGCAGTGCCCGCACATAGTCGCGCAGCCGCGGCGCCGGAGCGGTCCAGGCGATGCCAAATCGCCGTTCATTGTGGCCCTTCACCTGGCTCCCCAGCCCCAGCACGAACCGCCCGCGCGAGTTCGCCTGCAGGTCCCAGGCCTGCGAGGCCAGCACGGTCGGGCTGCGCGGGAACGCCACGGCGACCGACGGCGTCAGTTCGACACGCTCGGTCGCCATGGCCGCGATCGCCAATGGGACGAACACATCGTGCCCCAACTCCACCGTCATCACCGCATCGAGCCCGGCCGCCTCCGCATCGCGCGCGGCGGTCCCAACCACACGCCAGTCGTGCATCGGCAGCCGGGTGAAGACGCGCATCAGTTCAGGCGCAAGTCCGTGATGTGCTTCGGATCGGGCTTCAGCTCTCCCTTCTCCACGCGCTTGACGATGTCGGTCAGCACGACGTTCGCCGGCGTGGCGATGCCGATCTCCTCACCCTTGCGCGCGACAAGGCCGTTGAGGAACTCGATCTCGGTGCGCCGGCCCTTCACCATGTCTTGGCCCATCGACGGCCGATGCTCGCCGCCTCCTGCCTTGTTCACCTCTGCCAGCCGGTGTTCGTCGTATTCGTGCGTCGCCTTGGCATCGCCTTCGCCGGCGCGTGCGATGATCTCGGGATCGAGGTGCTGGATTTCCTCCAGCTCGTAACCGAGCGCCTGGCCGACACGGATCGCCTCGCTGCCGAGCCGCGCGGAAAAACTGCGGATCGCGTCGTTGCGCACCATGTCCCTGCCGATCATTCCGGTGCACGCGGACAGCCCGTTGCCCATGACATTGGTCACCAGCTTCGACCAACGCTCGCCCCACAGATTCTCGGTGACCATCGCGGAATCGGCCAGCCCGACCAGCCGGCAGATCTCCTTGACGCGGTCAGTGACGCGGCCATGCACCTCGCCGGTGCGGAACACGGTGTGCTTTGCACCGCTCTTGCCGGCGGCGCGACGCACGTGGCCGGGCTCGCACAGATCGACGGTGATGGAACTCGCGATGCAGCCCACCGTCTTGCCCCAGCCCACAACACCCGCGATGGTCTCCTCGTTCATGCAGTTCTGCAACGAGACGATGAACCCATTCGGCGAGAGGTACTGGCTGATCAGCGTGGTCGCCCATTCCGTGTCGTACGACTTCATGCAGACGAAGGCGATGTCGATCGGCTTTTCCTTTGCCAGGTGCTGTGCGTCGGTCAGGTGCAGCGCGCGCACCTTCACGGTGAATTCCGGGACGTCGCGAATATGGCTGATCTTGAGGCCGTGGCTTTGCATGCGCGCGACATTCTCGGGCCATGGATCGATGAACGTCACATCCTCGCCGGCTTGCGCAATGTGCGCGCCGGCATAGCCGCCGACGGCGCCCACGCCCATGAATGCGATCCTGTTTGCCATGTTTTCCTCCTTCAAGCGTGTGTGCAGTGGCTAGCCGCCAATCTCGTCGGCGACCTCGATGATCTCGCGTGTGCGCGTGACGCGGGTTCCCCAGCGCGCGTCGAATTCCGCGATGAGCGCACGAATCGCCGGCGAACCGGTGACGGCTTCCGCCGCGGTTGCATCGGCGAACTGGTAGAATGCGTAGTGCATGGACGGATCGCTGCGGCTCCAGCCGCGCCAGGCCCTCAGCGCGGAGAAGGCTTTCACCGCGTCGGGCAGATGCTCGGTGCGATACCAGTGGTCGAAGTCTCGCCTATCGGCTTCGGCCACCGCGGCGCGCACCACAAGATAGGCCCTGCCCATCGTTCCCTCCTGCTTCCGCGGCATGCACTTGCCCGCATGATGGAGGGAATTTCCGTCAGGTAGTCCAGGAACGCAACCGAAATGCAGGAACGGCTCCCATAGCAGCGCTTGCCGATCGCACCGGATGTTGGCCTCGTTTAAATCGGTACAGTCCGTGCATCATATTCATAGAGCCAGTCGTAACGCGCCCCCATCGCGCGCGGCGCGAATTCGCGTTCCATGAATGCCTGCGCCTGCACCGGGTCGGCGAGTTGCGGATTGTGGTAGCGCGAGACGTTTTCCAGCGAGCCGAGCACGATGCGTGACGTGCGGTCGAGCCGCGCGGCTTCGTAGCGACGCAGCCCCTCGGCGACATCGGCGCACGCATCCAGGCATCGCGCCAGGACCGCGCCGTCCTCGATCGCCATGTTCGCGCCCTGTGCCAGGAAGGGCAGGGTGGGATGGCATGCATCGCCCAGCAGGCTCACGCGACCAACCGACCAGTGCGGCAGAGGTTCTCGCCCGAGCATCGCCCATTTGTACGGGATGTCGATGGCATCGACGATCGCCAGCACATCCTCATGCCAGCGCGCGAAGTCGCGGCGGCACTCCGCGACCGTGCCGGGCTCAGACCAGCTCTCAACCAGCCAGTCGTCGCGCTCGATCGCGGTGACAAAGTTCAGCAGTTCGCCGCGCCGCAGCGGGTAGGTGACGATATGGCCGTGCGGGCCGATCCAGGTCATGCCGTATAGCTGGCGGAGCCGTGCGGGCAGGCGGTCCATCGGCACCACGGCGCGCCATGCCATGAAGCCGGTGAACGTGGCATGCCCGTCGCCGAACATCGCCTCGCGGATGCGAGAATGCACGCCGTCGGCGCCGATCAGCGCATCGCCACGCACGCACTCGCCGCTCTCCAGTTTCAGTGTCACACCGGCGGCATCCTGTTCGAAGCCGATGCAACGTGAATCGACATGCGCCGCACCGGGCGCGCGTTCGGCGAGCGCTTCCACCAGTACGCGATGGAAGTCGCCTCGATGCACCAGCCAGTATGGAGAGCCGTAGCGTGAGACGGCATTGGCGCCGAGGTCCTGAACGCGCCATGCCTGGCCAGTGTTGAACAGCCGCATCTCCTTGGCAGTCGGCACGGAGGCGATCGCTTCAAGCGCCGGTTGGAGGCCAAGCTCGCACAGCACGCGCGAGCCGTTCGGCGAAATCTGCACGCCGGCGCCCAGTTCGCTCAGTTGCGCCGCCTGCTCATACAGTGCGACCTCGAAGCCGCGCCGCAGCAGTGCCAGGGCAGCGACGATGCCGCCGATGCCGGCGCCGGCGATCAGGATGCGTGGCTTGGCCAGGTTCTTGTCCCCTTTACGATCGCGCGATCAGAGCCGGGATGATCGACTGGATGCAAGCCGTGCGCTATCCTCCTCCGCAGAATGGAGGGAGGACGACATGCTGGATCAACCACAGGGTCAGACCGCAGCGAGGCTGCTGGCGGAATTGCCGTTGCGGCTGCATCACCATGCCTTTGCGGTGAAGGACCAGGAGGCCAACCGGCACTTCATCGAGGACATACTGGGGATTCCCCTGGTCGCAACCTGGTGCGAACGCGTGTTCTTCCCCGATGTCGGCCACGAGGTGGACTTCTGTCATACCTTCTTCGAAATAAAAGACGGCGGCGCGCTGGCATTCTTTCAATACGCCGATGACGAGGCATGGAAGAGCCGGGGAGCCTCTCAGCAGGACGGTGGCGCGCAACACGTCGCGTTCAAAGTGACGCAAGGGACGTTCGATGAGCTCATGCAGCGGGCGACTGCTGCGGGTATCCCGGTGCGCAAGACCGATCACGGGTTTTGCGTGTCCATGTATCTGAAGTCGCCCGACGGACTGCGGCTGGAATTCACCGTTGACGCGCCGGATGCCGAGCGGATCGCGGCAATGCGGCGGAAGGACGCGCATTCCGAGCTTGCCCGTTGGCTCGCCGGCGACCGCCGTACCAACAACGACGACCGCCCGCACTGACCCCATCTGTCACCCCCGCGAAAGCGGGGGCCCAGTTTGGACCCCCACCTTCGCGGCGGTAACGGATTTGGTTCGAAGCGGGCCTTCGCTGGCGACGCTGCGCATTGCCTCCTCGTGGATTGAATGCATGATGCGGCGCTTGATCGCCATGAATGCATCGCTCGTCAGCATGTCCACGGTGCGCGGCCGCGGCAGGTCGATCTCCACCATCTCTTTGATCCGACCAGGTCGCGCGGTCATCACATAGACCCGGTCGCCCAGCAGGATCGATTCGTCGATGTCGTGCGTGATGAACAGCACCGTCTTGTGCGATTGCTGCCAAATATCAAGCAGCAGTTCCTGCATCAGCGAGCGCGTCTGACTGTCGAGTGCGCCGAACGGTTCGTCCATCAGCAGGATGGCCGGATCGTTGGCGAGCGCACGCGCCAGCGCGACGCGTTGCATCATGCCGCCGGAGAGCTGTTTGGGATAAAGCCGCTCAAACCCCTCGAGCCCGACCTGAACAATGAACCGGCGCGCTATCTCGCGTCGTTGCGCCGCCGGCACGCCGCCGATCCGAAGCCCGAATTCCACGTTGTCCTGCACGGTAAGCCAGGGGAACAGCGTGTAAGATTGGAACACCATGCCGCGGTCCTTGCCGGGGCCGCGCACGCTCCTGCTGTCCAGATAGATCGCGCCTTCGGTCGGTTCTATAAGGCCCGCGACGAGACGCAGCAGGCTGGTCTTGCCACAACCCGACGGTCCGACAATCACCGAAAATTCCTTGTCCCCGACATCGAGCGAAACATTTTCGAGCGCGGTGACCAGCGCACCACCCCTGGGGGTAAAACGCAGCGCCACGTTCTCGATGTGCAGTTTCGGCGGTGGCCCCACCTACAGCACCCGGTCGCTCAGTCCGGCCGCCTTCTGCACGAAACGCAGCGCCCCGTTGAAGTCGAAGTTCATATAAACCGCATTCAAATGCGCATACGGCGGCGACTGCGCGAACAACTCGAACGTCAACCGGTGGCCGGCATAGTCGGAGTTCAGCAGATCGCGTGCGAAGGCCAGCAGACGGCGACGATCGTCCGCGCTCCATGCAGCGTTCACCGTGTAAAACTTCTCCAGCCAGGGCCTGGTCTCCGGATCGACAAACGCGGCGAAATCCGGCGTGACGCAGATCTGGCCGCCACAGAGCTCGCGCGCCAGATGCATCATCGCCGGCAGCTTCGTGCACGCATGCACCCTGCCGGTGAACAGCAGCGACTGGTTCGGCATCAGCAGGCCCGCGGGGCTCGGCTGTGCGGTGGCGATTGAGGCGGTCAGATGCGCGTTGATCCCCTCGCGATAGCAGGCCAGTTCCGCGAGTTTCTCGCGCACGGCCTGCTGCTTGTCCAATCCGGTCTGGCGCGCATTGAACAGCGCCGCACCGATCAGCATGTCGGCGAGATACAGGATGCGCTGCGTGTAGGGAAACGCCGAGTAGCGATGAAGCGTCGCGCGGATGAAGGTGGCGGCGCGCGTATGCCGATAGAACAGCACATTCTCCCACGGCACCAGCACATCGTCGAACACGATCAGCGTATCCACCTCGTCAAACCGGTTTGACAACGGATAATCTTCCGCCGGAGCGCGGCTGGCAAAGCCGGTGCGGCAGATGTGCTTGATGCCAGGCCAGCCCATGTCAGCGATGAACCCGACTGCGTAATCAGACAGTTTGTCGTC
>Ga0210402_10005627_pt1 | contig 11194 bp, 11 predicted proteins | sample IncBWC7MmetaG_FD_161055 | JGI IMG/M metagenome (GOLD analysis project Ga0210402, IMG submission 161055) | Forest soil microbial communities from Barre Woods Harvard Forest LTER site, Petersham, Massachusetts, United States - Inc-BW-C-7-M | ecosystem: Environmental > Terrestrial > Soil >... | reverse complement strand
GGATTTTCCACACGAGGGGGGGTACCCGGTACTAAACAGTAAACTCCGTCTCAGTTCGGGAAACAAACGCAAAGCGCGACGACCGTCTTGATGGTGCTCGCCCTAAAAACAAAACCGCCGGTCCCTGACAGTTACTTCAGGAAACCGACGGCTGTCTTTACTGCTAACTTGTGACTACGTCTGGATGATCCGCGGAGTGATGAAGAAAATCAGCTCCTGGTTCGAGGTGCTCACCGTGGTGTGCTTGAACAGCTCGCCGAGCCATGGAATGCTGCCGAGCAACGGAACTTGCGCCACGTTGATCGAGTTGTTGGTTTGAATCACGCCGCCGATGACTACTGTGCCGCCATCGGTGACCAGTACCTGCGTGGTCGCTTGCTGCGTGATCAGGGTGGGGTTACCGTTGATCGTGCGGCCGAAGTCAGGCGTCGTGTTTTCGACGTCCACGTTCAGGAAAATCGTGCCTTCGGAAGTAATCTGCGGAACCACCGTCAGCCGCAGGAAGGCATCGACGTAGGTTACGGTTGGCGGGCCACCCAACTGCGCCTGGGTTACGATCGGCACGCGCACGCCCTGGCGAACCAGCGCCTGGATATTGTTCTGCGTGACCACGCGTGGACGGGACAGAATTTTCAGCAGCCCGCGAGACTCTGCCATGGTCAGGATGGCATCGATCCGCACATTGGAGCTGGCATTGATAAATGAAAAGCCGCTGGTCGGCCCGGTCGCTCCCAGGTTCGAGAACAGAGGTATCTGCACCCCGGTCTGCCCCGTCGGTTGGGTGGTTCCAACGATCGGGTAATGCGGAGTGATGCCGAAGGTTGCAAGCGGCGAGGTGCCTACGGCGTCTGCGCCGCCGACACCAGTCGGATTGTTGCCCCAGCCAAATCCGAGCTGGGTACCAATTTCCCGCGCGTAGCTGCGGGTTGCGGCTACCACGCGAGCTTCGATTTCGACTTCCTGCGTCTTTCGATCGAGCTGGGTGAGTAAGCGGTCAATGTTGGGCATGACCGAGGGAATGTCCGAGATGATGACCGCGTTGGTGCGCTCATCGGCAACCGCGTCGCCGCGCTGCGACAGGAACTTTTTCAGCGTGAGCAGAACATCTTTGGAGTGGGCATAGCTCAGGAATCGTGTGACCGTCTGCTTATCGACAGCCAGGGCCTCGGCTTCCTGCTCCGCCCGGCGGGACTCGGCTTCGTGGCGCAGCGTTTCTACGGTCGCGATGCGGAGCACATTGCCGTCGAGCTGACGGGCCAGATCGTTGTTCTTGAGCACGATGTCAAGCGCCTGATCCCACGGCACGTCGTCGAGCACGATAGTAAGCGCGCCCTTCACGTTGGGATCGAGTACTACGTTCAAGCCGCTGATCTCGTGAATCAGGCGGAAGAAATCTTTCAGATCCACATCCTTCAGATTCACGGAAATCGGTTCGCCCGTGTACTTCGGAGCCGTGATTGGCGTAACCATGTGGCTCTGGCCTTTATCCTCCGCAGCCAGATTCACCGCCGGCTGGATGGTTTGAGTGGCCGGAGCCTGAGCCGCCTGGGGCTGCATGGCAGCGCTCGTCACCGGAAGCAGATCGCCTTCGGGCTTGTCTACGAATTTCGCCGCTGCGCCAGCCGCGCGGTCGGAGGGAGCGGATTCATCGACAGCGGTCTTCTCAGCCGCGTTCTTTGGCTGGTAAGACGGTTCGACAAAGACAAAGTTGTTGGCCGAGGCAGTCTGCTTCGAAGACTTATCGTTCGCTTGAGCTACGATCGGAGACGCCGCCGTGGGAGCTGGTTTGCTCGCCGCGACTACAGTCTTGACCGGGACGGGCGCAGCCGCCGCGATGGTCTGCGGCTTTGCCGGCGCTGGGGTCGCCGCCTTCGCGGAGGCCTGCACCGTCGCGGGATGCAACTTGACGATGATGCGGTTGTCGCCGCCGGGAAGCAGTTCATACTGGCACGCCTGCACCAGATCAATCACGACGCTGGTGGTGGGAGGCACTCGGCCGTCAGAGCCGATGCGCACGCCCTTCACGCCATCGCTGCCCACGCTGATGTGGTTCTGCACGGTGGCCGCCACGGTGTTGGGCAGAGTGACCAGTACACGAGCGGGCGAGTCCAACGTTGTCAGCTTGGGCGTCACCTGTCCGTGGGCGGTGATCTCCACGCTGATTCCGTCATCCGCGTGCATCACGTCCACCTTCTGTATGGTGGCACGCGTGTCCGCGCCTGTGCTCGTGCCCTGGGTCTCAGCGCCTGCCACCAGGGCCAAGATCAGCAGCGGTAGCAAAACAGCCAGCAATTGCTTTCGCATTTCCCTTCTCCCCACGGGCGCGCGTTTTGCTCGCCGCGTGATCTGTCTCTCAAATTTCGTTGCTGCATCTGCCGGATCGAACCGGCGGCTTTCCACCCGGAGTTACACTGCCGGGGTCGAAATCTTCTTGGTCACTTCCCGCGTGAACGACTTGCCCAACTTGTCCTGCATCGTTTCTTTGAAAATGATCGAGTCCCCCGTGATTTTCACCACGTATCCGTTGAAAACGGGATCGTTCTCGCGCAGAAAATATGCCTTGTTCATGGCGTTGACAACGACCGCGATCATGCCCGCGTCTGACTTCACAATTCCGGTGAGCGCAATCTGGTCGACTGCCAGGCAGCGCTTGCCGGTGCTGCAGCCGGAACCGCCCATGCTGTGGTTAACTACCGGGCTCAGGAACGGATCGCGGCGTCCTCCCGCCATGCTGATCTTGTGGTCATCTTTCTTGGGGTCGACCGGATTCTTCTTATCTTCGACCGCCACCGCTGGCTCTTTCGCCTTCGGCTGATTCACTGAAACGGTAGTCGTCTTCTTCGCCGCGGCCTTCGGCGCGGTTGTTTTTGTAGCCGCCTTGGCCGTGGCTGGAGCGGTGCTTGCCGCTTGCGGCTTGGAAGCCTGAGCTGGCGATGACGGCTGGGTCGTGTTCCCCTGCTTGGCTGCAGCCGGTTTTACGGCCGCGGGTTGAGAGTTCACCTTCTGCCCTTGCGAAGCTGCCAGCGCGGCGTTCGTATCCGCCGTCTTCTGCTGCTGCACCGCATTCAGCTTGGCCTTGGTGTTGTCGACGATGCTCGGGTTCTGCGCCGCCGCAGTTCCCAGCCCCATTCCCAGGATTAAGATTCCAGTCGCCAGCTTCATAGGCCTCCCTTGCCCTTAACCGGTGCGCCCGCGGGCGGCGTCAGGTCATGACTGAAGAACGTCGTCGCGTCGCAGGTAGCAACGATGCTTTCGTTGGGCGCGTATTGATAGGTGTGCTTCACTTTGGCGTCGGCCGGCTTCTTCGTGCTCGCGATCAGCAAGCCGGACATGTTCACGATCCGCTCCAGCTTTCCCACCCGGTCGAAGAAGTTGAGCACCGAGTAGTACGGCCCGTCGAGTTCGACTTCAAACGGCATTTCGGTATAGAACTCGCGCGTCGAGACCGGCTTGGCGGTGTAGCGTCGAATCTCGATTCCCGCCTTCAGAGCTTCCGCGTCCAGCATCTTGATGAACCCGTCCACTTCTTTCTCGTCAGGCACGATGCGACGCTCGATCTCCAGTTGCTGTTTCAGATTCGCCAATTGCCGCTCCATGTCCTTGAGCTTGGGGGCGTAGGACTCGAGCTCGGCATTCTCGCGAAGTTTGAGTTCCAGGGCCGCTTGCGCCTGATCATTCGCCGTCCGCTGGGACTTGAACAATGTGAAATGCAATGCGGCGGTGATCAGCGCTGCCCCTAACACCAGGGCTGCCCACTGCTTGAGACCCGATAATTCGCCAAAGTTCCCCATATTCTTCCGCCTTTAGGACTTCGCCTTTTCGCAGGTCAGCACGAATTGAAATGCCTGCATTTCTTTGAACGACTCGTCCTGAAACGTCTCTTTGATTTCGATGTTCTTGAAGTAGCCGGTCTTCTGCAGATTCTGAATCAGCGCGGCCACCGCATCGGCGCTTAGCGCCATGCCTTCGATATCGACGCTGCCGCCCTGATCCTTCATGGTATTGAGCCACACCGCTTCGGTGCCGTTGATGGTGTCGCCGATGGTGTTCAGCAGGTTCACCGGCCCGGACTGGCTAGCCCGAAGCTGATCGATCACATCGACCCGGCGCTTGTAGCTCTCCGCCTGGCGTTGCCGCTCAAGGTAACGTGCCTTGACGTCGGCCAGTTCGCGGTTTCTCTGCTCCGCCGTCGCCATTTTGGCGGCAATGTGCTGTTTTTCTTTGTCAAGCCGGTACCAATACATCACGTTGAGCGATCCCGCCAGCAGCAGCACCAGCAACACTTTCAGCTTTGGTGAGCCTACTTCGCCCATCTCCATGACCGCCGCAGCCGAGGCCGCGGCACGTTTGTTCTTCGGTCTGGCTTGTCCCAACAGGTTGATTCGGATCATAAGTTTTCAAAACTCCTTAAGGCCAAACCCACCGCTACTGCCAACTGGCCTGCGTTCTGCTCGATCAATTCCACTCCCGGTCCCTCGGCTGGCGGCGCGATTTTCTGGAACGGATTGAAAATCTCTACCGGCAGCGAGAACTCCTGTCGTAGCGCCTCAATCAGCCCCGGAACCTTTGAGGATCCCCCCGCCAGATAAATCTTCTCGATGTGCTCGCCCGCCGCGCTGGCGCGGAAGAAATCGAATGTCTTCTGAATCTCGAGCACGATGATCTCGGTCACCTGCTGCAGAATCGGAGTCTTCGCGTCTTCGCTGACGGTGCCGACTTTATTCCCCAGCTTCAGCGACTCCGCGTCATCGAAGCTCAAATCCAGTTCTTTCTGCAGCGAGTCCGTGTACTGATGTCCACCCACGCTGACGTCGCGGGGGAACAGCGGCGTGGTGCCTTTCACGATGTTGATGTTCATGACGCTGGCGCCGAGGTTCAAGAGCGCCACCACCTGGCCGGGCGCCGGTTCATAGTTGTACTCGTAGCAGTTCTGCAGCGCGAGAGCATCGATGTCCACAATAGCCGGAGTTTTGCCGGCCATCGAGAGTACGTTGGTGTAGTTCAGGATCTTGTCCTTCTTGACGGCGACCAGCAAAACGTCCATCTGCGGGTTGCCGGCATCTTCCGAAAGAATCTGATAGTCGAGGTTCACATCCGCCAGATCAAAGGGAATGTGCTGCGCGGCTTCTTTCTGAATTGTCTCGGCCAGTTCCTGATCGCTCATGGAAGGCAGCGAGATCTTCTTCACGATCACCGAATGCCCGCTGACAGCTGTGGCCACGCTCTTGGTCTTGATCTGATTGTCGGCAAACAGCTTGGAGATCGCGCTCGACACCGTGCCCGAGTCCACGATCATGGAATCTACGACGATATCCGGAGCCAGGGGTTCGAGGCCGAGGTGCGCGACTTCAATTCCGTTGCGACCCTTCCTCAGCTCAACCGCCTTAATGCTCGAGGACCCCACATCCAGACCAACAATCGTTTTCGATCCGAATCCAAACATGTGCCCGCCTTTATTGTTGCCCGGCAGCTTTGGCAGCCGCCTTCGGTTTCTTTCTGCTCTTCGCTTCCACCAGGCTGGATTTCTCTTCCATCCACTGGTCCAGCTTCGATTTCTTGAAGCGCCAGCGATTACCCAGCTTGAAAGCCGGAATCTTCTGCTCGCCTACATACTTGTAGAGCGTGTCCGGACTCACTCCCAGGTACTGCGACGCCTGGCGAATATTCATGACTTCCCGCGAGTCGGCCATAGTTTCAAAACCCTTTCCGCAGACTTAAAGCCGATTGCTGCTTACCGCCACCGGCCCAAGTTGGGGAGAATTCCTCGTCCAAAACGCGTTCGAGTGAATTCAGGTGTCCCGAGCATATATCAGCCCTGAAAGCACATGAGCTGAAGGCCAATCTCCGAGAATTGCCGTGTTTTATGCCTGTTTTCTGGAAAGTAACTGAATCGAGCTAGAGGGGTGTATCTAGATATGGTAGGTATAACTTAGCCTGGTACAACAGGAAGTGGTACTCGCGCCCGGCGTGCTAGCGTGTCGCCGGTACCGTAACTAAAGTATTACAGACGGTACTTAAGTCGCGAGACGTGCGGGAAAAGCCCTGATATCTGGGCGATTCAAGGGCACAACGGCGGAACTGAACCGGAGAAAAGCAGGACCGGCAAACGTAACGATCGGTTATTCCCAAATCAAAACCTGTGATTCGCTTCTTCAACCAGTGAGCGACGCGGTAATCTATCCAGGTCTCCCGGAGGACACTCTTTTGCGCTATCTCGATCGTCTGCAACCGCTGGCCCTTCTCGTCTTACGAGTTGTGCTGGGCGTGATCTTCATTGGCCACGGATACAGCAAAGTTTTCGGCGGACTGTCGCATCACGTGCAATTTGTCAGCAGTCTCGGATTGCCGGGATGGCTGGCCTACGGTTCAGCGGCGGCGGAATTCTTCGGCGGCATCCTGGTCATTGCCGGACTCTTCACCCGCTTTGCCGCTCTGGCCATCCTCATCGACATCAGTGTCGCCATCGCCAAGGTGCACTGGAAGCACGGGCTGCTGGGGGAAGGCGGATATCAGTTTCCTCTGGCGCTGGCCGCGATCGCCTTCGCACTGGTATTTTTCGGGGGCGGACCTATCACATTTGATAGCCTTCGCAAGGGCGGCGAGAGGATAAAATCCAAACCGTCTAGGGCAGCCTAATTTAATCTCGGAGGCCAAACTATGAGTCTCGGCAAACGTGCGGCGGCGGAATTCTTCGGAACCTTCTGGCTCGTATTCGGCGGATGCGGCGCAGCCGTGCTGGCCGCAGGCTTTCCTACTGTCGGGATCGGCTTTCTCGGCGTGGCTTTTGCTTTCGGCCTTACCGTCCTTACCATGGCCTTTGCCATCGGACACATTTCAGGCTGCCATTTGAACCCGGCCATCAGCGCGGGATTGGTAGTTGGCAAACGGTTTCCCGTTTCCGATTTGCTTCCCTATGTGGTCGCTCAAGTCCTGGGCGCAATCGCGGGTGCGGGTGTTCTGTATGTGATCGCCAGCGGACAGGCCAGCTTCGACGTGAACAACGGATTCGCCTCGAACGGTTACGGTGTGCATTCTCCCGGCGGCTACAGTTTGCTCGCAGGTTTCGTGGCGGAGGTAGTCCTGACCGCATTCTTCCTGATCGTTATCATGGGCGCGACTGACAGCCGAGCGCCAAAAGGTTTCGCGCCCATCGCCATCGGCCTTTGCCTGACCCTGATTCACCTCGTCTGCATTCCCGTGACAAACACTTCAGTCAACCCCGCCCGCAGCACCGGACCGGCCCTCTTCGTCGGCGGATGGGCCTTGCAACAATTGTGGATGTTCTGGGTAGCCCCGCTAATCGGCGGCGCGCTCGGCGGCGGAATCTACCGGGCTTTGTTCGAGGGCCCTCAGTTCACGACGGACCTTTAACCACGGGGGAGAGGGCGAACAGACGGCGCAAGCTTGTGCTAACGTGTACGCCAACACTCAGAAAAGAGCCGGACTGTCGGCGGCCCTTGAAAGCGAGTCCCTACTAACCGCCGCTCACGTAACAGAAGTGGCTCAGGGCATGTACTTCCAGACCGTCCCGCAGCTTACATGGCAGTCATCACCCCCAGTGGTGCCGAACAGCGTGCCCTTCGGAGTCCTCAGCACTTCGCCATAAGGATTGACGCCGTCGGTCCCGGCAAAACTGTGCAGCAGAATGAGCCTGCCTTTCGCGCTCAACTCATACAACGTTCCGTAGTTGTTAGGGCCGCACCCATAGGTGACCCCATACAGATTGCCCGTCAAGTCCCGAGCCACGCCAGCGTACGGAGCACACCCGTCCGAGAACCCGACAAAGTTGTGCAGGATGGCCTCAGTGCCTGTATTGCTCACCTTCCATATGGTCCCGTAGTTGTTGGAGCCGCACTCAAGGGTGGTCCCATAAAAGTTGCCAGCCGTGTCCTGCAACACGGATCCCTGCGGGTAGCAGCCGTCTGTCTTGCCCCCGGCGAAGCGGTGGAGTATGGTGAACTTTCCCTTTGCCGTCAGCTCATACAGCACTCCGCAGTCGTTATTGCAGTTCACCTGCGAGCCTGCGGCCAGGCCATACAGGTTGCCCAGCCGTATCCAATATCAGATGCCCGCTGCCGTCGCCACCATGTGAGCCCCCGGCGAAGTTGTGGAGAATGGTCTCAGTGCCCGCACTATCGATCTTGAAGATTGTCCCCTGGTTGTGTGCGCCGCAGAAGATGGTTGTGCCATATAAATCTCCGGCCGTGTCCCTGACCAGGCCTTGGAATGGATGGCAGCCGTCCGACGTGCCCCCAGCAAAACTGTGCAGGACGGTTTCGTTTCCGGTGGTGTCGATCTTAAAAACCACGCCACAGCCGGAGAAGCAGTTGGTGCCGCTGCCACCCTCGACAGTGGTCCCATAATAAATGCTGCCAGTGTTGTCCGGGACGAGTGCCGCCCCGGGGTGTGCCCCGTCCGGGCAGTGCGTGTACAAGCAGAAGCTGTGCAGCACCGTTTCCGTGCCGTCGGAGGTCACCTTAAAAACCACGCCGGATCCGAAGTTAAAACGGCTGATAAAACGGCCGCCCCACCAGGTGGTCAAATAAACGTTACCGGCCTTGTCTCGAACAACGCCCGCTTGAGGCAATTCCCCGTCCCGGCCGGTGAAACTGTAAAGCGTAGTGAAGGTCTGGGCGGCAGACACGGCCGCAAACAACAGCATGCCCGCAATGCACATTAATATTGATTTCATTTTCCCTCCTAATCGAGAATCTGGATTTCGTGGCGCTTCCCCTTCTTGCAAGGCCCCGGCCCTCATCCAGAGGATTTGGTTTTATAGTGTTTCTTCCTCTTTGACAGCTGTAACCCAGCATGTTGGCGCCTCTTCCTATCCGGCGCGCGCTGCAGGCTAGTCCTTCTGCCGTTCATACGCGCCCATGTTGCAGCCACTCTTGCCCTCTTTGTCGGGGCGCAGCTTCCCGCGCTGATCGGTTTTCAGCACATGTCCATTGCCATCGGCGCCGCCGTTTGAGTTACCCAAGTCATTTTGGTTGCGTTTGTACTCCGAGGTTGCGATACCAAGGCATTGAGCGATGACCAAGGAAGCGCATCATCGGGCTGGCTGCCCACGGATTCGCGGTTGTCGGGTTTTGCGCAACCGGAGCAGAACCAACCTTGATCGCGCTGTCACTTTCCTCAACCTCGCTGAAGTCACAGCCCTCGGTGCCGGGATGATGGTCGTCGCACGGGACCAGCAGAAACGCATGTAAGTTGCCATCAGGGAGCACTCTCACCCCGGCGATCTCTCCACGATTGTTGATAAAGGCCCCATCGCCCCACGGTGTCAGACTAGAACCCGGAGGCAATAGCGCATTCAAGTCCGTCATAAAGCCGTTCTCCCAAAGAAACCCGTGGTTCGGACCGCCCGCGCACGAAAAGGAGTTACCCACGATCTGTCCTCTCGAGTTGATGTGAAATGCCCAACTGCAATCATCACCATCAAGGGTTCCGAGATTAGCCATGACGCCATCCTTCCAGAGAAAGGCAAGGACAAGCTGATCATTCTCATTACTGGCTGCGCCGACAACTTCTCCAACATCGTTGATTCCCATGGCAAATCCGAAATTCCCTCCGAAGGTGCCAAGGTCGTTGAGTACTCCTCGATCCCAAAGAAAGGGATGAGTCTCGCAAGAAAATGGGCAGCCTGGATCGCCTGTCACGTCGGATGTGCCGACGACCTGGCCGCGATTGTTCAGAGCGTAAGGAAAACCCATCGTGCCTCCGAGCGTCCCAAGGTCCTGCATTGTGCCGTGTTCCCAAAGGAACGGCTCAAAGGTCGGCAACCCGGTGGTGGGGTTTATGGTAGCGTTGATAAATGACCATCCGGCTACCTGGCCGCGCTCATTCACAAACTCAGCAAAGGCATCATTTCCACTACCCAGTGTTCCCAAATCCCGCATGCCGTCCTGCCAGAGGAAGGCCCGTATCTGTGTGCCGAGGAATGAGAGCGGATCAGGGATCGTATTCGTTGCAAACCCGACAACTTGGCCCCGGTCATTGACTGAGGTCGCCCCACTCTCATATCCGCCCAGCGTTCCGAGATCGATGGCTTTCCCGTCCTTCCAGAGAACCGCTCGCTCCTCTTGAATCACAGGGACCAGGGGATCAACTACACCATTGGTTGCTGATCCGGTGATCAGTCCGTTGTCGCTAATCCAGACGGCTTCGCTAGCATCACCACCAGGAAGAACACCGAGGTCGGTCAGAACACCTTTCTGCCACTGAAACGCGAAAGGAAGGAAGCAGTCGAAGTTGAAACAGTTGGGAGCAAAAGGATCGGGGGTGGACGTGTCTCCCCAGCCAACGACTGTTCCCTGGTTATTCAGGACCTGGTTAATCCCGCCGGGACTGGTCACCTGATTAGTGGTCGCAAGCCAGCTGCTCGGGCCGCCGAATGTCCCCAGGTCGATGAGTTGGTAGTGATGGTGCTTGTGGTTTTGATTTTTCTGTGCCGAGAGCTGAGCCGGTACAGCTAGCGCAGCGAGCGCGATGATCGAAACTATGCAGGTCAATAATCTGGATTTCATTGGTAACCCCGTTCTAGCCTTCTGCTAGTTCGCAGCACTCTGCTTCTAAAGCGGTCACGGGTCAATGTCCTGCAAGCGACTTGTCAGCGATTTCTGGATGACCTTGCTATCCGACTGATCAGGCGAGATTTACGTCCAGGATTCCGGCGCTTTAGTGGTGGCCGCTCCTGCAATCTACATCACTGTTGAGCACAAACTGCCGGGACTGCTAGACTTCGTTGCACGTCATGGGGCGGCCGTTCGGTCACACTTATGCGAGCTCCTGCTTCGTCGAACGTCGTTCGTTTCGGCCCATTCCAATTGGACCTGAAGGCCGGAGAATTGCATCTCGACGACGGACGCAATGTCCGCCTGCAAGAGCAACCGTTCAGAGTTCTAAAGATGCTGCTTGAGCAGCCGGGCGAGGTCGTGACCCGAGAGGAAATCCGCCGCACGCTCTGGCCCAACGGCACCATTGTTGAATTTGACCGGAGCATCAATGCCGCCATAAAAAAGCTGCGGCTTGCGCTCGAGGATTCGGCCGAGGAACCCCATTACATTGAAACTGTCGCTCGACGCGGATATCGCTTCATGGCCCCAGTCTCTAACGGAGTTCTAGCAGATGTGCCTACGAGAGCCCCAGACCGCTTTCGACCCTCTGCTCATTCCAGTGCTTCCCACCTCGAGGG
>Ga0210402_10005626_pt1 | contig 11199 bp, 11 predicted proteins | sample IncBWC7MmetaG_FD_161055 | JGI IMG/M metagenome (GOLD analysis project Ga0210402, IMG submission 161055) | Forest soil microbial communities from Barre Woods Harvard Forest LTER site, Petersham, Massachusetts, United States - Inc-BW-C-7-M | ecosystem: Environmental > Terrestrial > Soil >... | reverse complement strand
GCGGCGCTGGAAGTTGTTGCCTTCGCTGAGGAGTTCGCCTTTGGCGGCAAGACTGGAGCCTTTTGGGTCGCGGACTTCGAGATGGAGTTCGCCGCGGAGGCGTTGGGCGCGGGCGGGCATCGCCGCGGCAAGGCAGAAGAGGCCAGCCAGGAGAGAGAGACGGATTAGCGGAAATTCAGCGTTCATTGCCTAGAAAGTATGCGATACCTGGCGTTTGGTTTGGGCCTGCGAGGCGCGGGTATTTCCAAGATAGCATGCATTTGGGAATAGGCCGAACCGTCGGCTTGGAGGTTAATCGGGATGAAGCAGGCAGTTAACCTGAAGTAACTATTTTGTCTCTGGACTGGAAAAGCGCTGCGCGGTGCCGGATGATGGAAGAGAAATGAGTTCTTGTCCGAGGTCGCGGCCTGTGACGGATGAGAGAAAGCCATAGAACAAAGGGGCTCACGATTTGGAAGAGAAGAATGTTTATTTGACAGGAGCCGCGAGCGAGTTTGGTTCCCGCATCATTCCTTCAGAAGAAGTGGATGAAGCGTTCGGGATGCCCGCTGGGAAATTGCGGACACGAGCGGGAATTGTATCGGTGGCGTATGCGGCCGAGAATGAAACGGAAGGGTCGCTGGCCGCGGGAGCTTGCCGGAGAGTGCTGGAGCAGTGCGGGGAGGACGCGCAAAACCTGGATGTCGTGATTGCTGCGAGCGAAACGGATCACGCGTACCCGTCGCTTTCGGCACAGATTCATGCGCGGTTGAAAATGCGGGAGCAGTCGACGGCGCTGGACGTGGGCAGCGGCTGCCTGGCGCTCTTGCAGGTGCTTTGCGTGGCGCAGGCGATGCTGATGTCGGGCCAGGCGAGAAAGATTCTGGTGGCGACAGCGGATGTACACAGCCGGACGCTGGGACCTGGGCGGACCGCGGGAGAATTTGGCGGGTTGTTTGGGGATGGAGCGAGCGCGTTTCTGTTGTCGAGCAAGGTGCCGGAAAAAGGAAAGTTTGCGTACCGGTTCGGGGAATTCTTTTTTGGGTGCGCCGCGCAATATGCGGAAGCGATTTCCATCACCGACACGGCCGGCAGTGGATTGGAGATTCAGTTTGACGGCGAAGCGCTTTCGCGCGCCGCCGTCTATCGCATGGAAGAGGTGCTGAGCGAAGTGGAGAAGCGCAGCGGAATTTCGCGGGACAAGGTGGGAGCGTTTGCGACGCACCAGCCGAACCCGCGGCTGGTGGCGTTGCTGGCAAAGCAGTTGGGCGTGGCGACTAGCGCGTTTCCGCCGATTGCGGTGACGAAGGGGAATTTGGGTTCTTCGATGTGCGGAGCGACGTTGCAGTCCGCGTTTGAGAAAGCGGCGGGAAAGCTTGCGAGCGAGCGGACGGCGGTGTTTTTGGCTTCGCTGGCGCCGGGGTTGTTGTTTGGGGGTGGGTGGATGGTGCCGGTAGGGAGTTGAGGAGAAAATCTACGTGGTGGAGCTCCTTCCGGTTTGAGAAGAGTGTTTGTTCACTGTGATTCTAGATAGAGTTGAGGCGTTGCCATGATCCCTCCACTCCATGGCCGACGCGCCAAACTGCGGCGCGGAAGAAAAGATCGGCCATTCCGGTCAGGATGACGGTGTAAGAAAACCCAAGAACAAGAAAACCCAAGAACAAAGCCAGGAATGGCAGGATTGGAGCGGGGGCCAGCCAGGGTGGTGGTGGAATTGCGGCAGGGGCTGGCGATCGCGTTGGAGACTTCGGCCGGGCCGACGGCGCTGGGATTGGAGCTGGGAGCGGGAGTGAGCGTGGCAACAATGGCGGCCGTCACGCCGGGTTGAAGGCTGGAGGGCGCGGCGACCTGCAGCGTGGAGTGGCTGGTGATGGTGAGCGGCGCAGAATTTTGCTTGGAAGGATCGGCAACGCTTGTAGCGGTGAGGGTTTCCTTTAAAGTGAGTGGAACGAAGGGTTTGGAGCTGGCGATTGGGAATGCTCGGGACGAAAATAGCTCGCTCGGCAATGTGCCGAAAAGCTTAAGGACGTTCCGAATTGACATTCGCGAGAGCGGCTCGAATACTCACGCCATGAGCAAGCCCGAGGCGGTGCGACGGATCAAGAGTCATTCCGCGGCGAACGGAAATGTGTGTCAGTATTACTTTTATGATTTGAACCGCGTATTGGTGGAGGGTCGGTAGGGCGTGGAATTTGTTTAAATGCTAGCCATCTGATCGGGACTCACGGCGAGAGTAGTGCCGTCAGCGCTGCGGAAAGATCGGAGTGGAGGAATTGGTAGTTGAGTTTCTGGAGTTGGGCGGGGAGGGCGCGCTGGCTGGAGAGGAGCAGGGCGTCGGCCATTTCGCCGAGGATGAGGCGGAGGGCGAAGGCAGGAGCGGGGAAGTGCGCGGGGCGACGCAGGGTTTTGGCCAAGAGTGCAGTGAATTGGGCGTTGGTCACGGGTTGTGGAGAGACTACGTTTAGTGGACCGGTGATATTGGCGTTTTCGAGGGCGTGGCGGAGGACGGCGACTGTGTCGTCGAGGGTGATCCAGCTTAGCCATTGAGTGCCGGGGCCGATTTTTCCGCCGACGAAGAATTGAATAGGGCGGATCATTTGCGGGAGCGCGCCGCCTTTTTTCGAGAGGATTACACCGAAGCGGGCGCGGACTACGCGGATGCCGAGGGCTTCGGCTTTGAGAGCTTCGGATTCCCAGTCTTTTGCGATCTCACTTAGAAAGTCGTTGCCGGGTTCGCTTGCTTCGGTGAGGGTTTCGTTGCCGCGGTTGCCATAGATGCCGGTGGCGGAGGCGGAGACGAGGACGCGCGGGCGCGCGGATATTTTGGCGAGGGCCTGGACGAGGGCACAGGTCGTGTTTACGCGGCTGGAACGGAGGAGTTGTTTACGTTGCGGCGTCCAGCGCTTTTCGGCGATGGAAGCACCGGCGAGATTAACGACAGCGTCGGCGCCGACGGCGGCTCCTCCTAGTTCGCCAGTGGCAGGATTCCAGTTGACATCGAAGCCCGGGGAAATGCTGGGGGAAGTGCCGGGGCGAACCAGGCGGCAGACGGTGTGGCCGGTGCGCTGGAGGTCCTGCGCGAGGGTGGTGCCGACGAGGCCGGTGGAGCCGGTGATGAGGATTTTCATGGGGTCCTTTTGGTTGAATGATTATCGCGCAAGTGGGGAAGTTGTGGCGCGTGTGTGTGGAGAAGAGGCCTCGATTACCCCTGAGTCGCTCCTATTTCTAGTGGGAGAATTATCTGAGGTTGAGGTTCTTCGGACATCCTCGTCGGATGCCATCAGAATGACAATGTCTGGGTTGGGTGGCGTGTTGGGTTGGTATGGTGACGGGGGCGTGGGGGACAGGTTACAATTTTTGCATGGCGAGCGTCGTGCCAAGTATACGCGTGAAGGTGCTGTTCTTTGGGCGGCTGCGGGAATTGACCGGGCTGTCTGAGGAAGAGGGAGAGTTGCCGGAAGGGGCGACCTTGGCGCAGGTGTTTGAGCGGTATGCGGAACGGTATCCGAAGTTGGCAGGGTTTCGGAATTCGATGGTCGTATCGCGGAATCAGGAGTTTGCGGCGTGGGATACGCGAGTTGCGGTTGGGGATGAGATTGCATTTTTGCCTCCGGTGAGCGGGGGATGAGTTTGGAAAATGGAAATTGGAAGATAGAAAATTGAAAAGTCCTTCGGCTATCGCAGAAGCTGGCGGCTGGCGAATGGTGGGTTCTCTCAAAGTGAAAGCAATCGAAGAGGACAACTTCGAGTTGGTGCGGACGGCGATTGATGCCGCGGAATTGGTGCGGCTTGTGCGCGCGGGGCAGGATGGGGCGATCGTTACGTTTGATGGTTTTGTGCGGAATGAGTCGCATGGGCGCGAGACGAGCTACTTGGAATATGAGGCGTACGAATCGATGGCACTGGGGAAGATGAAGGAGATTGCAGCGCAGATTCATGAGAAGTTTGCGATTCATCGGGTGGCGATTGTGCACCGGTTGGGACGGCTGGAAATTGGAGAGACTAGCGTGTTCATTGCGGTGAGCGCGCCGCACCGGGGGGCGGCGTTCGACGCCTGCCGGTTCGTGATTGATACGCTGAAGCGGACGGTGCCCATCTGGAAGAAAGAGTATTTCGCGGATGGGGCGGTTTGGGCGGATGGGGAGCTGCCTCCGACACCCCCAAGTGCAAAAAGTGCATCCTAGCTATCTGATGATTCTCCCGATCGCTCCAACCTACATCTGGCGTTTTGTTTCACTAGCCCTTATTGCTGGGACTTTTCTTGTGTGTGCGCAGGAGAAGCCGGACCGTCCACCATGGGCGCAACCTTCCACGACGCAACCACAGCCGGTTCCCCCCGCGCCTGCGCCGAGCGGGCAGCCGCAACCGGCTACGATTCCCGTGCCGGTGGTGCCTGCACCGGTGCCGACTCCGGAGCGGCAGAAAGAGCCGCAGACGCCGAAGGGCACGATCAAGGTCAACGTAAACCTGGTGAACGTGCTGGTGAGCGTGCTGGATGAGAACAAGCGGCCGGCTCCGAATTTGCCCCAGGAAGCGTTTCAGGTTTCGGAAGAGGGAGTTCCGCAGAAGATTGAATTTTTTGAGCCGGAGACCAAGCTGCCTTTGGATCTGGCGCTGATGATTGATGCTAGCATGAGCGCGCATATCGATTTTCAATATGAACGCGATGCGGCTTCGCGGTTTATCCGGCAGGTTTTGCGGCCGGATGACCGCATGTCTGTGTTTTCGTTTGACGAGACGGTGACGCAGCGGACGACGTTCACGGAGAGGGTGCAAACGCTGACGGATGCGGTGGCGAGGATTCCCGATGGAGCGGGGACCTCGATTTACGATGCGGTGATGCTGGGCTCGCAGGCGCTGGAGAAGCGTGGGAGCGAGCGGCGGCGGGTAATTATCCTGGTGACGGACGGCGGAGAGACTACCAGCCATGCGGATTTTGAGGCGGCGCGGCGGGCGGCGCTGCGCGGCGAAATTCTGCTGTACACGATTTTGGTCCGAACGATGAAAAGCGAGAACGGGCGGAACACCGCAGGTGAGCATGCGCTGCAAACGATTACGGAGACGACGGGCGGCGCGATGTTTTTTCCGGATTCGCCGCAGGAGTTGCCGATAATTTTTGACCGGATTGATGCAGAGCTAAGGACGCAATACCGGCTGGCGTATTACCCGAATCCGCGGGGGGCAGCGAACACGTATCGTAAGATTGAGGTGAAGATGCTGCCGGGGTATGCGGCGCGGCATCGGACGGCCTATTTGGTGGGGGCGCAGTGATCGGTGACTGGTGAAGACAGAGAGAAGAGGACTCACCGCAGAGACGTAGAGTGCACAGAGGTTTCGCAGAGAAGAGTTGATTCTGCGCTGAATTTGGCAATCGATTGAAGGGCTCCAGAATCCAGATTGTGAGAGCGAATGGCGATTGAATATTTAGAGGCGGCGGTGGAGATTGCACGGGAGGCGGGGGCCGTGCTGCGCGAAGAGGCACAGCGGCCGGTGGATATTTCGTACAAGGGCGATTACGACCTGGTGACTCAGGCGGACAAGCGATCGGAGGCGGTGATTGTTGGACGGCTGCAGAAATATTTCCCGGGGCACGCGGTGGCGGCGGAAGAGGGGACAGGGAAAGAGACAGATTCGGAATTCAAGTGGCACGTGGACCCGCTGGACGGGACGACGAATTTTGCGCATGGGTATCCGTGTTTCTGCGTGTCGATAGCTCTGGCGAAGAGTGATGATCTGTTGCTGGGCGTGATTTACAACCCGATGTCCGAAGAGATGTTTTCGGCGGCACGGGGCGAAGGCGCGTTTTTCAATGGGAAGCGAATGCAGTGCTCGAAGATACCGGCGCTGCGAGGAAGTTTGTTGTGCACTGGTTTTCCGAATCATAAGAGACATGCACATCCGAACATTCACTACTATTGGGATTTCACGTTGTGCTCGCACGGGGTGCGACGCGACGGGTCGGCGGCGCTGGACCTCGCGTATGTGGCGGCCGGGCGGTTTGATGGATTTTGGGAGTTTGGATTGAAGCCGTGGGATACGGCGGCCGGGGTTGTGATTGTGGAAGAGGCCGGAGGAAAAATCAGCGACCTGGATGGAAAGCCGTATGTAATGGGCGGCAAGACGATATTGGCGACGAACGGGTTGATCCACTCGGAGATGGAGAAACTGGCCGCGGAGATTGGGAAAAAAGAGAAGTGGGAGTTGTAATCGCGGGTTGGCGTTCCGTGGCCCGAAAAACGGCGCGTGTGGAATCTAGGGTGAAGTATAGTCGGTTGTGAAATTCTAGACATTTGGGAAAAAGAAAGCGTGCCGCATCTACGGCGCTAGGGCAATTAGTCGTCATGTACCCAGCGCTCGCGCGCTGAGCTAACTTCTGACGCGCCGCTGGCGCTCTCTGAAGAAGAGCCGGGCGAAGCAGCAAGCAGCCAGTCATCATCACGACTGCGAACCGCCCTACCCCTTTTTTTGTAAGTGCTGGAAGGAAAGGAATTACGCGGACGGATTTTGTAAGTGTTGAATTTGTAGGGGTTAAGGATGTTTGTTTTGGTTGAGATTCGATCGAGTCTTGTAGGTGTGGAAAGGAAAGAAGTCGTTGCGTCGATTTAGTAAGTGCGGCATCTAATGCCAATAGAGGTGTACAAAGCGAACGGAATGAATTGGGTGCACCTTAACCCGGATGCAATTTAATAAAAGAGTAATAATTTGTCAAGAGAAAAATGGGGGATTGGCTTTAGGGAAGGTTGATTTGGACCTCACGGAAATCTTATGCGGGAGACGTTACTGTTGATGTGCAACGACGGGGACATCATCAGACATTCAGCGGCACTGGGTAGGTGCCGTTCCTGAAGGAAATTCGTTGCCCAAAATCGAGTGGGAGAGAGAAACCTTGCGTACATGGATAGGTTGCGGGTTGTTGTTTGGACTGGGCACGGTTGGGTGCCTGGGCGTTTGCGGAGCAGGCCGCGCGGACGAAACCAAAAAGGGAAATGATTCGGCGCCGAGCGCTGTACAAGCGGCGCCATTGAAGAACGGGGAGGCGGGCGGAGCGGCAGTGGATTCAATGACAGCCGCACCAGATGAAACCTCGGCATCGTCATCATCCGCATCAGGGGCGGATCCGGAGAATCCAACTCCGCAAGGAACGCCGCAGCCTGCTGGCGGGCAAGGATCCGGCATCAACAGCAATTACGTCTTGAAAGGCAATTTTTTCGAGCGGCTGATGCAGTTCTACCATCAGGATTGGGCGGGCACGAATCCATCGGCGACTTTACCGGCGAAACGGGGGCTTCCCGCTCCGCTGGATTCTCCTCCGTTCCCATCTTCCGACTGGATCTACGGCGGGGCGCCCAACATCGGCGGACCCGACGGCAATACATATCCCTTGATGTCTGCACTGGGACTGGAAAACAGCCGCACGAAAGTATACGGATGGGTGGCGACGAGCATCAATTTCAGCACCTCTGGACACAATAACTTCCCAGTTTCTTACGACATTTTTCCGAACAAGATTGAACTCAATCAGGCGGTCATATACGTCGAACGGCTGCCTGACACCGTGCAGAATGACCATTTCGATTGGGGATTCCACGTCACCGCGTTCGAGGGCACCGATTATCGGTTTACGACCGCGAAGGGCTATTTTAGCCAGCAACTTTTGAAGTTCAATCGTCAGTACGGGTTTGACCCCGTCCTTGAGTACGTAGACCTGTACTTCCCGGTCAAAGACGGCCTGAACATTCGAATTGGGCGGTTCCTGTCCGTGCCGGGGATCGAAGCGCAGTTGGCGCCGAACAATTACAACATGACGCACTCGTTGCTTTACACGATCGATCCCTTCACGGACACCGGGATCTTCGCGAGCCTGAAGCTGAACAAACAATGGATGGTCCAGTTGGGCCTATCCGCGGGTCATGACGTTGCGCCCTGGACCAGCGACGCTAAAGCTTCTGGCATCTTTTGTTTGAACTATTCCACCAAAAGCAACAATGACAATTTTTACGGATGCGCGAACGGCATCAACGACGGCAAGTACGCGTACAACAATTTGCAGGACTACGATTTCACGTGGTACCACAAGTTTAACAACAAGTGGCACATGGGGACCGAGGCATGGTACATGTACGAGCGGGAGGTGCCGAACGTCGCGGGGAATGTGGCGAATCCGATCACACCAGAGATTGGTGCAAACGGGGCTTTCTGCAAGGCGGGAGTCCAGCGTTGCACGGCGCCGGAGTATGCGATCGTGAATTACATCAATCGCGAGATCAGTTCCAAACTCATGATCGGATTCCGATCGGACTTTCTGGATGACAAGAAGGGGCAGCGAACGGGGTTCGCGACGAAGTATACGGAAAATACGTTCTATATCACGCGGTACATAGGGACCACGATCATGCTGCGCCCGGAACTGCGGTTCGACCATTCGTGGGATTTGCGGGCTTACAACAATGGAACGGCTAGAAATCAACTGTTCTTCGGAATGGACTTGATTTACAAGTTCTGATCGGGCCGTTAAATGTGCCGCCCCTCCGGGGCTTGGATTTTCTTGCGCGGGAGCCCACCGTTTACCGGTGGGCTAGTCTCTGCCGCGCGTCCAGCGCTGATTTGGGGCGAGTAGTTTTGAGATCGAAACGGCGACTGTGGTGGCAGAGTTTGAACGGGGCCACTTGAAAGTTGCCGCTACGAAATACGACGAACGGCCCGCCTCAGAAGGCGGGCACTACAAAAGCAAGAGAAACCCAAGAGCACAGCGAGGAATCGCCGTGCCACGGGGGAAAAAAAGGGCGCCTCGAAGTTTTGAAGCGCCCTTCTTTTTTTTCCGACGTGGTTGCGAGGACTAGGCGGCGCCCATTTCGGCGTAGAGCTTGGAGATGGCGCCTGCGATGCAGAAGCCCCAGGCGAAGACGGGGAAGGTTTTGAATTTGTCGGGGATGATGTACTGGTCGGTGGCTTCGGAGAGGGGAACGCCGGCTTTGTGCATTTTTTCGGCTTGCAGAGCGAGGTCGTCAAAGAGGTCGCGAAGGCTTTGAATGCCTTCCTGGCCGCAGACAGGGCCGTGGCCTGGGACAAAGAGAGTGTCTTTGTCCCAGGAGGCGAAGGTCTTGAGGGTGTTGCGCCAGCCGGACATGGTGCACTTTTCATCGAAGCAGGCGGGATAGGCATGATTGAAGACGAGGTCGCCGGCGTAGACGACTTTTTGATCGGGAACGCGAACGATGAGATCGGTGCCGGAGTGGCCGGGATAGTGATCGATGACGATGGGGAAGTGACCGAGGTCGAGGTTCATTGGAAGTTTCGCAGGATCGACAGGCTTGTTGGGGAAGGCGAGTGGAGTTTTGTTGGCCAGGTCGAAGACGTTGCCAACGGCGCCGAGATCGCCCTGGGCGTGCTGGCGGGCGGCGTCGGTCTTGGCATCTTTGACGCGTTTTTCGATGGGAGCTAGTACGGCGACGCGATCGGCTCCTTGGAGGGAGACGTAGGAATCGTTTATGCGCTTTGGGACGGCGTTGTGGGCCCAGAGTTGAATGCCGTTGGCGCCGTAGAAGGAGCTGCCCATGGAGTGATCGAAGTGGTAGTGAGTTAGGAGCGCATTGGGAGCAGGGAGCTGCGTAACTTTGTGGTAGGCGTCCATCTGGAAAGCGGCGCCCGGAGCGGAGCCATAGGCTTCGAGTAGGAGGCCTGCGTCTTTGCCGACGAGGAAGCCGCCGTTGCAGATGGTGGTGAAGCCTTTGGAGGTGTCGGAGATGGTGGCGTAGAGGCCGTCACCGATTTTGCGGACTGATGCGAAGCCGGCGTCGGCGATGGGAGTTTGGGAGACGCGCGGGTCATCGGCAAGGGCGGATGCGAAAGCGGGAAGTGGAAGGGAGCCAGCGAGGGCGTAAAGGGCGCTGAAGCGCGAAGCGCTCGATAGAAATTGCCTGCGGTTCGTTGGAGCGAATGAATTCATTGGGGGACTCTCCAGGAGCGAAAGTGGATGCGTGGAACGGGACAAGTTTAGCAGAGGAGTGGGGAAGGGGAGAAACGGAAGGAAGGAGGGAAGGGCACGGACGAATTGTCCAATTTGAAACATTGACAAGGTGAATGGGTGTTAAGGGAAGGTTGGAAATAACGAATCCATAGGTGGAAAGGGAGTTGCACGAGCATTCTTGGGGCTGGTGCGCGAGTGTGCCTGGGCCGATAGAGCAGGGGAAAACTGAATTCGAATAGGGCGAGGAGTTTGTTGAGCTTGGGCAGAGAGCAGATGCCAGCGCGTGAAGGTCTTAGCGCCAGATGAACGAGCGTAGATCCAGGAGCGGTGGCCGCAAGACGGCGGATGATTCCGAAGTGTAACAGCGTGTGCCCGAGGTGGGATTTGAAGGAAGGGGAGTAGAAGGCGCTGAGCAAGAGGAGGAGTTGAAGAACGAATATTGGTGGGCATCGCAGGGCTGGAATCGTTTGGCAATTCTAAAGCATGGTTCGCTGGTCATAATATTCGTTGCGCTGTTTCTGGCGACGGACGGATCGTCCACCACATCGCGGGCGTGGGAAGGCGCGCCGCCATGTTATCTGCCGGTGGGATTGTCGCTGGCGCTGATGTTGTGGGGCGGGAATCGCTACTACCCGGTTGTATTCGTGGCGAGCCTGGTTGCGGCGATAGTGAACTATCACCGGCCGCTAATCTCGTGGTGTGGATTGCCGGGGGCGATTTTGTTGTACGCAGGGTACGCGTACAGCGCGAACCTGTTGCGAGGGCGGTGGCGAATTGATCGGCAGCTTGGGACGCTGCGAGACGTGGGGCGTTTGGTGGCGGTACTTCTGACGGCGGCGATATTGAGCGCGGTCACGGGAACGCTAACAGTGCTGGGCGACGGGCTGGCGAAAAGAGCGGACGCGTTGCGGATCGCGGCGGACCGGTGGGCTAGCGACGCGATTGCAATTGTGACCATCACTCCGTTTCTGCTGGTGTACGTTACGCCGCGATTGAAAGCCTGGTTGAATGCTGGAGCGAAAAGCGGAGGGACGCGGAGCGATGGCAAAAGATCAGCGCGCGAACGATTCTGGAGCGAGGCGGACGGAGAAACGCGAGGCTAGGGGCGGGGTTACGGCGAGTGTGGAGACGAGTTAGGAAGGTTGCTTGCGTGGGGAGAGTTGGCGTGAGAACATTTAAAGCTGTGGCGAACGCAGCGGAAATGGCTGCGAACGACAATGGCGATATCGTCTAGGGGTCCAGGACGCCGCCCT
>Ga0210402_10005625_pt1 | contig 11199 bp, 9 predicted proteins | sample IncBWC7MmetaG_FD_161055 | JGI IMG/M metagenome (GOLD analysis project Ga0210402, IMG submission 161055) | Forest soil microbial communities from Barre Woods Harvard Forest LTER site, Petersham, Massachusetts, United States - Inc-BW-C-7-M | ecosystem: Environmental > Terrestrial > Soil >... | reverse complement strand
TGGCCAGGAGCTTTTTGGCAGCCCCGGGGTGCAGAAAGCTGTTCGGCTCGTCGACGACAATTACCCTTGGTGTCTGAGCAGTGACCACGACATAGAGGATTGCCAAAACCTGACTTATGCCGGTGCCGCTATCGCTGAGTGGGACAGACACGCCTGTGCGCCATTCCGGTCTCTGCTCACTTCTGTTGATAACCTCAATCCTTGCTGTACTCGGAGAATCGAGCCTCGGACGTGAGATGACGCTATAGATAGTCGGAAAGATTGTCCTCAGATATTTGATGAAACGTTCCTGAGCTGCGGGATCGCCATCGAGCTGCAACAGCACTGACGCAAGGTTATTTGCGTTGGGTCTTAATTCGACGCCGCCTTCAATGGGACACTCTGCAACGTTCATTCTTTCCGCTCGAAAGACATACAAAGCAGCCGTCACATAGGGACCTACCAAGTGTTGGACAACAGTATCGGAAACGCCCTGATTAAAAATCATTTCTATGTCTTGCCGGTCTCCTCTCGGCGTGACGAGCGCATTCCAATTAGGAGCACCGGCTAGCGTTACACTAGGTTGCGGGACGGAGCTCCAACCTGTTCCAGGAATGAATCTTGCGGTGAACTTCATTTCCGGGGACTTGAAAAACTTGTGGATTTGGGCTTCCACGTAGGAACTATCGCTACTACCCACCACGGGTATGTTAAATTGAACGCCCGTCCCGAGCATCCGCCACTTTAGCTCTTCTCCGGTAACGCTCACGCCGACTATCGTTGATGATTCGGGATTGGGTACCGCTGGAAAACTCCCGGGTGCTTGCGGTTCCCTAAACGGCTTGTTCTCAAAGCCCGCAGTAGTAGTCAAACCCTCCAAGAAAGCTGTCTTGCCAGCATTGTTCTGGCCAACAAGAATTGTGAACTTGGCCCCTAGAGCGATTTCGCTGCTGTCACGAAACCCCTTGTAATTAACCAACCTGACGTGCTCGATCCGCATAGCATCTGCCCCGGCCGAAGACCTGCATTACGGCGAATACTGTGCCCACGCAAGCCAAGCCCAAGACCGTGCTCCGCAGACAAGCAAACCGGCAACATCCAACTTGACAGTGAGACGCAGTTGACATGGCGGTATTCCATGATCCGTTGGCGCGGTCGCGTTTCGACGAGGATAACAGCGACGAGGAAACGCGCTGGGTAACGCTCGGCGAAGCGAAAAACGGCCTTCTTCTGGTGGTCGTTCATACCTATGTCGAAACGGCACCAGACCGGGTCTATGTCCGCATCATCTCGGCGCGTCGCCCGACTGGACGCGAAGCACGGCAATACCGCGAAGGAACGCAGCCATGAAGGAGGAATACGATTTTTCCAGCGCGGAGCGCGGCAAGTTCTATCGTCGCGATGCGCAATTGATTCCGCCGGTGCACCTCGACCCGGAAGTTCTGAACTACCTGGCGGCGCGAGCCGAGGCGCGCGGCACGTCGCTCAGCACCTTGGTGAATGATCTGCTGCGGAAAGATATCGAACTTATCGAAGCCGGGAAATGAGTTTCCGCTAATCGCATTGTTTAACCACCGCCCATGCCCCGGCGGCGCCGCTTCCAAAGCGGAACGCCAAACTGAACCCCCACCCTTCCGGCCCGTAAGCCAAGACAGACCGTACAGGCTTCGAGGCCTTCGCCGCATTGCGCTTCGCTCCTTGCGGGCTACGATCCGTCCACGATCTGCCCACAACAACGAACCGAACCCGGGAGGCTTTCCATGAACACCATCGCAATCGCCGCGACCATCGCCGCCCTGCTCCTCTCCGGCGCCTGCGGCGCGGCCGAGATCAAAGTGCTCTCCACCCAGGCCACCGAGGAGGCCTATCGCGAGCTGGCGCCCCAGTTCGAGAAGGAGAGCGGCCACAAGGTGACCACCGTCTTCACTGGCACGCTCGACGTGCAGAAGCGCATCGCGGCGGGGGAGACCTACGACCTCATCATCATGGCGGGGCCGGCGATCGACGACTACATCAAGGCCGGCAAGGTCGTGGCCGGCAGCCGGGTCGATCTTGCCAAGTCCGGCGTCGGCGTTGCGGTGCGGGCCGGCGCGCCCAAGCCCGACATCGGCTCGACCGAGGCGCTGAAGAAGACCCTCATCGCCGCCAGGTCGATCGGCTACTCCACCGGCCCCAGCGGGGTTTACCTCACTGGCCTGCTGCAACGCCTTGGCGTTGCGAACGAGGTCGCGCCGAAGCTCAAGCAGACCCCGACCGGCGTGTTCGTCGGCACCCTGGTGGCGAGCGGCGAAGCCGAGATCGGGTTTCAGCAGGTGAGCGAGCTGTCGCACTTCCCGGGCGTCGATTTCGTCGGTCCGCTGCCGGCCGAGGTGCAGCAGGTCACGGCGTTCGCGAGCGGCCTCCCGGCCGGCGCGAAGGAGCCCGACGCCGCCAAGGCATTGGTCCGGTTCCTCACGGCGCCTGCCGCCGCGGCGGCCTACCGCAAGCGGGGCCTGGAGCCGGGTTGATTTGAGCCCGGCTTGGGTTTGATGGCCCGTGCGCAGCCGCACGGGTATGCCTCAGGAGATCGCCTTTCTTGAGTTTGTCTTTCTTGAGATCGTCGTTTTTGAGTTTGTCTTGCTTGTTTGTCTTGCCCAAGTCTGCGTGCACGCCCGCATCCGGCTTATTAACACTTGCAATATGCTGTCGCATGAACATAACGCCGCACAAGCGACAACATATTTCTCATATTTCGCCATACTTCGGCTCTACGCCATCGCCGTGGCGCAAAGTGGGTGAATTGGCGCACATTGCCGAAACGGCGGCGCAGGTGGAGGGGAAACGCTATGATGACACGTCGCAGCCTGCTCGAAGCAGCGGGCGCTGGTGCTGTATTCGCGGGTGCGGGGCACGCACTGTCGCGGGTTTTCGTGAGCCCGGCGGAAGCTCAGGCGGCTACCACCCTGAGCCTGCCTGCGCAATTGCCCGATGGCATGCGGCGTGAGGCCGTGCTTGACGCATTGCCGGGCAAGAAGCCGCTCATCAAGCTCTCCTACCGGCCGCCCAACTATGAGACGCCGATCGAGCTTCTGCGCTCCGCGATCACGCCCAACGACGCCTTTTTCGTGCGCTACCATCTTGCCGACATTCCGGAGGTGAGCGCGGAGACCTGGCGGCTGTCGATCGGGGGCGAGGGCGCCAATGGCGAGGCCAGCCTCGGCTTCGACGAACTCAAGCAATTGCCCGCGGTCGAGGTCGCCGCAGTGTGCCAATGCTCGGGCAATCGCCGCGGGCTGTTCGAACCCCATGTGCCGGGCGTCGAATGGGGCTATGGCGCCATGGGCTGCGCGCGCTGGAAGGGCGCGCGGCTGAAAGACGTGCTCGATCGCGCGGGCCTCAAGACCGAGGCATTGGAGATCGTGGTCGCCGGCAGCGACAAAGGCGCCGTGGACAAGACGCCCGCGTTCATCAAGAGCATTCCGGTGTGGAAGGCGATCGAGGATACGACGATCGTCGCCTATGAGATGAACGGCAAGCCGCTGCCGCATTGGAATGGCTTTCCGGCGCGCATCATAGTGCCCGGATGGACCGCGACCTACTGGATGAAGCACGTCTCCACGATCAACGTCGTCACCAAGCCGTTCGACGGCTTCTGGATGAAATCCGCCTATCGGATTCCGCTCGGCAAGTTCCCGATCGTGGCGCGCTTTGCGTCCCAGGAAACCGCGGTCAATACCCCGATAACCGAAATGGTGGTCAACTCGCTCATCACGAGCCACGCCAACGGCGCCCCTGTGAAGGCCGGCACCAGGGTCATGGTCAGCGGCGTCGCGTGGGACGCCGGCTACGGCATCAACGCGGTCGACATATCGATCGACGGCGGGCGCAACTGGACGGCCGCAACGCTCGGCAAGGACATCGGCCGGTTCGCCTTCCGCACCTTCAGCTACGGCGTCGCCATGCCTGTGAAGGGGAACTACAAGATCATGGCGCGCGCCACCAACAAGATCGGCCAGGGCCAGGCCTCCGCGTTGATCGCGAATCCAGCCGGCTACCATCACAACGTCGTTCAAACCCTCAATCTCGTTGCGGCATGAGGAGCGCCACCATGCGATCGATCACCATTGCGGTGTTGTCCGCCGCCGCCCTTTGCGGCGCTGTGGCGACTGCGGCTGTGGCCGGCGAAAAGCCGGTGCAACTCAAGAACGCCGTCGGCGCCGACAAGGTCGAGGCCAATTGCGCCGCCTGCCACACCCTCGACTACATTCCGATGAATTCGACGTTTCTCAACGCCACCCAATGGGACGCCGAAGTCACCAAGATGATCAACGCCTTCGGGGCGCCGATCAGTCCCGGCGATGCCAAGATCATCGGCGATTACCTGAAGGCCAATTACGGGAAGTGATGCCGGCGGCGCGGCGCCTGCCGCCGCGCCACGTCTTGGAAATTCGAGCCATGTGCCGTGTCATTCCGGGGCGCCGCCACCGGGTCCGGCCTTCGGCCGGCCCGATGACAGGCTCCGCGGCGAGCCCGGAATCCATGACCACTGGCTGAGGGTTATGGATTCCGGGCTCGCCACCTCACGGCGGCGCCCCGGAATGACGGAGCCCAAAGCTGCCCCCGTCACCGTGCCTGCGCGAGCGGTGTCCCCTTCGCCATGTCATCGAACCGCGCCAGCGCGCGCGAGACGACGATGTCGGCATCCTCGGGCAACATGTAGCCCTCCTGCACGAGCTTTTCGGCGCGGTCGGTGACGATCGCCTGATATCGCGCCCGGCTGCCGTAGCGTTCCTCGATGGAGGGGCGCGGATCGCCGCCGGCTTCCCGCGCCGCGCGCGTCGGCGGCAGTGGGATGTAGGAGCCGGCGAGCGGAAGGATTTCGCCCGGCTCGCCGATCGCCGGATGGCGAAAGTTCCAGCCCGTGTAGGTTGCCAGCGGCGCCGCGACGTCCGGGAACGCGATGCCGGCCAGTTCGTTACCGTCGCCGTCGACCTGAGGGACCAGGAACGGCAATGGATGTGCTTCGCCGCCCTCAAGGTCCGCCCGATAGCCGCCCGGAATGGAGAGCGGCGAACGCACTTCGGGAATCGCCGGGAAGGCGATTTCCTTTTGCGGCACCAGCGTATGATCGGCAAGCCGCGGATGGCGGCTCGGCGGCGGCGCCACGTCCTCGCGCAACCAGCGCTCCATCGCGACCGCGAGGGCGCGGTGACCCCAGGCGTATTCGTTCGGGTTAGAGCGCTGCTGTCCGCCCGCGAGCGGCGGCGCAAACGGGCCAGGCACGTGCTGGGTGCCGGCGAAAAGGTAAATGCGCACGTTGTCGGGAACCTGCACGTCCTTGCGGCCATCGAGCGTCGTGTGGGTAAGCGCCGCCGAACGCCCGCCGCCCCAGTATTCGGTCGAGGAGTTGGTGTAGAAGATTTTCGGCCGCAGCTCCGGCGCGAGCTTCGACAACAGGCCATCGGTCATGCCGGTCACGTCGTCACGGCTATCGTCGTCCAGGTAAGGAAACAACGAGGCGACGAAATATCCGAGCCCGTTCGGCCGCGCGAAGCGTGCGTTGAAGTCGCTGCCGCGTGCAGCGCCGGCGATGTGCGCGATGATGCCGTCGAAGGCGCGCTTTCCGGTCTCGTCGGCGTTGAAGCCTTCGTAAAGAAACTCCCGCAAGAGGCGTCCGTCCTGAGAAGGGCCGAAGGCGACCGCGTGGCGCGCCGACAGAGGTCCGCCTGCTTCGCGTTTGACGGCCGACGCGAGATCGCGCATCGCCGCAAAGCCGGCGCCCGCGACGACGGCGCCCTGCGCCTCGTAGCTCAGCTCGTAGACATGGCCGGGCGCAAAACCGCCCTTGAGGAAAACGGCCGAAACATCCGGCTTGACGTCGGCGCCGACCGCACGGCCGAACTGCCACTGCGCGCGCGGGATCGCCCGCGGCGCGCCCAGAAAGCCGTCCCGCACGATGAGGCTGTTGGCAGAGCTTGCGGGATCAATCGGCGGGTAAGCCATCGTATCGGCATAGCGCGTGAGGAAATCATCGAGCGCGTAGGTCGGCTCGGCTGTGCTCGGGAAGAGCTGCGTCATCACCCGTCCGGTCACGGGTCGCCCTTGATCGACGACGGGCGGCGCATCGAGGCCGATAAGGCCGCGGCCCTTCGGGACATCGAACTGCCAGCCGAGCCAGATCAGGGTGAAGCCCTGGCGCATCAGAAAGCCATCGCCAAACTCGGCCTCCGTGGTCGGATCCGCAACCGGCGGCGCGAGATTGAAATAGCGCAACATGTTCTTGCGCCCACGGTTGGCGACATCGAACAGCGCCACACCGTTGCGTTTTGCGGACTCTTTCGGCGCGAGCGCGTAGAGATCGGCCGAGAAGACAACGTGCCCGGCAGCATCCTGGGGGGCCTTATCGAGGTCGACGATCGACCGGTTTGCCGCAAGTGTTGGGTCGAGAGCAAAGTACACCTTGCCGACGATCTTCTCATAGGCCCCGGCGGCGCCGAATGCCTTGCCGCCGAGCACATCCGCCCGTGACGCAATCTCGATGCGAGACACCTCGGCTTGGGCGGAGCCAAGCGCGAAGGCCGCGAGCGCGATCAATATGAGCGAACAGATGCGGGCGAATGGGTTCATGGTGAGCCTCCCGGCAGGTGGCGCTGAGCACGAGCAGAAGATTAAAGTATTTTTCGATGGCGTCTACGCGCAACCGAAACGCCGATCGAGAACACGCGGAGTCAGTTGCACCGCACTCCATCGTGGAATTGGCGCGACCGGAGGAGGGCATCAACGCGCCGCGTGCTTTGGATTCGCAGACCGAACGAAAGATAGCAAGCAGCGCGCAGCTTGGCGGGGCCGGGGGCGAAACTATCATCCGATCTCGAGCAGCAGCTTCTGCAAGATGGCTTGCTTGAAGTTATCGAAGCCGACCGATTCGATGATGACATGCCCTTCGCCGCCAACGACGTGACTGCGATAGTATACGTCGAGGCCTTCGGGAGGTTGGGGGGGAAAAATGTATTCGGGCGGCTTCACGATGATCGGCAGGCCGTTGATAACCACACCTTTCGCAACCAAAGCATCGCGAACCCGCTGAAGGCCGCCGATACCTTCATTATCGTCGCCGTCTCCGGAAACGTCGATGACCTTCCTGCCGCCGGAAAACTCCCGGTCGAACTGCCCGTCGCAGAACAAGAGCGCTCTGCTGATAAGAGTATTGATCCCTATCCGCGGACGTTGTGCATTTCTCAATCGATTGCGGAACAAGTCCATCGATTGAGCATCCTGGACCCGCATCCAGGGAACCATCACTTCCTGTTCGCGAGCCCAGGCGATAAAGGTGACGGCGAGGACAGGTGGATCAAGCTCGCCGATGACGTGGAGCACGCGGGAGTCTCCCAGTGCTTCCAGGTAGCCGTCTTGTTGGGTCCTGTAGCGCGTCGCATTCACGCTCCCCGAAACATCGGCAGCGAGGATGAGCTGCATCCCGACTTTCTCCTGCGCGCCCGCATCGCCGGCAAATGAAGCAAGCGCGAGCGCAGAAGTAGCCGCCAAAGCCCGGCGTCGCGTCACGAGAGTTTTCATATACGTCTCCTGTGCGCCACCCCGCCTCGATTTGTTTGGCTGAGGCCCCCTGGTAGCTGAGAGCGCTACCCAGGAAGCCCACGCTTGGCCGCCGTTAGATGGTGCAGCGATTCTGAAGTTCGAATCTCTCAGTCGTTCCGGGGCGCCGCGAAAGCGGCGAACCCGGAACCCATAACCACCGGCCGAGGGCTATAGATTCCGGGCTCGCCACCTTGCGGCGGCGCCCCGGAATGACTCCGCGCATATGATCGGTTTCATCGAACCGACCCACTAGCCTCCTCCACTCGCGCGGTCGTCACCGGTCCTTCGCCGATGATCAGGAGCGTCACGTCTTCATCCTTGGCGCCATCCCAATGCACACGATTGCCGGAATGGCTGACAAACGTGCCTTGCTTCATCGGGACCGCCAGGTTGGCGGGGTCAAACCTGTTGCCGGTGCCGACCCACCAGGTGCCGGAGAGCACATAGGTGAACAGAGGACCCGGGTGGACGTGCGGGCGGCTGAAATCGCCGCCTTTGGGTAACGTGAGCATTTCGACAAAGAGGCCTCGCTTACCGGGATCGCCGGCCAGGACTGCAAGCCGAAAACCCCCATGGTCCTCCCACGGAATCTGGTCGGGGAGCATGATGGTCGCGGCCGAAGGATCGCCGCCCGCCCAGGGGCCGCTGGTTTTTGGATTCTCGATGTTGGTGGCCGGGCCTATGCCGGTGATCAGATAGGCGCCGCTTTCCTCCTTGGTCCCGTCCCAATGCACCTTCGCGGCATGATCGATCATGAATGTCCCGTTCGGAACCCGCGTGGCGTGCGCGGGGTCCAACACGGGTCCGGTGCCCCGCCATGCGGCTCCGTCGATCACGGTAATGAACCGGTCGTTCGGGTGATGGTGCGGATTGCCGAAGCGGCCCGGCTTGAATTTGTTGACGTAGATATAAAGCTCGGGCTTGTTCGGGTCCCCATGCAGGATCGCCTGATTGGTCGCGACCTGGTCGGTTGGATCGCGCCACTTGAACTGGTCGGGCGTGACGTAGACGACGGCCGCCGGATCAAGTTCGACGGCGCCGCCCGCGGTGACGAGGCTCGAAGTTGCGACCGCAACCGAAAGCGCAAGCGTAAGATGCGATAGAGCGTGACGATCGGTCATTTCTGCCTCCCATGCGCCGGTGCTTTTTGCGGAGCGCATGGCGCCCGGTCAGTCCCGATTGGACCTAACATTAACTTGTCCGCGGGCTTGCCGAAAGGACGAAGCAGCGCGGGGCGATGCCGGAACCGCGTTGAAATCGCTGCACGCGCGATTTGTCGTGTATTGTAGCTTGAACGACTTGCTTGGAGGCGCGCATCATGAAAGTTCCACCTCGAAGCCGATTGTCCAGGCAGAGCGGGGCCGGTCTGACACGCCGCGGTTTGATGCGGCATGGAATCGGTTTCGCTGCCGCTGCTGCGTTCCCGGGCAATGCGGGGGCAGCCGTAGAGTCGATCAGCCCGGCGATGGAGAGGCTCAGCGCCTATATGAGCGAAGCCAGCGGCCGCGCGATTCCGGATGCGGTCGTTCTGGAAACAAAATACCACATCCTGGACACTCTGGCCGCGATGATTTCGGGATCCCAGTTGCTGCCCGGGCGTCAAGCATTGCGGTTCGCGCGCGCCTATGGGGGCGAGAAAATCGCAACGATTGTTGCCTCCGATATGCTCGGCGGACCACTCGAAGCCGCTATCGTGAACGGGGCGTTGGCCCAATCCGACGAGACCGACGACAACTACAGTGCCGGGGGCGCGCATCCGGGGTGCGCCGTCGTGCCGGCCGCACTTGCCCTCGGAGAGACATTTGGCATCGACGGGACGCACTTCCTGCGCGCCGTGACGCTTGGGTACGATATCGGAATGCGCGCCATGAAAACGCTGCTGGGCCGGACCGTACTGAAGGACACCCATAATGTGGTTGGGACCTTCGGCGCCTCGGCTGCCGGCGGGTGCGCGGCCAGCCTGAACGCCGAGCAAATGCGCTGGCTGCTCGACTATGCGGCGCAGCAGGCGGGGGCGGGTTTTGCGGTCTGGCAACGCGATCCCGAGCACATGGAGAAGGCCTTCATGTTCGGCTCGATGGGAGCCCGCAACGGGGTTACGGCGGCGCTTCTGATTCAATCCGGCTGGACCGGGGTGGGCGACGTCTTTTCCGGCCCGGAAAATTTCTTCCACTCCTACGCGCCGCAAGCTGATCCGGCCGGTTTGATCGACCACCTCGGCGAGCGCTTTGAGGTGACACAAACCATCATCAAGAAATGGAGCACGGGCGGGCCGATCCAGTCGCCGCTCGATGCGGTGGTCAATCTTCGCCGGCAGCGCCCGTTCGAGGCCGACCAGGTGAAGCAGGTGACGGTACGTCTCTCCACCAGCGCGGCCCCGAAGGTCGACAACAGCGAGAGTCCTGATCTTTGCCTGCAGTATCTAGTTGCCGTAATGCTGCTCGATCGGACCGTCTCGTTTCAGGCAGCGCACGATAAGGCCCGCATGCAGGATCCGGCGATCCGGCGCGAGCGCGCCAAGGTGGAAGTGATTGCCGAGGAGGAACTGGAGCGCTTGTTGCCGAAGCGAGTTGCAGTCGTCGAGGTCGCGCTCACCGACGGAACCCGGCTGGAGGAACGCAACGACACCGTTCGCGGCACTCCCGAGAACCCCATGAGCCGAGAGGAGGTTGTGGCGAAGGCCCGCGATTTGGTGACGCCGGTGCTCGGCGCCGAGACGTGCACCAAGCTCATCGAGAAAATATTTGGACTCGATCGCGTGCGGGATATTCGAGAACTTCGACCTTTGCTTCAGCCTTAGCCTGAAATGAGTAGAGCCCCCTCCGGTTCCACACTGCTTGCGTTGCAGTAAGCGACGTGATGGATCAGTCGGCTAAAGCCAATGTCCGCATTGCCCTTGGCCGCATGAGTCTGTTGGACTGCAACGCGCCTGCCCGGTAACTTGCCTCTCAGAGATGCCAAGCCATAGAGATGGGAGGAAGGTCACATGAAATCCAGCTATCTGGTTGCCGCCGCTCTTGCGCTATCGGGCTTCGCAACCGATGCCGCGATGGCCCAGCAACGTGTGACCGTGCCGATCACGAACAAGGAATGGGAACAGCCGTTCCCGGGATTCAAGATTGTCGGAAACACCTACTATGTCGGTACCTACGATCTCGGCTGCTATCTGGTCGACACGGGCGCGGGACTCATCCTGGTCAACTCAGGCGCGCCGGGATCTTATCCGCTCATCAAGGCGAACATCGAAGCGCTGGGCTTCAAGACGAGCGACATCAAGATCATAACCTCGACCCATGGACATTTCGATCACGTCGGCGATCTCGCCGCGTTCCAGAAGGATGCCCCAGCCGCCAAGACCTACATGAGCGAGCGCGATGCGCCGGTTCTCGAGTCGGGCGGCAATCTCGATTACCGTCGGGCGGAAGGGCGCGGCATCATCTACGATCCCGTCAAGGTCGATGTGCGCACCAAGCCCGGCGATCATATCAAGCTCGGCAGCACCGACATGACGGTCCTGCAGGCCTATGGTCATACGCCGGGCGCGACAAGCTTCAGCTACCAGGTGACGGATGCCGGCAAGACCTACAATGTCCTCATTGTCAACATGAACGGGATCAATGCCCAGGGCGCCGAAGTCAGGTTAAC
>Ga0210402_10005624_pt1 | contig 11201 bp, 9 predicted proteins | sample IncBWC7MmetaG_FD_161055 | JGI IMG/M metagenome (GOLD analysis project Ga0210402, IMG submission 161055) | Forest soil microbial communities from Barre Woods Harvard Forest LTER site, Petersham, Massachusetts, United States - Inc-BW-C-7-M | ecosystem: Environmental > Terrestrial > Soil >... | reverse complement strand
GCGCACGATGGAGTTGATGCTCGGCCTGCCGCCGATGAACCAGATGGACGCCACGGCCACACCGATGTTTGACTGCTTCACCAACACTCCGGATTTCACCGCGTTCGAAGCCGTGACGAACAACGTGCCGCTGGACGAGATGAATCCGCCGCCGAAGAAAATTTCTGACGTGCAGCGGCGCAAGGACGCGATTGTTTCGTCGAAATTGCCGTTGGACAAGGAAGACCAGTGCCCCGAAGATTTGTTCAACCGTATTTTGTGGCGCGCGACGATGGGCGCGAAGCCGTATCCCGAATGGGCGGTGAAAGTCGCGGATGAAGATTAGGCACTTGGAAGGATGATCACTGGCAGATTGACCGCACAAATTCCGAGTGCAGTTCTGCGCGGGTGAATTCGCTTTGCTTCATCTGCTTGCCTTGCCCCAGCAGCAATTTTGCAACCAGTGAACCGGCGAAGCAGCGACGGCAATGAACCATTTGCAGGCTGAACCGTCCAGGCAATTTCATCGTTTGTTTTTTGGACAAGGCCAGATCCGCGATCGTTTTTTGAAAATCACCCGCCTTGTCGCCGATGGCCAGCAGCTTGAGGGACTCGACCGTTTGTTTGCCATTGTCAGACGCCTGCTGTTGCTCGGTTTGATAGGCAGCCGTGCCGGCAATATCAGATTTTTTTACTTTTTTTATCGGCACACTGGCCGGCACAAAGCCGAGTTGACGGGTTCGCATATAGCGCTGGCAGGCTTCGCAATAAGGCGCCTTGCGCATCAGCAGCGGCACAATCAGACCACCGCCGACAAAACCAAGAATTTCCAAGGCGCGCACGGCATAGCCCCAGGCACCCAAGGGCTCGCCCAATTCGCCATTATCTTTTTTCCAGGCCATCATCCGGGCGGCTTGGTCGAAATACTCCAGGAATCCAACCGGCGTGCCGTCCTTCAAATGCACCAGATGCCGGCCATGGAATTCGATATATTGAGCGCCGAAATAGGCAAATAACTGAAGGACTAGAACGATCCCCAGCAATGACCGCGTGATCTTGATGCCGCTGAGCCATGAGGCCAGGCCGTAGCCGCTGGCGGCCACGACGCCCACAATCATTGCGCCGACTGGCAGGATGTAATTGGCATACAAGCCCATGATATGAATGTCCGCACCGCTCTTATCCAGAAGATAAACGCCCGCCAAGGCCAGTGAGGTCGTGATCAGGCCGCAGATGAGAACCAGTGAAAAAGATTGCTCTTCACGCGGGCCGCCGGGAGCAGATGAAGGATTTGCTTCTTGAGTGTCCATAATGATTGGGCGCAGAGTCCGTCAAAAACACTGGAGCGTCAAAGAAATTTTTCCGGCGATTCAATCTTCCGCGAACAGATATTCCAAATCCGTCGGCGGCGTTGTCTTCGGCACTTACCCGGCGTGGAAGGCGGCGAATCTGGACCCGATTGAGTCGTTGAGATATGAATGAAAATTAAATAACTCCTTCCGTTTTCATTTCACCAGTGTATTTCCATATTTTGCGCAGTAAGGGTTCTGGCGATTCGTCATAACAAAGCCGTGTTGAAATAGAAACTGTTTCAACCAGAGCTTCGACAATCCGTTCGAAATCCCGCAACTCAAAATCTGGATAGAAGCCAACTTCAAATTTTTCGCCATTTTCCGGTAAAAGAGCAACGCTTACCCAAATCGTTTTATCTTCCCACACAGTAAGGTTTACTCGCGTAAAATAGAACGTGGTTATCCAAATTGTGAATCGTTCCAATGAATTACCTTCATGTTCGCAAATGTCCACTTCGGCATTAAACGAATGCCAGCCGTGTTTCGTTGACTGTATGTGGCAGCCAAGGCAGATCGCAAAATCTTGGAGAAATTCTGCACGGCACAAAGGAATATTCGGCGAGTTGGACATAGTGAACTCCCACTACAATTAGTCCTCCGCAAAAAGATATTCCAAATCCGTCGTCGTGAGGCTGCGCGCGAAACCTTCCTCGCCGAGCACGTCGGCGATCGTCTGCGCCTTGCTCTGCTGCAGTTCCCAGATTTTTTCCTCGACCGTGCCGGGCGCGATGAGCCGGTAGGCGTTCACGGTCTGCGTCTGGCCGATGCGATGCGACCGGTCAATGGCCTGCGCCTCGACCGCCGGATTCCACCACGGATCGTAAAGCACCACATAACTGGCGTTTGTCAGATTCAAGCCGGTTCCCGCCGCGCGCAAACTCAACAGGAACACGCCCGCGCCCTTGTCGGCCTGAAATGCGTTCACGACCGCCTGCCGATCCTTGGTCTGGCCGGTGAGAATGTGCGTCGGGATGTTCCGTGCCTGGCATTCTTTTTCGAGAATGTGCAACATCTGCACGAACTGCGAGAAGACCAGCACCTTCTGCCCGTCGGCCACCAGCGGGTCGAGCAGTTCAAACAGCGTCTCGGTCTTGCCGCTCGCCGTGTCGTTGCCGACCAGCGATGGATGGCAGCAGACCTGCCGCAACCGCGTAAGCGCGGCGAGGACGTGCATCTTGCTTTTGTTGAGACCCTGCTCCGCGACGGCGTGCTGGATCTGTTCACGGCTGCGGCGCAGTTCGGCGAGGTAAAGTTTCCGCTGTTCGTCGCCGAGTGGACAATCCAGACGTTCCTCGATGCGGTCGGGCAAATCTTTTGCGACGTGTTTTTTCAGGCGGCGCAACAGCAGCGGACGCAATTTGGCGGAAAGCCGCTTGCGCGCGATGCGCTGTTCGGACTCGGCGTTTTCACCGCGCGGCTCGTAGGTGTCGAGGAATTGTTCCTGCGTGCCGAGATAGCTTGGCTGGACGAAATCCACGATGCTCCACAAATCCAACAGCCGGTTTTCCAGCGGCGTGCCGGTGAGCGCAATGCGGTTCTCGGACTTGAGCTGCTTGACGGACTGCGTGACCTGCGCGCCGGGATTCTTGATGAACTGCGCCTCGTCGAGAATCACCGCGCGGAACGCAAATTTGTTCAGCTCCTCCAGATCGCGCCGCAACAGCGCGTAATTCGTGACGATGATGTCGTTCTGCGGAATCTGTTTCCGCAAATTGTGCCGCGCCGCGCCGCTTTCGAGCACGAGCACTTTCAGGTTCGGCGTGAACTTTTCCGCCTCGCGCCGCCAGTTGTGCAACACGGACGCCGGGCAAATCACCAGCGACGGCTTGGGATTTTTCGTGTTGCGCTCCTTGAGCCAACCGAGCCACGTCAAAGTCTGGAGTGTTTTGCCGAGACCCATGTCATCGGCGAGAATGCCGCCGAGCTTGATCTGCACGAGGTGCGCGAGAAAATCGAAGCCGTCCTTTTGATACGGACGCAGTTCCGCCTGCAACACTTTCGGCAGGTCAATGGACGGAACGCCCTTGAAATCACGAACGCGTTCGCGCAAGGCCTTCGCTTCGGGTGAATCAACAAATCGTGTCAGCCCGTCCTCGTCCAGATGCGCGACATTTTCCAGACCGATTTTTTGCGGCACGGCAATCAAACCATCCACGCCCATTTCGGCCATCGCTTCGTGCGCGCCCTGCACGGCGGCGGTATCCAATTCGACCCAGCCGGAATTCGGCAGTTTCACAAAACGGCCGGTCGCGCTCGCGAGCCGTTCGAGGTCGGCCTTGGAAAGTTTCAGGCCTTCCTGTTCCCATTCGGCGGAAACGGCGAGCCAGTCAATGCCGCTGCCTTTGACGATCAATTTCGGCTTGAGCAGACGAGGCGTTAGAAATAGCCGGTGAAACGCCGGGTTGCCGAGAAATTCCGCTTCCGGCGGACGCGCAGCCCACGCGCTGGCGAGCGAATCAAGAAAGTTTTCATTCGCGTCGCCGATCCACAGACCGGATTCCGGCGTGAACCAGTCGAGCCGGCGCAGCCATTGTGTCGCGGGTTCGAGGCGCGGGTCGTCGAGGATTTCCGGCTTGTCGCCCGGACGGATTTTCCGGTCGTTCGGTACCCATTCCTGTCCGTTCCAGAACCAGACACTTTTGTCGCGCAAACTTTTCGCGAGCAGCCGGAGCCGGACGGTTTCATCAAGCAATTCGAAAACAAACTGCGGCGTCGCCGGATGCGCGACGCACAGACTTTCCCAATCCACGCCGTGATTTGACTGGGTCTTGCGCAGATGCAACAGCAGCCGGTGGCTCAATTTGCGGACCGGCACGGACGGCTGGTTGACCAGATGCCGCAGCACCGGCGATGGCGGCGCGTTGCGCAGCAGGAAAAAAGTGTTGCCCACCAAGGCAAGCGGCGGCTGGTGGTTGAAAAATTTCACGTTGCCGACGGAATGATTTTCGCCGCCGGGCAAGGCGATGCGATGCGTGAACGAAAGTTCCTTGTCGCCGTTTTCGAGATGCGGCGTGAGCGCGACGACCTGCCCCTGAAAGTGCAGCGGCTGGCCGTTGTCGGCGAGCTCGAGGCGATTCGTGTGGCCCCAGCGCGCGAGCCATTGGAGCAATTCCGCATCCGACAGAATCAGCGTGTCCGCGCCGTCATTGCGATTGCGATGCGTGTCGGCGATCCACTGGATGAATTCCCAGTCGTCCGGCGGAAACAATTCCTGTTCGTGCGTGGCGCGGACGACGAGGTCAATCATCTCGCGCAACGTGCGCGCCTTCTCACCCGTGCGCGGACGCGACAGAAGAAACTGCACCGCGAGCCGGTGATGCGACGGTTCGTCCTCGCCCGCCTGCACGCGGCAGACGACGCGGAGCGTGGCGCGCGGCGTGTCGAGCAGCGGCAACGCGGACGGCGCGAGCCAGCGTTCCAGTTCCTGCACGAGCTTTACTTCCTGCTCGGCTTCCTCGGCCTTCGCAAAACGGTCGAGACTCGCGTGCGCCGACAATTCCGGCGGCACAGAACGTTTCGCGCGCAAAAACAGAAACGCGAGTTCTTCCAATCGCGTCTTGCCGGTCGCGTTCAACAGGCGCGGCCACCAGTTCGTGTCGGGGAAATCCTTGCGCGAGAGCAGCAGCTTCTCGAAATAATCCTCGAGCAGCAGCCACGCGCGCTGCGAATCGGGGCAGGTCGCGAAGCTGCGCAACATCTCCTCGCGCTCGTTCACGGTGGTCTTGGAATCGGAAAGTTCCCGGCGGAGATCCGCGAACGCGCCATAGGTTTGCGACAGCACCTTGTGGTGCGCATCGTATTTCGTCGTGCCCGCGCGCGGGCTGTTTCCATTTCTATTTGCAGCTTTCGGCATCTGAATCAATTTAGCCTTACTATTTCGTCATACGCGGCAGCGCTGGTCAATGATAAATCAAAATAAAATGTGTTGTGTCCGCGCCGGTGTGATTGACGCGAGCGCGATTTCTGGTATATTCCGCGCCCTTTATGAACCGGAACCCTCATGTGGCCGTGGTCGGTGCGACGGGCGCCGTCGGCATCGAAATGATCAAGACGCTGGAAAAAAGAAATTTTCCCGTGGGCAAGCTCACGTTGCTCGCGTCGGCGCGTTCGGCCGGAAAAAAATTAAAATTCCGCGGACAGGACATCACGGTTCAAGAACTGACGAAGGATTCGTTCGCGGGGATTGACATCGCGCTCTTCAGCGCCGGCGGAAGCATTTCCAAGGAATACGCGCCCATCGCGGCGAAAGTCGGCTGCGTGGTTGTGGACAATTCCAGCGCGTTTCGCATGGACGATTCCGTCCCGCTCGTGATTCCCGAAATCAATGCCGCCGACGTGAAGTGGCACAAAGGCATCATCGCCAATCCGAATTGCACCACGGCTGTCACGCTCATGGCGCTGTATCCGCTGCATCAGGCGTTCGGCGTGAAACGGATTTTTGCATCGAGCTATCAAGCCGTCAGCGGCACTGGCGCGCAGGCGATTGAAGAATTGAAGCGGCAGGTCGGGCAGGTCGTTTCCGGCCAGCCGGTGACGAAGGAAGTTTATCCGCACCAGATCGCCTTCAACGTGATCCCGCAGGTGGATTCATTTCTGCCGACCGGCTACACGAAGGAAGAGATGAAGATGGAAAACGAAGGCCGCAAGATCATGCATCACCCGGCGTTCCGCGCCAGCGTGACCTGCGTGCGCGTGCCGGTCTATCGTTCGCATTCCGTCGCCGTGAGCGCGGAATTTGAAAAACCGGTTTCGGTCGAAGCAGCGCGCGCCGTCTTGAAAAAAGCGCCCGGCCTCGATTTGGTTGACGAGCCGGAAAATAAAAAATATCCGATGCCATTGTTCACTTCCGAAAAGGATAACTGCGAAGTCGGACGCATCCGGCTGGATTGCGCGCTGGACAACGGCCTGTGCTTCTGGGTCAGCGGCGACCAGTTGCTCAAAGGCGCGGCGCTCAACGCCGTGCAGATCGCGGAAGAGTTGTTGAAGTGAAGGCGTTGCATGGTTGCATCGTTAAATCGTTGCATCGTGAATCGTGCGCCGTTTTTCCGATTCAACGATTCACGATTCAACGAATAACGCACTATCACGGCGTTTTGAGCCGGTAGAAGCCGCTGCTGTTGGACGGTGAAAGCGTGACTTCATTCTGCAAGTTGGTGAGATTGAGCGCGGGCGCGTTCGTCACGTCCGCCCACAAAGTCAGGTCGGAGCTTTGTTGCAGCACGAAATTGGTGGAAGGAATTGGCCAGGAAAGGGTGAGATTACTACTCTCCGGCGAGATGTTCAATTGCGGCGATGGCGTGGTTTGGTAAATGTATATGCCAGAACTGTTGTAGCTGGTTAAGGACTCAGCCACTACCACCAATTGGTTTCCGTCTGCGGATGAGGCAACACTATCCAAAGTTGAACCGTTATTTATACCCACACCGGGTACACTGTTTGAGCTCCATGTGGTTCCCGAATTTGTGGAGATAGAAATAACGCCAACAAACCATGTTGTTGCCGCTAATTTAACACCGTCCGCTGATGAAGCCACCCCAATCCACCCATTCGCTTCAAATGGAACGTCGTTGGAAATCCAAGTAGTCCCTGAATTCGTCGAAGTCCAAATCCCGCCGGGTGAAAGTTGAGTAACAGTAGTGCCGTTGATTTCATAACGGAAGTATGTAGATAACGCAAGGGCTGGCGAATCTGGTTTTGTCTCGGTTTGGACTGCGTTGCTGATTTGGGCTTGGCCGCTTGTTTTGGCGGTAGTGATTTTATTATTTTTAACAGAGTCCGTTAAATCTGTCCTTAATTCTTCGCTCTGCTCCCCATGCCAAAAATTGGCTGGACGATGGCTTTTGAAGATTCGTAATTTGCGCATCGCGTTCCGCTATCGCTTTACTGTGAGCATCAGCAAGTGCCGCCATTTCTTGGCGATGAGATTCCTTGAGTTCCTTTATTTCTTTCGGATGTTCCGCCTCCATTTTGGAAATCTTCGCATTCGCATCCATCAAGTCCGTCTGTATTACAAATTGGTGCTGTTGTATCTGTTGGACAAGAGCCGCTGTTTTTCCGTCCTTGACTCGCTCAATAAGACTGGTGATCAAGGAAGCGACCTTGGGGATGGATTCAAGTGCCGTCATAATGATGAATCAGACCACCAAAAACAAATCTCGTCAAGTAATGAAAACGGGCAAGAAACCACCCGCCCGCAACCTATTGAAAACCAACATAAAACAGGTGTAAAATATCTATTGACAATGATTTGTGTATTGTATAAAGTAGTGACATGAAGATTAACAAAGACATAGCAAATCTGGAAAATTCGGAAACGATTGCCGAGATTCCTCTGGCGTGCTGCGATGAATTGGCGGCGGTTGAATTTTTGGAAAAGCGGCTTTGGAAAGGCGAGCCGGTCTGTCATCACTGCGAATCGCTTAATGTCTATCAAATGAAAGACGCCAGCGGCCAACGCAACAAACGGTTTCTCTGGCGTTGCCATGATTGCAAAGGCCAGTTCACCGTCCGGCTTGGAACGGTGTTTGAAGAATCGCGGATTCCGTTGCGTCATTGGTGCTATGCGTTCTGGCGGGCGTCAACTTCCAAGAAAGGCGTAAGCGCATTGGAGATCAAACGGCACACGCAGCTTTCCTACAAGTCGGCTTTGTTCCTCATGCACCGGATTCGTTTTGCGATGACGCAGAATCCGTCCGAAGGCGAAAAGATGACTGGCACGGTGGAAGTGGATGAAACCTACGTCGGCGGCAAGCCCCGCGCTGGAACTGGCTATCACAAGCGCGGACGCGGCACGTCCAAGACGCCGGTGTTGGGCATTGTCCAGCGCGACGGCAACATTCACCGTCGCGTCGTGGCGAACGTAAGCGCAAAGACGCTCAAGAGCGCAATCCGTGAAGTCGTGGACAAACAGGCACGCATCATCACGGACGAACACTTTGGCTATCGCGGGATTGGAAAAGAATTTGCTGGCGGGCATCACACGGTGAATCACGGCACACGCGAATATGCACGCGGCGATATTTTCACGAACACGGCGGAAAGTTCCTTTGCGCTTATCAAACGCGGGTTGATGGGAGTTTATCACGCGGTCAGCAAGGAACATTTGCACCGTTATCTCGGCGAATTTGACTTCCGCTGGAACACGCGCAAGCTAAATGACGGTCAACGAACGACGCTGGCGATTGAAAGCGCGTTGGGCAAACGGCTGATTATGCAACCATGACTAGTGACCCAAAATGTTTGTGTGCGGCATCGTATAAATTGCTGCTGACTGTGTTTGCTCTATTGCTGCTTTCGTTGGCGGTAAATTTGTTGGTGCTAAAACAGGCGTGGGAATATAAATCGAAATGGCAGAATTTGAATGAGCGTTTGAGTCATGTGGAATCGGTTCTTGAACAACCGACCTCGGAAACCACCAAGTCAAAACAGTGACAATAATTGCCAAAACCATGAGCACAACAGTTGTTTGCAAAAGACGATATGCTGGTAGAATTGTCCAGTGTGGTTCAACTGGCTTGCTTAAATGTTTGAAATGTCTTTTTTGCCGCTCCGCTATCGCCATTGGATATAGCAATGCATTACCGCTTATCAGCAGGATATATTCATCAAGCTCGTCATCCGTTGCCTCAAGAATCCAAGCGCGATGCTCGTCAACCCCGCTGATTATGGATGTTCTGAAAATTTCTTGGATGGATTTACGCATAGCGAGCGGGTTTCATTGGACAAGATTATGAGGAAAAAAACAAACAACATTGTAAAATCTGGCGAACAGAAGCCAAATCGGACATTGAAAGGCCCGGAGCCGGAGCGGTTGAAGATTGAGGGCGACTGGGTAAAGGCCGTTGACAAATCGCTGGCGGTGAAACGTCCGGCGAGCGGCTGGCCGAAGTAAAATTCAAGAGTTAAGAATCAAACATCAATTATGACGCCCTTGCGTAAGATACATACTTCCGTTTCATAATAGGGATTAGCCGCCGCCGCTAGCCGGCTTCCATCCGCCGACGAAGCGACTGCACACCATAAATTGTTTGTCGCACTGGTTTGTTCCCAAGTGGCTCCTGTATTGGTTGAAGTGTAAATCGCACCCGTGAAAGGCTCTCCCTGTCTTCCTGCTGCTGCCACCAATTTGCTTCCATCGCTAGAGGCTGCGACACTTGCCCAGTGATAGTTGGTCGGGGCGGTGGTTTGTGACCAAGAATTTCCCGAATTGGTTGAAATATAAATCGAACTATTTGTCGTCAGAGTTTTCGCATTACTTGCCACTGCCACCAATACACTGCCGTCCGACGAGGAAACGATGGCAAGCCAATAATTAGTAGGCGCGCTCGTTTGTGTCCAAACACCGCCCGAATTCGTCGAAGTGTAAATCCCACCACCATCCCCAACTGCGACCAGTTTGTTATCATCGGCTGAAGAAGCGATGCCACGCCATATGTCGGGATAAATTGGAGAAGGCACGTTGTTCGTAGCCCAAGTGGTTCCAGAATTTGTTGAAGTATAAATCTGGTGATTTATCGCCGCCGCCAACTTGCTCCCGTCTGCTGAAGAAGCGATAAAATAGGAAGTTGAATTCGTAGGCGCACTGGTCAGCGTCCAAGTCTGGGCAAACGCAAAATCAGCCGCCAGTAGCATGGCTGCAATCAACCAAAGAATTCTGACGTCTTTCATGAACCTCCCGCTTACTTTACCACCGGAAAACCTTTTTCCAAGTACGGATTTATAGCGGGTCAGCTTGGTGGGGCGAAACTACTGGCATGCCGGCACGCGAGGACGCTCGCCTCATCAAGATTCAAATAAGGAAAGCAGGAATTCAGGAAAACGGATTGCTGCTTTCCTGCTTTCCTAATTCAATCTTGGTAGTTTTGCCTCACGGCGTTTTGAGCCGGTAGAAGCCGCTGCTGTTGGACGGTGAAAGCATGACTTCATTCTGCAAGTTGGTGAGATTGAGCACGGGCGCGTTCGTCACGTCCGACCACGAGATCAAGTCGGAGCTTTGTTGCACCACAAAATTCGTTGAAGGAATTGTCCAGGAAAGGGCGAGCTTGCTACTCTCCGGCGAGATGTTCATTGCAGGCGTTGGAATTGTTTGCGAAATCCAAATGCCGCCTCCATTGACCGCTGCGATGAACTTGTTCCCATCAGCCGACAAAGCAACCGTCTTTTCTTTATTTGCGCCGTCCGGTGTATCATTGGTTGTCCAAGTCGCGCCTGAATCAACGGAGACATACAAAATTTCGTTGTCTGATGCTATCAGCTTGCTGCCGTCTGCTGATGAAGCGATGCGAAGAAAAATTGCAGCCGGAAGGTTAGTCGTTTCCATCCATGTTGTGCCCATATTCGTTGAAATGTAGATGCCGCTGCCGGTAATCAGTGCCAATCTGTTTCCATCAGCCGATGACGCGATGGATTCAATGAAAAATACCGGCGCGCTGTTTGAGAACCAAGAGACTCCTGAATTGGTCGAAATGTAAATTCCATAGGGTTCACCGTGGCCATTACCAAATACGCCAAACATTTTCGTTCCGTCTGCCGATGAAGCGATGGAATCTGCCCCGATCTGTGTAGTCCAAGTCGCCCCTGAATCGCTCGATGTGTAAATCGAATCACCTGCACCTGCCATCAATTTATTTCCGTCTGCCGAAGACACAACGAGCTTTTGATTTACATTATAGTGAATTTCCTGCGTTGATGCATTGTTGGTGGTCCAAGTGGTTCCCCAATTCGTCGAAGTGTAAAAAGTGTAAATATAAGTGTCCACATTCACCGCCGCCCATTTGTTCCCGTCAGCGGACAAGGCCACGGAACTCTTCGGTGCGCCGGACAACATCCATGTCGCTCCTGAATTGGTTGAAAAGTAAATTCCGTCGCCTG
>Ga0210402_10005623_pt1 | contig 11202 bp, 9 predicted proteins | sample IncBWC7MmetaG_FD_161055 | JGI IMG/M metagenome (GOLD analysis project Ga0210402, IMG submission 161055) | Forest soil microbial communities from Barre Woods Harvard Forest LTER site, Petersham, Massachusetts, United States - Inc-BW-C-7-M | ecosystem: Environmental > Terrestrial > Soil >... | reverse complement strand
GCCAGCAACTGGTCAAGGGAATGGCACCGGAGGCCACCATGAGTGTTGTCCCGAACACGGGCGACGGCAAAGTCACTGTGCCCGCTCTCTTGCAGCGTAAATCTGCTGCGGATTCCTCATCACAAAAGATCATCTGTTTGACGGCCTACGACTATCCCACTGCGCGTCTGCTGGACGAGGCTGGCGTTGACGTCATCCTCGTCGGCGATTCGTTGGGAATGGTTGTGTTGGGATACGACACCACGCTGCCCGTCACCCTGGACGAGATGATTCATCACACCCGTGCGGTTCGTCGTGCAACCCGGCGCGCTCTGGTGGTGGCTGATATGCCGTATGGCAGCTACCACACCGATACCGCGGAATCCCTCCGCAACGCGGTGCGTTTCGTGAAAGAGGCGGGCGCCGAAGCCGTAAAGGTAGAGGGCGGCGAGCGTCGGCTGGAACTCATCGCACGGCTGACCGAAGCAGAGATACCAGTGATGGGGCACGTCGGGCTCACGCCGCAGTCCGTGAACGCACTGGGCGGCTACCGCGTGCAAGGCAAAACGCCGGATGCGGCGGAGCAACTGCTGCGCGATGCGCATGCGGTCGAAGCGGCGGGCGCGTTTGCGGTTGTGCTGGAAGCCGTGCCGCGCGAGTTGGCCGCGCAAATTACCCGCGAGCTGAACATTCCTACCATTGGAATTGGGGCGGGGCCCGGCTGCGACGGCCAGATCCTGGTGATCAATGATATGTTGGGGCTTACTTTCCATCCCGTGCCGAAATTTGCGCGGCAATATGCCAACGTCGGCGAGGTCATCTCCGGCGCGGTGCGCGCGTATTGCCAAGACGTGCGCAGCGGCAGTTTCCCGTCCGATGCGGAGTCTTATCATTCCGGCGAAGTCCTGAAGCAGCGGAAGCCGATTCACATCGACTGCTAAGGCCTTTGTAAACGTATCTCCACAATTCCAAGAACACGGTGACCCATGACGCCCGAAGAAATGAGCCTGCTGTACGATTTCAATGCCTGGGCGAATCATCGGACGATTGACGCGGTCGCGGCACTGACGCCCGAGCAGTTCATGAAACCTATGGGATCGAGCTTTTCTTCCGTGCGCGACACGCTCGCACACATCTGCGGAGCGGAGTGGGTTTGGTTGCAGAGGTTTCTTGGCACTTCGCCCTCGGCCATGCCCGACAATTCGCAGTTTGCGGACTTGGGCAGCTTGCGCGAGCACTGGGCGCCCATTGGATCGCAACTGTTGAAATTTGTTCGTGGGCTGACGCAAGACGATCTCAACCGCGTGCTGGAATACAAAACCATGAAATTCGGCGTGTACAAGAATCCGCTCTGGCAATCGATGCAACACGTCGTGAATCACGGCGCGTACCATCGCGGTCAGGTCACTACCATGCTTCGTCAACACGGCGCGCAACCCATCCCCACCGACCTCATGCATTTTTACCGTGAGCGATCGGTAGCCGCGGGCGCCTGAGTCCGGGGCCCGAACTCCTTCTCCGTGGAAACCATCCGAACCATCGCCTGGATGAAAGAGCATGCGCGTCTAGCGCGTGCCGAAAACCGTATCATTGGCCTGATACCCACGATGGGCGCGCTCCACGAAGGACACTTAGCCCTGGTCAGGCGCGCAAAGCAGGAGTGCTCGCAAATCGTCACGTCCATTTTTGTAAATCCCAAACAATTTGGTCCGAAGGAAGACCTGGCAAGATATCCGCGAACCTTTGATGCAGATGCGGCAAAACTTGCCGCGGCTGGCGTCGATTCCATTTTCGCGCCAGAAGCGGCGGACGTTTACCCAGGCGGATTCCGAACGTATGTCAGCGTGGAAGGCCTGAGCGACCGGCTCGAAGGACGTTCGCGGCCAGGACATTTTCGCGGGGTAGCGACTGTCGTTCTAAAGCTGTTCGAGATCGTGCAACCCCACTTCGCCTACTTCGGGCGAAAAGACGCGCAGCAGGTGCGCATCATTTCGCAAATGGCGCACGATCTGAATCTCGACACCGGGATCGTCGTGTGTCCGATCGTTCGCGACAGCGATGGCCTGGCACTCTCTTCCCGCAATGCCTACCTCGATGCGGCTGAACGCCGCGCCGCGACAGTTCTACACCGCGCGTTGATCGCCATGCGCGACGAACTGGCCGCGGGCGTGCGCGACGCACTCCAACTGCAAACGGTGCTGCGCAAAGTGTTGCAAGCGGAGCCGCTCGCCGCCATCGATTACGCCGAAATCGTCGACGCCGACACCTTCGAGCCGGTCGTGCGCGTCGCGCGTCCATGCTACGTGGTTCTCGCCGTGTTCCTCGGCAAAACGCGCCTGATCGACAATCTGTACATCGAACCCGCGGCCACCGCCTCTGACGATCTGATCTTCCACACCTAACACCTTCGGCAACGGCGCGCACAAGATACGGACCTTGGGACCTGCTGCACGGCTACCTCGACGCGGCGGCTAAGACCTCGGCGGCGTGATTTTTCACCTTTACGTTGTCCCACATTTGCTCGATCTTGCCGTCGGCGCCAATCAGGAAGGTGCTCCTCACGATGCCCTGAAAGGAGCGGCCCATGAATTTCTTCATGCGCCAAACGCCGTAGGATTCGAGCATTTTGTGATCGGGGTCGCTGAGCAGCGGGAAATTGAGTTTTTGTTTCGCCCTGAATTTGGCGAGATCTTTTTCCGGGTCGCCGCTGGCGCCCAGGATCAGCACGCCGATTTTGTCGAAGTCCTTCTTTGCGTCGCGAAACTCGGACGCTTCGGTTGTTCAACCGGGTGTATTGGCTTTCGGGAAGAAAAAGAGGACGACACGTCTTCCGCGAAAATCCGCGAGCGATAGTGTGGCGCCTTCGTCGGTCTTTAGGCGGAAGTCGGGAGCTTTGTCGCCTACTTTCAGCATATGGGCTCCTCGAATTTGATCACGAAAACCAACGGCGCCCGCTTCGGAAAGCGGCCGCTACAGGTACGTGCCCAACGGCTGGTGCCTGGACAAGCTGGGGCACACCCTTCGAGCCTCAGGGTAAAGCATTGCTGTGCTCCTACAGAAGAGGTGATCTGGTTATATTTGTCTCGGACTGGTGCCATTACTTTACCTCTGACAGTAGCGTGCGCACGATGTCGTTTACGGCTTGTGGGTTCGCCTGGCCGCGGGTGGCGCGCATTACTTGGCCGACGAAAAATTTGAAAACGCCTTCGTTGCCGGACCGGAATTTTGCTACATTGTCCGGATTCTTTTCGATTACTTCGCGAGCGGCTTGTTCGATAGCAGAGGTATCGCTGATTTGTGAGAGCCCTTCGGCGGCGACGATTTCGGCGGCAGCGCGCCCGGTTTCAAACATGGTGGCGAATACTTTTTTCCCGATGGCGGCGGTGATCTGGCCGGAGTCGACCAGCTTCAGAAGGTCGGCGAGCGACGCCGGGCCGACCGGGCTGGCTTCGATCTCCTTACTGGAATCGTTCAGGCGGCGCAGCAGTTCGGTTTGCATCCAGTTGGCGGCGTTCTTTCCCGACGCGCCGGCTTTGCTCACCGCTTCAAAATAATCGGCTCTTGCTTGCGTGGAGGTCAGCACTTCGGCGTCGTACGCTGTGATGCCGTACGCGGTAACGAAGCGCGAGCGCTTGGCCTCCGGTAGCTCCGGGAGCGTGCCACGGATTTCTTCGCGCCAGGCGGCGCTTACGTGTACCGGGAGTAGATCGGGCTCCGGGAAATAGCGGTAGTCGTGGGCTTTTTCTTTCGAGCGCATCGATACCGTGTGGCCTTCGGCTTGATTCCACAAGCGCGTTTCTTGCGGGATGCGGCCGCCACTTTCAATCACGCCGATGTGGCGCTCGATTTCGTATTCCAGCGCTTTTTGCAGGAACCGGAAAGAGTTGAGATTTTTCACTTCGACTTTGGTGCCGAATTGCTCCGTGCCGCGCAGGCGCACACTTACGTTGGCGTCGCAGCGCAGCGATCCCTCTTCCATATTGCAATCGCTTACGCCGGTGTAGAGGAGGATCTGGCGCAGCGTTGTCAGGTACGCATAGGCTTCTTCTGGCGTGCGCATGTCCGGTTCGGAAACGATTTCGGCTAGCGGCGAGCCGCAGCGGTTGAAGTCGATGTAGGCTTTGGTCGCGGACTGCGCGAAGCCTTCGTGCAGATTTTTCGCGGCGTCTTCTTCGACGTGCAGGCGCGTGATACCGATGCGTTTTCTCGCGCCATCTACCTCCACCTCAACCCAACCACCCGTCGCCAGCGGCAGTTCGTATTGCGAGATCTGGTAGCCCTTCGGCAGGTCGGGATAAAAATAGTTTTTGCGGGCGAAGCGAGAATGCTCGTGCACGGTGCAGTTCAGCGCGAGCGAGGCGCGCGAGGCCATTTCGATCACGCGTTTGTTCAGAACCGGCAGCGTGCCGGGCAGGCCGAGGCACACGGGGCAGGTGTTCGCGTTGGGGGGGGCGCCAAAGCGCGTTGAGCAGGCGCAGAAGATCTTCGTGTTGGTCAGCAGTTGGACGTGGACTTCCAGGCCAATGACTGGCTCGTATTTTGCGAGCAGTTCGGGAGGGATGCTGGGCGTTTCTGAAACTAATCTCATCATAGAAGATCGGGAATTATAGCATCAGGCTATCGGGTGCCAATCGGTCGGCCTGGAGACCTGACTTAGACAAAAGCGCCCGCTTCCGAAAGCGGCCGCTACATTCGGAAAGAATGTGTTGTTGCTACCCCCGCCCCTGTTTTTTGTAAGTGTTCATTCTACAGCTAGTTAAAACTGCGTGTTTTGTTGCAGTTTTGCAAGTGTTCATTCTACAAGGCTTGCACGGTAACTCGTTATCGCCTAAACCCCGCCCTCTGAAAGGACAGAGGGCGGCTACAGGGTCGCGTCCATTGGAACTTGCCGGGGTGATCGGGTGAGCGCTTCCGCGGGGACTGGATTTGGGGTCGGCGTACACGGGAAAGAATAGCATGTGAATATCAATTGGTTAAGTATTATGCAGGGAATCGTCGAAAATCGGTTGTGAGCGGCGACAGGCGGGATTAAAGAATCGGCGGTGGTGGTCGAACCGTGTTCGCCGGCGCTCGGCGGAGTTGGGAAGCAAACCAGGCCTTCGCGTTTCCTTCTCGGATGTGCTCAGGATGACGGGCTTCGATGGGTCCCCAGCTGACCGCCGGCGGGTACTCGGCGATGCAAAAACGCCAGGAGTTAGGCGCCTGAGAGGACGGTTACTCGCGGCCGCCCTGAGGGGCTGGATTCGATCAAGAGGGGAGTTTGGAAGACTTGTTCGAGGAGTTCGCGCTGGTACACCACGGAGGGGGGACCAACACGGAGGGTCTTGCCGCGGTGGAGGAGGACGATCTGATCAGCGTACTGGGCGGCTAAGTTCAGTTCGTGGGTGACGACCACTACGGTGTAGCGGTTTTCCGCGGCCAGTTTGCGCAAGGTTTCTAACAGCCCTACTTGGGAGCCGATGTCTAGGTGGAGAGTTGGCTCGTCGAGCAGTAGGAGGAGGGGTTGCTGGGATAGAGCACGGGCCAGGATAACGCGCTGCTTTTCGCCTCCGGAGATTTGGTCCATCCAGCGCTCGCTCAGATGTTCCGCGCCAACCTGGGCCAGGGAGTTCCGGGCGATCGCGATGTCCTGCTTGGTCTCAAAACGTAGCGTGCGGCTGTAGGGATGGCGGCCCTGGAGGACAAATTCCCAGGCGCGGCTCGGGAAGAGCAGCGGGCTTTCCTGCTGGACCATGGCTATGCGTTGGGCGCGGACGCGGTGAGTGAGCGAGTGGGTCACGTAGCCGTTGAGTAGAACGCGGCCGGAGAGCGGCGGTTGGGAACCAGCGATTAGTTTTAGCAGCGTGGATTTGCCGCTGGCGTTGGGGCCCAGGATGGCTACGATTTCGCCAGGGCGGGCCTGGAAGCTGCTGGCTTCGAGGGTGAACAGCGGGGCTTGCGAGGGATTCGCGGAGTAGGCGTAACTAACCTGTTCGACGCTGAGACGGATGTCGGTGGCGCGGGAGTTGTCGGCGGAAGTGGATGGCGGAGACATTGATCTGGATGAGTCGCTCAGGCGATTTTGCGGCGCAAAAGGTACAGGAAAAGCGGTGCACCGGCCAGGGCGGTCATGGCGCCAACGGGAAGTTCGGAGGGAGCGACTACCGTGCGGGCCAGAGTGTCGGCGATGACTACGACGATTGCGCCACCAAGTGCGGACGTGGGGATGAGGATGCGATGGTCGGAGCCAAAGATGATGCGCATCACGTGAGGGACAAGCAGACCCACGTAGCCGATGGTGCCGCTTACGGAAACGGCCAGCCCGGTCAAGACAGACGCGGCAATGTACACAACTAAGCGGACCCGGCGGGCGTCTACGCCGAGATGCATGGCTTCCTTCTCGCCTGCCAGGAGCAGATTCAAATCGGAGGCGGTGGTGTAGATGACGGCGGTGGCGACCAGGAAGCCGATGCCCAGGACCCAGCGCAGGCTTGGCTGGATGGCGCCGGAGAGATCACCCATCAGCCAGAAAAACATGCCGCGCAGGTCGCCGCGGCCGGAGAGCGTGGTGATCAGGAACATGATGATGGCGGAGAGAAAGGAAGCGGAGACGATGCCGGACAGCAGTAGCGTGTTGCTATCGATCTGTCCCTCGCGGCGGCCGAGGAAATAGACCGCGGCAACGGTTGCGGCGGCTCCGAGGAACGCGCCCACCGGAGTGACGAGTGCGGCGAACGCCAGGGGAATCGCGAGGTAGGGCACGGCGATCAAGGTGAGGATGGCACCCAGGGAAGCGCCGCTGGAAACGCCCAGGACGAACGGGTCCGCCAGGGGATTGCGGAGCAGGGCTTGAAAGCTGGTCCCGGCTACGGCGAGGGACGCGCCAACTACGATGGCCAGGAGAATCCTGGGCAGGCGGATGTCGTACACGATCATGTTGTAGTTGCTGGAGAGTTCGCTGGTCTTGCGGAGGAGCACGTGAAGAAGGTCGAGGCCGAGGCCGTAGAGAGAGACGGGAACCGCGCCGAGCTTCAAGGCGACGACCACGACGATAAAGAGGATGACGGCGAGAACGCCACAACGCCAAATAACGCCTTGGAACGTTAGCGGGCGCATGCGGATTCCTCGTTGGTGAATATGGCCTTGGTCGTTTGCGTGGCGGACGGTTGGCGGCTCGTTGGGTTGCCGGCAGGGATGCCGGCGCTGCCAGGGCCGGCGTTCGTTGAGGGTTGCGGCGGTGGGACGAAGTTGAGCGGAGTCACGTTGTCTTTGTTGTTGTCCTTCTTGTCTTTGCGGTCGAGTTGATCGGGATTGGCGCCGGGCTGATCGATGAAGGCTTCGGGATGAAATTGTCTCGCTAAATCCTCGATGGCGGAAACGATGCGGGGCGCGGGGCGGTCGATGGCGTCGCTCGTTTTCGCGTAGCGGTGGTTGCGGACGGCGTCCAGAATGCGCCAGCCCGGCAAGTCGGTGAGGGCCTCGATGTTTAGCGGCGTGGTCTCCGTGTGGGTGTCGGGAAAGACTAGGAATTCCGGCTGGAGGCGCGCGACTTCTTCCAGGCTTACCTTCGGCCAGTTTTCGGAAGAATCCACGATGGAAACGCCGCCGGCGTATTGAATAGCATCGGCGACAAAGGTTTGCTTGCCGGCGGAAATGAGCGGCTGGGTCCAGACGACGAAGAGGACGGTGCGCCGGGGAAAGGGAGCTACGCGCTTCTGAATGCCAGCGAGAGCGTGCTCGAGATCCCTGGCGAGTGTTTTTCCGGCATCTGGGACGCCCATGATTTCCGCCAGATCCTGCGTCGAGGAGAGGATGGCTGCGACGGATTGCGGATCAATGGTGTAGGTGGGAATGCCGAGGTTGGCGAGGGAAATGACCGTGTCGAGGCGATTCAAACTTTTCGTTGCCAGCACCAGATCGGGGTGCAGATCGGCGATGGCTTCGAGGCTGGGGTTGATGGCGCCGCCGACTTTAGGTTTGTGCTGGGCGTCCGGGGGAAAGTCGCAGTAGTCGGTGTCGCCGACGAGGAGATCCTGCAGACCCAGTGCGTAGATGGTTTCGGTCAAGCCAGGAGCGAGGGAGACGATGCGGCGTGGAGTTTGCGGGATGCGGACGGTACGGCCGGCTTCGTCGGTGACTTCGCGGAGGGCTGGAGTGGCCAGAGGCGCTGGGGCTGGAGTTTGCGTTGGAGCCTGCGCTTGAGAGAGCGCGGCGCAAAGGAGGATCGCCGTCGAGGCACACGCGAGAATACTGAAATTTTTGGCGAGGGAACTTCGCAGCACGAATCTCCCCTGATTAAAGGCTGACTCTTAACCGGCGAACTTACGAACGATATCAGCGGCCAAGAAAATTTGCGCGGCGCATTTTCTTGCGGCTGCAAATCGAATACGAGTGTATGTTTCGTGTCGCAGGAGTGTCAACGAAAGTGCTCCGCTTGCCGCTCCGACGGCGGCCCAGCCCTATCAACGATTCTTCCAATTGGGCTTGCGTTTTTCGACCAGGGCGCGGAGGCCTTCCTGGGAATCTTCGAGGCGATAAAGCTGGTTGAGAAAAATGTCCATGGATTGCTTGAGGCCGTCTTTGATGGAGAGGCCCATGCCGCCGAGGACGGCTTTTTTTGCCATGCTGAGGACCGGGGCGGAATGCGCGGAAATGCGCGCGACCAGGTCTTCGACGGTATTTTCGAGCTGGGCTTCGGGGACGAGACGGTTCACCATGCCGAGTTCAAGGGCGCGCTCGGCGGTTACCGGCTCGCCGGTCAGGATGATTTCGAGGGCGGTCTTTGGGCCGACGAGATAGGGCAAGATCGTAGAGGCTAGCGGCGGAAAAACGCCGATGGTGATTTCGGGCTGGGCGAAGCGCGCTTTCGGCGAGGCGACGATGAGATCGCCGAACGCGGCTAGCTCGGCGCCGCCGCCGATGGCCGGCCCGTTCACGACGCAGATGACCGGCTTGCCGACTTCGAGCATGCTGGTGAAGACGGCGTGGAAGGCTTCGAGCATCTGGAAGACGCGCTGCGAAGTGTATTCTCCGATGTCGATGCCGCCGGAAAAGACTTTGCAGGCGGAGTCGAGGACCACGAGCTTCGCGTCTTCGGCGTTGCCAGCGAAGAGGATGCCGTCGGCAATCTCGCGGAGCATGGATTCGTCCAGGAGGTTGTGGTCGGGGCGGTTGAGGGTCATGCGGGCGACGCCTTTGTCGATGCGAAACTTTACGGATTCGAACTGGCTGGGGTGACGGCGCGCGGTTTGCGTGGTGAAATCGGTGGCGGCTACGGGCTCAATCATGTTGGGCCTCCGGAGATTGGATTGCTACGGCAGTTTCAGTGAGCGTTGGATTTAGCCAAAATCGATGCTAGCACAGGGTTCCCGAGCTGCCGGGGGCGGCGAATTGGGCGCGTGCGCAAACAGTTTGCGGGGATTCGTGGCAACATCGGATGCGATGGAGAGCGTGGGGCGATGAGTAACGATACGGTCATGGCGGCGCGCTTGGTGGACGCGACCGATCGGGAAGGATTTCCGCCCGAGGCGGCGTGGGGGAGCGCTTCGCCCGTGCGATTCAGCACGGATTGGCGAGGGTTGAACGCCGATGCGGAGCGTGAGACGGAGGTACGGCTGCTGTGGACTCCGGAACATTTGTATTTGAGGTTTGTGGCGAAGTACCGGAGCATCAGCGTCTTTTCGGACGCGGATGCGCGCGGCTGGCGCGATCAACTGTGGGACCGCGATGTTTGCGAGGTGTTTTTGCAGAGCGATCCTGGGCGCGCGGGGTACAAGGAGTTTGAAGTAGCGCCGAATGGATTTTGGATCGATCTGGATATTGCGCCGGGGGAAAAGCGGGATTTGCGGAGCGGGTTGCGGCGGCGCGTGGAGATAGATGATGCGCGAAAATCCTGGCGGGCGATGCTGGATTTGCCGATGAAGAGCTTGACGGCGCGGTTCGACGAGGGCGCGACCTGGCGGGTGAATTTCTTTCGGGTGGAGGGTGCCGTGGAACCACGCTTTTATTCGGCTTGGCAGCCTACGCGGACGCCGCAGCCTAATTTTCATGTGCCTGAGGCGTTTGGGAAGTTGGTTTTTGCGGGTGGCGAGTAACTGTGACTCGCCGATTCGCTTTTTTCATGGTTGCCTGGTTGTTCTTCATCCTCGGCGTTTGCGGATCCGCTTTTTTTGACGCGGAAGCTGGGCAGGTTCCGAACACCGACAATTCTCCCGTCGTCACGAAAGTGGAGCCGCCGAACTGGTGGATCGGGTTGACTCCGGAAGTGATGTTGCTGATTTCGGGGCGCGAGCTGGAGGCTACGAAAGTCGAATGCAATCTTGCGAGCTTGCTGGTGGAACGCACACAGGCTTCGGGCGGCGGCAAATATTTGTTTGTGTGGTTGAAATTTGGCGCGGAGACGAAATCCGGGACGGCGGTTTGCCGGATTACGAGTCCGGAAGGAGTTACATCGTTCGAATTGCCGATCGCTGCGCGGATGGAGACGATTCACCGGTTTCAGGGGCTTGCGCCGGGCGATGTGGTTTATCTGATCATGCCGGACCGGTTTGCGAATGGGGATCCGACGAATGACAAACCGGCGGAAGCGCAGGGTTCACATGACCGGTCGAAGGCGCGCGCGTATCACGGTGGGGATTTGCGCGGGGTGCGGGAGCACTTACCTTACTTGAAGGATTTGGGCGTGACGACGCTTTGGCTTACGCCAGTGGTGAAGAACGGGGCCGCGGAGGATTATCACGGTTATGGGGCCGTGGATTTGTATGCGGTCGATTCGCATTTGGGGACGCTGCGGGATTATCAGGACCTGGTTGCTGCGGCGCACCAGCAGCAGATGAAAATTTTGTTCGATATTGTGCCGAACCATGTGGGGCCTCGGCATCCTTGGGTGGCGAATCCGCCCCTGCCGGACTGGTTTCACGGAACGCCGCAACACCACACGAATTCTTCGGCGCCGCCGTATGGATCGTTTTATGGAGAGACGAAGGAGCAGACTTCGGGGCACGATCCTTTTGAGGTGTTGGTTGATCCTCACGCACCGCCGCGTTTGTGGCGCGATCTGACCGACGGATGGTTCTTCGGGATTTTGCCGGACATGAATACGGAAAATCCGATCGTGGCGCAATATTTGATGGAGAACGCGATCTGGTGGGCGGAGTCTTCGGGACTGGATGGGTACCGCATCGATACGTTTCCGTATGTGCCGCGGGCTTTTTGGTCGCGGTGGGGTGCGGGGTTGCGAAGGAT
>Ga0210402_10005622_pt1 | contig 11202 bp, 10 predicted proteins | sample IncBWC7MmetaG_FD_161055 | JGI IMG/M metagenome (GOLD analysis project Ga0210402, IMG submission 161055) | Forest soil microbial communities from Barre Woods Harvard Forest LTER site, Petersham, Massachusetts, United States - Inc-BW-C-7-M | ecosystem: Environmental > Terrestrial > Soil >... | reverse complement strand
GACGAAAGTGATCCGGCATTACAACGACCACGGCATCCGGACCACGGCGCACATTTCCAGCGAGACCCGGGCGCTGGAAGCCATTTTCGCGGGCATCGACACCCTGGCGCATCCGGTAATTCAGGGACCGGTGAGCGACAATTACGTCCGCCTCATGCGGGCCAAGCTGATTCCGGAGGCCTCCACCCTGACCGTTGGCGAGAGCTACAGCCGGCTGGCTGAGCATCCCGAGTTTTTGGATCAGCCGCTCTATCGGGATACCGTCGAACCGGAAGAGATCCGGCAACTGAAGACGGTGGAGAGCAACAAGCAAAAGGAGAATCGTTGGGCATGGTGGATGAAGGTGATGACGCCGGTGGCGCAGGAGAACCTGAAGAAGATCACGGCCGCGGGAGGCATCATTTCGCTCGGTACGGACCAATCGCTCGGTGCCGCGGTGCATCGTGAGCTGGAGTTGCTGGTGGGCGGCGGAATTCCTGCGCTTGAAGCGATTCGCATCGGCACTCTGAACGCCGCTATTTTCCTGGGCAGGGAGCGGGACATGGGCTCGGTGGAACAGGGTAAGCTGGCGGATCTGGTTCTGCTCGACGCCAATCCGCTGGACGACATCAACAATGCCAAGAAAATTAATATGGTAATCAAGGAAGGAAAGATCGTGGACCGTAGTAAATTGGACTTGCCTGTGAATCGCCGGACGGCCGACTCACAATAACCGATTTTGAACCAACCCGTGATGTTGACCGACCAACAAGTTTCCCAAATTCGCGCGCAGTTTCCGATCCTTCGCGACAATACCTACTTGTACAACTGCTCTCAGGGGGCGCTATGCGCAGCCGTGCAAGCGGGTATGGACGCCTATGCATGCAGTTGGCGGCAAGCCCCTGCGCCCTGGGACTTGTGGATGGAGAAATACGAGGAGATTCGCGTCGCGTTCGCGAAGCTCATCAACGCCAAACCGGAAGAAGTGGCGGTGGTAACCAGCGCGTCGGCGGGCATCAATCCGATTGCGAATGCGCTGCAGTTCGACGGCCGTAATGGCGTGGTAATGGGTGAATTCGAGTTTCCGACGATGGGGCATATCTGGCTTGCCCAGGAGGCGCGCGGCGCCAAGGTCCAGTTTCTGCCGGCCACGGGAGATACCATTCCGCTCGCCGGTTACGAACAGGCGATCGACCGGCGGACAATGATTGTGCCGCTGACGCACCTCTCATTCGTGAACGGGTTCCGCTCTGACGTGGCGGCTATCGCCCGTATGGCGCATTCGGCCGGCGCCTACGTTTTCCTGGACGGCTACCAGGACTGTGGAACGCGCCCGCTCGACGTGAAGGCCCTGGGCGTGGATTTTTATGTGACCGGCACGCTGAAATATCTGCTCGGCCCGCCGGGACTGGGGTTTCTCTACGTGCGCGAAGAGCTGATCGAGCGGCTGGTTTCGCCCGTCGCCAGTTGGATGGGGCAGCGGGACGTCTTCGCCTTTAATCCGAAGGTGCTTGACCGCGCGCCCGCCGCCCGCCGCTTCGAGGGCGGGTCGCCTTCCATCCCCAATATCTACGCGGCGCTGCCCGCCCTTGGGTTCCTGAGCGGCATCGGCCTGGATGCGGTGAGTGGGCAGATCGAGAAACTGACGCGGGCCTTCCTGGTGGGAGTTCACGACCTGGGAATTGCTGCCAAGACTCCGGCCGATTCGGTTGGGCCGCTGGTGGTACTGCGCGCACGGAATGCCGCGCTGGTTTCCGGCCGGCTGGCCGAGCGCAAGATTCTCATTTCGACGCGCCTGGATGGGGTACGCTTTGCCTTTCACTGTTACAACAACATGGATGATGTCCACGCCGCTCTGACGGCACTCGAGGACAATCTGGATTTGATGGTGCGGATTTGATGGTGCGGCTGTGAAAATACTTCCGGGAGGGTGCCGTGTCTTCACGCCCGATGACGGACAAGCCGGTTCCGCGGGTGGCTGGCGCTGGCGTACGCCGATTTGCCGGGCGAATGGCGCAGACCGCATCACCCAGAGTGTGAGCGAATTCAGCGGCGGCCGTGCGCCGGTTGTGGTGAATCCGCAAGCCGAAGAAGCGCTCTACGTGGTGGAGGGGGAAGGCGTCTGTTACATCGACGGCTGGCCTTATCCTGTAAGTCCTGGAATCGCGATTTACGTCCCGCCGGCCGCCGAGTACTGTTTCGAGAATACCGGCGAGGCGGCGCTGCGCGTGCTGCATGCCTGCTGTCCCGAGGACTTCGGACGGCACTTTGTGGAAACGCCGCGGGTTGTGGAAACTCCGCGGGCGGCCGATTCCAGCGCTACCCCGAACGATGCCCCGAAACGGACGGTCCGCGAGGTAGACCGGGAGCTGATTCCCGCGGGCGCGGACCGGCATTTCCGGTACCTGGTTCACACCGACCTTGGCTGCCGGCAGATCACTCAGTTCGCCGGATGGATTCCCACCAGCAAAGCCATCCCGCACACCCATACCTATGAGGAAGGGATCTTCATTCTCTCCGGCCGCGGCCTGGTTCACGTCGATGGGGACACGTGTGAGTTCGAAACCGGCTCCAGCATTTATTTCCCCATAGGAGTGCGGCACTGCATCGAGAATGCCGAAGCGGCGCCGATTCGCCTGCTGGGTGCTTTCTATCCGTCGGGCAGTCCGGGCGCCGCCTATGAAGACTGAGTCACCCGAGATCGAGCGCGGCGAGCAGCTGACCCGCGGCCTGTCGAGCGGCCAGTTGAGCATGATCGCTATCGGGGGCGCCATCGGAACCGGGCTGTTTCTGGGCAGTTCGCTGGCCGTGAACCTGGCGGGCAACGGCGTAATTTTCAGCTACATGATCGGCGCGATGATTGCGCTGCTCTTCATGGGCGCGCTCTCTGAAATGGCCGTGGCGCATCCGACGGCCGGTTCATTCGGCGTGTACGCGGAGTTGTATCTCAATCCATGGGCCGGATTCGTGATTCGTTACACATACTGGGCGGTGCAATGCATCGCCATCGGCGGTGAAGCGGTGGCCATTTCGATTTACTGCCAGTTCTGGTTTCCGCACACTCCTCAATGGCTGTGGACCGCCGCTTTTTCCATCGCGCTGCTCTACGTGAACGCGCGCAGCGTCTCCAGCTTTGGGAGCTTTGAATACTGGTTCGCGATGATCAAGGTGGTGGCGATTGTCGTGTTCATCGCGTTTGGACTGGCGCTGCTGGTTGGCTTAGGACCGGTCCCGGCGATTGGTCTGGCGAATTTCACGGGCAACGGAGGGATGTTGCCGAAAGGCATTCACGGCGTCTGGATGGCTATGGTGTTCGTGATCTTCAGTTATATCGGCACCGAAGTGGTGGCGGTAACGGCGGGGGAGGCGCGGGATCCCGAAAGGGCGGTGCCGAAGGCCATGCGGTCCATGGTGGGCCGGCTGATTGTTTTTTATCTCGGCGCTATCGCCGTGCTGGTGGCAATCGTGCCGTGGAATCAGATCCAGCCGGGCGCGCATCTCACCGCCAGTCCGTTCGTGCGAGTGTTCCAGTTGACCGGCATTCCCGCGGCGGCCCACGTGATCAATTTTGTAGTGGTCACGGCTGCGGCGTCCAGCATGAACTGCAACCTGTACCTGACCAGCCGCATGATGTTCTCGCTTTCGCGCGGCGGTTACGCGCCTGCGATGTTCGGACAGGTATCGCGGCGCGGCGTGCCGGTGAACGCGCTCTTGATTTCCGGAGCCGGCTTGGCAACGGCCATCCTGGTCGCCATGCTCGCCCCGGACAGCGCTTTTGTCTATCTGTTCGGCGTATCTTTATTTGGTGGTCTCTTCGTTTGGTTGATGGTCTTCATCACCCATCTCGCTTTTCGTCCCAAGTGGGACGCTCTGGGCCTGCCGCGATTGCCGGTGCGGATGATTGGCTATCCGTTCACTTCGCTGTTAGGCGCGGCGTTGCTGGTGGCGATCCTGATTACGACGTGGTGGGTTGAGGGAATGCGCATCACTCTGATCGCGGGTATTCCGTGGCTCGGGCTGATCACCGCTGCCTATTTCCTGGTCCGCGCGAATCTGGCCAAGGCCGGCTCGAAAACGGGCGTCAATGCCGGCTAGGCTTCAATGCAGGCTAAAGGTCAAAATTTGACATGTCACAACTTATAATGGCGGCTCGCGAGGCTCCGTTCCCGGTCGAGGATATCCGGCATCTCTTCCCGGCTCTGCGGAAGAGCGACGGGTTCGTCTTTTTTGACAATGCGGCGGGCGCGCAAATTCCGCAGACCGTGCTCGATGCGGTCACCGATCACCTGGTCTCGCACAATGTTCAGCGTGGAGGCCGGTATGAGAAGAGCCGGGCCGTGGACGCCGCCATCGCCGCGGCGCGCGAAAGTGTTGCCCTGTTCCTCAATGCCAGCGGACCGGATGAAGTCGCGTTCGGCATGAACGCCACTTCGTTCCTGCGCCTGGTGAGCCTGGCGCTTGGGGAAACCATACGCGACCGGACCGAAATCATCCTGACCGACCTGGATCATGAGGCCAATATCTCGGTATGGCTCGCGTTGCAAAAGCAGGGAGCCTGCATACGCTGGTGGCATATCCGGGAGGATGGCCGCCTGCATACGGAAGATCTGGATGCCGTACTTTCGCCGCGAACGCTGCTGGTGGCATGCACGGCGGCTTCGAACGCGCTCGGTTCGATTGTCGATGTAGCCGGTGTGGCGCGCCGCGCCCATGCCGCGGGGGCGGAAGTGATGCTCGACGCCGTGCATTATGGGCCGCACGGCCTTTTCGACGTGCAGGCGTGGGATTGCGATTACCTGGTTTGTTCCGGCTACAAGATTTTTGGTCCGCACATGGGTTTTCTGTGGGGAAAACGGGCCGCGTTGGCAAAACTGCCGACCTTTCGCGAACATTTTATTCCGGATGCCGCTCCCGCCAAGATCGAAGCCGGAACGTTCGTGTACGAAAACGTTTCCGGCATGGCCGCCGCTATCGGCTACCTGGAATGGCTGGGGGGCGGAAGCGGACAGCCGGCAAGCCATGAAGCGCGCCGCGTGGCACTGACAGCGGGGATGGGGGCCATTCGCGCATACGAGGCTTCGTTGTCGGAGGCGATGCTCCAGCAGTTGTCGGGCATCGACGGCGTAACGGTTTACGGCGTAAGCGATCCCAAACTGGTCGCCTGCCGGGTTCCCACCATATGCTTCAATGTTCGCGGCATGGAACCCGCCGAGGTTTGCGAACAGTTCGCGGCGCAAGGCATCGGCGTGAGGGATGGCAACATGTATGCGCCCCGCTTGATGGATCGTCTGGGGCTTTCGACCGGGACCGGTGCCGTGCGAGCTTCCCTGGTGCACTACAACACGCATGCCGAAGTACACCGCTTCGCTGCGGCGCTGCGGGATATGGCTACAGGCAAAGCCTGACACGGCCGCCGTCAAATGAAACTTGGGGTGCCGTCGGGCGCGAATGAGAAAGCGCGGTGCCAGGGCTTCGCAGGCATGCGTTTGAAGGCTTCTTCATCCATTTCATAGCCCCAACCTGGTTTGTCGGGGATGGCCAGATAGCCGCCTTGCGCGACGATGGTGTCGCCTTTGACCAGGTCTTTGCGGGGAGATTCGTCGTCCGGGTGGTATTCCAATATGAGGAAGTTCGGGGTGCAGGCGGCGAAGTGAATGTTCACCAGCGTGGCCAGCGGGCCCAGAGGGTTGTGAGGCGCCACTTCGACATAGCGCGATTCGGCAATGGCGGCGATTTTCTTCTGTTCCAGGAATCCGCCGGCCAGACAAACGTCGGGCTGAATGATGTCGGCTCCGCCGGCCGTCAGCAACTGCTGAAACTGGAACTTGGTGTAGAGTTCCTCGCCGGTGGCAATAGGGATCTGTACTTTCCGGCGGAGTTCGGCCATGGAATCCATGTTCTCGGGGCGAATGGCTTCTTCGAGAAACAGGGGGTGGACAGGCTTCAGAACTTCCGCCAGTTCGTAGGCCACATAAGGTGCGAAGAGTCTGGCGTGGGCGTCGAAGCACAGGTCGACATTCGGTCCGACGGATTTGCGCATGGCCTCGGCTCTTTCTCCGAAGGCGCGAACCGTAGCGCTCATCGGCACGGCATTGGTGAAGCCCAGAGTGGCCTTGAGCGCCGTGTAGCCGTATTTCGCGATCAGCCTTTGTGCGTCCTCAGGAGAGTTGGCGGCCTGATAGCAGCGCACCTTGTTGCGGCATTTTCCGCCCATGAGCATGTAGACCGGCAGGCCGGCAGCCTTGCCCGCAACGTCCCATAGAGCATGTTCGATGCCGCTGATGGCGGAGTTGACCACCAGCCCTCCGGGGAAGCGCGTAAAATTGTACAGCGTGGCCCAGAGGTACTCCACGTTGCGCGGATCCTTGCCCACAAGCCAGTCCTTGAAATCGCGGACAGTGGCGGCGGTGGCCTCGTCAGGTCCCGCGGAATAGGCTTCGCCCCAGCCGTGGATGCCCTGGTCGGTGGACACCTTAACATAGACGTAGTTTCGGCCGGCGTTCACGACGAACGCCTGGACGTCGGTGATCTTGAGCGCTGGCTTGCCGGTATAGGTAGGCGCCGTCTGGGGCATCGCGGCGGCCTGAAAAGGAAGGCCCACCAGGGAGCCTCCCGCCAGAAAATCTCTTCTCTTCATCGCTGAACCTCCTTGGAAAGTGCGGCTACCCAGTAACCCGAAGCTGCCATCGCCGGCGGTCACGGTCTCTACTCCTTCGGAACCGCGCAAGTGAAGCTTGCCGTTTGATTGGGGTCGCCCGATCCATTGTATCGAGCCACCTGCGGATAGGGACAGAGCGGTCGCGACAGAGTCTTGGCCGGATCGCCGACGGCATTTCCAGTGCCTATGATCCGCTCCGGAGCGACGCCCTTTTCGACCCACCTTTCGAGCGCGGAAATCAAATCGCGATCGGGATCGCCGCTGAAGCGATTGCCGCCGTTCCCGAAGCTGTTGGGACCAATCCCTCCCCCGCAATGTCCCATGCCAGGAACCATGAAGAGCCGGTAGAAATCGAAGACCGTACCGCCGCCGGTGCGCGCATCCGGATACTTCGAGAAGAACGACAGCACCTTGTCGTAGTATGCGATGGAGCCGAAAGGCGAAATCGCGGCGTCGGCCCATCCGTGATACTGGATCAGCTTTCCACCGTGAGCGCGAAACGATCGGAGATCGGGATTGGTGGAGTTGAGAACAGTTCCGGCCTTCTCCGCGGCTAGTGCGACATCGCTATCGAAGTTCAGCGTCCGGAAATCCCAGTGAGCATCTTCGAAGACCGCCTGACCGTAGAAGGAATTCCCGAACATGATCTGAGCGCTGTTCTCCTGCGGGGAGGCGATAATCCAGGGCTGCCAGGCCCCGGGAATTGCTTCGTGGCCGGGCGGGTAGCCGGGATAGATCTGCTTGCCGGTCCGGGAATTCTTCGGGCCCTCATAAATCTTTTTCAGGGCGATGACTTGCGATGCCGTAAGACACTCTGCATTATCGGCTCCCTTGCAGGTGAGGATAGCGGGATCGAAGTGGCAGGTGCGGGGATCTTCGATCAGGCCGTCCTTCACTCCATCGTTAGCGTCGCACGCAGCCAGCGCGGCCTTCTGAATCGCGGGCAGCTTCCCGGGAGGAATCAAACTGGCGGAATCGTTGAGGAGCGCCTGTTCGTTCCACACAAATCCGGTGAAGTGGTTCGACCAATCGTTCGCCGGCGCACCCGCGATGATTCCATCGAAATCTTCCGGGTAGCGTTGCGCTTCCATGAGTGCTTCGCGTCCCCCGTCGGAACAGCCCACGAAGTAGCGCCGCGCTGCTTCTTTTCCGTAGAACGCGCGGATGACTGCTTTCGCCTGTACGCCGGTTTCGTGGAGCGCGCGATGTCCGAAATCGATCAGCTTTTCCGGATGCCCGATGGCCCAGCCCGCCGCACCGTTCGGACCACCGGCGTCGTGGCCGCCATTGGTTCCCGCGGCGGCGTATCCACGCTGGATCGCGCCGGCTAACGACGATATCGGGATCGCCCCAGCCCAACCACCGTTTCCGGTCTGCATGTACCTTCCGTTCCAGTTGGCCGCCGGAAGCCAGATTTCCAACTTGATTTCAGAGTCCGGGGTGGGACGCGCGATGGCCTTCACAATACAGCGGGCGGGCATGTCAACCAGAGGTGCGTTTCCCGTTCCGGTAGAAACCGCTCCGGCGGGAATCGAGACCGCGGAAGTGACCTCCGCGTTGGGCAGCTTCAGGTCAGTCAGTTTCTCGCACGGCTGCTGCGCGAAAAGAGCCTGCGCAACCGCCAGCGTGCCGAACCAGGCAAGAGCGTTGAACATTCGAATACTCCAAGGTAAGAGCATAACCCAAAATAATCACATGCCTATTCTATGCGCGCGGCACGCGCCCTACGCTGACGCGCGTGTCGTCGGGAGCCGGCGCTCAGGTAGCGGCCGATCCCGCGTTCTGAAGTTCCTCGCCGCCGTCCATGGCTTTTCTCGTGGGCGACCGCTTGTAGAAAGCCGGGCAGCACATCCGCGGGTGACGCTACGGCAAATCCCCGAACTCATAATACTTGTGGGTCACGCCGGCCGGCGTCACCGTCACGATGCGGATCCCGGATTTCGCGCCCTCCAGAGGTTTTCCCACCGGCCCCGTCGTCACCATATCCAGTTCGCCGTCGCGCCCTTCTTCGTTGCGGTGATAGTGGCCGGCGAAGACGTGCTTCACGCCGGATTCGTGCAGGAGTTTCAAGTAGCGAAGGCGGGTCTGGCGCGGGATGTTGAAATACTGATCCTCTTCGCCGGGGTCTTTCAGGAAGAAGGGAATATGCTGGAACACGATGAGGTGCTTCACGCCATCCCGCTTGGCCTTTGCCAGTTCGCCGCCAAGCCAGGCCTCCATTTTCGCGGCCTCTTCGGGAACCTGGGCCGCACCCTTTTCCAGGTTGGAGTTCAGTACGAAGCCGGCGATGTCGCCCACCCGGAACGCATAGTAGTCCGGCCCGAAATGCTCGCGATAGCTCGCCAGCGATTCCGTGGTGGGCTCGTTGCCTGCATCGTGGTTGCCGGGCAGGCTGAACAGCCGGATGCCCGTTTTCAGCTTCGCTGTGATGCGCTTGTACTCCGCCGTCTGCGCGGCGTTGCCGGCCTCGTTGATCAGGTCGCCGGTGATCACCACGAACGCGGGTTTCAACCGGTTGGCCGTGGCGATGGCGAAGTCGAAGTTGGCGGTTTCCTGCTCGAATCCCTTGTTGGCGGTGTACATGCCGAACTGCGGGTCCGACATTTGAATAAAGGTCTGGCCGGCTAGCGTACTCGTGAACACCGCGGCCCAAACCAGAGTGAGAATCTTCATGGCCTCAGTTGGTAGTCCATTCCCAGCGGACCCGCGCCCGCCAGATGCTTCCGCGCGCGCACCAGTTCCGCGATCTGCCGCACGTGCCCCAGGTCGTGCATGGCCCACTCATGCAGCATGTTGACCATGGTGATCGGCCCTGCCGCATGGTGCAAAGCCACGCGCTCGCCCGCTCCGGCAGGCAGGTCGCGCAGGAACTCCACGTTAGTTTCGCGCTGCTCTTCGAAATGGTCGAACTCGTCCTCGGGGTTGGCGTTGCGGTAGATCTCCAGATGAAACTGGGCGTCATCGGGTTCTAACTCGGGCCGCTCTTCGGCCATGAACCGGTCCAGGCGCGCGCGGTAGCAGTGGCCCTCGGAGTGGGAAAGATGCGCCAGCACCTCGCCCACCGAAAAGCGGTCGGGCGCCGGTTTCCAGCGCACATCTTCCTCGGAGAGTTCGGTCAGTAGCCCGCGCAGGATTCCGGGCGTGGCCTCCAACTGGTCGATACAGGGAAGTCCGTTGTCTGTCATGCGATCATCCGTTGTCAGTCATGCCTTCATCCTACAATGTTCTCGCCGCCATCCACCTGTAGGGTATTCCCGGTGAGCCAATACGTGGCCGGGTGACACAGCGCCGCGATGCAGCGTGCCACATCCTCGGGTTGGGTGAGCCGCTTGTTCGGGTTGCGCCGGCGTGCGATCTCCATGAGTTTCTCATGGTCCGGAATCTGACGTAACGCCGCAGTATCGGTCACGCCGGCCAGGATGGCGTTGGCGGTGATCCCGGCCGGCGCCAGTTCCAGCGCCAGTTGCCTGATGTGCGATTCCAGAATCGCCTTGGCCGCGCTCACCGGGCCATATTGTGGGATGGCCCTGGTGCCGCCCGCCGACGTCATGGCGAAAATCCGCGTGCCCCTGTCGAACAGGCCGGCCCGCAGGCAGTCCTGCACCCAGTAGACCAGCGAGTGCCCCATGATGTCCGCGGTGGATTCGATCTGTTTTTTCGACGCCACCATCTCCGCGCCCACCAGCGGCCGCAGTGCGCCGAAAGCGATGGAATGCAGCAGCACCCGCACCCAACCCGGCTGACCGGAGAGCCGCTGCCGGATCAGTTCCACGCAATCCCTGCGCTTCTCGTCCTCGGCCGCGTTGATGTTGAAGAACCACGATTCGCGCCCCAGATCGTGAATGCGCTGTTCGATTTCGGCCACGTGCGGAAGTTTGTCGCGGCGGTCCATGTGGACGCCGAAGATGTTCATGCCGGCGCGCGCCAGTTCCACCGCGGTGGCCTCGCCGAAGCCGCTCGACGCGCCCAGAATCAGGGCCCAGGGTTGTGTGTTCATGGTCGTGAGACTTCCGTGACTTCGATTTCCCTTTCGTCGTCCCCTATGGCCCGGATGCGGATTTCCGTGCGCTCCGCGGGCATGAGTTGCGGGAACCTCTCGCCCCACTCGATCAACACCACGGCGTCCTTGTCGAAAATCTCGTCCAGCCCCAGGGTGGCCACCTGGCGCGCTTCGTCCAGTCGGTACAGGTCAATATGGTACACCCGCCCCTCGCTTCCGTATTCGTGGATCAGGGTGAACGTGGGGCTGGAAACTTCTTCGGGTTCCGCCGCACCCAGGCCGCGCACAATTCCCTTGGCCATGGTGGTCTTGCCGGCGCCCAGGTTGCCAATCAACAGCACCGCACGTTGGGGCGGTAGCATTTTGGCCAGTTGTTCGCCCAGCGCGATGGTGGCGTCTTCAGAGGCCGTGCGGTACGTCGGCACACTCCTCCATGGCATCGGGCAGGTACCGCAGAATGTCGGTGGCGATCAGGCACTTCTCGCCCAGCGCCCGCGCGCCAATTTCGCCGGCCAGGCCGTGCAGGTAAACGGCGGCGGCCAGCGCCTGGTCTGGTTGGAGCGGG
>Ga0210402_10005619_pt1 | contig 11205 bp, 7 predicted proteins | sample IncBWC7MmetaG_FD_161055 | JGI IMG/M metagenome (GOLD analysis project Ga0210402, IMG submission 161055) | Forest soil microbial communities from Barre Woods Harvard Forest LTER site, Petersham, Massachusetts, United States - Inc-BW-C-7-M | ecosystem: Environmental > Terrestrial > Soil >... | reverse complement strand
TGCCCCAATATAGTACCAAGTCCTCTGAAGGTTCTGACACCCGGATTCAGCTGCCGCCGGGCGGCCGCTTCGATTAGCATAATCGCGTGCCATCGCAAGCCACAACCCGCAAGATAGGACTCGCTCGCGCTATGTCGAAGCTGGGACATTGCTCGCGATCGCAGGCGGCGGAGTTAATTCGCGCCGGCCGCGTGCGGCTAAACGGAAGCGTGCGCCGCGATCCCGAGACCGCGGTCGGTCTCGAGCGCGACCACATCGTGGTGGATGGCCTTGCGATTGATCCGCCGAAAAAGATCTATCTCATGATGAACAAGCCTCGGGGACTGGTGACGACCGCCTCCGATGAAAAGGGTCGGGACACAATTTATTCTGTATTGGAGAAAACTGGGGCGTCGGTGCCCTGGATCGCTCCCGTTGGGCGGCTCGACAAAGCCAGCGAAGGACTACTTCTGCTCACCAACGATTCCGAGTGGGGCGCGGGCATCGCGTCTCCCCTCTCGCATTTGAACAAGACTTACCACGTGCAAATCGGCAGCCTGGCCGATGAGCAACTCCTGCGGGCACTCGCCCCGGGCGTGAAGAGCGAGAATGGAGAAGTTCTACGCGCCATCCAATCGCGAATGTTGCGCTCAGGCACGAAAAACTGCTGGCTTGAAATCATCCTCGACGAAGGCAAGAATCGCCAGATCCGGCGCATGCTGGCGGCTCTGGGAGTTGAGGTGCTCAGACTTGTGCGAGTCGCCATTGGTCCGCTGCAATTGGGCAAACTCGCCAAAGGAGCCTGCCGTCCGCTGGCGAACGAAGAGAAGCGATTGATCGACGGCGCGATATGGCATGCCGCAGCTTCACCCAAAGGAAAGTCCCGTCCGGCACCGCCCGGGCTGCGGACCATGCTCAAGCAAGCAAAGGCTGAGCATTCATGAGCGATCTCACCTTTCTTTCCGCCGTTGTGATGGCCCAGCAAATCCGTGAGAAGAAAATTTCTCCGGTCGAGCTCATCGACGCCCACCTTGCGAAAATCGGACGCTTGAACCCGAAGTTGAATGCCTTTGTGCACCTGGACGCGGATCGCGCTCGCCGCGACGCTCGCACCGCCGAAGATGAGGTCGTGAGCGGCAATCCTCTCGGCCGGCTGCACGGCGTTCCGATCAGCATAAAGAGTTCCCTGGACGTCGCGGGAATGCCATGTGAAGCGGGGACCCGCCTTCGCGCTGGGCAGATCGCGTCGCAAGATGCGCCGCTGGTAGAGCGCCTGCGCCACGCCGGCGCGATCGTTCTAGGCGTGACCAACACGCCAGAACTGCTGATGGCGTGGGAGACCGACAATCTCTTGTGCGGCCGCACCAACAGCCCTTGGGATCTCGAACGGACGCCGGGCGGTTCCAGTGGCGGCGAAGCAGCGGCGATCGCGGCCGGGATGTCGGCGGGCGGCGTGGGCAGCGACGGCGGTGGCTCGATCCGCGTGCCCGCGCATTTCAGCGGTATCTGCGGACTCAAACCCACGCCGGGGCGCATTCCCGCAACCGGCCACTTTCCGGCGTCCGGCGGGCCCTTTGCCCTGCTCGGAGTGGTTGGCCCGATGGCTCGCAGCCTGGCCGATCTGAAGGCTTTGTTCGAAGTGCTGCAAGGTCCGGACGATGGCGACACTTGCGCCGCCCCCATGCCGCTGCGCTGGCCGGGTAAGCACGAAATCAGAAAACTGCGCATTGGCTATTTCGAAGACGACGGCCGCACGCCCGTCACACCGGAAACTCGCGTAGCGGTGAGGACTGCGGCAGATGCCCTGCGGAGCGCTGGATTCCAGGTGGAACACTTCCGTCCTGAAGGCCTCGAGGAAGCGCGCGTGCTCTGGAAGAAGTTCTTCGTCGTTGCTGGCGGCATGCTGATTCGTCCGATGTTCCACGGACGAGAGCACGATCTCAGTCCCATTCTGAAGCAGTTTCTCGAGTGGTCTGCTGCCGAGCCATCGCTCACCGCCGACACGATGCTCGAGGCGTGGATCGGCCGCGACACCTTGCGGGCCAGATTTCTCGCGCAGATGCGGCACTATCCCATGCTGCTGTGCCCGGCGGCCGCGATTCCCGCTTTCCGCCACGGAGAACGATCCTGGACAATTGACGGCAAGACCGTGACCTATCTTGACGCGTGGAGCTACACAGAATGGTTCAACCTCCTGGGAAATCCCGGAGCTGTGGTTCCCGTGAGCCATTCGGTCGAGGGGCTGCCGATCGGCGTACAGATTGTGGGCCGGCCCTGGGAAGAAGAGCAGGTGCTGTCGGTCGCAACGGTGCTGGAAGAGCAATGCAACGCGTGGCGGATACCGCCCCTCAGCTAGCCCGCGCGAATCCCCTGCGTTCTCCCTGTCCTCTATGATTAAATCCTTGTGATGACTTCGCGAATCCCCCTTGCCCTTGTCGCCATGCTGCTCGCCACATGGGGCCTGCTGAGCCCTGAGTCAAAGCTGAATCCCATCGAGGCCGCCCGTCTCAACAACCTAGGTGTGGCCTACATGAACCAGCAGCTTTTCGAGAAGGCGTTGAAGTCTTTTCAGCAGGCGTCGGAGGCCGACCCCAAACTGGCAATCGCGCGGCTGAACGTCGGCATTGCGTACCTCAACCTGCAAAAAGTGGACGCAGCCAAAGCCGCGCTGGAAGATGCGCAGAAGCGGGATCCGAAGAATCCCAACGCCTGGTACGGCCTCGGGATGCTTGCCAAGAACACCGGCGACGCGCAGGCCGCGATCGATGCCTTCAAGCGCGTCACTGAAATTGACCCGAACGATGCCGATACCTGGTATTTCCTGGGCACTGGCTATGTGCAGGCCAAGCAGTTTCCGCAGGCCATTGCGGCCTTCGAGCACGCCCTGAAAATCAACCCGCTTCACGCTTCGGCAGAATTTGGCTTGTCGCGAGCCTACCAACAATCCGCCGATACCGACCATGCCCGCGAGCATCTGAAGAAATTCCAGTACATCACCCAGAACAAAATTGGCGCTCCCATGAGCCTGGCCTACGGCGAACAGGGCCAATACTCGCGCGCCGTGGAGTCGCCGTCGGCAGTGTTGAAGGCCCCGGCGCCGATCAAGGTTCACTTCGCGCCTGTTACCGCAGAGGCAGGCCTGGCCACCACGACAACATCCGATCCCAAGTCCCCGTTGAGCATGGCCGGAACGGTCCCCAACCTGATTGGATACGGTGCGTGCTTTCTCGATTACGACGGAGACGGCCGCGCCGACATCTTCGTAGCGGATCGCGGCAAGGAAGGTGGTCTTGCGCTGTATCACAACCTGGGCAATGGCAAGTTTGAAGATGTCACGGGCAAGGCTGGACTTGATCCCACCCTACACGCGACTAGTTGTACTGCCGGCGACTATGACAACGACGGTTTTGTAGACTTGGTCATTGGACTAGACGGGCGTCTCCTGCTGGAGCATGGCGAGAAGAACGGCACATTCAAGGATGCTACGGAAGGCGCCGGCATCCGGGTTGATGAACTGATCCTGGGGCTCACGTTTATCGACTACGACCACGATGGTGATCTGGATCTCTACGTCACCCGCTTTCATTGGAACCATCAACTTTCCCCTGAGCCTGACATGTCGTTCTTCGCGGCGAACACGGCCGGGCACCTCATGTGGCGGAACAATGGGAATGGCACATTCACCGATGTAACCGAATCAACGGGTCTGGCAGCGAGCGGATCAGCCGTTGGTGCAGTCGGGACCGACTACAACAATGACCGCGCTGTCGATCTCGCGGTAGCTTCCGCGCAGGGGCCGAAGATTTTTGAGAACCCCAGGGAAGGGAAGTTCAATCTGCGACAGCCAGTGTCCGATTCACCTCCAGCGCTCGGCGTCGCAGTTCTCGACTTCGATCACGATGGGTGGATGGACCTCGCCTTTACCCATGCGGGAGCGCCGGCCCTCACTTTGTGGCGCAACAACCACGGGAAGTTCGATGCCGTCTCGCTCCCCAACCCTAACTGGGTTCACGCTTGGGGCGTTGCCGCCTTCGATTACGACAACGACGGCTGGGTCGACCTCGTAGCCGTGGGCGAGACCAAGGAAGGCAAGGGCGAAGTGCGCCTGTTTCGCAATCTAGGGCCGGACGGCTTCAAAGACGTCACTGCCGACGTCGGCCTCGACAAGGTTCAGATCAAAGATCCGCGCGCCATTATCACCGGCGACTATGACGGTGACGGCGCGACCGATCTGCTCATCACGCAGAATCACGGGCCGGCCGTGCTGCTGCGCAATGAAGGCGGCAATCAGAATCACTGGCTGCGCCTCTCGCTCAAGGGACTGGCAGACAACAAATCCGCCATCGGCACCAAGGTCGAAGTTTTCTCCGGTGGCAACCGGCAGAAATTTGAGATTGCGGGATCGAACGGCTACCTGGGACAGAATTCCACCGACATCGTCGTCGGCTTGGGCGATTCCAAGGAAGCCGACATCGTGCGCATGCTGTGGCCGACAGGCGTGCTGGAAGACGAAATTCAGGTGGCCGGCGACCAGCAGCAGAACTTTCTTGAGATCGACCGCCGCGGCAGTTCGTGCCCCACGCTCTTCGTCTGGAACGGCGAACGCTACGAGTTTGTTGCGGATATGCTGGGGGCGGGCGTGGTCGGGCACTGGGTCGGCCCGAACCAGCGCGACGTGCCGCGGCCGGTTGAGTACATCAAGCTGAATCGCAACCTGATCCGTCTGAAGAACGACGAGTCAGGCGTCAGACCTAGGACGTCCGACCTCAGTCAGACGGGTTTGTCTGAGGTCCAAGGTCTGAAGTCTGACGCCGGCTTTCTCAGCTTCCGCTTCATGGAACCGCTCGAAGAGGCAGTCTACCTCGATCAAGTACGCCTGCTCGCGGTCGACCATCCCCGCGATCTCGACGTGTATCCCAACGAGTATTTCGCGTCGAACCCGCCGTATCCGCCCTTCAAGGTTGTGGTGAGCCGCGACGCTCGCCCACCGGCGGGAGCGTGGGATGACCACGGCCACAACGTTTTGCCGGATTTGCTGGCGCACCGTTATTTTGGTGACTTCGCTTTAACCCAGTTCCAGGGATTCGCCAAGCCCCACGCTCTGACGCTCGACTTGGGGGAAGCCTACCGCGGAGGTCCGCTCTGGCTTTTGTTGCATGGCGAAGTCGAATACTTTTCAGCGAATAGCATGTACGCCGCATCGCAAGCCGGAGTGGAAGCAATCTCGCCCTACGTCGAAGCGCTTGCCGCGAGCGGTCAGTGGCAGCGCGTGGTCGACGATATGGGCTTCCCCGCTGGCGGCCCCCGCACCATGACCGCCGACCTCACCGGCAAGCTGCCGCCGGGCACGCGAAAGATTCGCATCACAACCAACCTGCAGGTTTATTGGGACAGCATTCTGATTAACCGCACAGACCAGGTAACGCCGCCGTCCCGGCGGTTGTCCGGCGGGCGACTCGCCCGCCCCGCCGATCAGCCTGCAGAAGTCAACCACTCCCACGCAGCCCAAGGCAGCGTGGGCGACAGGACCACGCGACCGATAGCAAAGACTGCGGGAACCGGGGCGAAGGACGGCTACGACTACCGCCTTACCAATATTCCCCTCGCGCATGCCGACCTTGAATTCCATGGCTATCCGCTGAAGATTGAGGGCAGGCCTGCCGGGAACGTGCAATACGTCTACGAAAAAGTCAGCCCGACCGGTCCGTACACTCGTCCCGCAGGAACCTACACACGCTACGGCGACGTGCTCCCGTTGCTGGCCGCAATCGACGACCAGTTCGCAGTATTTGGCTCGGGCGACGAAGTACGTCTTGACTTCGATCCCTCCCACCTCCCCGCGCTTCCCGCGGGTTGGGTGCGCGATTATTTCTTTGCCGCCAACGGCTACGAGAAAGACATGGACTTCTACGCCGCGGAAGGGAACTACGTCGCACCGCTGCCCTTCCTCAGCATGGGTCAGTATCCGTATCCCCCGAAGAAGTCGTTCCCGCTCGACGATGCCCATGTGAAATATCTTCTCGAATACAACACACGCAGCATGTCCGGCAACGAGCAGCGTGGGTTTTGGTTCGACTACGGGGATCTGCACTAGCTATAGCTAACATGCAAAAAGATTCATCTTGCGATGAGCCGGGTTCCGGATCACCATGAATCTCCGGTCCGTCCCTCCCCCGAAACTTAATTCAGAGCCTCGCGGTGAATGAGGGTCATGAAGACTGCCTCGCCGGCGATCGGTTTTCCTTCTGTGTCTGGTTGCGGCCGTCGCGACTGCGCAGTCGTACTCAGTCGCCGACCTGGGATCGCTCGCGGGCACTACAACCGCCAGATCCCGCTTTTCTGCCCACTCCGACAGACGAATTGCCTCGTTTCTAAAGTTGAACTGAGAAAGAGGAAATTGGGCGAGTCACTATAGAAACGTTTTAATATTGACAGTTTCGCCCCTTCCATAATCCAATAGCCGCACCCATGGAAAATACCTCCGCGTCTTCCTCTGCCGCGCCTCGGCTCCGCCGCACGCTCACGCTTTGGGACCTGATTTTCTACGGCATTGTTCTCATCCAGCCCATCGCACCCGTTCCCCTGTATGGCGTGGCGCAGAAGCTTTCCGATGGCCACTTTGTCACCATCATTCTGATCGCCCTCTTCGCCATGCTCATTACGGCCGTCAGCTATGGACGCATGGGCGCGCTGTATCCAACGGCGGGATCGGCCTATACCTACGTCGGCAAGGGCCTCAACCCGCATCTGGGATTCCTGGCCGGCTGGGCGATGATCCTCGACTATCTGCTGCAGCCGCTCATCAACACGGTGTGGATGGCGACTGCTTTGCACGAACGCTACCTGCCCCAAATTCCCTACATCGCGTGGGCGGCTTTGATCGCCGGTATCATGACCGTCCTCAATCTGGCCGGAGTGAAGTCGTCGGCGCGTGCGAACAAAGTTCTGCTGGCAATCATGTCGGTGGTGGTGGCGTTCTTTGTGTGGCTGGCGATTCGCTATTTGTGGCACGCCCAAGGATGGGCCGGACTTTTTTCGACCGAACCGCTCTACAACCCTAGGACCTTCAACTCGCACAAGATCCTGACCGCGACTTCGTTCGCGGCCCTCACCTACATCGGTTTCGATGGCGTGACCACGCTGGCTGAGGATGTCGAGAATCCCAAACGGAACGTCCTGCTCGCCGTCGTGTTGACCTGCATTTTTGCCGGAGTATGCAGTGCATTTGAAGCGTATCTTGGCGCGCGTGTTTGGCCCGACTGGCGGTCGTTCCCGAATCTTGAAACCGCGTTTATGGATATCTGCAGCCGGGTCGGCGGTGTTCTCCTGTTCAACGCCATGGGCGCGATCCTGATTGTGGCCGCCTTCGGCAGCGGATTGACCGGCACGCTCGGCGCGGCGCGGTTGTTGTTCGGCATGGGCCGCGACAACGTGTTGCCGAAAAAATTCTTCGGCTATCTCAAGCCGGGCAGCAGCACTCCAACCTATAACATCCTGCTGATCGGTGGTCTCGCCTTTGTTGGAGCCGTGCTACTCAATTACATCGGCAGCGCGTACGAACACGCCGGCGAATTGCTCAATTTCGGAGCGTTCCTGGCTTTCATGGGAGTGAATTTTGCCTGTTTCTGGCAGTTTTCGGTGATCACGAAGAAGACCGGCGCGGAGCGGCGGCTCGTGCGCGATGCAATTCTGCCGCTAATCGGTTTCGTCTTCTGCCTCGTGATCTGGCTGAACTTGAATATCATCGCCAAGACCGTCGGCGGCATCTGGTTTGCGGTCGGATTGCTTTACGTCGGATACAAGACGAACTGGTTCCGCTCTGCGCCGGTCATGATTGATTTTAGCGACTCGTAGCGGATTTGAGGGTCGCCATCTGGCGCGAAGGATTCCCAAAGTATCGGCGAGGCGTGGTTCCCAGGGTCTTCCGAAACATGGCGATGAAAGCGCTGGGCGTGCTGTAGCCGGCTTCCAGCGCGGCATGCGTGATCTTCTCTCCAGCGGCCAGCAATTGCAGAGACCTCATCAGGCGAAGTTGTTGCCTCCATTTCCCCAGCGACAAGCGCGTTTCTTCCAGGAACAACCTCTCGATCGTCCGCTTGCTCGCGCCTGCCTTCTGGCAAAGGGAATCCAGAGAGCGCGGATCTGCTGGGTCGCGCTGCAAACTCTCCGCTACCCGGGCCGCTCTCGGATCGGAAGGACTGGGCAGTTGCAATGAAACTGCCTGCACCGATTCCAATTGGTCCAGCAGTATAGCGATCAAATGAGCCTGAGTCTTTGATCTTCTGCTCAAAGAAGGATACTTGCAGGCATGGAGAATCAGTTCCCGCAGAAGCGAGGAGACGTTGACCACGCAGCAAGTTCTGGGCAGATGGCGCACCATTCGCGCCCGCAAGTAGACGGTGCGCATCGAGACCGAGCCCGACATGACGATGCTGTGGGGAGTCTTCGCCGGGATCCAGACTGCGCGTCGCGCGGGTACGACCCATGTTCCCTGGCTGGTGCGAACGGTCATCACTCCGTGACTCGCGTAGACAAGTTGGTCTTCGGGATGAAAATGTTCCGCGATCACGTGACCCTGCGCGAACTCGTAAACCAGGGTTGTAACCGGAGAAGGAAGTCTGGGGCAGGCATGGACGCCTTGTCGTATCTTCGACATTAATTGTCACAATAGCGAAAGAATGCAGTGCAATCAATCCCGTATTGTGGCTCTGCGTTCGATCGCAAGGGTCGTCAGGAGGACATCATGCTGGGTTCGGCCAATATTGTGGCTTTCGTCCCAACCAAAGATGCCGGCAAAGCCCGGGAGTTTTACGAGGGTGTGCTTGGGCTTCGCTTCGTCAAGGATGATGGCTTCGCAATGGTTCTGGATGCGAATGGCATCATGATCCGGGTCGCGAAGATGAAAGACTTCGCTCCCGATCCGTTCACGATTCTCGGCTGGCAGGTTTCCCGCATCGAAGGCGTAGTGCGGGATCTGCAGAACAAAGGCGTCCGCTGCGAGATCTTCGGTTTCTTCAAGCAGGACGAACTCGGGATCTGGACCGCGCCAACGGGAGATAAGGTTGCGTGGTTCAAAGATCCGGACGGAAATATCCTGTCGGTTTCCGAACACGTGCAATAAGACTTTTATATTTGGTTCTTGGTTTCGAAATTACTGCTTACGACAACCCCCTCGTCACGACGAACTGCGGATTGCCGTTGAGCGTTCCCGATGGAGTGACTACAGAAACCGTGCCGGTAGTCCGCCCTAAGCGGTGGTTCCATAAAAAGTGCCATCGGTGGCTTGAAAAACGGAACCGCAGACATGGAGACGTGCTTATGTGCTGGTTGCGATCGTACGAAAACGGCTGGACGTGCCGGCCAGCCTTTATCAAACGCTACAGATTCTGAGCGTCACTGTTTTCGAGAAAACCCCCATTTTATGTGCTCTTCAGGCTCCCGAGGCAGCTGCCGAATTTGCCGAAAACGTTCACCAACTGATTCTCTTCGACATTTAGCCGGACAGTAGCGGCAAGGACTATACGCCCGTTTCTTTCTTATTCGTATGAATTCCGATGGGCTCAAGCTCGCCCACATTTCGTCACGTTAATGAAACAAACCGCCGCCACCGGACCGCTATCTCGGGGCCAACACTCCAGCGCACCTGACTGCCCGCAGTGCAGATGGATTTCTATACCAAAGTAGTGCTCGTGAAGGTTCGCCCTTTGCCGTGGGCTCCAGAAACGAGAGTGCCACAATCTGTTCGGCTACACCCTCATTTCTCACTGTTTCCGGTCCGCGCTGCAATCCAAGGGAAATTTGAACGCGCGTCAACCGTTTCGGCGGGAACAACCGTGGTCAGGTTAAGCAGCTTTGCCGGCAAACTCGCCCTATTTGCGCTCATTGGTTGATATCCCAAGTCTAGTCCAAGTCTTGAGACTCACTTTTCAGTGGACGCAAGCGGCACTGCGCTGCTTGCTTTGTTTTGTCCGCGGAGATTCGCCTTGAGCAAACAAAACACCCTTCCCGATAGCGCCAGAACGAGGCGGGAATAGCTGCGGCGAGATATTTTCCGTCCGGCGACCACTGCGGATCTCGAAGTCCTCGGATCCCGGGATCTGCTGAACCTGGCGAGTGTGAGGAATCAAATGCCAGCCGACCGTGCCGGGTATTTATTGCACCGTCAAGGTTGAGGTGGCGGTGTGTTGGGTCCCATTCGCGCTCGCTGTAACGGTAACGGTGTACAGAGTGGGCTTTGGGCCACCGTTACCGTTCGTACCTGAGGAACTCCCGCCACATGCAACCTGGAATGCGCAGCCTCCCAGCACCAACAAAACCACGCCGAATGACAGCAGTCTTCTCCGTTGGTCCTTGCCCATTCCCCCCGTCCCGAGCAAGAGAGCTGGGAGCAAACCGAACGCAATGAGCATGCCCGCGGGATGCGCTCCGACACTTCGCGGCAGTGCTGCCATGCTTGCCGGCGCTTTGACGGTCACCGTGGCGGTGACTGTGTCATTGGCCACCGAGATAGTGCCAGCCGAACAGGTAGGTGCAGGGTTCGCGGCAGGCGTTACAGCGCAGGTGAGGGTTACTCCAGATGGGTTGAAGCCATTCGACGGAGTGATAGTGACGGTAGATGCGGCGCTTTGGCCGGCCGAAATGGAAGACGGCGACAATCCAGTGGCGGAGATCGTAAAAGTTGCCACCACACTCACTGCGGTAGAAGTACTGATGTTGAAGTTACCATCCCCGGAATAGGTTGCAGTGAGACTATTCGTACCAGCGGTGAGCGCAGTCGTTGAGAATGCCGCGACCCCGCTTCCATTCACGGCTGAGTTGCCAAGTTGGGTTGTACCGTCCATAAAGCTAACTGCACCAGTTGGCGAACCGGCACTTGTCGTGACGGTGGCAGTCAGCGTCAAGTTGGTTGAGTTGGAACCGGCGTTCAATGCGATCGATGTGCTTGCCTTCTGCACAGTCTGGGTCATCACGGACGACGTAGCCGAACTGAAATTACTATCGCCACTGTAGGTCGCAGTAATGCCGTCCGTTCCAACTGCAAGCGTTGCAATTGAGAGGGATGCGGTCCCGCTGCTGTTCAACGCCGAACTGCCCAGCTTGGTCGTTGCCTGCGAGAAGGTTACGGTTCCCGTCGGCGTCCCGCCGGCATTGGAGGTCACGGTGGCGGTCAACGTCACCGGTTGGTTAAAGCTCGAGAAGTTGGGAGTGGAAACCAAAGCGACCGTC
>Ga0210402_10005618_pt1:0-5000 | contig 11205 bp, 7 predicted proteins | sample IncBWC7MmetaG_FD_161055 | JGI IMG/M metagenome (GOLD analysis project Ga0210402, IMG submission 161055) | Forest soil microbial communities from Barre Woods Harvard Forest LTER site, Petersham, Massachusetts, United States - Inc-BW-C-7-M | ecosystem: Environmental > Terrestrial > Soil >... | reverse complement strand
CAGGCCCACGGTCACGATGCCCATCTCGCGCGCCGCCCGCAGCGCCCGCACCACATTGGCCGAGCGGCCGGACGTGGTGATGCCGAACAGCACGTCGCCGGCGCGACCCAGCCCACGCAGTGGCCGTTCGAAGACGTGATCGTAGCCGTAGTCGTTGCCGCCGGCCGTCAGCGCCGCCGGATCGAACGTCAGCGCCAGCGCCGGCCAGGACGGCCGCTCGACCGAACCGCGGAGGCGGATCAGCATCTCGGTTGCAAGGTGCTGACTATCGGCCGCCGAACCGCCGTTACCGCAGAACATCAGCTTGCCTCCGCCCCGCAGGCTGGCCTCGCAGGCGTCCACCACCGCGACAACGGAACCGGCCAGCTCGACCGCGATCCGGCGTTTCAGTTCGGCAGAGCGCTGCATCATCGCGGCAAAGCGGCCGACCTCGTCCATGGTGAAATGGTTACCAGTGGTTCAGATTGGACCTCTTCTACGACCGTTCCAGGCCACTGGCCACTCATTAGCGCCGTCATGCCGACGCAGGTCGGCATGACGGGGAAGGCGACTGCCGCAGGTCGGCCGTACTGGCGCTCGGCGCTAAACCTTCCGGAACTTCTGCAGCGACCGCAGGTTCTCCGGCCGCGGCTGGTCCTTGAAAGTCTGCGGCCAGTTCGTCCACGACACCTCGCCAACATAAAGATCGCCGTGCGAGTCCACACACAGACCGTGCGGCGCCATGAATTCGGTCGGGCCGAGACCCGGCCCCAGGCCGCCCAGCCGCGCGATCCGCTTGCCGGTATTGTCCACGATCGTCACCCGCGGCCCAAGGTTCGGCACGTTGCGGCTCACCGGCTGCACCGCGCCCAACTCCCCGATGTAGCAGATCGGACATTTTCCCCCCGGCATGAACAGCCCGCACGGCCGGTGCAGATTGTTCCACTGCGTCTCGTAACGCCCGTCGCCGTCGAACACCTGCACGCGGTGGTTCTCGCGGTCCGCGACATAGACCCAGCCATCCGCGTCGCAGGTGATGTTGTGCGCGATGTTGAACTCACCCGGATCAGTGCCCGGCGCGCCCCACGACATCAGCAGCCTGCCGTCAGGCGAGAACTTGTGCACGCGCGAATTGCCGTAGCCGTCGGAGACATAAATGTCGCCGTGGGGCGACATCGCGGTATGAGTGCAGCGATGGAACGGCTCACCGCTCATGTAGGGCGCGGGCTTGCCGGGAATGCCGAGCGTCAGCAGCACCTTCCCTTCAAGCGTGCATTGGCGGACCGTGTGATCGCCGTCGTCGGTCAGCCAAATGGTGTCATCCGGCGCCATGAACACGCCGTGCGCACGCGGAAAAACGCCGTCGCCCCAGGAGCGCAGGAAATTGCCGGCGCGATCGAACACGATCATCGGGTGCTCGCCGCGATTGAAAACGTAAACGTTGTCGTTCTTGTCGACGCCGACCGAGCCGATCTCCTTGAACGACCAGCCTGGCGGCAGCTTCGCCCAATTCTCGACCGGCTCATACGTAAATTCGCCGCTGCCGACGGTCACCATTTGCCGTCCCCCCTTTTGCTTCGGTCACCCTGGGCAGCTTGTCACGAAGCCCAACCGCGTGCCAGTCACAGCGCCGTTTACTCCGCCGCGCGCCGCTCCTCCGCGTCCCGAAAACGCGTGCGCAGCGCATCCCATTCCATTGCACCGACACGGTTGAAGGCCTCGCGAACGGTCATGTCGCTGCGCGGCACCGGATGGATGTGGTGCGCCTTCAATTCGGCTAGCACCTCGTCGCATGCTCCGATCACCGCCTTCAGCAGCAGCCCCGGAACGATCGCCAGGCGGTATCCCATTTCCTGTGCACGCGGCAGGTCGATCTCCGGCGTCTTGCCGCCGCGCACCACGTTCAGCAGGCAGGGTCCCGCAACCCGCTTCGGCACTGCGGCAAGCTCATCCATCGTCTGCGGCGCCTCGACGAACGCCATGTCGGCGCCGGCTGCCAGCGCCGCGTTGGCGCGCGTCACCGCCTCGTCCAGTCCCGCCACCGCGCGCGCATCGGTTCGCGCGATGATCAGGAAGTCACGGTCGCGCTTCGCTGCCACGGCGGCGCGGATCTTGGCGATGTAGTCTTCCCGGGACACGATCTCCTTGTCGTCGAGATGGCCGCATTTCTTCGGCGACACCTGATCCTCGATGTGTATACCGGCCACGCCGCGCCGCTCGTATTCCTGCACGGTGCGGAACACATTCAGCTCGTTGCCGTAGCCGGTGTCGGCATCGGCGATCACCGGCACGTCCACCGAGCGCACGATGCGGGCGGCGTTCTCCACCATCTCGCTCATCGTCAGCAGGCCGAAATCCGGATAGCCGTGCGAAACCGAGGTGCCCGCGCCTGTCATGTACACCGCGGGAAATCCCGCCTGCGCCACGAGCTTCGCGGTCAGGCCGTCGTAGGCACCGGGTGCGACCACCATCGCATCACCCCGCAGCAACGCACGCAATCCTGTGGCACCGGTCATGGCGATTCTCCCATCCGTCGCATGACACAATGCTAGGCGATACACGCGGTCACGGAAACTGCCGCGCTGCATCGCCCCTTGGCATTGGCGCCGCGCGGGTATTGTATTGCGGCAACGGCACAGGAGCGCCACGATGTCCGACTTTCCGAAATTTGTGCAGATCAACGAGGAAGGCCCGCGCGAAGGCTTCCAGTTCGAGAGGGGCCCGATCTCCACGGACCGTAAGATCGAGCTGATCGACGCCCTGTCGGAGACCGGGCTGAAGCACATACAGGTGGCTTCGTTCGTCAATCCGAACCGCGTGCCGGGATGGGCGGATGCCGACGAGGTGGTGCGGCGTTACGATCGCCGGCCTGACATTCACTATACCGCGCTGTGGCTGAACCCGAAGGGTCTGCAGCGCGCGCTGGCCACCAATCGGTTGGACATCGAAGGCTCGTTCTCGCTGACCGCCTCGGAGAAGTTCCTCGCGCGCAACCAGCAGCGCTCGATGGAGGACAACATTCAGCAGGCGCACGATACCATGCGCCTTTACCGGCAGCACGGCGTCGAGCTGAAGCGCGCCGGCATCATGGCGGCGTTCGGCTGCAACTTCGAAGGCGAGATCCCGCACCAACGTGTGCTCGACATAATGCAGCAGTTGCTCGACATCGCGGCAGAATACGAAATGAGGCCGGAGGTGTTCTCGCTCGCCGACACGATGGCGTGGGCGACGCCAAAATCGATCCGCGAGCTGGTTGGCAAGGCGCGCAAGCGCTTCCCCGATCTGACGCTGGCGCTGCATCTGCACGACACCCGCGGGATGGGAATCGCCAACGCTTATGCCGGGTTGGAAATGGGCATCTCGATCTTCGACACGACCGTCGCCGGGCTGGGCGGTTGTCCGTTTGCCGCGCACAAAGGCGCCGCGGGGAATGTCTGCACCGAAGATCTCGTTTTCATGCTGGACGAAATGGGCATCGACACGGGTATCGATCTCGACAAGCTGATCGAGGTCGCACAGCTCGCCGAGGACATCGTCGGCCATCCGCTGCCCGGCTCGGTGAAGATGGGCGGCAGCCTGAAGGCACTGCGGGAAAAGATGCACTGACGCCCTTTTGAATCGTCATCCCCGCGAAAGCGGGGACCCATGCATACTGACGATGCGACCGCGGCACTGGATCCCCGCTTTCGCGGGGATGACGGAAATCGCGGGGATGACGGAAACCAAGAGGATTGCGCAAACCAAACGGAGGGAACTCCCATGTCACTGACAAAAACGCTCGGCCAGTTCGTCGCCGATCTGTCGCCGAACCGGCTGCCCGACGAAGCGGTGCGTATCGCGCGCCTCGGCTTCATCGACTGCATCGGCACGATGATCGCCGGCCGCCGCGAGGATTGCGTGCGCATCATGAAGCAGGTGCTGGCGCCAGTCGACGGCCCGGCCACTCTCACCTTCGGCACGGAAAAGAGCACGGCGCCCGAAGCCGCCTGGATCAACGGCACCGCGGCGCATGCACTCGACTACGACGACGTTGGACTGCGCGGCCATCCCAGCACGGTACTGGTGCCGGCGATTCTCGCCGAGGGTGAGGCGCTCGGTTCCACCGGCGCGGAAATGATTGTCGCCTATATCGCCGGCTACGAAACCTGGGCCGAACTGTGCCGCCGCGACACCGGCCTGCTGCACGAGAAGGGCTGGCATCCTACCGGCCTCTATGGCGCAGTCGGCGCGGCCGCTGCCTGTGCCAGCCTGCGCCGTCTGGACGCCGACAAGGCAGCACAAGCAATCGCCCTCGGCGCCTCGCAAAGCTCCGGACTGATGGCGAATTTCGGGACGATGACCAAGCCATTCCACGCCGGCAAGGCAGCGCATGCCGGCATCATGGCGGCCCGTCTCGCCGAAGCCGGTTTCACCGCCAGCACCGACGCGCTGGAGCATCCGCAGGGCTTTTTGCACGCGATCTCGCCCACGGGCACCGAGGACCGGACCAGTGAAGCCAAACCTGGTGAGACCTGGGCGATCCTGACCCAGGGGCTGGGTATCAAGAAATACCCCACCTGCTACTGCACCCATCGCGCGATCGACTGCATGCTGGATTTGGTGAACGACACGCCGATCAAGGCAGACGATGTGAAAAAGATCACCGTCAATATCAGCGACAACTTCGCCACCATCCTGCGCAATCACCGCCCTGACACCGGCCTCGCCGCCAAGTTCAGCATGGAATTCGTCATGGCGAGCGGCATCGTCGCGAAGCGTGTCGGCCTGCGTGAACTGACCGACGAGTTCGTGCAGCGGCCCGACATACAGGCGTTGATGCACAAGGTCGAAATCGTCACGACCACCGAATACGATCCCGAGTCGCCCGGTGCGGCACCGGAGGATTCGGTAAGGGTGGAGCTTACCAACGGCAGCACCATCGCCGGCGAACCGGTGAAGCGCGCCACGGGCCACGCATCACGGCCGCTGACCGAGGCGCAGATCTACGAAAAATTCGCCGATTGCCTCGATGCCGGCGCCTC
>Ga0210402_10005615_pt1 | contig 11208 bp, 10 predicted proteins | sample IncBWC7MmetaG_FD_161055 | JGI IMG/M metagenome (GOLD analysis project Ga0210402, IMG submission 161055) | Forest soil microbial communities from Barre Woods Harvard Forest LTER site, Petersham, Massachusetts, United States - Inc-BW-C-7-M | ecosystem: Environmental > Terrestrial > Soil >... | reverse complement strand
AGCCGGAACAGCGCAGCGTTTTCGGCGCCAAGGTTACGCACCTGTTTCCGACCTGGGATGACATGAAGCAATCGATCGGTCCGATCCTGCGCGGCACCGCGATCGGGGCGTTCTTCGGCGTGCTGCCCGGCACTGGTCCGGCGATTGCGTCGTTCTCGTCCTACATCGTGGAAAAGAAGGTCGCCGCCGACCCGTCACGCTTTGGTCGCGGCGCCATAGAGGGCGTCGCCGGGCCGGAATCCGCCAACAACGCCGATGCCCAATGCAAGTTCATCCCGATGCTCACGCTCGGCCTGCCGGCGAGCGGCGTGATGGCCTTGATGCTGGGAGCGCTCACGATCCAGGGCATCCAGCCGGGGCCGGAGGTGATGACCCAGCGTCCCGAACTGTTCTGGGGCCTCATCGCCAGCATGTGGATTGGCAACCTGATGCTGGTGGTGCTCAACCTGCCGCTGATCGGGATCTGGGTGAAGCTCCTGAGTGTGCCTTACCGGCTGCTGTTCCCCGCCATCATGGCGTTCTCGGCGATCGGCATCTACAGCGTCAACAACTCGTCCTTCGAGATCTACCTCACGGCGCTGTTCGGCGTTCTCGGCTTCACGTGGACGAAGCTCGGCTTCCCGGCGCCGCCGCTGCTGCTCGGCTTCGTGCTCGGCCCGATGATGGAGGAGCACCTGCGCCGCGCTATGCTGATGGCGAAGGGCGACGCTACGGTGTTCGTCACACGTCCGATCAGCCTCGCATTCATAATTATCACGGCAATCATCGTGATCGTGATGGTGGCGCCGGTGATGAAGAAGCGGCGCGGCGAGATTACGGGGTGAGCACGAACCGAGCTGCGTAGGATGGATTGAGCCGTTGCGAAACCCATCTACGGCGGATCATCGACGCCGATCGTGATGGGTTTCGCTTCGCTCTACCCATCCTACGGGCGCCATCCGAAAGGCAAAGCACCATGGTGGATCTGAAAAACAAAGTCGCCTTGATCGTCGGCGCCGGGTCGGGGCTGTCGGCCTCGATCGCACGAAGCTTGGCCGGGGTCGGCATGAAGATCGCGCTGGCGGCGCGCAGCGTGGGCGATCTCGGTCCGCTCGCCTCCGAAGTCGGCGCCGCCACGTTTACGGCCGATGCCACCGACCGGGAGGCAGTCAGGAAGCTCTTTGCCGACCTCGCCGGAAGCCTCGGCGACCCCTATGCGGTCGTCTACAATGCGAGCTACCGCACCCGCGGGCCGTTCATCGACCTTGATCCCGCCAAGGTCGAGAAATCTCTTGCGGTCACCGCCTTCGGCGGCTTCCTGGTGGCGCAGGAGGCGGCGCGCCGCATGCTGCCAAAGGGTGCAGGCGCGATCCTGCTCACCGGCGCGTCCGCGAGCGTAAAGGGTTATCCGCAATCGGCGCCCTTCGCGATGGGCAAGTTCGCGCTGCGCGGCCTTGCGCAAAGTATGGCCCGCGAGCTTGCTCCGCAGGGCATTCATGTCGCCCATGTGGTGGTCGACGGCGGCATCCGTTCCGCCCGCCGTCCCGAGGCGCCCGACCGTCCCGACGCGATGCTCGATCCGGATGCGATCGCGGCGAGCTATCTGCATCTGTTGCAGCAGGACCGCAGCGCCTGGAGCTGGGAAATCGAGGTGCGGCCGTGGGTGGAGAAGTTTTGAGGGTCGTAGCCCGGATGGAGCGAACGTCTTCGTTGGTGTAATCCGGGGAGGGCGTTCGGTTCGTCGAAAGTCCCCCGGATTGCGATGCGCTCCATCCGGTCTACACGATTCCGAAATACACAAGCGCCGCACGGAGCACAATGAACCATAACGCGGCGGTGGAGATGGCGTAGAGCCAGAACCGCAGCAAAACGAGATTGAACGTGCAATGGACGGCGCTGTGCAGCGCACGAAACCCGGCAAAGGTCCATCCGGCGTACACGTAAGCCGCATCCACTTGACTGGTGGCGAAGAGATAGAGCGCAAGTGCGTAAAACAGCACCGGCATTTCGAACAGATTCTTGAGATTGTCGGACGGATTCGATACGGCGGCCGGAGTGAGTCGCGCCAGCGCACCGGGCACGCCAAGATCGTTCGGGCTGATCTTGTTACTGTTGATGAAATGGATGCGCCGAACGTACATGTAGACCCAAACGATGAGGGTCAAAAACATGGTGGCAAAGAAGGGGCCGAATATTGCGTGCTGCGCCATGGAGCCTCCGATTGGGTTGACGATCGATGTGGGCGCTCGGTGATGTGGGGAGAGCGGCAGCCGGAGTCCCAGATTTGTTTGGTGTAAGTCTTGGATATTCTGTTGCGCCATAAGCCATTGTGCCGCAAGGTAGTCATCCGCCGACTTCGACCCTGGCGTCGCCCCGCGCGTGCTGGGGCCCGCTTGACCCCAGGCGGCGGAACGCCACACAACCACGTTGTGCCGTGCCGCAATTCGTGCTCTTGTAACCCATAATAATTCTAATTTGGGCGGCCGCCGCTTGTGGCGACCGCTGGCATTGGGAGAGGACGCTCATGTCAGACAGCGATCTACGTCCGGCTTGCGAACATCATCACGAAGAAGGAGGAGGCCACGACCGTCCCGGTCATGGTCCGGACCGCGCGCAATTGCGCGCCTCGCGGCGCGCGTTCATCAAGGGCGTGATCGCCTCGGGTGTGGCGGTGTCGTCGACCGGGTACCTTGTGCTCGGCCGCGGCACGGCGCATGCGCAGGCGGCCGGTGCCGTCGGGCGCCTGATCACGCTTAACGTCAACGGCCGCGACCGGCCCGTCGACGTTCTGCCCAACGAGACCCTGGTCCACACGCTGCGCTACAAGCTGGGCCTCACCGGCACCAAGCTCGGCTGCGATCATTCCGAATGCGGCAATTGCACCGTCATGCTCGACGATGTGGCGACCTATTCGTGCTCGACCCTCACCCATGCGGTGCGCGGGCGCAAGATCACCACCATCGAAGGCATCGAGGGCCCGAATGGCGAATTGCACAAGGTGCAAAAGGCCATGGTCGAGGAACTCGGACCCCAGTGCGGATTCTGTACGCCCGGCCAGGTCGTCTCGGCCGTGGCCTTGCTGAAGCACAACCCCAAACCGACGGTCGACGAGGCGCGGCTCGCGATGTCCGGCAACATCTGCCGGTGCGGGGCCTACGACCACTACCTCCGAGCCGTCATGCGCGCATCCAGGGAGGCTTGAGATGGCGTACAACCTCATTGGCAAGAACTTCGTCCCGGTAGACGTCACCGCCAAGGTCACCGGCCGGGCCAAATACGCCGAGGACTTCCGCGCCGACGGCATGGTGTTCTGCAAATCCCTCACAAGCCCGATCCCGCACGCCAAGATCCGCCGCATCGACACCTCGGCGGCGCTGAAAATAAAGGGCGTGCTTGGCATCTTGACGGCCGACGACGTGCCGCAATTCCCGCCGCCGCAGCCCCCAATCCTCGCCAAGGACGAGGTGTTCTATGTGGGCGAGCCGATCCTTGCGGTCGCGGCCGAGAGCGAGGAGATCGCGGCGGAAGCGATCGAGGCGATCAAGATCGACTTCGAGCAACTGGCTCACGTCACCGATCCATTGGAAAGCCTGTTCCCGGGCGGGCCTGATGCGCGCTCGAACGGCAACGTCGCGGCTGCGCAGATCAATCTGCAGACCGTCAAATGGGACGCCGGCGATTTCGCTGCCGCGGGTGACGACAAGCTGCCGCTCGGAAAGCCTGCCGAACAGTGGAGCTACGGCGATCTCGATGCCGGCTTCAAGGCAGCGAAGCTCGTTCTTGAGGAAAGCTTCGTCTCCGGCGGCTTGGCGCACCATCCCATGGAGACGCGGTCCGCCATGGCCTATTGGCAGGGCGGCAAGTGCATCCTGCACGGCTCCAACCAGAGTCACACCGCGGCGGTGCCCAACATTGCCCGCCTGATCGGCATCAAGCCCGAGGACCTCGTTCTCGTCGCCGAATTCTGCGGCGGCGGCTTCGGCAGCAAGATTCCCGGCTATCCCAACATGGCGATCGCCGCGCTGCTGTCGAAGAAGATCAACCGGCCGGTGATGCACCGCATCTCCCGCATCGAGGAATACGGCATCGGCAGCGCGCGCCCGAGCTTCCAGGGACGAGTCAAGCTCGGCTTCGCGGCCGACGGCAAGATTCTGGCCGCCGACCTCTACATCGTGCAGGAGAACGGTCCGCATATTGGCGGCGGCGACTTCCGCTCCGCCGGCAATGCGCTGTCGATCGTCTATCAGCCGGCCGCTATGCGATGGCGCGCCGTGCCGGTGCTCACCAACACGCCGCCGGTCGGACCGCAGCGCGGCCCGGGCGAAAACCAGTTCGTCGCCGTGTTCGAGCCGATGATCGACAAGGCGGCGCGGGAACTCGGCATCGATCGCCTCGCGATCCGGCGCATGAATGCGCCGGAGTCGTCCAGCAAGATGGGTTCCGATCAGGGCCCGGTCACCAGCGCCTTCCAGAAGGAAGCCCTCGACAAGGGCGCCGAGATGTTCAAGTGGGAGGAGAAGAAGAAGAAGTCCGGCCAGCGCGTCGGCACCAAGGTGACGGGCATCGGCATCGGCCAGGGCTATCACTCGGCCGGCACCAACGGGTTCGATGGCATCGTCCGCATCACGCCCGACGGCAAGCTGCATGTCCACACCGGCGTCGGCAATCTCGGCACCTACTCGCATTCGGGAACCGCCCGGGTTGCGGCCGAGATGCTCAATTACGTCTGGGAAAACGTGATCATCGAGCGCGGCGACAGCCGCCGTGGCCTGCCCTGGAACTCGAACCAGGCCGGCAGCCTCACGGCTTCGACCCAGTCGCGCACCATGTACGTGGCTGCGCTCGACGCCAAGCAGAAGCTTGTCGAGATCGCGGCCCAGGTGCTTGGCGGCGCGCCCGACGGCTACGATCTCGGCAACGAGAAAGTGGTCAGCAAAACCGATCCGTCGAAGTCGATCACCTATGCGCAGGCGGCCCAGAAGGCGGTGGAACTCGGCGGCAAATTCTCCGGCAAGGAGGCCCCGAAGGACATCAATCCGGTCACCGTGCACGGCCTTGGCATGATCGCCGGGTCCGGCCTGATCGGCGTTGCCAAGGACAACCTGCCGCGCGTCGGCGTCACGCCGGGCCTGACGACCACTTTCGTGGAACTTCAGCTCGACGTCGAAACCGGCAAGGTCGACATCCTCGACATGCTGTGCGTGGCGGATTGCGGCACCGTGCTGCATCCGCAAGGCCTCGCCAACCAGATCCGCGGCGGCCAAGTCATGGGCATCGGCCTCGCAATGTTCGAGCGGCATGTCTACGATCCCAAGCTCGGGCTGCCAGCGAACACCTTGCTCTACCAGTCGAAGCCCCCGACCTATCTCGACGTTCCGGCCGAGATCGGATGGGGTGCCGTCGACAAGGCCGATCCGCAGAACCCGGTCGGCGTCAAGGGCGTCGGCGAGCCGGTCCAGGGCTCCGGCGCCGCCGCCGTCACCTCGGCGATTTCCGACGCGCTCGGTGGACATCTGTTCAACCGGACGCCGGTGTCGCTCGATATGATCCTGAATTTCATCTCGAAGCGGCCGCAAGCGCACAAGCCGCTCCAGATCAACACGGTCTGAGGGAGCACCGTCATGATGATCAAGGATGTCATGCCCAGCTTCGAGCTGTTTCAGCCAACACAGCTCAGGGATGCTTTCGCGCTGCTCGACCGCTACGGCAAGGATAGCTGGAAGATGGCGGGCGGCTACGACAGCCTGTCGTGGTTCAAGGAGCGCGCCAAGAAGCCGAAGGCCGTGATCGACCTTTCCGGCATCGCGGAAATGAAAGGCGTTCGCGAGACCGCGGACGGCATCGAGATCGGGGCGCTGACCACGCTCACCGCGATCGAGCGACATCCGGTGATCAAGGCCAAGTACCGGCTGCTGGCGGACGCCGCCGGCAAGGTGGCGAGCCCGCAGATCCGCAATGCCGGCACCATCGGCGGCAACGCGTCCCAGGACGCGCGCTGCTGGTACTACCGCGCCGGATTGCCCTGCTATCGGGCCGGCGGCAATACATGCTTCGCCGACACCCCGCAGGGCGTCAATCGGGAGCATGCATTGTTCGACAGTGACCGTTGCGTCGCGGTGTCGGCTTCCGACACCGCGCCGGCTCTGGTCGCGCTCGACGCCAAATTCGTGGTCAAGAGCCCGAAGGGCGAGCGTGTCATCGGGTCGGACGAATTCTTCATCGGCCCGAAGACCGATATCACCCGGATGACGTCGTTGGCGCACGACGAGATCCTGACCGCGATCAGGATCTCCAGCGCTTGGGCCGGCGCCCATTTCTATTTCGAGAAAGTCGCCGATCGGAATGCCTGGGACTTCCCGCTCGTCAACGTGGCGGCGGCGATGACCGTCAAGAACGGCGTGATCGAGAACTGCCGCATCGCGTGCGGCGGTGTCAGTGCCACGCCACGGCGGCTCACGGCGGTCGAAGGAATCGTCAAGGGCAAGCCGGCGGGCGAGGATATCGCCAAGCTGGCTGGTCAGTCGGCCCCGCGCGGTGCCGCGCCCTTGAACTACAACCAGTTCAAGATTCCGTTGATGGCCAACCTCGTAACGCGTGCGGTGCGCGACGCAAGGGCATGATCGGCCGATGAGGTAGATCGACGATTGCCGATCGCCTCTCATAATGTCATCGTCCGCGAAAGCGGACGATCCGGTAGCCACCTGACTTCGATAGAAAATTCCAAGGCCGGTGGCTATTGGATGCCCGCTTTCGCGGGGCATGACAATTCAGGGGGGCCTTGAAACCACGGGTGTGGCTCAAGGCAAAAACAGCTTCCGATTCGCCAGAAAATACCCGGTGTCCGTATGCAACTTTTTCGCTATTCGACCTCCATCTATGGCGGCAGCGACGTGCTGATCGGCGCCTCGTGGGACCTGTTGAAATGGTTCGTGGTTGCGGGCGCAGTCGTCATCGTGCTGCATGCGGCGGTCAAGGCCGTGACGTCACGGCGGATCGACGGTGCGCAATGACACGGCTGGGGAAGCTGTGGCAGGCGAAGCGGACGAGAGCGGTCGGGTAGAGCGGGCATGACTGTTTCGCAAGTCAATATGTCCGTGGCAGGATCGGCGACGGATCGGATCAAACGTCATCTCCTGGTGGATCGCGCTTATCACTGGCTGATGGCGGCGTGCGTCATAACCCTGATGGCGACTGCGTTCCTTCCGATCGTCGGCTACAAATTCGAGTGGCTCGGTCTGCACTGGACAACCGGCGTTGCGCTTTCCGCGCTGGTGCTCGTTCATGTCGTGCGCGCCGTGATCTGGCAGGATTTCTGGGCCATGATGATCGATGGCGCCGATCTCCGCAACGGCTGGCGACACCTCGTCCGCGCGCTGGGCAGCAAGGGGGCGGCGCCCGGCAAGCCGGGCAAGTATAACGTTCTGCAGAAGCTTTATCATGCCGGCATCGCAGTCCTGGTCTTGTCGATCGTCGCGACGGGGCTGCTGATGCTGCTCAAGATCGATACGCCGCTGTGGCGCCGCAACCCGTATGTGCTGGCCGACTACCAATGGGGCTGGATCTACGTGTTGCATGGCTTCGCCGCCATGGCGCTGATCACCATGGTGATGATCCATATCTATTTCGCGCTCCGTCCCGACGAATGGCGGTTGACGCGCTCGATGTTCCGGGGCTGGATCACGCGCCGCGAATTCGATGAGCACCACGACAAAGAGCGCTGGGCAGCGGATGAGCGTTAGATTCGTAGCCGGCGTAGGATGGGTTGAGCCATTAGGGCGTTTACGCCCGTCTTCGACGGGCTATGGCGAAACCCCTCGCCCCTCGCCGAGGCGCCGCTCAAGATGGGTTTCGCAAGGGCTCAACCCATCCTACGAACGCGTTACGGACGAAATGCCCCCACCCTAACTGGAAAACCGTAACGATGACATCCGGGGAACCCAAAACGCTTGCCGATGCGATCGACTCCGTCGAGGAAGCGTACGAATTCATGCTTGCCTATGCGGCCCAGGGCCGCGCGCGTGATGAGCAGGCCGACGATGGCATCCGCGACTATCTTGGACGTGCCGAGGCGGGGCTTGCGATCATTGCGGCGATGACGTCCCCGAACGGTGGAGGCGATGATCACGCCGCATTCGTCGAGATGGTTCGACAAGACGCGGCCCGCGCTCGCACTGCCATGCGCTTCGTGCTGGGACAGCGCGCCATCGGTTCACAGATCGTCGACAACCTTAATGCTTCGATTCATCTGCGCACGTTGTTGACTGACCTCTTCCTGCTTGACGAGGCGCTGAAGATCAGCGGTGGTTGATCGACGAGTGTTGGTCTTTTCCGGCGTCCCGGAGTGACCAGACAGCAGAGCCGATCGCTTTGGAAACGGGAGCGCCAGCATGCCCCAATTGAACGTCGGCGTGATCGGAATCGGCGCCTTCGGCTCACGGGTCGCATTGCGGCTGCTATGGTCGGGCTACCACACGCTGCAGATCTATGACGTCGCCGATGTCGCGACGCGGCTGTTCACCAACGACTATGGCGGCATGGCGATCGGCTCGCCGAAGATGATGGCGCAGACCTGCGACGTCGTCATTGCGGTGCTGCCCTCGGCTGCGGAACTGCGTGAAGTCTGCTTCGGGTGGGAAGGTTTGGCGCAGGGCTTTGCGGCAGGCGGCATCCTGATCGATCTTGGCAACACCGATCCGGTCGAGACCGTAAAGATCGCGGACGAATTGGCCGCGGGCGGGGTCGACCTCGTGGCGGCGCCGGCGTTAGGGACGCCGGTGCAGGCCAAGGAAGGAAAGCTCACGCTCGTGGTCGGCGGACCGGACGCCGCGATCACGCGGTGTCGTCAGGTCCTTGAGACAATTGCGTCGAAAATTCTTCAGGCGGATGCCGCGGGCGCCGCCCAGGCCGCCAGCGCGATTGCCGATTATATGCGTGCCACACGGCTCTTAGCCGCAAGCGAGGCGATCCGGCTCGGCCAGCGTTTCGGCTTCGAGTCCGCGACGGTGCTCGATCTAGGCGAGCAACTTGGCGGCGGCGATCTGGGCGAGACGCTGCGGCGGGAAGTCGTCAGCCGGCGCTTCGAGAGCGGTGTGCAACTTGGCCTTGTGCGTCGCAATCTCGATCTGGCGGCGCGCCTGGCGGTCGCGACCGACACTCGCTCGCCCCTGATCGATGCAACCCTTGCGGCCTGGAACGCGGCCGAGAAGAAGCTCGGATACGGCGCCGACCACACCTCCATCATCAAATGGCTGGAGACGTTACCGAGCCTCAAGCCGCCCCCTGAGCCCGAACCCGAAAATGCAGGGAGCGCGCCGTCCGCTTGATTCGCTGATATAATGCAGCGAACGAAAGCGCGGGGAGGACCAAACATGGCTGGCGAGCCGGCCGGCAAGGCAACGTGGATCGTGGCGGCCGGCGCCTGGGCCGTGATCGCGACGTCAGGGTTCGCGGCCGAGGTCGATGCGTTTCTGGCCGGCGCCACGAAGGCCTGCGTCGCATGCGATCTGTCCGGCCGGGACCTCAAAGCGCGCGACTTCAAGCGCATGAAACTCGATCGCGTGATCCTGAAAAACGCCGACCTCACCGAAGCGACGCTGTTTCGCAGCACGCTGCAGCGCGCCGACCTGTCGGGCGCGAAGCTCGTCGACGCCGATCTAAACCGAATCGACGCCAAGTGGGCAGACTTCCGGGGCGCTGACATGACCGGCGCGCTGTTGTTCGAGGCCGATCTGTCGAGCGCGAACCTCGCCGGCGCAAAGCTCATGAATGCCCGGCTTGGCCAGGCGCGCCTCAATCAGGCAAATCTCGAAGGCGCTGTGCTGGCGGGCACTGATCTGCGCGGCGCACGGCTTGCGGGCGCCAGGCTCGCCGGGGCGAACGTGCGCAGCGCCAAGCTGGACGGCCAGAAGCTGCGCGAGATGGATCTGCGCGGGGTCGATTTCACGCTCTCCGACATGGTCGAGGTCGACCTTTATGGCGCGGATCTACGCGGCGCGACTTTTGCCGGGGTCGACCTGTTCGGGGCCAATCTGCACGGCGCCGACTTGCGCGGCACAAGCTTCGAAGGCGCCAATCTGAAGAATGCAATCCTGACGGACGCGCTGACTGAAGGCGCCAACTTCGACGCCGCAATCATGCCGGACGGAAAGCGCCAGGAATGAGACTTCGGCTTTTCTGCTCCCTCTCCCCGCTTTCGCGGGGAGAGGGTCGGGGTGAGGGGGCTCTCCACAGGCTCAGACTTGCGGAGAGGCCCCCTCGCCCGACCCCATCCTACCCTCCCCCGCTTGCGGTGAAGGGTAGGATGGGGTCGACCTCTCCCCGCAAGCGGGGAGAGGTTAAGGGTGCTCGACCGCCACTTGTTCTTTCAGCACCTACAAGGGGGAGCCCCCTCCCCAACGCTCCGCCGCAAGCGGGCGAGAAAAAGGCAAGGCGCTACGCTCTCCTCCATTTCGTCTGTCTTGGGTGGCTCGCTTTCATCGCGCTCGCCCTCGCATCCCCAGCCCTCGCGGAGAAAGGCAAGCTACTCGATCGCCTGACTCCGGACGTGATGGCGGTGGTCTATCCGGGCGCCGAGCGGCTTGGGCCGGAGGAGGGCTCGCCGCCGGCTATCGCGGTCTACAAGGGCGACAAGGCTGTCGCCTACATATTTTCGACCCTCGATATCGTCGCGGCGCCGGGCTATTCGGTGACGCCGTTCGATGTCATCGCGGGCGTTGATCTCGGCGGTCATATCACCGGCGCCAAGGTGGTGTTCCATCGTGAGCCTTATATCTACCATGATGCGGTGCGCCAGCCGCTTCTCGACACCTTCCTGGCCCGCGAGGCCGGAATGCCGTTGCGGGGCGGCGCCACGATGCTGCGGCCGGAATTCGTCGCCGGCGCGACCATCAGCGCACGGGCCATGCGGGGCGCGATCCTCGATACTGCACGCCTCGTGCTACGCGCCCGCGTGGCTCGCATTGCCGTAACGGCGCCGACTCTCGACGTGGAGGGCTTCCAGCTCTTGTCCTGGAACGAGCTGGTCGCCGAGGGCGCGGTGACTCGTATGCGAGTGACCTCGGGGGAGGTCGCGGCGGCGCTCGCCCGGGCCGGGGCGTCGGATGCAGTGCTGGATGTGCCGCTTGGCAAGCCCGGCGATCTCTATATCGAGGTGATGACCGGCCTCCTGACGCCGCCCGCGATCGGCGGCAATCTACTTGGCCTACGGAACTTCGAGGAATATCGGCGCCG
>Ga0210402_10005614_pt1 | contig 11209 bp, 10 predicted proteins | sample IncBWC7MmetaG_FD_161055 | JGI IMG/M metagenome (GOLD analysis project Ga0210402, IMG submission 161055) | Forest soil microbial communities from Barre Woods Harvard Forest LTER site, Petersham, Massachusetts, United States - Inc-BW-C-7-M | ecosystem: Environmental > Terrestrial > Soil >... | reverse complement strand
GCCGGCATACGAGGCGTCCAGCGCCGTGCAGTACTATGTCCGCCGGCGCGAGGACCTGCGCGGCAAGCGGGTGGTGATCGCCGGCGGCGGCGACTCGGCGGTGGATTGGGCGCTGGCGCTGAAGGACATCGCCCGGGTTGCGGTGGTGCACCGGCGGCCGAAGTTCCGCGCCGCGCCGGAGAGTGCGGCGCAACTCGATGCCGCGGCGCAGAAGGGCGAGATCGAGATGGTCATCCCGTAACAATTGCATGCGCTGCACGGCGCCGGCGGCACGCTGGCCGAGGTGGAGGTGGCGACGCTGCAGGGCGAGACCCGACGCCTGCCGGCCGATGTGCTGCTGCCGTTCTTCGGCCTGTCGATGGATCTGGGACCGATCGCCGCCTGGGGTCTCGATCGCGACCTGCATCATGTGAAGATCGACCCGGCCACCTGCCAGACGTCCACGCCGGGTGTGTTCGCGATTGGCGACGTCGTTACCTATCCGGGCAAGCTGAAGCTGATCCTGCAGGGCTTCAGCGAAGCCGCAATCGCGGCGCACGCAATCTTCGGTGTCGTCCATCCCGGCGAGGCGCTGCATTTTGAATATTCGACGACCAAAGGCGTGCCGGATGCAGCAGCCATTCAACGGGCACGATAGCGATCGATGTCGTCCCGGTCAGTCTCGAGAACAAGCTGGTCGCCGTTGAGCATGTGGTTCACATGCGCCAGGACCTCGCCGAAAGCGAAACCGGTCTGATGCTCATCGAGTTCACGGTGGAACAGCACAGGGACGATTTCGGCAACCGAGAGCGGCTGCCGCCGGCATGCATCGGCGATCGCGGCACAGCGTTGGGCGTGGTGTTCGGTCAGTTCGTCGATGCGCTTGTGCAGGCCGTAGAACGGCAGTCCGTGGCCCGGCAATACCAACACGTCCGGCGCAACCGAATCGCGCAGACCTGCCAGCGAGCGTAGGTAGATGCCGAGCGCGTCCAGGTCGGGTTCCATGGCGTGCACGCTGACATTGGGAGAAATGCGGGCGATCACCTGGTCGGCTGCGAAGAACAACCGCTCGTCGGGCCGGTACAGCATGGCCTGCTCCAGGGCATGGCCTCCGCCTGTAATCACCTGGAAGGCCCTGGCGCCGATCCCCAGCGAATCGCCGTGCTTGATGCGATGATAAGTGGTGGGAACGCCCGTGGTCCGGCGCAGGTACTCGTGACCGCGGCTCAACACGCCTTCCGTGACCTCCGATGAAAGCCCATGGCGACGGTAGAAGGGGCGGTGCATGTCGGAGCCCAGATCGCCAGGCGCGTATTGCAGCGCCAGGCTGTAGAGATATTCGGGACGCGGCATCGACAGCGGCAGGCCGAAGCGTTCCGCGAGCCAGCCGGCGAGGCCGACATGATCGGGATGATAATGCGTCACGATCATCGACGTGAGGCGCTGCCCGGCCAATGGTCCGCTCAGCACCGACTCCCAGACCGTCCGGCAGGCATCGGTGCCCAGGCCTGTGTCGAGCACAGTCCAGCCATCATCGTCCTTGATCAGATAGATGTTCACGTGATCGAGCCGATAGGGCAGCGGCAGCCGGAACCACTGCACGCCCGGGGCGATATCGATCAGGGTGCCGGGGACGGGCGGCTGCGTGTGCGGGAATTCCAACGTCGCGGCTGGGGTCTGCTGCATGACGGTAGTCTAGCCTGCGGTGCGGCCTGCCGGCGAGGTGTGGCAAGCAGCCCGCTAATGCGCTGCCAATGGGGTTGTGCCAGCCGTTACCGGCCAAAGCTCAATCGTCCCGCGGTCCGGCTTGTGCCGATAGGCGGTGCAATCGTCCGCGCGCCAGTCTGTTGGCTTGCTTCCCAACGCCTTGGCCAATGAGACGGCAGCGGGAGCATCCTGCCGCGAAAAGTAGCGTACCAGAGGCGCGGGGATGGTGTGCGCGGTTGTGTGCATTTCAGCCTTGCTCATGCCGGCTGATCCAAGTCGACTCGAAATTCGCTGAGCATCGGCCAGAGACCGGCTGTCGGTGTGGTAGTGGATTGAAACATGCTCAACGTGATGACCAGCCATGAGCGTCTGAAAGGAAGCGCTTGTCGCGGGACTGTCTGATGTCTGGGCTCGCGGCTCCGCCGTTGCGACTGCCAAAGCCGGGCTCGCGGTGGACCGATTGTCCGGTAGCGGAGTATCTGGAATCGCAGCTGGATTTGTAGATTTGGTGGGCTGATTTGGCTCCGGCGTGCTAACAACCGCCAGCGTCGCGGCCTGAGCCGATTCGGTGGTGGGGAGTGGGACGGCCTCGGTCGGCTGTTCTTCCTGTCGGGGGACATCAGGTGTCGTTTGTGACTTTGGCAGCTGCGCTAGTCCTGCCTCAGGGACATTCTCACCGGCACTGAGCAATTGCAGCAATGGTTGGGTTGATGCGACGCGATACGTCTTGCCTGACGTGTACCAATCAGGATCCAGCTGATTGCTGGCTTCACTCACCGCGTGCGCTGACAGAGCCGCAACAATCGTTGCATCATGCCACGGAAGCTCAGACCGGGCAGCAAGAATGGGAGGCGATTGCTTCATTGTGTCGGAAGGCTGCGATATACCGACGCCACGTTGAAATTCGGCCAGCGTGGGGCTTGTTCTCGCAGGGTCGTTCTCAGGTTTAGGCCACGTCGACACCGCGCCAAGAACGGCGCCAACCAAAATCAGAAACAGTACGCCGAGCAAGAACCGCCGCATTTCTGGTTCCTGATAAGAGGATTCGAACAGTCGTTGCTGCCCGCTCCACGCCGTCGTGGTCACGGCTGGCTGCCCGACGAATCCTGATAACGGAAGGCGAAGTATTCAGCGACGCTCTGCTACAAGTTTCACCGGTCTGTGGCAAGAATTCCTTATAGATGGCCGAGGTAATTCAATCGGTACAGAGCGTTATAATCGCGTCAATACTCCGTTCATCGCAATTGTAGATAAGTCATGGCACCGCGAGTCCTGCCTCTAGCAGGGCCAGCAGATCGCCGATTTAACCTGCGGCCCCGCATGTGCCAGACTGTCCCAAGCGGCGCGCGAGCACCGTCTTCACCAGGAACGGCGGTTCACGCCGTCCTGTCGTTAGATTGGGAGGATACCAGGTGGCCACATACAATGTGCTGATCATGGGCGCGTCCTACGGGTCGCTGCTGGCGAGCAAGCTGCTTTTCGGGGGGCACAACGTGACGCTGGTGTGTCTCCCCGCCGAGGTGGAGGCGATCAACAACGACGGCATCCGCGTGCGCCTGCCGATAAAGGGAAGAGACGCGCCGATCGAGATCGATTCGCGTAAACTTCCGGGCAGGCTGACAGCCGCCGCTCCGGAAGCGGTCAACCCGGCCGACTATGACCTCGTCGCACTCGCGATGCAGGAACCGCAATACCGCTCGCCGGGCGTGCGCGAGCTGCTGGATGCGGTGGCCAGGTCCCGCGTGCCGTGCATGTCGATCATGAACATGCCGCCGCTGCCCTACCTGAAGCGCATACCCGGTCTTGCGACCGACCAACTGGCACATTGCTACACCGACGCGACGGTCTGGGAGAATTTCGATCCCGCGCTGATGACTTTGTGCAGCCCGGATCCACAGGCGTTCCGGCCGCCGGAAGAAAAGATCAACGTGCTGCAGGTCACGCTGCCGACCAACTTCAAGGCGGCGCGAATCGATTCCGATACGCACACGGCAATGCTGCGCCAGATGCAGACGGAGATCGAGGCGATCCGCTTCGACGCAGGTGACGCGCATATCGACCTTCCGGTGAAACTCAAGGTGCACGATTCGATTTTCGTGCCGCTGGCCAAGTGGGCAATGCTGTGCACCGGCAATTACCGCTGCGTCCAGCCGGATGCAGCGCGGTCCATCAAGGAGGCCGTGCATACCGACCTCGATGCATCGCGCAAGATGTACGATTGGGTGCGTGAGCTGTGCGTCGGGCTGGGTGCATCGCCCGACGATCTGGTACCGTTCCAAAAGTACGCCGACGCGGCGCTGACACTGGTTCGACCGTCCTCGGCTGCACGCGCTCTATTCGCCGGCGCACCAAATATCGAGCGGGTGGACCGCCTAGTGCAGACCATCGCGGCGCAACGGGGCATGCGGAATGCCGTGCTCGACGACACGGTCGGGCTGGTCGACGCGAGACTGAATGCCAATCGGCGGGCCACCGCCTGAGCTCTTGGGATCAGCTGGTTTGGCCGGCGCGCAGCGGACGCTGTCGCGCCGCCTCCCGCCGGCCCACGCCTACACCCCGGCGTATTCCTCCGAGATATCCTTGTTCGTGTAGTCCGTCAGCATCGCCGTCGCGCAGATGCCAACGATGGCGCACAGCAGGATGTAAAGGGCGATTGGAAAGGTTGAGCCGTACGTCGCGAACAGCCACGTCGCGATGAACGGCGAGGGACCGCCGGCGATGACCGACGCAAGCTGGTAGCCGAGCGAGGCGCCGCTGTAGCGCAGCCGCGGCGTGAAGCTTTCCGCGATCAGTGCCGCCTCCGGCCCGTACTGGGTCATCACCGGGATCAGCGAGATCGCAATGGCGATGAAGACCACGACCGGATCCCTGGTGTTGAGCATGGCGAAGTAGATGAAGCCGAAGATCCCCATGAACACGCAGCCCAGCATGTACATGTTCTTGCGGCCGACGCGGTCCGACAGATGCCCGGCAACAACCACCCAGAGGAAGCCGAGGACGGTCTGGCAGATGACGGCGATCAGCAGGAAGTCGCGCGAGAACCCGAGCACTGTCGTGCCGTAGGTGAAGATGAAAGCGCCGACGATATAGCCAGGCGCTTGTTCCGGCAGTCGCAGCAGCGCGGTCAGTGCGACCTGCTTCGGCTGGCGCTTCAGCACTTCCCACACCGGTGCGCGCTCGATGCGCTCTTCGTCCAGAATCCTTTGGAACACAGGGGTCTCGAAAATGCCGAGACGGATCCATAGACCTACGCCGACCATGACGATGCTGATCAGGAACGGGATGCGCCAGCCCCAGACGAGGAACTGATCGCCCGAGAGCCAACTGAACAAGAGCACTGCCGAGTTGGCGAGGAACAGCCCCGCGGGTGCGCCGAATTGCGGCCAGGCCGAGAGGAACCCACGGTTCTTGCTCGTGCGTGCCCATTCCATTGCCAGGAGCACCGAGCCGCCCCATTCACCGCCGACGCCGATGCCCTGGATCAGGCGAATGACTGTCAGCAGCACGGCACCCCAGATGCCAATGCTGTCGTAGGTTGGAACGAGGCCGACGGCCACTGTAGCGGCGCCGGTCACCAGCAGGGTTACGATCAGGGTCGCCTTGCGCCCGATGCGGTCGCCATAGTGGCCGAAGATTGCCGCCCCGATCGGCCTCCCGACAAATCCGATGAAGAAGACCGCGAAGGCCTCGAGCACGCCAACGAGCGGGGCCGACTTTGGGAAGAACAGTTTGCCGAAGACCAGTCCCGTAACAGTGCCATAGAGCAGGAAGTCATACCACTCGATGGTCGTGCCGACGGTGCTGGCGATGACCGCACGCCGGAGTTGGGCGCGGTGTGCCGCTTCGGAATCGCCGAATGCAGCATTTGCAGCTGTTGTCATCGGATATCCTCCGAGGTTTTTGTGTGCGCTCGCGACGGGTCGGAGGCACTGTTGTTACCGGGGATGTTAGCAGCGGCGGCAGGAAAGGGAAGAGACCGTATTCGGCGGGCCGATGACGCATGAGTGACCACGCTGCCGCGACGATGATACGCGGCAGAACGTCCGGGCGAGTGCGAGCTTGCCCTGCCCCGCAAGCGGGACAGGGGATTTTGCCCTAACTGTTTGGGCCGCGCTCCATCGAGACCGGTTGCCAGCGGCGCAGCTTCGAATTCATCAGCACCGCCGGATTGACACAGCTCATCGGCCACTTGCCGTTCAGCACGAGGGCCAGCTCGCGCCCAACGTGCCGTTTGCGCGCCGGATCGAAGCGTGCCGACGCGGACGCTGTGTGCGCACTGAGCGTGACATTCGGCATCCCCAGGATCGGATTGTTGTTGCCTGGCGGCTCGATCTCCAGAACGTCGAGGCCGGCATGCGCGATCCAGCCTTCCTGCAGCGCCTTGATCAGCCCGGCCTCCTGCACCGTCGGACCGCGTCCGGTGTTGATGAAGATCGCGGTCTTTTTCATCATGCGGAAGTGTTTCTCGGTCAGCATGCCCTCGGCCTCGGGTGTCGCCGGCGCGTGCATGGAGACGAAGTCCGACTGCGACAGCACCTCTTCGAGCGTGGACGGGATCACGCCATGCTCGATCATGACCAGTTCCTCGATGAACGGGTCGTAGGCGATGACGCGTAAGCCAAATGGTTTGGCACGCTTGGCAACCGCACGCGCGACATGGCCGAATGCGATGAGTCCGAGGGTCTGGCCCAACAGGCGCGGGATTGACAACAGCGCCGGACGCCCTTCGCGCCAACGGCCCTCGCGCACCATGCGGTCCTGCTCGATCGTGCGGCGGAAGCTGGAAAGCAACAGCATCATCGCATGATCGGCGACTTCGTCGATGAACGTGTCCGGGCAGTTGGTGACCGGCATGCCGCGCGCCGTTGCTGCAACGACGTCCACGCTGTCCACGCCGACGGAACCCAGCACGATGGCGCGGCACTTCTCAGGCAGCCCGTCAACCACCTTTTTGCTGAAGCGCATGCCCTTTGCGTAGACGGCGTCAGCGTCCTTAACGAATGCGATGAAACCGTCATCGTCGGTCGGACCTTCGACGATTTCGGCGTCGATGCCTTCAAGCGGTTCCATCTCGTATTCGTAGCCGCCGCCCGCGACAGTGAAGCTCGCCCCGGCGGGCGTTGCGATCTTGAATTTGGCCAACTGAGTTCTCCCTCTTTCCTGTCCGTCATGGCCGGGCTCGACCCGGCCATCCGTCGCAACGCAGGTGTGGCAGGGATGGCCGGGTCAAGCCCGGCCATGACACGAAGCTACAAAGTCGTCATGCCCGGGCTTGCCCCGGGCATCTCTGCCGGCACAGTGTCGCACGGATAGCCGGGACAGGCCCGGGCACGACGCGTGGTTCAGAACTTCGAAACCCGCGTCTCCTTGGCGGTGATGAACTCCAGCAGCGCCGGCTTGCCCTGCTGCGTCTGCTCGATGCCGCGCTGGATCGCCGCCTTGATCTGGCCGGGATCAGTCACGCGCTCCCCATATCCGCCAAACGCCTTCGCCATGTCGGCATAGTTGCCGGAGATGTCGGTGGACCGGTACTTCTCGGTCGACACCGGCATCACCTTCAGCTCGATCGCCATGGAGAAGTTGTTCATCAGGCAGGACAGGATGGGGATGCGCTCGCGCACCGCGGTCTCGAAGTCCATGCCGGTGAAGCCGATCGCCGCATCGCCCCAGAAGTTGATGCAGAGCTTGTCAGGCTTCGCCAGCTTCGCGCCCATCGCAAGACCCAGCCCCATGCCAAGCTGCGTGGTCTTGCCCCAGCCGATATACGACATCGGCTCGGTGGACACCCAGAACGGCGAGATCTGATCACGCGGGCTCCCGGCATCATGGGTAATGATGGTGTTGTTCGGGTCGGTGCCCTGCATCAATTCCCAGATCACGCGATACGGGCTGATCGGCGCCTCGTTTGAATCGAGCAGCGGCTTCCACTGCGCCATCCACTCGGCGCGGACCGCGGTGATCTCGCGCACCACCTCGCTGATGTCGCGGTTCGACTTGATGGACTGCTTCAATTCGCCGATCAGCGCGTCGAGCGTCAACGCCGCGTCGCCCACCAGGCCGACAGCGGCGGGGACGTCCTTGTTGAGGTGGTTCGGATCAAGTGTCGCGTGGATGAATTTTTTCCCTTTTGGGAACTTGATGCCGAAGTTGGTCTCGGTGAACGAGCAGCCAATGCCGATGATCAGGTCGGCATTGGCGACAAAGTGGTGTACCGTCTTGGGCACCGCGTTGCCGCCCGAGCCGAGCGACAGCGGGTGGTTCTCTGGGAACGAACTCTTGCCGCCCAGGCTCGTGGTGACCGGTGCGCCGAGCAGTTCGGCGAAGGTGCGCAACTGCGGCCATGCCTCAGCCCACTGCACGCCGGTACCGGCGTAGATCACCGGCCGCTTGGCCGCCAGGATCGCCGCAGCCGCTTTCCGAATGTCCGCCGGGTCGGGCGCATAGCGCACGTGACTGACCGGCGTGTAGTCGAGATCGCCGATCTCCTCGCCCCAGATATCAGTCGGGATTTCAACGATGGCCGGACCGCTGCGGCCGTTGCGCAGGTTGTTGAAGGCACGCCGCATGGCGTTGGAAATTTCACCCGGCACGATCACATGCTCGGCGATCTTCGCCACGCCGCGCATCTCGCGCGACGCGCTGAAGTTCGGATCGATGCCGGCAATGCGCCGCGGGTAGCCCTGTGGGATGACCAGAAGTGGCACGGACTCGCTGTAAGATTGGGCGACGCCACCATAGGCGTTCTCGCTACCGGGGCCGTGCTGCATGCAGAAGGCGCCGATCTTCTTGCCGGAGGTGACGCGGGAGATCGCGTCGGCCATGTGGATCCCGATGCGCTCCTGACGCACGATGACCGGGCGGATATCGGCCGCAGCGGCGTATTCCAGCAGGTGGTTGACCGGGTAGCCGCAGAGGATCTCGATCCCCTCGCGCTTCATGATTTCCGCAACTGCCTGGCCGACCTTCATCGTTCTCGTTCCCTCTGTTTCGGGGTTGCTCGCCATCAGCGGTCCGGCCACGTGCAGTCGGAACGCTATCTGCGGTCAGGGTAGGACCCGCGCCGACAAGTGGCAACGGGCCCGGGGTTCACCCCGAACCCGACCAGAGGCTCCGCCTCTGGACTCCGCCAAGGGCAGAGCCCTTGGAACCCTTCACTTTAGTATGGGATTCCAAAAGCTCCGCCTTTGGTGGGGGTCCCGGGGGCAACGCCACCGGGCGGGTTTCAGAGCCTGCCCCGGGCTTGACCCGGGCAGCTCCCTGAGCGCTTCAGCTTCATTCGATTGCCCTGCGTTTACCTCGACGCTACCGACGCGACGCTGCCAGCGCGGACGCGAGATGTCGGACCGACAGAACCATCAACAGCGGTCGGGAATCCGGAACCAATGTGAATCCGAAGCGGGCGTAGAACCGGACGGCGTCGTCGTCGATCGGATGTGTTGCGAGTGCGCGGAAACCGGCGTGCCGCAGGACGGCGAGCGTCCGCGGGCACGCATCCCGCAGTAACACGGATCCCAGCCCTTTGCCCCGATGCAACCTGTCCACCGCCAACTGGCCGAGCAGCAACAGTGACACGGGATCGGGCGCATTGCGCCGAAGCGATCCCGGCAACGCGATGCGCGCAGCGGACGCGGTGGACAGCGCATAGTTCGCGATCACGCGGCCGTTCTCCGCGACCACGAAGGTCCGGGAGTGGCCGGTCTCCTGGTTCCGCATGGCGCGGTCGCGGAGCCAAGCATCGAGCGCTGGATTCCCACAGTTGAAGGCGCCGAGGTCGTGCGTCTGATCGAGGGGCTCGATCGCGCGGCCGGTCACACCTGCGGTCGCCCCCCGGCAAGCAGTGTCACGAGCGCGGCGTTGGGCTCCTCGTCGGGTGGCGGGTCGAGCAGCGCCATCAGCGTATTCCAACCCTTATTTGTGCTGATCTCGAATACGCGTGGAAACACCAGAACATCCTCGGCCGCGCGGACAGCGCTGCTGAACAAGAAGTCAGTCACCGTTGTATGCTGCATTTTAGCGGCATTGCTGAGCAGTGATTTGGTGGCCGGGGACAGCGCACTTCAAGTCGCTCGGTCTTCGCCTGATGCTGGCGCGCGAGTGCCATGGATTATCCTTGACGGCGGTTCGAACGATGCTCCTGTCCGTATATCGCCCGGACACAAGGCGATGTTAAGCGTCCTGTGTCCGATCGACCGATGCATCGACGCGAGCGACAAGTTCGGCCGGCAGTGGTCCGGCCTCGGCTGCGGCAACGCACTCCGCCAGTTCCTCGCGGTTCTTCACCCCCAGCACCAGCGTGTCGACGTCGAGCGACAGCGCATAGCGGTGCGCGATCAACGCCGGATTGGCGCCAAGCTCCGCGCACAGGCGGCGAAAGCCGGACGCGCGGGCGTAATCGCGAACTTCCGGATGATCGTCCGGCAGTGGGCGGTCGATGGCGGCGGTCAGCGCGCCAGCCTGCACCGCTCGGATCCCCATTACGCCGACGCTGTTCGAGTGCGCCGCCGCCATCACCGCGCGCGGCTTCGCCAGTCCGTCGAAGAACTTCAGCCCACCAGGCGAGTCCAGCAGGTTGGCGATGCACTGCACGGCAGCCGGCGCAGGCCGCTCGTTCAATAACCTGATGATGGTGTCGGGATGGCCGATGCCGGTCAGTCCCCAGGCGCCGATCAGCCCCTCGGCGACCAGCCGCTCGAAGACCGGGCGGACGTGCGCGACGAAAATCGGATAGGGGGTCATGCGACTGGCAGCGTCGCGCCATCCCGCCATGAAGGCCTCGTCCGGCACGACGTTGGAGTGCAGGAAGAACACGTCGAGCCGCGGCAGGCGCAGACGTTGCAGGCTGCCCTCGATCGACCGGCGCACGATTCCCTCGATCTCGCCGGGCGGTGGGTTGGGGAGGTTGCACTTGCTGGTGACGCGGACACCAGCCGGCAGCTCGCCGCCGAACGCCTCCCCCACGACCTGCTCGGCCTTGCCGTCGCCGTAGCGGGGCGCGAGGTCCAGCAGCTTGATCCCACCGGCGACCGCGGCATGCACCGTGGCGACACATTCGTCGAACGTGGTCGGCCCCCATAGCATGCCGAGGCCGCCGCCGCCGAGGGTGAGCGTGGAAACGGGTGGGAGGCGGCCGAATTGGTGCAGTTGCATGGGCAGGCCCTTGGTACGGGTTGAAAGCCAAGTGTGCCGGCGTGGGGGGCGGGGACGTCAAGGCGGGCGGGGATAGCGGGCTGACGCCAAAGTGATGCCCAGATCGTATCAACCCGCTGCGTCGAGTGGGTGACCAATTGCTATAAATCCTGCCTGCTGCACGCACATTAGTTCAAGGTCGGAATGATACCAGGGGATTGGCCAGTGTACAAGGGCATTCACAAATCGAGTCTCGATCCGATGTCCGCTGATTCTGAAACTGGTGCGCCTGCTTCAAGTACGCTCCCGGATCTCACTCATCCCCTCATTTCTGTAGGGCATAAAAGAATCGGGCGACCGTAGGCGCGATTCCGAAAAGAATCCTGCGACCGCCACC
>Ga0210402_10005613_pt1 | contig 11209 bp, 15 predicted proteins | sample IncBWC7MmetaG_FD_161055 | JGI IMG/M metagenome (GOLD analysis project Ga0210402, IMG submission 161055) | Forest soil microbial communities from Barre Woods Harvard Forest LTER site, Petersham, Massachusetts, United States - Inc-BW-C-7-M | ecosystem: Environmental > Terrestrial > Soil >... | reverse complement strand
ACCGCGCGCCAGGGCGCATCGTCCGGGGTCGCCGACACCGGAAGATGTGCGATGTCGAGAAAGAGCTGCAGGTCGGCCGGACGCAGATTGGCCGTCATGAAATGACGGAACGGCTCGGTGGCCAGGCGCAGACCTTCAAGCTCGCCGACTCGCCCTTCGGTGAGCGGCAGAAGACCCGTGGTCCAGGACTGATCCAACGTCGGCTGCATAACGAAGAAGGTGAGGAACAATGCGAGCCCGATCAGCACGATGTTGGGCGGCGTGCCCTGCGTGGCGAGCGCGCTGCGCAACAGCGACAGCACGATGACGATGCGGGTGAAGGCGGTGACCATCACCAGCAGGCTGGGCGCCAGCGAGAGCACGGTGACCAGCGCGGTGATCTGCACCAGGCGGCCGGTGGCACCTGCCTGACCGGCGCCGCCAAGGTCGATGGCCAGCGATTGCGCGTGCGCGAGCGCCGGCAGCAGGGCGAGCACAAGCGGAGCGAGCCAGCGCCCGTATCTCATTTGGCGCGCCCAGCGTCGGGCGGATGCTCGCTGAGCCAGCCGACGACGACATCCTGACCCCCGCCGGTGAGCAACAGCACCCGTTTGTCCTGGCACTCGATCAGATACAGACGCCGGCGGGCATCGAGCGCGATGACGTCCAGCACCGACAGCAGACGACCGCTGGTCGGACGTCGTGCAAGGCCGCCGAAGCGTGCCGCGCGGCCTGCGAGCCAGATCAATGCCAGCACGGCGACGAGCGTGGCGACTGCGGTCAGAAGCGAGGCGGATGTGATCACCATGGCGCGGCCTTTTGCCGAGCGCGAATGCCGTGGTCAGCGGGAACGCGGACCATGCGCGGCGAGAGCGCGCGACAACCCCTCCGCTGCACCGAACAGTGCGATCACCCGGGGACGCATCCGGCGTCCTTCGTCGGGCGGCAGGTCAAGGGTCTTGGCGCATAGCAGCCCAATCTGGTCATCGAGGCCGGTAAGATCGACCTCGCGATTTGAGTCGACCAGAGCGCGGGCAAGATCGACCCGCTTTGTCAGCGCCTCAGCGAAGGTGCGCACTGCATCGCCTGGTGCTTCCGTAGGCCGTGGCACAGCGGGCGGAGAATTCTCGAACATCGCGCCGAGCCTAATGGAAAGGAATTACCGAAGCCTTATCACCGGCCAGTTAACCCGCCATTCAATCCTGGGGCGCACTCTGTCGGCATGGATTCGACTCAAATCGGCTTGTTCGATCTGGCGGAGCGGCGCTTGGCCTGGGCGGACAGGCGGCAGGCGCTGCTTGCGCAGAACATCGCGAATGCCAATACGCCCGGCTACCGGCCGCATGACCTGAAGCCATTCGCCGCGACACTCGCAGGCGCGAATGCGATTGCACCAGCACGCACCCAGCCCAACCATATGTCTGGCCTTGCGGGCGCCGGCCAGCAAATCGAGGCCGAGCCGCGTCCTGCTGCCCGTGCACCCGATGGCAATGCCGTCACGCTGGACGATCAGCTCATCAAGGTGGCGGATACGGAAACGACGCATGCGCTGGTGACAACGATCTACAAGAAGTACCTCGGGCTGTTCGGTATGGCTCTCGGTCGGTCATCATCGGGTTAGGCAACGCGGGAGGCCGACATGGATATCGACAAGGCACTCAGCATCTCGGCACGCGGGATGGATGCGCAGACGACGCGGCTGCGCGTCATCGCCGAGAACCTGGCAAACCAGGACACCACCGGATCAACGCCTGGCGCGGATCCCTATCGCCGCAAGACCGTGACGTTTCAGAACGCCTTCGATCAGCAGCTTGGCACGCAGGCCGTCCAGGTGAAGGCGGTCGGCCGAGACCAAAGTGAGTTCCAGCTGCGCTACGATCCGTCCAACCCGGCCGCCAACGCCGAGGGGTACGTCAAGCTGCCGAATGTCAACAGCCTGGTCGAGGTCATGGACATGCGCGAGGCCGAGCGTTCCTACAATGCGAACCTCTCTGTCATGCAGGCCACGCGCAGCATGCTGACGCGCACGATCGATCTGCTCAAATGACGGCCGCAGTCAGTCACCGTCCGCGCAGGCGGCCAAACCAAGACTTCAAGTCCCGGCTTGGCGAGGGCAATAACGACCAATGAGCACGATACCAACGATTGTCGTGACCCCCTCGGCCGCGGCCAATGCCTATGCCCGGGTCGATCGTGGCGATGCGGCCGCCGACGCTGGCGCTGGCGGCGAGACGGGCAGCTTCGGCGCAACGCTGGAGCGTGCCCTGCAAGGCGCGATCGATAGCGGCCATGCGGCCGAAGGCAAGGCCACGGAAGCGATCGCCGGCGGCGGCAACCTCACCGACGTCGTCACCGCGCTGGCGCGCGCCGAACTCACCCTCCAATCCGCAACCGCCATCCGCGACCGGGTTGTCCAGGCCTACCAGGACATCATTAAGATGCCGATCTGAGCCGCCGTTTGTTGCGTTCCGACCAGCAGGACAGCCGAAGCCATGAATGACGCCGATATCGCCGTGTCGCTGCGGGACGGCATGCTGGTGATGCTGAAGCTGGGGGGGCCGCCCCTTATGGTGGCGCTCGGCGTCGGCCTGATCATTTCGCTGCTGCAGGCGATCACCCAGATCAACGAGGCGACGCTCGCCTTCGTGCCGAAGGTCCTCGCAATCGGCGTCGCACTCGTGCTGCTTGGGCCATTCATGCTGTCCACGCTTTCAGACTACACGCACACATTGTTTGATCGGCTTATCGCGATCGGCGGCTCGTGAACGACGACGCAGCCACCTTGCTCGCAACGCTGCCCGCCTGGGCATTCGCCTTCGTGCTGGTGATGGCGCGCGTCGGAGCCGCGATCATCACGCTGCCTGGACTGGGGGAGGCGGAACCGCCGGCGATCGTCCGGGTCGGTCTCGCGCTCGGCGTCACCGCATTGCTGCTGCCCGGCATCGAGCCATCGATCCCGGCGGTTCCCGAGGCGCGCCTGCAAGCCGCGTTCATGATTGCAGCCGAAGTCATGACGGGCCTCTGGCTGGGTTGGCTGGCACGTCTGCTGGTACTGGCGCTCCCGGTTGCCGGCCAGTTCATCGCCTACATGCTGGGGGTCGCCAACGTGCTGCAACCCGACCCCGAGCTTGGCGGCCAGGCCACACCCATCGCGCGCCTGTTCGCACTCGCCGCCCCGCTCGCCATCCTGGTCACGGGCCTCTATGCAATACCGCTGGCGGCACTTGCGGGCAGCTATCGGCTGATACCAGCCGGCGCGCTGCTGCCCGCGGCGGATGCCACGCAAACCGCCGTCCGCGCGGTAGCCGACAGCTTCGCGCTGGCAATCCGTCTGGCCTCGCCATTCCTGCTTGCCAGCATCATCTGGCACGTGGCGACCGGCCTGCTCGCCCGACTGGTGCCTCGGCTGCAAGTGTACTTCGTCGCCATGCCCGGGCAGATCCTGGGAGGGATCGTCCTGCTCGCCGCCGTGGCAACCGCCCTTCTGACCGCTTGGCAAACGGCTGTTCAATCCGGCTTCGCCAGCCTGCCGGGGCTGTGACGCGCAGTGGCTGACCAGGCACCGCAAGGCGAACGGACGGAAGCCGCGACACCGCGACGTCAGCAACGGGCGCGGGAAGAAGGCCAGGTGCCGATCTCCCGCGAGATGGTCACCCTGGCCGGCATGGCGGCAGTCACCCTGGCACTGATATGGGCGGCCCCGGGAGCCACGCGTGACCTGGCGCAAGGTCTCAGCACATTCATGGCCAGGGCGCACGAGTTCGACGTGACCGATGGCAGTGCGTTCCGCCTTGCGGGCGTTCTCTGGCTGCGCGGTTCAGCGCCATTCGTGCTGGCGGCAATGCTCGCCGGTGTGGCGGCTGTGCTCGTCCAGAGCCGCTTCCTGTTGAACACGCGCGCATTGCGGGTGGATCTTTCACGCATCAGCCCGCGGGCGGGGTTCAAACGGCTGCTCAGTACCGACAGCCTGATCGAGGCCGTGAAGTCGGTGGTGAAGGTCACGGTCCTGGCGTTTGTCGCATGGCATGTGCTGCGGGGAGACCTGCCGGATCTGGTGTTGGCGCTGTTCAGCGAGCCAAATCAGCTTCTGGCTCGCGCCGCGGGTCCGGCATTGCACGTGATGTACGTCGTGCTGGCGGCGCAAACCGGGATCGCCGCCCTGGACACGTTCTGGGTTTTCCTTCGTCAGTCGCAGCAATTGCGCATGAGCCGCCACGATATCCAGGAAGAGCAGAAGGAAACCGAGGGCGATCCGCGCGTGAAGGCGCGGATCCGGCAGATCCGCATGTTCCGCGCACGCAAGCGCATGTTGGCTGCGGTGCCGAAGGCGACCGTCGTGATCACCAATCCGACACACTACGCCGTGGCGCTTTCCTATGATCGGGCGAAGCATGCGGCACCGCGCGTGGTGGCGAAGGGGGTGGACTCGCTGGCCGCCCGTATCCGCGAGGTCGCGACGGCGAATCGCGTGCCGATGGTGGCCAATCCGCCGCTTGCTCACGCGCTGTACCGCGTGGAGCTCGATGCCGATATTCCCGCGGAACACTATCAGGCGGTGGCTGAGATCATCGCCTATGTCTGGCGACTCGGCAGGGCGCCCGTTAAGACGATGACGCCACTAAACACCGGAACTCCATAGGCGGATGTTCACAGATGGTTCTTGTATTTCACGAATTGCTAGAACATAAAGTAAACATCGATTCGACCAGCCCGCGCGGGGCGTGCGCGATCGAGAAACTGGGCCTTTGTTCGCTTGAACGAAACGGCCGCATGGATACAATCTATGCGTGATGTTCGACAGACTGATGCGCACGTACGGTTGTAGAGATTCGCTAGGACAAGGACTCCTCTGATGGAAAAGAACAAGGCGCTGGATGCCGCGATGGCACAGATCGAGCGGGCTTTTGGCAAGGGCTCGATCATGCGGATGGGTGCGCGACCCGGGGACGAGCATATCGAGGTCATCCCGTCGGGATCGCTCGGGCTGGACCTGGCGCTAGGCATCGGCGGACTGCCGCGCGGACGCATCATCGAGATCTACGGGCCGGAAAGCTCCGGCAAGACGACGCTGGCACTGCACGCGATCGCCGAGGCGCAGAAGCTTGGCGGCACCTGCGCCTTCGTGGATGCGGAGCACGCCCTGGACCCGATCTATGCGCGCAAGCTGGGCGTGGACGTGGACAACCTGCTGATCAGCCAGCCGGATGCGGGCGAGCAGGCGCTGGAGATCGCGGATACGCTGGTGCGATCGGGAGCGGTCGATGTGCTGGTGGTGGACAGCGTCGCGGCGCTGGTACCGCGGGCGGAACTGGAAGGCGAGATGGGCGACAGCCACATGGGCCTGCACGCGCGGCTTATGAGCCAGGCGCTGCGCAAGCTGACCGGCAGCGTCTCGCGCAGCAAGTGTCTGCTGATCTTCCTCAATCAGATCCGCATGAAGATCGGTGTGATGTTCGGCAATCCGGAGACCACCACCGGGGGCAATGCGCTGAAGTTCTATGCCTCGCTCCGCCTGGAGATCCGCCGGATCGGCCAGATCAAGGAGCGCGACGAGGTGGTGGGCAACCAGACGCGCGTGAAGGTGGTGAAGAACAAGCTGGCCCCCCCGTTCCGCCAGGTCGAGTTCGACATCATATACGGCGAAGGGATCAGCAAGGTTGGCGAGCTGGTCGATCTGGGGGTAAAGGCAGGCGTGGTGGAAAAGTCCGGTGCCTGGTTCAGTTGCGACAGCCAGCGGATCGGTCAGGGCAGGGAGAACGCCAAGCAGTTCCTGCGAGATCACCACGACATGGCAGACTCGATCGAGAAGCGCGTGCGTGAATTGTCGGGCGTGGTGGCCAATGCCATGCTCTCGACGCTGGACGAGGCTGAGGAGGCCGAAGCGGCTGAATGATGCGACGCTGCCTGCACGAACTCTGTCCGAGGCTGATCATGCATTGATCGCCGCGGCGCATGACGTGCTGGCGCGGCATTACCGGCCATTTTGGCACACCGTTGCAGCTGCCATCCGTGGGGTGGATGGGCGCGTCTGGACCGGACTGCACCTCGGGGCGACCGTGGGACGGCTTTCGATCTGCGCCGAGGCGGTGGCGCTCGGTCGAGCGTTGCTCGAGGGGGACGGCAAGATCGATACCGTCGTGGCCGTGCGTCATCCGAAGCCCGACGAAACGGACCGGGAACTGGCGGTCGTGCCGCCCTGCGGCGCCTGCCGCGAGATGTTCCTCGATCATTGTCCGGATGCGCTGGTGATCGTGCACGGTCCCACCGGGTTGACGAAGCTGCCGGTGCGGACGCTGCTGCCCACGCCGTATCGGCGGTGACCCGTCGGCGCAGCTGACCGTCCAGGCGCACCGGCCTCGGCTGGGGTGACAGGGACAGGACGGCTGCGCTACTTCCTGGTCCTTCGGCTTCTCTGGAGCAGAGCCCGCCCGCCATGGCCAGCAGCAACGACATCCGCGCCGCCTTCCTCGACTACTTCGCCCGCAACGGGCACGAGGTGGTCGAAAGCTCGCCGCTGGTGCCGCGCAACGACCCAACGCTGATGTTCACCAACGCTGGCATGGTGCAGTTCAAAAACCTGTTCACCGGCCAGGAGAAGCGCCCCTACGTGCGGGCCACCACGGCGCAGAAATGCGTCCGCGCCGGCGGCAAGCACAACGATCTCGACAACGTGGGCTACACCGCCCGCCACCACACGTTCTTCGAGATGCTCGGCAATTTCAGCTTCGGCGACTACTTCAAGGAGAAGGCGATCCCGTATGCCTGGGAGCTGATGACGCGGGATTATGGGCTGCCGAAGGACCGGCTGCTGGTCACCGTGTACGCCGAGGACGAGGATGCGGCGGCGATCTGGAAGAAGGTGACCGGTTTCGCCGACGAACGGATTATCTGCATCCCGACCGATGCCAATTTCTGGCGCATGGGCGAAACCGGCCCCTGCGGCCCCTGCAGCGAGATCTTCTTTGACCATGGACCGGCGATCCCTGGCGGGCCGCCCGGCTCGCCGGACGAGGATGGCGATCGGTTCGTCGAAGTCTGGAACCTGGTGTTCATGCAGTTCGAGGAGGGCCCGCCAGGTACGCGGGTGCCGCTGCCGCGGCCCTCGATCGACACCGGCATGGGACTGGAGCGGATTGCCGCGATCCTGCAGGGCAAGCACGACAACTACGACATCGACATCTTCCGCGCGCTGATCCTGGCGAGCGCCGAGGCCACCGGACAGGACCCGGACGGCCCGTTCCGCGTCAGCCACCGGGTGGTGGCCGACCATCTGCGCAGCGTCGCGTTCCTGATCGCGGACGGCGTGCTGCCGTCCAACGAAGGCCGCGGCTATGTGCTGCGCCGGATCATGCGACGCGCCATGCGCCACATCCACCTGATGGGCGCGCGGGAGCCGGTGATGTATCGGCTGGTGCCGGCGCTGGTGCGGCAGATGGGCGCCGCATATCCCGAGCTTGGGCGCGCCGAGGCGCTGATCGTCGAGACCCTGCTGCTGGAGGAGACGCGCTTCCGTCAGACGCTGGAGCGCGGGCTGCATCTGCTGACCGAGGAGACGGCCAGGCTCGGCAACCGCCAGCCGCTGCCGGGTACCGTGGCGTTCCGGCTTTACGACACGTTCGGCTTTCCGCTCGATCTGACGCAGGACGCGCTGCGCGAGGAGGGGCGGGACGTGGACCTCGCCGGTTTCGAAGCGGCGATGGAGGAACAGCGCACGCGTGCCCGCGCCGCTTGGGCGGGATCCGGCGAGGCGGCCACCGAACGGGTCTGGTTCGAACTGAAGCAGAAGGTCGGCGCATCGGAATTCCTCGGCTACTCGACCGAGATTGCGGAAGCCGAAATCCTGGCGCTCGTGGTGGATGGCGCGCCGGTCGACAAGGCGGGTGCCGGACGCGAGGTCGCGGTCGTGCTGAACCAGACGCCGTTCTATGGCGAAAGCGGCGGTCAGGTCGGCGACACCGGCACGATCACCGACCCCGACGGGCTGCGGATCGCGGTGACCGACACGCAGAGGAAGCTCGGCGATCTGATCGTGCACCTCGGCCGTGTCGAGGCCGGCGAAGCGCGTGTCGGTACGCCGATCCTGGCCGAGGTTGACCACGCGCGTCGCACCACGATCCGCGCGCATCACTCGGCGACGCATCTGCTGCACGAGGCACTGCGCCAGCGGCTGGGGACGCATGTCACGCAGAAGGGCAGCCTGAACGCGCCTGATCGGCTGCGCTTCGACGTCTCGCAGCCGCGGCCGATGACGGCGGACGATATCGCCTGGGTGGAAGCAGAGGTGAATGCGCGGGTGCGTGAAAACAGCGAGGTGACGACGCGACTGATGACGCCGGATGCCGCGGTCGAGATGGGCGCGATGGCGCTGTTCGGCGAGAAATACGGCGAGGAGGTGCGCGTCGTCGCGATGGGGCGCGGCGAGGGCAACAAGGCGGCCTGGTCGATTGAGCTGTGCGGCGGCACGCATGTCCGGCGCACCGGCGACATCGGCTACTTCAAGATCCTGTCCGAGAGTGCCGTGGCCGCCGGCGTGCGGCGCATCGAGGCGGTGACCGGCGCGTATGCCGAGGCGGTGGTGGCCGAGACGCAGCGCCGGCTGAACGACGTGGCGGGATTACTGCGGGCGAGCCCTGCCGATGTTCCCGAACGTGTCGCCGCGGTGCTGGAGGAGCGGCGCAAGCAGGACCGCCAGATTTCCGACCTGCAGCGCAAGCTCGCCACCGGGGGGAGTGCGGCCGAGGTGGAAGAGGTGAATGGCGTCAAGCTTGCCGCGCGCAATCTGGGCGAGGTGCCGGCGCGCGACCTCAAGGGGTTGGCGGATGCGATCGGCAAGCAGATCGGCAGCGGCGTAGTGGCACTTGTATCCACGGCGGAAGGTAAGGCCAGCATCGTGGTCGGCGTGTCTCCGGATCTGATCAAGCGGTTCAACGCGGTGGAGCTTGTGCGTGCCGCGTCGGCCGCGGTGGGTGGCAAGGGTGGTGGTGGACGGCCGGACATGGCACAGGCCGGCGGGCCTGATGGCGCACAGGCTGATGCGGCGTTGGCGGCGGTACGGGGTGCGTTGGCGGCGTAGGCACTTGCTACTTCTGCACAGTGATTTTGACCGGTTGAACTGCGCGGGAAGGTTCTGAACGCTTGTGCCTGGCTTGAGTCCAAGACTCCGGAACGCTTTATGCAGCTGTCGCGTCGCTTGCCTGTCAACGTTTCCGTAACCATTCGTCCGCAGCATCGCGAAGCAAGAATTTTAGCGCAGATGCAGGAAGACGATGCACGCGGAACACGCAGATAATCGCGAGCTGAATGAACTGTCAGGGCGCGTGATCGGCTGCGCGTTCACTGTACTGAATACGCTTGGGGCAGGATTCTTGGAAAAGGTCTATGAGAACGCGTTGGCATATGAGGTTCGTGCCGCGGGACTATCGACTGTACAGCAATACGCCGCCAGGGTGCACTATAAAGACATCTTGGTTGGCGAGTACTTCGCGGACCTGCTGGTCAATGACCCCCGCCTTCGCGGGGGCAGGCTGTGGTCGAACTGAAGACCGTCAAAGCACTGGACGACGCGCACCGGATGCAATGCACCAATTATCTCAAAGCGACAGGCCTGCAGCTTTGCCTGCTGTTTAATTTCGGCAAGTCACGCCTGGAGATCAAACGCGTGGTCCACGGTCTGTGAACTGCACTGAACCATCTGCGTGTTCGGCGTGCATCGCCTTCCTGCATCTGCGCTAAAATTCTTGCTTGACCTGCGGTGTCCACTAAACTGGCTACGTGGGCCGAGACCGGCGGCTGCACGAAGGGCTGCCGGCCGAGCCGATGCACGGCCACGCGCGGAGGGCGAGCATTCAGCGGACGTTCCTCGGCGGCGTACGAGGGCGCTTCGACTGCGACGGGTTCAGGGCGGGCCGGTAGGGACGGGTGCGGGGAATCGCGGGGGCGGCGCCGGCGATCTGGCCCGCGCGATGGCCGCGAGCGGAAACGCCTGCTCGAGGATGTCCTTCACCAGGCGGGCGAGGCTGCCGCCGTGTCTGATGATGACAATGCTCAATTCACGCCACAGCGGATGGCTCGGCATGATGCCGAGGTCACGACAGATGTCGGCGATGACGGCGCCGATCGGCCGGCGGCGGACCTCGGCTGCGATCTGCGCCGGGGTGGGCAGGCGGGCGAGGCGCGGATCCGCCTCGGCGGTGGTGGGCGCGACGGGTGGCCGGGGTGCGCGCGGCCTGGGTTGCGACGGAGCAACCGGGGGCGCCGCATCCAGACGGTCGGCGCTGCGGATGAGCCTTGCCTCCAGCGCGTCGGCGCGGTGCAGGCCGCGGGAGATGCGAGCGAGGATCAGCGCGACGTCGGCGGTGCCGAAGCAGCATCGGACGGAGGTGGGGTCGGTGAAGGCGCGCCGACGGATCGTGGCGGCGAGTTCGCGGCCGTAGTCGATGAGCTTGTGGACGAGGGAGAGGAGGGACGCCGAACGGCTCGGTTGGGTGGGTGGATCAGAGGCTTCGGCGGCGGCGGACATGAACGGGATGAGAACATGAAGCGCCGGTGAGTGGCAAGGAATATTTTCCGGTAGGGAAGCAAGCCCCGGGCAGATTCCGACCCTACCAAGTCATCCGGGGACAGGGTCGCCGATCCCGAAAGCAGTCGTTCGTATCGATTTCGGCCGCAGGGACGAGAAACCTGACATACATCAGACGGCAATGTTTGTCCGAATCCGGAACGGTCGAACAAAGGCGCTCGAATCAAGAAGCAGGATTGGAGCCTGAACCGTTGCTCTTTTGGGATGTTCGATGGTCTAATCCTCTTCAAGGGGAGTGCACTTTGGAGCAAGTCGATCCGAAAGACCTGCGGTTGCCGCCGTCACCGATCCCGCGCCCGGGTGAGCGCGTACTGTGGCACGCCGAGGCGCGAGAGATGGCCGGCGTCGTGCAAGGACACGACATCCGCGGCCAAGCGATAATCCTCGACGATTTTGGCCTGCAGCATCATAGGTCGTTCGACGACGTGCGGTTAAGGGACCCATTCTCGAGAATGTCCCCGAACTGGTGCCATTTGCCGTCCGGCGGTCGACTTCTTCGCCCTGGTGCTGCAACTCTCGACCTTTTTCGGCGCATCATGGCGGAACGAATTCCCCCGGGTCCAAGCTATCAGGAACTAGTCGAGGAGTTCTGGGGTCGCGGGTACGAAGTTTTTCTGGTCGGCGGGACCGTACGTGACACACTGGCCGGCA
>Ga0210402_10005612_pt1 | contig 11214 bp, 11 predicted proteins | sample IncBWC7MmetaG_FD_161055 | JGI IMG/M metagenome (GOLD analysis project Ga0210402, IMG submission 161055) | Forest soil microbial communities from Barre Woods Harvard Forest LTER site, Petersham, Massachusetts, United States - Inc-BW-C-7-M | ecosystem: Environmental > Terrestrial > Soil >... | reverse complement strand
TCAGAAATTTAGTCAAGTTCGCGGCGAACGACTGGCGAGGACCGGAGTTTACTGCGGGTAAATGAGGACCGTAGCCAGGCGTTCAACAATGAAATTGACTAACACCACGTTTCGAAAGAGGTCTATTCATCCTCATTTTCAACAAGGACCTGGTACGCCATTTAAAATACAAGTGGTGCTAGTAATTGTGATATTGTTGCCAGCTTTTATACTGGGGCTAGTTCCCGTAGATATTAACGTTCCCTGGGTCATTTGGATGGTAGCGCCAGCAAGAGCAGAGACCAATGCAACAGAGCTACCGCCGCTTTCAGTATTAATTGCATTTACTGTTGTATTGCTCGCGGTTAAGATACTGCCAGGCTGCGGGACGAGTATCCCTACAGCTTGGTTCCCTATGAACGCCGGAGCTGCTGTTACATTAATTTGACTGTTCATTAGATTGACAACAGAATTTGGGCCGTTCAACGCTATGCCGACGTAGAGGGGGCTGTCAGCGATTCCAACGGTAGTTACCACACTGTTTTTGAGAGTTAGTGTAGCGCCTCCATTGTCGTAAATACCGCTGATATTAGCAAAAATTTGACTGTTGTTAACAATGCCTGGGTTGGCATTGTTTAGTCCTACAGCAAAGGTAGCAGTCGAGCTTCCAATCTGACTATCGGTGATTAAGAAATTAGCTGCATTGCTAGTGATTACCCCAGTAAAAGGGGCTGTCGCCGCTGTGGGTAGAAGAATAATGTTATTGAGGGAGTCGTTATTACTGAGCGTAAAGGCGCCATTGAAGATGGAACGTCCTGCTCCAGTAGCGGGTTGTGTATAATCCGGGGTGCGTGAGAACACGCTTTGACCCGGTTGCAGAGTAACTGCGTTTGTTCCTCCCGGAACATCTAATGCATTATAGGCGCCGCCGTTAAAATACAGCATGGTGTTAGGTAGTAAAGACGCTAAGGTGATAGCGCTTGCATTCGTGAGATCTGTGGGACCACAGGGATTCTCAAAGGTACAATTCGCAAGCGTTAAGTTCCCTCCACCATTATTTGGTCCACCGGTTGGACTAAAGAAAGCAATATTATTGAATAATAGTTTCGAAGCGCCAGGTGTGAGTTGTGTATCTATTCGGCTCGGAATACCAGACCCTAATCCCAGTTTACCTAGATAGCGTTCCACGGGATCGGTAATGCGTTCTCCTAGGCAAGGATCACTGCGGTGCACATGTGTGCCACCAAATTCTACACCCAAACCTAAGGCACCAGTACTATGGCGTAGGTTATCATAAGTATAGCCAGCAAAGACTTTCAAATTTGAACTTACCCAATATTCTAAGCCGGTTGCACCACCCCAGATACTACCCGTTTGAGCAGGCGCAAAAACATAGCTACCCAGATATCCTTTTAAGGGTATTCCAGGAAAGAGTTGATAGCCTAACTTGACGTCTGCTCCATCACCGACGTGTTGCGACACAGGGAAAGAGTCAATAAATTCAGAGTGTCCAGTAAAACGATAGCGCATCAAATTTCCTAGCGCGTAGTTACGATCCCCCATAGGGAAATATCCATTCAAACGGGCATCCCAGCGTCTACCTAAGGCTTCTATTCCAGGATTGATTACCCATAAACGAGCATAATTTTCTATACGGCTATAACCCCCAAAGAGATAGACGCCTAAGATAGCTGCATTATTCCTAATCCAGCGATAACCTAAACCCAAATCAGCGTAACCCTGTTTATCAGTAGCATAAGCAATACTGGGGTCAATATAAAGATTATGGCTCGCATCGCCTTGGATAGGTAGCATCAGATCGGCCTGTCCCACCGTGTAATCACTGATATAGCCATTAGCAGAGATTCGTGGAGGTAACGGTAGATTGGGAAACGCTAGGCTCGCGTGAGCCGCTTCGCTAAGTGAAAACAAACTTGCAAGACTCACTACCGAGAAAAAAAACTGCTGTGTCCTTAGCTGCATATAAATTTCCTTCCGTTGGATTACGCTCAGTATTTCGCATAGCAAGTAATGATACATTATATAAAAATGTTATTGTAAATCAACATTTTTTACGGCAACATAGCGGCATCCCTTACAAAGTGATGTGATAGGTGCCGGTTCGCGCCTTAAAATGCGGTGGTACAAACTTGAGTAGATTATGGCGAAAGAAGAGCAAATTGTTATGGAAGGTACGGTGATTGAAACCTTACCTAATACCTTGTTTCGAGTAGAACTGGAAAATGGGCATGTTATTAATGCGCATATCTCAGGTCGTATGCGCAAAAGTTATATCCGCGTGTTAACGGGCGATAAAGTTAAGGTAGAAATGACACCCTATGATCTGACGAAAGGCCGCATTGTATTTCGTGGCAAAGAAACCGACAAAACTAAGCCTGTCCAATAGGTGCTTGGAATAATCGTTGTTCGACAGGGTTAACAGCGCCACCTTTTTCGTGAACGATTAATTGTAGTGTGTCATTTGCGCTGGTTAGTATCAGCTGTCCTCCATGAACTAAGCGTCCAAATAATAATTCATCAGCCATCGGTTTTTTGATTTTTTCCTGTATCAAACGAGCCATGGGTCGTGCTCCCATGGTTTTGTCATAACCGTGTTTGGCAAGCCAGAGTCGAGCTGTCTTGTCAACATGTAGACTGACATGTTTTTTTTCTAATTGTGTTTCCAGCTCTAATAAATATTTATCAACGACTTGAAAGACGATTTCAGGACTTAGATAATTGAAATAGATGGTTGCATCTAAGCGATTACGAAACTCAGGTGAAAAAATACGTTTTATGGCTTCTGGATTATGACCTTGTGTTGAATCCGTAGCGAACCCAATCGCCTGTCGACTCCAATGCTCAGCGTCTGCATTGCTTGTCATGACTAAAACAATATGGCTGAAATCTGTCTTTCGGCCATTTGTATCGGTTAAGTTGCCATGATCCATCACTTGTAATAGCAAATTAAAGATATCAGGATGCGCTTTTTCAATTTCATCCAGTAGTAAGACGGCGTGTGGATGTTTGGTAACCGCTTCAGTAAGTAAGCCGCCTTGATCATATCCGATGTAGCCTGGAGGTGCGCCGATCAAACGCGACACACTGTGCCTCTCCATATATTCTGACATGTCAAATCGCAGTAGCTCGATTCCCATTAATTCGGCGAGTTGACGAGTTACTTCTGTTTTTCCGACGCCAGTGGGGCCTGCAAAAAGAAAGGATCCGATAGTTTTATTAGTTTCTCTTAAACCTGAACGTGTTAGTTTCATGCTAGCACAGAGATTTTCTATAGCAATACCTTGGCCAAATACACGGCATTTTAATTTGTGCTCCAAATGGCGTAAGCGATTTTTATCGGAGGCAGATACATTTCGAGTCGGAATACGAACCATTTTTGCTACAATCGCTTCAATTTCATGAATACCAACAATGGCTTTCTTGTTAGGATGTGGTCGTAATGCTTGATAAGCACCCGCTTCATCTACAATGTCAATTGCTTTATCAGGTAAAAACCGATCCGGTAAATAGCGTGCAGCAAGTTCTACACTCGCGCGCAAGGCATTCATGCGATATTTGACATGATGATGTTCTTCTAATCGTTCTTGTAATCCACGCAAAATGGCAATCGTTTCTTCCAAGGTAGGTTCAGGAACATCAATTTTTTGAAAGCGTCTAGCCAGGGCGCGATCTTTTTCAAAAATACTACGATATTCTTGATAGGTTGTTGCACCGATACATTTTAGATCACCCGTTGTTAGCAGGGGTTTAATTAAATTGGAAGCGTCCATGACGCCACCGGATGCCGCGCCAGCACCAATGACAACGTGAATTTCATCAATAAATAATACTGATTGCGGTTCTTGTTTCAGTTGCGCTAATAAAGCTTTAAAACGTTTTTCAAAGTCACCGCGATATTTAGTTCCAGCGAGTAAGCTTCCTAGATCCAGTGAATAAATCATACTCTGTGCCAGTACAGTAGGGACCTCTTTTTTAACAATTGCCTGGGCGAGTCCTTCAACGATAGCTGTTTTTCCTACGCCGGCTTCTCCGACTAAAAGGGGATTATTTTTACGCCGACGACAAAGAATCTGAATAACACGTGCTAATTCTTCTTTTCGCCCTATTAGCGGATCAATTTTTCCAAGTCGTGCTTTGCTATTTAGATTAGTAGCATAAAGTTCCAGTGGGCTATTTCCAGGTCCTTCGATAGAGATTTCTTTTTCTGTCACAAAATGACTTAATTTTGTGTCATTCTCTTCTTGTAGCTTAGGAAGGCCTTGAGCAATATAATTGGATAAATCTGAGCGAGTTACATTTTCTCGGCGTAGAAAATAAATAGCCTGGCTATCTTGTTCGCTAAAAATGGCGGCGAGTATATTGACACCATTAACTTGTGTGGTACCACTCGATTGAACCTGAAAAATAGCACGTTGTAAGACACGTTGAAAACCCAAGGTGGGTTGAATATCGGGATTAGGATCGGTGTTAGGAAATAAGGGTGTTGTCGCTGCAATAAAATTATTTAGCTCATTTTTAAGCCGATTTAAATTGGCACCGCAGGCCTTCAGTGCGGCTATAGCAGAAGGTTCTTCCAATAACGCTAGTAATAAATGTTCGACAGTCAAATATTCATAACGTTTTTCGCGGGCTTGTTTAAATATAGAATTTAAACTCACTTCAAGTTCTTTGCTAAACATGGTAGCCCTCCTTATTTGAAACTTATAAAATTCCGTGTTTCCTCGCATAAAACGAGTTCGTAATCAGGGGGTAGTCCATGTTAGAAAATAATATTCCTTTTCATTTTAGCCTAGTCGAATTTCAGGGATTTGCGAATTGTACCCGTTTTAACGAGTACGCTTGTGAACGCTTGGTGAATGTTGTCGTTTTTTGGGCTAGGTAAGTGTGGTGAAAACGTGTCTTCACGACATGTGTTTGATCAAGGCGCGGCCAAAATCAGAACAGCTTATTTCCTGTGCACCTTTCATAAGACGTGCGAAATCGTAGGTCACTGTTTTTGCTTGAATGGCGCCTTCCATGCCCGTTATGATTAAATCAGCCGCTTCATGCCAGCCTATATATCGCAGCATCATTTCAGCCGAGAGGATGAGTGAGCCTGGATTGACCTTGTTTTGACCTGCATATTTAGGAGCGGTACCGTGTGTTGCTTCAAATAAAGCGATCTTATCACTCAGATTAGCGCCGGGCGCAATGCCGATACCACCCACTTGCGCCGCTAGGGCATCGGATAGATAGTCTCCATTGAGATTAAGTGTGGCAATAACGCTATATTCGGCCGGGCGTAACAAAATTTGCTGTAAAAAAGCATCAGCAATAACGTCATTAATAATGATTTGTTTACCTGTGCTTGGATTTTTTAGGTGCATCCAAGGGCCACCATCTAATAATTCAGCGCCAAATTGCGTTTTGGCTACGGTGTAACCCCACTCTTTAAAGGCACCTTCAGTAAATTTCATGATATTGCCCTTGTGCACCAGCGTTACAGAGGGCAAATTTTCAGAAATAGCATATTGGATAGCACGCTTTACCAAACGTTGCGATCCTTCTTTAGAGACTGGTTTTATACCGATGCCGCAATGTTCTGGAAAGCGAATTTTTTTTACATGCATTTTGTTTTGTAAAAAATCAATAATTTTTTTTGCTTCTAGACTATCGGCTTCCCATTCTATTCCAGCATAGATATCTTCTGAATTTTCTCGAAAAATAACCATGTTAGTTTTTTCAGGTTCACGGACCGGGCTGGGTACTCCCTTGAAATAGCGGACGGGACGTAGGCAAACATAGAGATCGAGTTGTTGGCGTAACGCGACATTAAGGGAGCGAATACCGCCTCCAACGGGAGTGGTTAGCGGACCTTTAATCGAAACAACATAATCGCGCAGTGCCATTAACGTTTCATCAGGTAAGTAAGTGTCATTTCCATAGACTTTACTGGCTTTTTCGCCGGCATAAATTTCCATCCAAATGAGACGACGCTTGGTTCCATAGGCTTTTGCTACGGCAGCATCAACTACTTGACGCATGGTGGGTGTAATGTCGACTCCAATTCCATCACCTTCAATAAAAGGGATGATCGCGTGATCGGGGACATGTAAAGAAAAATCAGGATTAACGCGAATGGCTTCTCCCTGATTCGGGAGTTTAATATGTATGTAAGACATAGAGGATGCTCTTTCGTTTTCTTGGAGGGTGAGATAGAAAATTCAGGGCGGCATTTTACAGCATTTTAAGGATAGGAGCGAGTTATAGGTATATACTGCAAGTCTTTGAGTTCTTAAATACATGGATCATTATTCCTTGGGCCAACAAATAATTCCTCTTGTGGGAATTCCTCTCATTTTTGTTTTTGCTATTACTGTCCATGAAACAGCGCATGGTTGGATCGCTTTTCAATGTGGCGATCCAACGGCTAAATTACTGGGCCGTTTGACCTTAAACCCTATTAAACATATTGATCCCGTCGGCACAATTATTGTACCGGCTGTTCTTTTTTTTCTCGGCGGCTTTATATTCGGTTGGGCTAAACCTGTTCCTATTACCTGGCGAAATTTGAAACATCCCCGGCGCGATATGGCGTTAGTCGCAGCCGCAGGCCCTCTAGCTAACCTAGGGATGGCTTTTCTTTGGATTACCGTGTCTAAGCTGGGGATAGATTCTCCTCATATGCTTTTTGTTTATACGATGCAGATGGGTGCATCAATTAATCTGGTCTTGATGTTGCTGAATTTGCTCCCGATTCCTCCTTTGGATGGCAGCCGAATTGTGGCGAGTCTATTGTCTCCCCGTCTGGCTTATCGATTTAATCAACTGGAAGTCTATGGTTTTTTGATTTTAGCGTTATTACTGGCCAGTGGATTGTTGCAGCGATTGCTAGGTCCTCTGCTTCAAGGTTTGCTATTTGTTTTTTTTAGAATTTTTGATTTATAGGTATTACACTGACCTTTATGATAGACGACATATCATTAGCGGCGATACCGGCGGTTTTAACACCAGTGGCAACGGTTCATGGGCAGCCCTTCGTTCAATTTCCGAGTGACCTCTACATTCCGCCTCAGGCCTTAGAAGTTTTGTTAGAGACGTTTAGTGGGCCACTCGACCTCTTGCTCTATCTGATCAGAAAGCAAAATTTTGATATTTTGGAGATACCGGTTTCTGAAGTTACACGCCAGTATATGCAATATATAGAGCTCATGAAGGTTCTGGCAATTGAATTAGCGGCCGAATATTTAGTCATGGCAGCCGTGCTCACTGAAATTAAATCCCGTTTATTACTGCCAAAACCAGCATTTCCACAGTCTGCTGAGGAAGCCGATCCGCGCGCTGAATTGATTCGTCGTTTACAAGAATATGAACAGATTAAACAGGCAGCTGATGAGTTAGATAAATGCCCTGTCCAGGGTCGCGATGTTTTTTTGGCTATGGCGCATGCTGAAGCCGCTATAATTTCTGAAATAAACATGATGAAGCCAGCGCTTAATATAGAAGATTTAGTAGAGGCTTTGCAGTCGGTTTTGACACGTGTCGCGAGGACAGCACACCATGCTATTGCGCAAGAACCCTTGTCGATTCAGGAGCGTATGTTCCAGATTTTGCATAGACTTTCTTCAGAAACGGGTATTGAATTTGCCAATTTTTTTACAGTGAGTGAAGGGCGGATGGGGGTGGTTGTTACTTTCATAGCGCTTTTAGAATTATGGCGTCAAGGTTTGGTTGAAATTTTTCAGACGACGCTTTTTGGAGAGATTGAGGTGAAAGCACGATGAGATTCCGAGATAAAACAATAATAATAACAGGCGGATCTTCAGGAATAGGTGCAGCGACCGCACAGTTATTTAGTTACGAAGGTGCCGTCGTGTATGTACTTGACAAAAAAGAATTAGATTATCCGTCCAGCGATGCAGTTTATTATATTCCTTGTGATGTGGCTGATTACCAGCAAGTTAAAATGGCTATCGAAAAAATTGATCAGAAAAAAATTCCGATTGATTACTTGTTTTGCAATGCTGGCGTGCACTTATTTGCGACCATTGAAGAAAGCAGTATAGAGGCAATAAATTATGTGATGGCAAGTAATTTGTTTGGCACGATTTATTGTTTACAACACGTGCTGCCTATTATGAAGCAACAAAAATTTGGAAACATTGTGTTAATGGCTTCTGATCAGGCTTTTATTGCTAAAGAGCAATGTGCGATATATGGTGCAAGCAAGGCGGCTATTGCACAATTAGCCAAAAGTACAGCGCTGGATTATGCCGGTTATGGTATTCGCGTTAACTGTGTATGTCCAGGAACTATCGATACGCCCATGTATCAACAGATAATCCAGCAGTTTCAAGAAAAAACCAAGCGCTCCGAACAAACGATCAGAGAAAGTGTGGCGGAGCGATTGCCGTTAAAACGGGTGGGAAGACCTGAAGAAGTTGCACAGCTTGTGGGCTTTCTATGTAGTGATGCCGCTTCATTTATAACGGGAGCCTTAGTCAATATTGATGGGGGTTATACAATTCAATAGACCTCTTGCAAAACGTGGTAATTTAGTCAATTTCATTGTTGAACGCCTGGCTACGGTCCTCATTTACTCGCAGTAAACTCCGGTCCTCGCCAGTTGTTCGCCGCGAACTTGACTAAATTTCTGAGTTTTGCAAGAGGTCTAATGAATTTGAAACTAGTCGCTTGTTAAATGACAAATGCTATTTTTTATCAGACTGCGTAAGTTATTGCTGGCTTTTGCCGCAAAATGTAGGGTTGCTTCGTGAGTAATCGATTCTTCACTGAGTCCTGCTGCGAGGTTAGTCACTACAGAAATGACGGCTACTTTTAAGCCGCAGTGTCTTGCCACGATGACTTCAGGGACCGTTGACATCCCGATGACATCAGCACCTAAATAGCGAAATGCACGGATTTCAGCAGGTGTTTCAAAATTAGGTCCTACAACACTGAAATAAATGCCCTCGTGCAAACAAATACCAAGATTTTTTGCAGTTTGCTGCAAAATATCACGCAGCTTTTTATCATAGGCTTGATCCATAGGAAAAAAACGAGGGCCAAACTCATCATCATTGATTCCGATTAATGGATTCGTGAGATGAAAATTGATATGGTCAGAGATGAGTACAAGTTGGCCGGGCTGAAAGTCTTTTCGCAATGATCCTGTTGCGTTGGTCATTAATACACTTTCGCAGCCTAAGGATTTGAAGGTCCTAACAAAACACTTAAAATCTTTTCCTTGCATGCCTTCATAGATATGAATACGTCCTTGGCAACACACCACAGGTACTTTATTCAAATAACCTAGCATGAGTTGTCCAGGATGGCCTTCAACCTGACCTGTCGGAAAACCAGGAAGTGTACAATAGGGGATGCTGATAGGATCTTGAAGTTCATCTGCAAAATTGGCTAAGCCGGATCCTAACACAATAGCTATTTTAGGTTTAAAATTAGCTCGCTTTTCTAAAATGAATTTACTAAGTTCGTGAGGGTGCATCGTGATATGCTTACGTGATAGGCGGAACGAAAGCAGCCGGTATTTCTGCTTCACCTTCCCCAAATAAGAATTTTTCCATTTCCTTTTTTAAAAATTCGCGCGCTTGCGGCTCAAGGGTGCTGAGTCTGTATTCATTGATTAGCACGGTTTGATGGTTAACCCATTGTTGCCAAGCAGGTTTACTGATCGATTGGTAAATTCGCTGACCCAATTCGCCCGGATAAGGTGGGTAGTCCAGACCTTGGGCTTGGGTTTGTAATTTAATGCAATACACAGTTCGGTTCATAGCAGTAGCGTTTTCGGTAACTGTTGGATGAGTTTTTTAACAGGGGCCGCCAAGCCTTTTTTTTCTAACTGCTGAACGTTATACCAGACTATACGATTGGATTCCATCAGCGGTGGATGCCATGCTTTGACAAGCATGAGCACAGGTTGCATTTCAAGGTGAAAATGGCTAAAGGTATGTCTTATACAAGTCTGCTTACTAGGTTTATCGGTGTCACAGTAATAGTATTTTTTTGAAAATTTTTTAGCATTTTCACTAACAGGACATTCTGGTAAGCTCCATAACCCTCCCCAAATGCCTAATGGTGGTCGTTTTTCTAAAAGAATTTCTTGTTGTGCATTAACTAAAAGCAACATTTGTAGATAACGAACAGGTAATTTTTTGCTGGGTTTAGGCGATGGAAAACTCGCTGGGTTTTCAGTACGGTAGGCCAAGCAATGACTTTGTAAAGGGCATTGCTTGCACTTAGGATTGTGGCGAGTACAGATTAAAGCGCCCAAATCCATCATGGCTTGGGTATAGTTGGTTATTTGCTTAGAAGGGGTATAACATTCAGCTAATGTCCATAATTTCTTGTTGGTTTCGTTTGTGCCTGGCCAATCAGCAATCGCATGAAAACGGCTTAGTAGGCGTTTTACATTTCCATCGAGAATAGGTGCCGCTTGAGCAAATCCTAGCGAGAGGATCGCTCCCGCACTGGAGCGGCCAATTCCCGGTAAATTTTGTAGTTGTGCTAAATGTTGAGGAAATTTTCCGCCATATTTTTTTTCAATGATTTGAGCACAACGATGTAAATTGCGTCCACGCGCATAATAACCTAATCCAGCCCAGTGACTTAGCACTTCATCAAGATCGGCTTGCGCGAGGGATGAAAGCGTGGGAAATCGTTTAATAAAACGCGTAAAATAAGGGATAACTGTAGTTACTTGAGTTTGCTGTAGCATGATCTCGGATAACCAGACTTGGTACGGAGACTTATTTTGCTGCCAGGGTAAATGTTTTCGGCCATAAATTTTAAACCAGTCAAGAACGCATTGTTGAAACTGTTGAGGCGAAATGGTCACAGTTAAGGGCACCTCTATAAATTGCTCTTTCACTATTTCTAATTTCTAGAGCTGCCTTACGTGGTATTTAGTCAATTTCATTAGACCTCTTTCGAAACGTGGCAATTTAGTCAATTTCATTGTTGAACGCCTGGCTACGGTCCTCATTTACCCGCAGTAAACTTCGGTCCTCGCCAGTCGTTCGCCGCGAACTTGACTAAATTTCTGAGTTTCGAAAGAAGTCTAATAGACCTCTTTCGAAACGTGGTAATGCAGTCAATTTCATTGTTGAACGCCTGGCTACGGTCCTCATTTACCCGCAGTAAACTTCGGTCCTCGCCAGTCGTTCGCCGCGAACTTGACTAAATTTCTGAGTTTCGAAAGAAGTCTAATAGACCTCT
>Ga0210402_10005610_pt1 | contig 11215 bp, 9 predicted proteins | sample IncBWC7MmetaG_FD_161055 | JGI IMG/M metagenome (GOLD analysis project Ga0210402, IMG submission 161055) | Forest soil microbial communities from Barre Woods Harvard Forest LTER site, Petersham, Massachusetts, United States - Inc-BW-C-7-M | ecosystem: Environmental > Terrestrial > Soil >... | reverse complement strand
GTCGACCTGGCCATCCAGGGAAAGGGCCTCGGCGGCCTCGATCTCATCCGTCGTATTCGCACCCACAATCCGCGCGCTCACGTCTTGGTGCTCAGCATGCACAATGACGCGATGATCGTGGCGCGTTCGCTCGAGGCGGGGGCGTCCGGCTACGTGCTCAAGGATACCTCGTCCGAACAGCTCGTCAAAGCCGTGCAACAAGTCTCGACCGGGGTGCCTTATCTCGACGGCGAGCTTGCCATGAAGGTGGCGCTCACCGGTTCGGGCAGCGCGCGCCGCAATCCGCTCGCCGACCTGACGCCGCGCGAACTGCAGGTGCTTGCGCTGCTCGCCGATGGCAAGCCCTATGACCGCATCGCGAACGAGCTCAACGTGAGCTACAAGACCGTCGTCAATGTCAGCTCTCAGCTCAAGCAGAAACTCCAGGCGGGCAATCTTCCCGAGCTGATCAGCATTGCCGTGAAACTCCTGGCGGCGTCCCCCTGATACCCCCCATTGCTAAAAGTTCCCGGTCGGATTTGGAACTTGATCCCGCGACAGACAACCGGGAATCGGTCAAAAATCATTATAAATGTAGGGGGGTGTGGTGAGAACCGGTGACGCTTTCGATAAGGCGGGCAGCGGGCCGCGGTGCCGGCGGAGTCGATGTGCGTCCGTGGTTGTTCTGGCGATTGTCGTCGGGTTGTCGATTGCACCCTCAAGCGCTCCCGCCCAAACCGTGCTGCCCGACATCAACGTGATTGCGCCGTCGCCGCTGCCAGCGCAACGCGCCAAGCCGCGTCCGGCCGCCTCCCGACCCCAGGCCGATGCGGTGCCGGCCCCGGCACCGCCTTTCCCGACTCCCGCGCCGCCCCCGACCGGCGCTATCGACCGCGACAGGGTGCCAGCCAATACCCATGTGCTGACCGCGGCCGATCTCGATCACACCCAATCGCCCACCATGCTCGATGCCCTGGTGCGGGCCCTGCCGGGCGTTTCCGTGAGCGATCAGAACGGCAATCCGTTCCAGCGCGATCTCAACTACCGCGGCTTCACGGCCTCTCCGGTGATCGGCACGCCGCAAGGGCTCGCCGTCTACCAGAACGGCGTGCGCATCAACGAGATATTCGGCGATACCGTCAACTGGGACCTCATTCCGGATGTGGCGGTGCACCGCCTGTCGCTGGTGCCCAACAATCCGGTTTACGGGCTCAACGCACTCGGCGGCGCCATATCGATCGAGATGAAGAACGGCTTCACCTATCAGGGCAAGGAGTTCGAGGTTCTGGGCGGCTCGTACGGCCGCATCCAGGGCACGGCCCAGGCTGGGTTTCAGGACGGCAACATCGCCGGCTATGCTAGTGCCGACGCGATCAAGGACGCCGGATGGCGCCAGTTCGCGTCGTCCTCCCAACTCAATCGTCTTTATCTCGACCTCGGCACGCGCAGCGACCAGGGCGAATTCCATCTCTCCTTCACGGGAGCCAATACCAAGCTGTCCGGCACCATCGCAACCCCGGTCGAGATGCTCAACCGGCAATGGTCGAGCGTCTATACCTGGCCGCAGGACACGCAAAATCAGCTTGCCTTTGTGACTGCGAACGGCAGTTACAGTCCGACAGATACGCTCACGCTCGCCGGAAACGCTTACTTTCGCGATTATTGGCAACGGCATGTGGACGGCAACAATACCGAAGCGACACCACCCGACGGATTGGTCATCCCGCCCTCCGCCACGCTCGGCCAGGTCGACCGCACCTTCTCGGCCGCCGCGGGTTATGGCGGATCGGTGCAGGCGACCAACACCTCGAAAATCCTGGAACGCCCCAACAACATCGTGGTCGGCATGAGCATCGATCGCGGGCATATGCAGTTCAACGCCGCCAGCGAACTCGGAACCATCGACCAGAACCTGTTCGTCAACGGAACCGGCTTCATCATCAACCAGCCCGATCTCGCGCCCGTGAGCCTGCTGTCGGACACGACCTATACGGGGCTCTTTGCCACCGACACCTTCGAGATCACACCGCGGCTCGCGCTCACCGCGGGAGGTCGCTTCAACATCGCCCAGATCACGCTCGACGATCAGTTCGGCGGCCCGCTCTCAAGCGACAACCGCTTCCAGCGCTTCAATCCGGTGATCGGCGCCACGTTCAAACTCTTCCCCAACACCACCGTCTATGCGGGCTATTCGGAGGCGAACCGCGCGCCCACGCCGCTGGAGCTTGGCTGTTCCGATCCGTCCCGCCCATGCCTGATCGATAACTTCCTGATTTCGGATCCGCCGCTCAAGCAGGTGGTTTCGCACACCATCGAAGCCGGCCTGCGGGGAAATTTCGATCTCGGCATCGCCAACGGCCAACTGCGCTGGAATATCGGGGGCTTTCGCACCCAAAACACCGACGATATCATCAACGTGGCCAGCACGATCGTGCTTGGCCAGGGATTTTTCCTCAACGCCGCCAAAACTCTGCGTCAGGGAATCGAAGCCGGCGCTGCGCTGAAGTCTGGTCCGTGGAACGTCCACGCCAACTACACTTTCGTCGACGCCACGTTCCAGACCGCGCTGACCCTGCCGTCGCCGAACAACCCGGGCGCGACCCTCGACGCCGAGGGAAACCGATTCGTCTTCGTCACCCCTGGCGACCATATTCCGGCGGCGCCCCAGCATCGCTTCAAGGCTGGCATTGAATACGCCGTCACCGACGCCTGGAAGTTCGGCATCGACGTGAATGCCGTGGGCGGCCAGTATCTGATCGGGGATCAGTCCAACCAAAACCCCAAGGTGCCGCCCTATGCGGTCGTGAACCTGCACGGTTCCTACCAGGTGACCAAGGGCGTCGAAGTCTTCGCGATGGTGCAGAACCTCTTCAACCAACACTATTATACGACCGGAACGTTCTTCAGCACCGGCTCGGTCCCGTTCCTCAATCTGACCGACCCGCGCATGTTCGTGCCGGGAATGCCGCTCGCGGCCTACGCGGGGGTTCGGGCGAGGTTTTGAGGTGGGGGCGCCTAACCAAGCCGGCACCTTAGGCTGACCCGCGCGATATGGCATCGACCCGCACAGGTCACGGCTTTTCGGCGAGCGCCCAAACCAGATCAAGCAAACCAGAGCCGCCGCACCGCATCAGTCCTTGAAGATCGCCATGTCCTTGGTCGGGAGCGGCCCAGGCAACGTCTGGAGGAACGCGTAAATGTCCGCTATTTGCTCGTCCGACATGACGATTTCGCTGTATGCCGGCATGTCGCTGATGGGCTGCCGGAGCTGGCCCTTGAAACCGTCGAACGGCATTGCGGTCTTGGCGAGTATCGGGGCTGGACCGTTCATCGCGCCGCCTTGTCCGGAGCGCCCGTGGCAGGTGAAGCAGCCCACCGCAAGGTAGAGCCGTCTGCCTTCGACCGCGTTGCCCGAAGGGGTGTTTTGGGCTCGGGCGGCGCCGACTGTCGCGCCGGCATGGAGGGCGACCGCAACCGCAGCCATCAGGAATAACTTAAGGGCTTTACGCATCAAGACGCCTCTTTGTGTTACCGGAAAGACGACTTCCTTTTCCCTCCTCGTTCCCGGGACGTGTTTCCACGGGGCCGAAGGTGGCATCCTAAACTGAATAGCATGCTGATTTTGCCTGCGTGAAGCTGGATCGACGGTCACGGTCGTGATCCGCCGCCGACAGACGTGATGCCTGCAGACGGATGACCCACCGAGGAGATACGATCCTGGGGGATGGTATGCAACCAATCAGAATTTGCTTGGAAAGAGGATTTGTCTTGCGGGCCCATATCAAGCGCCTATCGACGCTTTGGATGGCTTTGGTGTAGAGTGGCTTTGCTGTGGATACGGATTCGGGAGCGTTTAAGTTGCGTTCGGGTGCGCGACCCCTTTTTCGCTGGTGCGTCGACATCGTCATGATGGCGGCGGCGCTGGCGTTTACGTTTCAGGGGACGTTCATCGCGCAAGCTGGAACGGGCATAAACAGCCACTACCACCACGGCTATAGTTACCGACATTCGTTTGACGAGCATGCCAAGCGCCACGTCGTCGCGCACGTCCACGCAGACGGTACCGTTCACCAACATGCTGTCGCTGACGGCGACCGTGCGTTGAAGGATCACCGTCAGGAGCCGGGATGTCCGTGTTGCTGGAACATGGCCATCGTGGCCGCGGTGCTTCCGCTTCTGCCCGTCTCTGAGCTCTGTGCGGCCCCGCACAGCCGCGTCTCCATCGGGCACCTCGACCCGTATCGCGGCACCGAACCAGATGGGCCAAGACGGCCGCCAAGACCCCCCAGCATAGCCTGACCGCGCGTGGCCATGAGCCACGCCACGGAGGAGTTATGTCCACGGGGTTCTGCAAATGCGATGCCTATTCCTGGGGCCGGTGACGGGCCGGCCGTCCACGCCATTTGGCGCCTTTAATCTTGCTGCCGTTATCGCTGTCCTTGCGGCGTGCTGGTTCGGCTCCGGCATCGCTGTGGCTCATGAGGGGCATGACGACATGCAACTCGCGGCCGCATCGAAATCGCCCGGCTTGCCGCGCCTGGTCACCCGTTCGGAAACCTACGAACTGGTCGCGGTTCTGCAAGGTGAACGGCTGACGATTTACCTCGATCGCTTCGAGGATAATGCCCCTGTTGCCGATGCGAATATCACCGTGACGGTGAATGAGGAGCAGGTGATCGCGCAGCCCTCGGGCGAAGCTACCTACAACATCTCCTCGAAGAGGTTCGGCGGCAGGGGTCTTGTGGAGCTCGTTTTCGATATCAAGGCCAAGGACGGCGAGGATCTCCTGATCGGCAAGTTCACGCTCGCAGGCTCCGCGCAAAATGGACCTTCCCCAGACGCCCTTCCATGGTATGGGCGGGCTTGGTCGTACGCGCGCCACGGTGCGGAAGATCACCTGACCTTGGTCACGATCGTGCTGCTTGCGGGACTGGCCCTTGGCCACGTTTTGCACCGGCACCGGTTTCGCGAGTTGCTCATCGTCTTCTTGGCAGTCACGTCATTGGCTGTCGGAGCGATGGATCGTGTGGCTTCCGCCCACGAGGGCGAGCACGCGGATGAATCCAAACCGGCGGCGTTGACCGGCGACACGGCAAGGCGATTGCCGGAGGGCCCGATCTTTGTGCCGAAGCCGATGCAACGCATCCTGGATATTCGCACCGCGATCGCCCGGTCCGAGGCAGTTCCCAAGACCGCGGTTTTTTTGGGCCGCATCATTGCGAATCCCAACCGCAGCGGCCTTGTTCAAAGCATCAATGGGGGACGCGCAAGCGCCCCGGAGCAAGGCCTTCCCCGGCTGGGGCAAGCGATCTCCAAGGGCGACCTCCTGGCCCTCATCGAGCCGCCTATGGCGAGCGCCGATCGAACCACGATTTCTGAGCGGGCCGGCGAGTTGGAGCAAATGATTGCGGTCGCGGAAGCGAAGATTAAGCGGCTGCGGCCGATGGCGGAACGGCAGGTCATCCCGCAGTCCTTGGTGATCGAGACGGAAGCGGAGCTCGAAGGTCTTTACCGGCGGCGCGACGTTGTGCACGAAACGCGCTTTGCGCCGGAGTCCCTGCGGGCGCCAATTGATGGCGTGCTTGCCATGTCACGTGTCGTTTCTGGCCAGGTCGTGCAGGCTCAGGACGTCCTGTTCCAGATTGTCGATCCAAATTCGCTGTGGGTCGAGGCCTACGACTATGGCGATAGCGATCCGGCAACCTTGAAACACGCGACGGCCGTCGGTCCGGCAAATGTCGCCCTGGAGCTTGACTTTGTGGGATGGAGCCGAACGCTCCAGCAGCAAGCCACCGTGTTGCAATTCGCGATCGCGGCGCCGCCGGCGTCGATCCGCGTCGGTCAGCCCGTCACCGTCACGGCGCAACGCCAGGAGACTGCGCGCGGGATCATCATCGGCCGCGACGCTGTCGTCCGTGGTGGCAATGGCGAAAGCATCGTCTGGCGCCATGTCGAAGCGGAGCTGTTCGAGCCGCGCCCCGTCCGCACCGAGCCTTTCGATGCCACCCGCCTCCTGATAGCGGCCGGAATCGGTGAAGGCGAGCGCATCGTGGTGCGCGGCGCCGAGCTCATCAATCAAATCCGCTAGGAGACGGCCGTGTTCAACGTCCTCGTTTCGGCGAGCTTGCGCCACCGCCTGTTTGTTTTGGCCGCAGCCGCCATCCTGGTGGCCTATGGCACCCTGATCTTGCCGCGCATTTCCATCGACGTATTCCCGGATCTCAACCGGCCCATCGTCACCTTGATCACCGAAACCGAGGGGCTCGCGCCGCAGGAGGTCGAACAGCTCGTCACCTTTCCGATCGAAAGCATCATGAACGGGATGACCGGGGTGGCGCGCGTGCGGTCGGTCTCGGGCATCGGCCTATCGATTGTCTACGTCGAATTCGACTGGGGCACCGACATTTTCCGTAACCGCCAACTGGTTTCCGAGCGGCTGGCGCTCGTGCGCGACCAGCTTCCGCGGGGCATCGCGCCGCAAATGGGACCCATCACCTCGATCATGGGCGAGATCATGCTGATTGCCGTTACGAGCGATACGGCATCGCCCATGGACCTCCGGGAGATGGCCGACTTCGTAATGCGACCGCGGCTGCTCGCCATTCCGGGCGTCTCCCAGGTGATCCCGATCGGCGGCGAAGTCCGGCAATACCGTGTCGCTCCCAACCTCCCCCTGATGCGGGGGCTTGGGGTGACCTATGAGCAGATCGAAAGCGCCGTGACGCGCTTCGGGACCAACACGGCCGGCGGTCTCGTAGATCAGCAAGGCCGCGAATATCTCATTCGCAATCTCGGCGTCACCCGGCGTCTCGAAGACTTGCGCGACACCGTGGTCGCGTATCGCCAGGATCAGCCGGTGCTGTTGCGTCAGGTCGCAAGCGTCGACTTCGCGGCTCGGGTCAAACGGGGTGACGCCGGATACCGCGGCAAGCCCGCCGTCATTCTCTCGGTGCAAAAGCAGCCCGGCGTCGACACCGTCACACTGACGAATCAGATCGAGGCCGCGCTGCACATTATCCAGAACAGCTTGCCGGCCGGAATTTCCGCAACGAACGTTCAGTTTCGCCAGGCAAGCTTTATCGAAGCCTCTATCGGCAGCCTGCAGAGGGCGTTGATCGAGGCCGCAGTCGTCGTGGCGCTCGTGCTTCTGGTGTTCTTGATGAACATGCGGGCAACGCTCATCTCGCTCGCCGCGATCCCACTCTCCTTCCTCATGACCCTCATCGTGTTCTATGCCTCGGGCCTCACGATCAACACCATGATGTTGGGCGGCCTCGCCATTGCGATCGGCGAACTCGTCGACGATGCCGTCGTCGATGTCGAGAATATCTTGCGCCGCCTGAATGAGAACTGCGCGCGCCCCAATCCGCGCCCGCTCCTCGACGTGATCGCCGGAGCCAGTCAGGAAGTTCGATCGGGCGTCCTCTATGCGACGATCATCATCATTCTCGTGTTTGTTCCCCTCTTCGCCATGTCGGGACTCGAAGGCCGGTTGTTCACGCCTTTAGGCATCGCCTACATCGTCTCGATCGCGGGCAGCTTGCTTGTGTCGATCACGCTGACGCCCGTGCTGTCATATTATCTGTTTGCTGGGCGTCGCGGCCGTGAGTACGACAGCTACCTTCTCCGGCATGCTAAGCGCGCCAACGCAGCGCTCCTCGCCTGGGCGTTGCCCAGGCGCGCCCTGATCTTCGTTTCCGCAGCCCTCGCAATCGTCGCCGCTGCCGCTGTGGCCTTCCACTTGCCGCGCACCTTCTTGCCCGCCTTCGGCGAGGGCACGCTCGACATCAGTCTGGCTTACAACCCCGGTATCCCCCTTGCCGAGTCCAATCGGCTCGGCTTGATCGCCGAGCGCCTTCTGATGGACGTCCCGGAGGTTGCCTCCGTGGGCCGACGCACCGGGCGCGCTGAACTTGATGAGCACGCCGAAGGGGTTCATTTCAGCGAGATTGATGTCGATCTCAAACCGTCGTCGCGCTCGCATGAGGACATCCTCGCGGATATTCGGGCACGGCTCGCCGTCCTGCCGGCCGCCGTCAGCATTGGCCAACCGATCGCCCATCGCCTCGATCATATGCTGTCCGGTATTCGCGCCGAGATTGCGCTGAAAATCTATGGGGGCGACCTCGACACGCTGCACAATCTAGCGGAAAGCCTGCGGAACCGCCTCGCGTCGGTCCCGGGTCTCGCCGACCTCCAGGTCGAGAAGCAGAACCGCTTTCCGCAGCTTCGGATCGAAGCCGACCACGAACGCGCAAGGCTTTATGGCGTCACGCCTGCCGTGCTGACGCGCGCGCTGGAAGGCATGTCGAACGGGCGGACCGTGTCTCAGGTGATCACGGAAGGCAACCGCCGGTTCGACGTTGTGATCCGCCTCTCCGACACCGACCGCTCGACGGCGGGACTTGCCGATCTGTTGATAGAAACTCCTTCCGGACAGGTGCCGCTTCGCCTCGTCGCGCGCATTCAGGAGACAGACGGGCCCAACCAGATTTTCCGAGAGGGCGGCCAACGGCGCATCGCGGTCTATGCCAATGGCGACGGCACCCGCGACCGCGCGCAAATTATCGCCGAGATCCGGAACGTCATGACTGCCACGGCTTGGCCGCAAGGATATCACGCGACGCTCGAAGGCACCTATCAGGCCTATGAAGATGCCGCCTTGCACATCGCGATCCTCTCGCTCGCCTCGCTGTTTCTGACCTTCCTGGTTCTGCAAAACCGCTACCGCTCTCCCGTTCTCGCGCTCATCATCATGGGCAATGTTCCGCTGGCCTTGATCGGCAGCGTCGCGGCGCTTTGGATAACCGGCCTGCCGCTCTCGATCGCGAGCATGATGGGCTTTATCACGCTCGCCGGCATCAGCACGCGCAACGGCATCTCAAGATCAGCCGCTACATCAATCTGGCGCTCTACGAGGGCGTGCGCTTTGGGCCGGACCTTGTGATGCGCGGCAGCCTTGAGCGGCTTGCGCCGGTGTTGCTGACCGCCTTGTCGGCGGGGCTCGCCCTCACGCCGCTCCTGCGCGGTGCCGGCGAGCCGGGCCGCGAAATCCTTTATCCGGTGGCCGTCACGATTTTCGGCGGCCTGCTGAGCTCCACGTTGCTGGACGCGGTCCTGACGCCGGCCCTGTTTATTGCCTTTGGCCGAAAGCCTCTCAAGCGGCTCTCGGCCGTCCGCCCCGGCGCGCGCATGCCCGCTGATGTCTACTAACCCCAAAGCCAGAGGAAAGAAGAGCCGCATGCAGAATCGCGTATCCGTTGCGTTGCTCTTTGCCGTGATTGCGTGGAGCGCCACCGCACAGAGTCCAAAGAAGGGCGACCATGGCGGCGATGTCGTCGTCATGGAGGGACATCCGATCGAATTCGTGAGCAAAGATCAGGAGATCACCTTTTACATCCTGGAAGATGACGGCAAGAGTCCCACGCCCACGAAGGGCTTTGCGGGCCGAGCGGTGATCCAGGACGGCGGCAAGACGTTCGCCGTGAACCTCTCGCCAGCCGAACCGAACATGTTTGTCGGCCAGCTTCCGACGCCACTCGCCGCAAAGGCACGCGTGGTGTTTTCAGCAAGGGTCGAAGGCCACAACCTCCAGGCACGTTTCACGACAAATTAGGAACTCGCGCCATGCGTTTTCGAACAACTCTTGCGCCGCTTCGAGCTGCCATGCGACTGCTTTCTCCGCTTGCCCTCGCCGCGATCACCACGCCCGCTTTCGCCCATTCCGAAAATGGCGTTGCCATCGATTTTTGGGGCGGCTTCACACACCCGATCTTCGGCCCCGATCATGTAATCGCAATGGTCGCAGTCGGATTGTGGGGCGCGTTTCTGGGGGCACCCGCGATCTGGTTGCTGCCGGTGGTGTTTCCGTTGGTCATGGCGGTCGGCGGCGCGGCCGGGGTGGTGGGCGTACCACTGCCCGGCGTGGAGACTGGTATCGCCGTCTCGGCGATCATGCTTGGCGGCATGGTGGCCTTTGCGGCCAGGCCGCCGCTGTGGATCGCCGCGGTGCTGGTCGGCGCCTTCGCTATCTTTCATGGCCATGCGCATGGTGCCGAACTCCCTATCGGGGCGGATGCGGTCGCGTTTTCGATGGGCTTCGTGGTCGCGACCGGGATGCTGCACCTTGCGGGCATCGCGTTCGGCGGTCTCTCGCATTGGCCTGCCGGCAGGGTCGCGGTGCGCGGCGCGGGCGGCGTCATTTCACTGCTCGGCCTCGCTTACTTGGGAAAATTCCTATGAACCGGTTCTTCTGCATAGCCCTCGTCATATGTTCGTTCGTGTCGACGACGCCGGCGCTGGCGCATACGCCTATTATGGGTATTGGCGGGGTGTTTGGTGGCATCATCCATGCGCTACTGATACCAGAACACGGGCTGACCCTGTTGGCGCTGGGCCTCGTGCTTGGACGACGGCAACAGGAAACACGCCGTTCGGGCCTATTGGTCTTTGCAGCCGCTTTGACATGCGGCCTCGTTGCGGCGGCCCTCACCGGCGAGGAAACGCTTGCAGGGGATATTCTCCTCCTCGTCGCGGGCACGCTGGGCCTGCTGATCGCGGCAGACTGGGCGCCGCCGCGGCTCGCATTGGCTTTGGCCGCTCTTGCCGGGGTAACGTTCGCTCTTGATTCGAAGCCGGATGGAATATCGACCGCCGAGTCCGCTCGCATGCTGATTGGCAGCGGCTTAGGCGCTGTGATTGCGCTCGCGGTTGTGGCGGAAGTCTCAGTTTTCTTTCGGGGCTATGCTTTGTTTATAGCCGCGCGCGTTGCGGGCTCGTGGATCGCCGCGATCGGCATCATGGTCCTTTCGCTTCGGATCGCAACACGGATGACTCTCGGGTGAGCTTTGCAGGCCGCGCCGCCGGAAATGGCCTCTGGCACGCGACCGCATGGCGGCAGAACTGGCGCCTGCCGCCCTGTCGCATGGACACCGCCGCTAAACAGAAGCAGGCCGATGCGCCCGCAGGAAGGAACGTATCTGGCGCACCGCCAACGGAATCCGCTCCTTGGGCTCCTTCCACGGAAACATGCTCACTTCGGCGTTCGGCGCGAGCATCGCGGCCTCCATGGCGACGGCGTACGGGTGGGCCGGGATATCATCCGGCAGGATCAGTACGGGCGTCTGGCAATTACGCACGAAATCGCGCGTCACCGTAAAAACGAAGTCGGGGTTGGTGCGGTACATCTTGGTCAGGAATTTGTCGACCGTCTCCATCGTGATGTCGGGCCGCCGCT
>Ga0210402_10005609_pt1 | contig 11216 bp, 14 predicted proteins | sample IncBWC7MmetaG_FD_161055 | JGI IMG/M metagenome (GOLD analysis project Ga0210402, IMG submission 161055) | Forest soil microbial communities from Barre Woods Harvard Forest LTER site, Petersham, Massachusetts, United States - Inc-BW-C-7-M | ecosystem: Environmental > Terrestrial > Soil >... | reverse complement strand
GTGGCATGAACGAGTTCTTTTAAATAAATAAACTAACATGCAACTGAACAGAATTGGGTTTTATGTTGTTTTTGCAGAGTGTGTTCAAGAACATGAGAATGTTTTTCGAACATTGCTGCGGTTGCCACACCTGAACAAGTCATGTGATTTATTACCAAAACACCATTGATAATGCATAGCTCATGAAATAAAATACAAGAATTATGCAAAAAATCGGAAAATGTAGTTGTGAGTAGTGAAATGATTCCTAAATAAATTGGAGTAATTTACAAAGTCTTCGACATGGAATAAATTGATTTATGAATTGGAGCAGACATTGTGTGCTGCTGGAGAGGGAATGTAGAGGAAAAAGTGTTGGAATGTGGATATTGATGGGAGGAATATTTCTGCCAAAAAAATTGCATTTATTCTCATTGCTTTTGTTGTGCAACAATTCATTTATCATCAACTGAAGCTGAAGTTACCATATACATCCAGTTATCTAATATTCACACGGAGCCAAACAATCGGGGAACACTAGCAATTGATGAAGGAACTCTGCACGTAAAATTATGAAAAAGACATTGAGGAGGAGCTATTAACCTGTCCCAGCAGTTAAGAAAAGAATTGGGAAAATGTGGTGAGGTATTGTGGAGTTACCTGAAACAGAAGGAGGCCAAACTTTCGCGCGGTCATGCACTATGAATCAATCAATTTCAGCCCGCAAACTGGGTGTTAAAGAACGAGTCTTACGTAAACGTAAGAACTCGTAACCACTCTTCTACGCAGTCAGCTCCGAATCGCTGATACTTCACATTCCAGAGGTAACCTCAATCACAGACTCGGACTCTTATCCGCTGGCATATGCATATTACTTATGTCACGGTCGAGATCATGATGTCGAGATGTTGTCCGAGTCGAGTAGAGACTTGCTCTCCAAAGGTGTATTTACATTATTATTTTTGGGTCTTCGCTGGATTCATCCGGCCTGCTTAGTCTAAGACAGGCCTGATCACAACGGTGGATGTTTGGGATGTCCATAGCACCTTACATTTGTAGTACGGTTACCGGGTCCACCTCCTTCTCCTCTTCCTCCATCTGATCTTCCCTCCCTCCAGAGGCGATCGTTGTGTTGGGCTTCAATATTCCTGTGGATGGACTAGAATTGCTCTCCATTGCGGACGGCTCGTTCAACCGCCGCTGCAACATAACCTTCTTCCTCCCACAGCATTCTGATGTTTCCTTGCATCCAATGAATCCAGATTTGGTTGTTCGCATCAGCATTTCGTGCTGCCATTGCGCTAGTGTAACTAGCTGCCCTCTCGGCCAAAGTTGTGCATATTCGCAAGACGGTCTCTCTCCAAGATCTTTCATTCTCTTCGGACACACAATCTCTTTTGCCCAACATGGTCTCTCGCCACGGCCGAAGAACCTCAGCTGGAGCCAAGGGAATGCTAGATGAGCATATGGGAAGAATGCAGTAAAGTCGCAATGCAGTGATCAGACGGTACGATGGGTGAGGGGTCGGCGAGGAGTGAAGGGTCCAGTTCCTGGTAATCGAGTATTTCCATTAGAAACTAAGATATGGGTAAGAGAGAGCCAATACCCCCAGTAACCTTCATTCTCTAGTGTTCCCCTCATCCACTTCCCAACAGCCTCTCTTTGGTCAAAGAGATGTTCGACCAATTCTTGCACATCGACTTCACCGTGAAATTCACCACGAGACAGTATTCTCGCTGAAAACTCATTGACGAAGCCATATTCGACAAATAATGTCCTGTTGGCGTGAGCGCCATAACATAAATAAAGTTCTTGGCCTTGTTCGATGTTGGAATTAGCAGGAGACATGAGAGTAAAATCATCCCCGAGCTTAGATCGTGGGGCAGTATTCCATATTCCAGCATCAGAAGGTGAAGGCAGCGCATGTGGCAAAATAGGATTGTGGTTTGCGAAATCCAATATCGGGCAAAGGGTGATGTTATCCGGGTCGGAACGAGAAGCTTTGAGGCGGTGGTAGATACAGCGCGTGTTCACTGGGGGGTGGAAATGTGAATAAATGTTATACTTCGGCATCACCTGAACAAAACAGACCATTGAGCCAGGCGCACGCAAAGTCCAGGGTAAGCACATGATCATCCGCTTGAAAGCGGGCGAACTTCAATCTAGGTCCCTTCTTTCTCAACACATTCCGGTGTTCTTCCTGCGAAATATGAGGAAAGAACACCGGATGGATACCTAAACACTGACCACATATTTGCGAATGATTTTCCAATCTGCCCAGAATCTATTCTCGAGGTTTTCCAAAGCAGTTGTCACACTGGGAGGTAGATCCTCGAGGAGTTGGTTCTGTATTATTTCTGGGTTTTGATCATTTCTTTGTTTGATGACCCATGTCAGAGGATGAGCGTCAAACTGTCGAGGTAGAATTGAGATGTAAGGCCCGAAAAGAGGGTCTTGGGATTCTAGTTCCTCGGATGGGAGATGCAAGAAAATGTGCAGAGACATCAGTTGTGTTGCTGTTAAGGCCGCGGGGGGATAGTGTGGTGATAGCGTCTTGACGTTGATCAAAGCACTCGCCGGCACAGTGAACAGTGGAGTAGAGGGAGGACATGAGCTCAACGCGAACAGTCCATAACCACCAGCACCTTCAAGATCACATATTTGCAGATCAGACTAGTTCTGGTAATACGTCGAGGGAACATATCACTCAACCGGGTCTGACTTTCCGTTCTACGAACAGGGAGTCTTCTGTAGATTTCATTCCGTGGCTAGCCAGCCAATTAAGAAGACTTCGCCATCGGGCTCTGGGGGGAATGTTCGACTTGACCATACTGGCAACTTGAACTGGTCCTAATCCGAGTCAAGGATTGCTTGCCTCTAATAGGACTCAGGCTAATAGGACACACTGGCAAACACGATGGGTGACTTCAAGCCTGGAAATATGTTCTTCAGAGCACTTCACTCGATTAGTGTCAGTGCGATATTGGACAAAATTTCCAAATATTTCGGTCCGAATCAGATAACGCTTTTTACTAATACTTCAGCTACATTGCATCCACACTTCCGTTCAAACGCAACTCCCCTCAAGATATGTCTAGTGTTTTTAACGCCTCCCGTTTACTTGGAAAGACCGTTCTCATCACTGGAGCTAGTGCAGGAATCGGAGCGGTAAGCTGACCTGCACCGCGTACAGAAGTTCCTGTTTGTTGAGCTGAGACCTGTATTTTGAGAGGCAACTGCAATCCTCTTTGCCAAGGTATATCATCATTTTTTCATCTCTGAAAGGTCCTGGTTGTGACGTTTCTGTCTCAGGGAGGGTCGAATGTGATTCTTTTGGCTCGCCGTGCAGAAGCACTCAAGGTAGTGTCAGATGCCTGCATCGCAGCACACAAGGAATCAGGTCTTCAACAAGGAGGAAAGTTTGCCGCTGTTCAATTGGACGTCTCAGATCAGACCCAAGTCGCTGCACTTTGGGATAAGGTGCCACAAGACCTCCGTATTGTCGATGTCCTAGGTGAGGATGAACGCTTTATGGGATGTGATACTGAATCTGAGTACGACAGTTAACAATGCGGGGTTTGTCCTCGGCCTTGAGCACGTCGGACAGATTGCAGATGCGGACATCGAAGCCATGTTTGCAACGAATGTCTTTGGGCTTATTTCCATGACCCAGCTCCTGATCAAAGGTAAGTTCCCAGTCCGCGTCAGCCGAAATCCCCTCCAACACACTTGATTAGATTTCAAAGCGAAGAAATCGGGACATGTAATTAACATTGGTTCCATTGCGGGACGTGAGCCATATGCTGGCGGTAGCATCTACACTGCCACAAAGCATGCTGTGAATGCCTTCACCAGCTCAATGATGAGAGAACTAGTGAATACGCCGATCAGAGTGACAGAGGTGCAACCCGGTCCGAGTCCCTCGATCTTTCGCGCAACATTACATTCACTCATTCTGTGGGATTTAGGAATGGTCGAGACTGAATTTTCCATCATCCGTTTCCGAGGTGACACGAAAGCAGCCTCCAAGGTATACGAGGGCCTCCAGCCGCGTAAGTTCCCCATTGATAATCGAGGGATCTGGGTTCATCTATCTTGAACAGTAAGCGCAGAAGACATCGCCGAAGAAATTGTTTGGGCTGCATCTCGCCCTCCACATGTAAATCTTGCTGAAGTATTCGTCCTCCCGGTAAACCAGGCGAGCGCGACTCTCAATTATCGAGGTCCCAAGTGAAGAGGAGAACTACAGGCCACTGGGTGATGTATCTAGGGATCCTTTTCGCATTGTTTCTATGTCGCCTTTATCAGAAGTCCGCCCATTGATTTGAGATCTCTGCGAAAGATAAGGACAAATATACAAGCAATGTGGAGGGATGTGCAGTAGATGAACGTGTAGGTTGCGACAAGATAATGTACTGCAGATGAGATTTGATTTAGCTTTTGCGGCTCTTGGACCTGGACCTAGTATTTTTGACTACAATAACCTCAGCCACAGGCTCCACATCATTGTCGTACACGAATTTCTTGACCATGACGTGCTCTTGAACGAGGTCGGTGAGTGGGGAATCGGCGTTGGGAAGATTGCCTAGCGTGTCCAAGCGCAGAGCCTGTACCGCTGTTCATCAGCATGTAAGAGGTATTTTGGAAAGAGTAAATGTATACCTTGGCTGCTTTGGACAGACAACCCTTCTTGATTACATCTTCCTTTAGATGTGCCCTTGTCCGTGGTTGCACCTCATCCAGATAAATCATAGTAGATAGCCCCCGATCCCACTTCACGCGCCTCTTCTCCTCCCTCACCTTCCATTCGTCATTTTCCGCGAATTTGAGTCTTTTCGGAGGCCGTTCCAATTTATCTGGGGTCTCATAATCCTCTTCATCACCGGGTCCTCTCTTGTGTGTGCGAATATACGAGTTACTATCGTGCCGGTCATTATCCCAGTCTCCATCAATCAGGCTGGAATCCCCGCGGTCACTCTGCCGGTCCGCATCACTTTGGCCTCCTGCTGATCCATCGTCACTCCTCCGCGCTCTTCTAGCCGCCCGCTCCTTCCTCTGTTGCCCCTTCTCCTCATTCTGCCGCTGTGAAACAGTCTTCACCTTGACTGTCGGACTGTCCGGTCTTGCCCCTTCCTTCCTGATAACTTCCGTCTCCAGCTTTGCAGCGAGATACTTTTGATTCTTTACAGTATTGGATGACGTCAGAGCCCTGAGTGCTGTCGCACTCAAACCAGAAAATATGTTTCCCTCGGACCGTATCGATGGCTGAGTATTAGCCTTCCGACGAGGCTGTAGTGGCCGCACATCGACCTGGCCAAATACATCGGCTGCAGAAGTTGATTGGGCAGGCTTCCGAGGTCGCGTTGTTCGACGAACTCTAGCGGGAGGTTCCTCAGTCTCGTTGGTAGGAGCCGGAGAACGTAAAGACGTATGGTCCTTGGCAATCCGTGAGGACGCAGGTGACGGTTCCTGAATCGGAAGTGAAGACCCTGGTATTGCATCCACTTTCGCGTTGGGCAGTGCCACTGACGCAATACCAACCTCCTGCTCAATAATGTCGTGGCCATTCACAGCTGGCAAATCCACATCCTCGGTTTCCAACTCTTTCGATCTAGCTTGGTCTTGGCTTCCCAAATCAAGGACCCTCCGAAATTTAATGGGACCTTGGGGTTTCTTCGGGGGGCTACGATCGGTCTGAACAGTGGAAGGTTTGGACACAGACTTCTGGATGACTACATCAGATACAACCTGTCGCATCACCACTGCTGGGCGAGATTTGCTTGGAGACATCTTTTCTGTTCCCCGTTTCCGCTTAAGATTTGCAGAAGAAGCGACTTCGATGCGTGATGTCGAACTTGGACCAAGTCCGGTACTATTGATGGTGTTGGTGTCTGAGCTGCTTCCGCTTCCACTTCCCGGACGGACTATCTTTTGAGGCTTCGACTACATATTCAAGCATCATCAGCTAAAGCATCAAGCAGCGAAGAAACTTTTTTTACAAGGGCCGTTTTGCTCGCATCCCCCACCTTGGTCAAATCCACTTTCCTCATAACACTGGGCAGCCCGCTCTCCTTTGTCTTCCCATTCGCCTTCGTGGCCGTTACCGTTGCAGGCCTCGCATATGGCTTGACATTGATCCTCGGGATCCTACTCGACGGCTGTTTCAAACTCGACTTCACAGGGCTTGATATCGGAACAGGAGTGGACTTGGCCCTCGCAGAGATTCCAGCGCTAGAAAGCACCACCTCCCTCTCGTTCTCTTCAGGCATTGGTATTTGGAAATCGGGTCCAGGGACGAGAGGGAACGGCAGTTTCCCCAATATTACAGGGCCAGAAGAGGAGGACGAAGCTGGCCGAGGCTCTACGGAGCCACTCCTCGCCCTCGTCTTCCCACTAGGAGCTCCGGAAGAAGACCTTGGTTCCGCAGACCCACTCCGGTCTTTTGAAATGCCCCGAATGGGGCTGCCAAACCTCATTCCTTGCCATTTTCCCTGCCCGGATGAAGTAGGAGTCTCAGAAATATTCACCCTCTTTGCCGGACTGTCAGTCTTGCGTATAGTAAACACAGGTGTCCGTGCGACCACACCCATGTTCGCACTGTTTCCTATAAGCTGAGCAGCCTTCTGCGCAGAAATCTGCCCGTGGGCAGCCTGTTCGATGGGTATCCTCCGTGCAGGGGTCCTATTCGGGTCATCGAGTGCGGCGGGTTGTAATTTTGGTCTCGACGAAGAGATCGGCGCAGTAAATCGTACAGGGCTGGGGAAGCGGATAGGACTCGTAAAGCGGATGGGAGTTGTAGGTATGGGGTCTCTCTTCCCAGACGGGCGAGGATATAGCGAAAATGAAAACGTGGGTCGTTGGGGAGTAGTTGGACTGGCTCGTGTCTGGGACGTCTCCACAGTCGCTTCAATGTCAAGCTCAAGCACTGGAGACTGCTTAGATGATGGTAGCAGTTGGGTTAGGAGGTTGGCCGAGCCCGGGGATAACGATCTCAATTCTCTTTGGAGAGCGCCTGGTGTCCCGACCACCGGGCCGCTCTTTTCTCGCTCTCTCTTCTGTTCCCCTCGGTTTTTTATTCTCCTCCTTGCTTCCGTCTTCTCTCCAGCCTGTTTCAGCGCAAACTCCTCCCTACCGTTATCCGCGCTAGCACTCCGACTCCTGCCCTTGCTCCTCTCACTCTCCGAATCGCTAATAATCTCATCCCTAGGAGAACCAGTCCTTTCCTTACCCTTCTTTCTCTTATTCCGAGTCAGTGAAGTGGAAGGGGGCGCAAGCAGTCCTGTGAGTGGCGTAGCCGAGAGTTGTGCATCATCTATGTTACTGGCAACGCGAGTGACTTGCAAAGAGCATGGCGTGCCGCTGCGGCGAGGGCGAGTGGACCGTCTTGGAGGCGTTTGCGGTGGTTCTGGTTCTTCCTCTTGCTGTCCCTCCAAGTAGTTTGGCAGAAGGATAACTGGAGCAGCAGGAGATGGAGATTTGGACGAGTCCTCGGCGTCTGGAAACGATATCGCGTTGACCACAGCTTGTTCATCGGTGCATTCTGAAGTTCCTCCATCTCTTGCCTTACCTTTACCCTTGTCATCGAAATGCAACAAGGGATCAATGCTAACTCCAGGTGTCGTGAGTCGCGTGATTGCAATTTCCGAGGTGGAGGCATACTGAATAGGACGAGAAGGACCCGGGGAACGCGAAAGTATCTGGTCTATAGGTAAGTTGTCACTTGACGGAGGTAGCGTTGTTGATGTGGCGGCAGACGATGGCGAGACATATGCAGGGGGTATGTTTGAATGAAGACTTGCGGAAGGGATAGAAAACGAGTCAAATGAGATGAGGTCCCGTTGTGAAGGGTTGTGCACAAGGTGGGGGTGGGGGGAACGAGCTGGGGACGCGTCGCGTGACGGTGTTGACCGCAAACTATGCGGAATATTGGACAAAGAAAACGGTATTGGCGCCAGTAAAGAATTCGACTGGACTTCATGGGTTCCATCGATAGAAAGTATGTCAACGATAGGGGGATAGGGTTTGGGCGACTCGGACATGTCAATGAGAGGCAAATCAGCCAGGTCCGTAATAAAGGAACCTGTCATATGACGGTTACGGGGAGGAGGTGAAGGGTTGTCGTGTGCTCGTATAATCTTAGTAGCCAACACTGAGGATGGTTCTACCTGCTGGTTTACACGACAGGAAAGACAAGAGCAAGGTCAAAATTGACTCACCATCCTGAGGAAAACGATCATTCTCTGGCGTCCCTGAACGCGACAGATTTACATCCTCGTCATCTTCGTCATCCGACTGGTTTCCTTCGTTACCATCGTCCACGCGTTGGGGAGTACCGTGTGAGGGTGATCCAGCGGCAGGCACTGGTGAACGCGGAATGGTTGAGTTCAAGGCACCAGGGTATAGGGTATGGTGCCAGACGACAGTTGGCACGAATTTCTTCTCCGGCGATCGAAAGGGTCCAAAGTGAATTCTTGCGGAGGCAGTATTGAAAGCATCACTGTCAGAGGCAGACGAAGCTGGTGAAGCTGTTACTAAATTTTCGTCCTGGTTATTGTTCATGATATGAATAGAACTTGTGTGGGATAGATAGCAGTTAGCATGCAATAAAGGAAGCTTAAGCTGAAGGGAGAACCGGAAGTAGGTTGGTGGGGGTATATGAAGATTGGCTGATATGGTCGGCTCTTAGCCTGAGCGTATGCCTGAGCTCTAGTGGCAGATGTAAACACGCTCTCTGGGCGCGGTTCAACTCTCCGCCACGTGACCACAAAGCCTGATTCCGTTTCGACTAAGTGACTGTTTCAACAACACGTTACTACAGGATATTATTTCGTGCTGCTGGGATGCTACTAGTGTGGTACATGGCGAATATAAGGATGGCAAGAATCGATACATCGTGTTGCATAAGAAGACATGTGGGGCAGAGGTTCGTTGCAATTGGGGTTCTAAAAGTGCAATGAAAAGAAAAAATGGTGGAGCGTTTAGAACCGTGATAACGGGGATGGCGCGTTTGCAGAAGTGACGATAAATGATTCAGAACTTGACAGCGGCAAGTGTGAACACGTCCCTTGGAATAGGTCAGGGCTCCACAACGCCATTGCACCAGTTATCGTGAGCATCTCTCACAATGAAGACCGAAAATAGTCAAGCTGTGCAATAGAAAGAGAGGGCCCTGCATTTGTGCGTTCAGACGTCGTGTTGATGTTCGCGCCGTCGACCAGCTTACTTGACCCTGACGTTTGGTGCCTCAGACCACGCGGATTAGGACTAGTAGAAAATGAGGTGCACGAGGAAGTCATGGGTGTGGTCAAGGTTTGTTTCTGAAGCGTGGTTTTGAGCTGTCGGATTAATGTCAGCGAGGAAATGACCGTCAGGGGTCCGGAGACGCACCTCGCTGTTCTCCTTGGTCAATGTTTGAAGGGATAGTGCTTGTTGGTCGATCTTCGATTTCATACTCTCCAAAATTTCTTCAATGCTCGAGTCCATATCGGTATATAATGTTTCCACTCGTAACTGCTCACTCTTCTGACGGGACTCCGGTTCTTGTGAGGAGCTCGGTGCCAACCAACGACATTTGCGGTCTCTGGATGTTCCGAGGCCATGCACAGGACGCGTTTCCTCCAATCCCTTTTCCACAAAATCTCTTGTCCCCAACCGGCTCCTTTTACTGTCCCTCCTGTCATCCGTCGATGAAGTGGAGGGAACAGCCTTGCCAACCTTCCTCTTCAGGGCACCGGCCGAATCTGTGATGATCCCTCGGACAGAATTTTCTCCCTCCTCTTTCATTTTTGCCAGCGCATCGTCAAGAACAACATCGATGACATCAACAATCTCAGTCACGAAGACATCAAATACTTCTTCCCAAAGGCCACCCAGAGTTTTCAGATTATCCTCGACGCGTTGCTTACATTGCGCATGATTGAGAAATATGCTTGCGAGAGTAGGTGCAACCGCAGTGGCCGCGGACGCGGAGATCTTTGAAAGAGTCGAGGAGATTTCGGTATATGTTTGGAGTTTCTTCTCTTCCCGATCGTGTGCCATGGTGTTTTGGACTATTTGATTTGAAGCCCTGAGAGTTAACAAGGGGCAACCATATATTAACGTTAAAGAGTGGGATATGCGATATATACACCTACTTGGCGAGACCGCGAAAGAGCTCGACGAACTTCTGGGCGCGCTTCTTTTCATCGAAAGGCTCAGGAGGAGCCTTCTCTGCGAGGAGTTGCCCGGTACTGCAATAGCTGGGGAGGCTATTAAAGGCACGCCGCTGTGAGCAGCGGATGAGAGCGCGTCATGATTGTCCACGACTGCCCCTGGGCTATCCCTGAAGTGAGCAGGGGGTCCGAGTCGGTTCCCATACTCACGCAGAGGCCTACCGTCTGCCTCGTTGGACTGAAGATCTCCAGCTGTCCTTGCCGGACCCTGTTTCGTTTAAAGTTAGAATTATAAACTTAAGCGAGGAATCGACGATGACCGTCTACAGACCGATCGGGGGGCATTAAGGTTTGTCTTGCTAGAACGATCAGATCCAGACCTATCGTCTGGTCTCTTGACGCCAAGGTAACTCCGGCTGTCATAGGCTCTTGCGGCGCTTGTATTAGCATTCTTGGAACGGTCTCTTCTCCTGCCTCGATCCCTTTCACGAACCCGGTCCCTATCGTGGTCATGGTAGTGTTCACTGCCACGATCCAAGGCTCGCTCACGAGGGTGCACTCGTTCTTGCTCGTGGCGGAGGTCCTCGTCGTGCAAAGGCACATCAACTTCAGTTTCCACTTTGCAGCTCTGAAACAAATCAGCTTGAGAGACCAAAGGCGTGGAACGCTGCCGCGTGCGAGTATTCGGAGAGCTGATTCCGAACTTGAAAGCAGGTTTGGTTCTACCCTTGGAATAATGCGTCACGCTGGTCTTATGTGGCCCTGGTCCTGTGAGTTCGGATGCGATCAGGGGCGTATCGGGAATTGTTCGTTTTTTCTTGTCCACGAATTTGACTCCGGGCCAGTTGGGATCACTCGGGTGAATAAACCTGCGAAGGAAGAGAATGTGGAATGTTGGTTGATAAAGGTTCGAAGATGTGTTTGCGAAAACCGTACCGACAACTGTCTCCCTGGTTGCAGCTAGGGTTCAGAGCTCGGCCATCGTCGTCGAAATACTGAAATAAAAATTGAGTTCGCCTTTGCATTATAAGGCCTTGGAACCTGTAAAGACGGCTCGCACTCTGCATTGGTATCTTTTGTACAAAT
>Ga0210402_10005608_pt1 | contig 11216 bp, 11 predicted proteins | sample IncBWC7MmetaG_FD_161055 | JGI IMG/M metagenome (GOLD analysis project Ga0210402, IMG submission 161055) | Forest soil microbial communities from Barre Woods Harvard Forest LTER site, Petersham, Massachusetts, United States - Inc-BW-C-7-M | ecosystem: Environmental > Terrestrial > Soil >... | reverse complement strand
CAATCAGGGAATGCGGTAGAATGGATCTGGCAACAGGTAGGCCTTCTCGGCGTGACCACACGCCAGATCGGACGGCTGGTCGTCCATATTTGCGATGATCGTGTAGCTCATTTGATACTGCCCCGTTCCCATTGGATCGGAGGAGATTGCCAAGCGCGGATGAGTGCGACAAGCAACGCTGTTTCCGCTGACCTGTCAGTCCTCGTCGTCGAACAGGATGCGGTTGGCCGCGCCCTCGAGGTCTTCGTACTGGCCGGAGCGCAGCGACCAAAGGAACACCGCCAATCCTCCGCCGCCGAGGATCAAACTCGCGCCGATCAGGTAGAGGATGACATTCATGTTCGCCGTCCGTGCAGTCGGAAACTGTTCGCCATCACGAGCAACGAGGAACTCGACATCGCCGCCGCAGCCAGCCATGGCGTGACTAATCCTGCCACAGCCAGCGGCACCATCAGCATGTTGTAGCCGATCGACAGAGCGAGATTTTGCCGCATCACCGTCCGCGCGCGCCGTGCCGTCGCAAGCACTATTGCAACGGGTCCGAGTCTGCTGCCCTGAAACACCACGTCGGCCACCGTCTGGCTGACGTCGGCGGCGGTGGCCGGCGAGGCGGATACGGTTGCCGCGGCCAGCGAGGGGCTGTCGTTCAACCCGTCGCCCACCATAAGGACCGTACGGCCAGCCGACACAAGCGCCTCGATGGCCGCGACCTTCTGCACCGGTGAACATTCAGCGTGCCAATCATCGATGCCAAGCGCCGTCGCAATGCGCGCAACCGAGGCGGCGCGATCGCCGGACAGAAGATGGATTTCCAGGCCGCGTTCACGCAGCCGGCTCACCGTTGCCGCGGCATCCTCGCGCAACGTCTCCTCAAATTTGAAGCGGACTGGGGCGTGGTTAGGTCGGGCGAGCCAGAGTTCCGGACCCTCCCGATCGTCATGGCCGGGCTTGACCCGGCCATCCACGCACACGCGGTCGGCACCGGATGGCCGGGTCAAGCCCGGCCATGACGGATTGCGCCCAAGCCAAACATCGCCTGCACGCAGCCCCTCACCGGGAAACTCCACCACGCCCTCGGCCGCGGCGACCGGACCCGCGGCAGCCAAAAGGGAACGAGCCAGGGGATGGCGACTGCTTGCCGCGAGCGATGCCGCAACACGAAGCGCCTGCTCGTCGAAGTCCGACCCCCGCACCAACGTCAGGTTCGGCTCGGTCAGCGTGCCCGTCTTGTCAAATACAATCGTATCTACATCGTCCAGCCGCTCCAGCGCGGTGGCAGACTTCAGCAGCACACCCATACGAAACAGTCCGCTTGTGGCGATCACCTGGACCACCGGCACCGCCAATGCAAGCGCACAAGGACAGGTGATGATCAGCACCGCGCAGGCGATCAGCAGCGCCTCGCCCGCCGATGCGCCGGCGATGAAGAACCACCAAAGGAACGTCAGCAGCGCGGCGAGATGCACCGCGGGCGCGTAGCGTCGTGCGACCCGATCGGCGAGCACCACAAAGCGCGACCGGCGTGCTTCCGCCGCCTCGATCAGCCGGACGCATTCGGCGAGCAATGTGGCGGAGCCGGTGGCAACGGCGCGCACCGTCAGCGCCGCGCCGAGGTTCAGCGTGCCGGCAAACACCTGCGTTCCTGGCATCGCCTGCACCGGCAGGCTCTCGCCCGTCACCAGGCTGGCGTCGAGCGTGGATGTGCCGCGCTCCACGACGCCATCGACGCCAATGCGCTCACCGAGCCCGACGATGATGCGGTCGTCCGGCGCAACCGAATGCTGGTTGCGTCGCCGCGTGCTGCCATCCGCCTGAAGCACCGCCACATCGGCAACTCGCAACGCCAGCATCTGCTCGGCTGTCGCGCGCGCCTGGCCGCGCGCACGATGGTCAAGAAACCGGCCGATCAGCAGGAAGAACAGCAGCGTGATCGCCGAGTCGAAGTACGTGTGCGCACCGCCCTGCATGGTCTGCACGAGGCTCATGCCGGTGACCAGGATCACGCCAACACTGATCGGCACGTCCATGTTGGTGCGCCCGTGCCGCAGTGCCGCGGCAGCGGACGCAAAGAACGGCCGGCCGGCATAGGCGATCGCCGGCATTGCGATCAGCGCGGACACCCAATGCAGCAGGTCGCGCGTCGCCGGACCCATGTCATGCAGCAGTCCGCCGACCTCGCCGGCCCAGATGCCGATCGACATCAGCATCACGTTGACCGCGGCGAAGCCCGCTACCGCGAGCGCGCGCAGCAGCGTCCGCCCAGTCTCCTCCTCTGCCGCGGAGAGTGATGCCGGGTCGAACGGTATCAGCCGATAGCCCAGGCGCTCGATCAGGCCAACGAGGGTGCCCGCCTGCTCCGTGGCACCACGCCAGACCAGCCTCAGCCGGCGCGTCGTCATGTTGACGCGGCCTTGCAAGACGATCGGCTCGCGCGCGAGCACCGACTCGATGAGCCAGACGCAGGCGCCGCATTGCAGCCCGTCGACCGCCAGGCTCAGTTCATGCGCACCGTCTGCACGCATCGTGACGTATCGAGACAAATCCCATCGCTCGGCGGTTTCGGGGCGTAGTGCGCGCAGTGCCGGATCGAGGACGCGTTGCGCGTAGTAGCGGCCAAGTCCCAGCGTTTGAATTATCTCGAAGGCGGCGGCGCAGCCGGGACAGCAAAAGCGACGGCCAGCGGGTGCGGGCTCGCCGCAGTGTTCGCAGGGGTCGAATGTTGGTTGAGGGGGAGAAGGAAAAGGTGATTGGTCTCCCCCTCCCCCCAACCCCCTCCCGCAAGGGGAGGGGGAGAAGTTGAACGCGATCACCGAACGATGATCCGCCGCGTCGCTGCCACCTGATTGCTGCCGGCGGATGCCGACAATGTCAAATCCCATTGGCCACGCAACGTCAGCGTCGTATCCGCGACATAACGCCCAGCATCGGTCTCGTGGAACACTAGCTGTTGTGTCTCGGGTGCGCCGAGCGGGCGTTCGGCGGCGGCGGCAACCGAAGCGCCGGTCAGCGGCGAACCTTGCCGGTCCGTCAGGGTCACCTCCGGTCGTCCGGTTCCATCCGACCGCGCGAGCATCGTCCAGCCCAACTCGGCCCCGCGCCGCGCATGTTCGAGTACCGTATCGTACTGGTTGCTCAGATCAAACCCATCGTTGCCTGTCTTGCCGGGGAAACTGGCAAGTGCGGCAAAAATCATGCCCGCGTTGACAACGACGACCACGCCCATGGCGGCGGCAACGAGCCACGGGAACAAGCGCCAAACGGACCGAGCGGCTTCTGGCGTATGGCCGGACGACCTCGGTGGAATCCAACGAATGTAACTCATCGCGGCCCCATGAATGCCGAATGATAGACCGTCTGCTCGCCTGTCTGCGCATTGCGCAACACGAAGTCGATCTTCTGCGAACCGTCAACCAAGGCGCTCGGCCTGCCGCTCACCAGCACGCGAAATGTACCGACACTATCGGCTTTCACCGGCAGGCCCAAACGGTCAGCCGGGCCGAGGCCCTCATCGGCTTCCGCCAGGATCGCACCCTGCAGGCCCTCGGTGTTCAGCTCGAACAGCATCTGGGTCGGTCCCTTGTTGGCGATCTTCACCGTGTAGCCGTTGCGCAGACTGCCGTCGGACAGCCGCACGAACAGGGGCGCCCGGTCATGCAGTACGGAGAGCCCCACCAATGATCGCGTAGCCAGTGCCACCGTCATGACGCTGACAGCGATTACCAGTGCGGAGACATAGATGATGGTGCGCGGACGCAGGAATTTGAACGTCGCCTGGCGGCCCTCCGCCTTCGCCGCCTGATCCGCCAGCGTGTCCCAGGTGATCAGCCATTTCGGTCGTCCGGTTCGTTCCATGACGTGGTTGCAGGCATCCACGCAGAGACCGCAGTTGATGCATTCGAGCTGAATGCCGTCGCGGATGTCGATGCCTGTGGGGCAGGCGGTGACGCAGGCGCCGCAATCGATGCAATCGCCCGCGACTGCATCGTCCTGCCGCTTGCCGCGCAAACGCGGCTCGCCGCGCCAGCCCTGGTAGGTCACGGTCAGGCTCTGCTCGTCCAGCATCGCCGATTGGAAGCGTGGCCACGGGCACATATACGTGCACACTTGTTCGCGCGCCCAACCGGCCAGCAGATAGGTGGTCGCGGTGAACAGGGCGGTGAAGAAATACACTTCCTTCGACGCCGTGCCAGTCCAGAACTCGACGGTCACCGTCGGCGCGTCCACGTAGTACATGATCCACGCGCCGCCGGTCCAAAATGCGATGCCGAGCCAGGTGGCGTGCTTCACGACTTTGCGCCAGACCGAGTCAAACGTCATCGCCCCGGCATCGCGCTTCATGCGCTCGTTGCGGTCGCCTTCGACCAGATGCTCGATCCACATGAAGAGATCGGTCCACACCGTCTGCGGGCAGGTGTAGCCGCACCACACGCGGCCAAGCAGGCTGGTAACAAGGAACAGGCCAACCGCGCCCATGATCAGCAGGCCGGTCAGGTAATAGATGTCCTGCGGCCAGAACTCGAGGTTGAAGAAATAGAAGCGCTCATGCCAGATCGACAGAAGGACAGCCTGATCTGGCTGGTTGACGCCTCGATGCCAGCGCAGCCATGGCAGCAGATAGTAAATGGCGAGGCAGACGATCAACACCGCCCATTTGAATCGGCGCACCGGGCCGTGCACGGATTTTGGATACACCCGCACGCGGTTGGCATAGAGATGATCGCCTGCCTCCTCCCGCTGGAGCTGGATTTGCCGATCGGCCTTGCTGATGCGGGACATGAACTAGCCCAACCCGTCATGGCGGGCGAAGGCCCGCCATCCACGTCTAACTGCGCGGGCACGAAGGAAAGACGTGGATGGCGGGCCCCCGGCCTTCGCTCGGGGCAGGCTTTCGCCCGCCATGACGGGATGGGTTGCACTGTTCAACACGCTACTCTCCCCCGCCAAGCGAATGCACGTACAATGCGAGCGCCTTGATCGTCGCGGGGTCCAAACGAGTGTTCCAGGCCGGCATAACGCCCATCCGCGGCGCGGTGATCTGCGCCACCACTGTGGCCCTGTCGTTGCCATAGAGATGCACCTGCGAAGCAAGCCGGGGCGCGCCCTTCTCGCGGTCGCCCTGTCCGGCATCGCCGTGGCAGATCGCGCAATTCTCGGCGAAAATCTTCTGGCCCGCCGTCACGTCCTTGCCCGCATCGGCGTGGCCAAACATCGTCATGACATAGTCGGCGACCTGCTGGACTTCGGCCGGCTTCAGTATGCCGTCGGCGCCGAACCGGGGCATCTGCGCCTCGCGCGCATCGGGGTCGCCGCTGCGGATGCCGTGCGTGATGGTCTGCTGGATCGCATCGAGCGTGCCGCCCCAGATCCACGCACCCGCTGCCAGCGCGGGATAACCCGGCTGGCCGCCCCCGCCGGCCGCATGGCAGGGCTGGCAGTTGTTGGCGAAGGCGATGCGGCCTGCCGTGGCGGCCGCGGCCATGAGTTGCGGATCCTTGCGGATTTCGTCGAACGACAGCGCCGCTATCCGGTCCATCGTGGCGGCGCGCTGCGCGACCACCGCCTGCACGTCCGCGTTCACCGCCGCGCGCTGCGAATAGCCGAGCAGGCCATGGAAGTAGCCGTTGAACCACGGCACCGACGGATACAGCACGCACCAGACCACGGCCCAGGCTACGGTCGCGTAAAGTGTATAGACCCACCACTTCGGCAGCGGCGTGTTCAGTTCGCGGAGCCCGTCCCACTCGTGTGCGGTGGTCTCCTGGCCGGTCACGATATCCTTTTCGATCTTGGTCGGCACTGGAAACTCCTAACGGTCGTCGTCGAGCGGAATGCGACCATTCCGCTCGATGGTGGATTTGCGGCCAGGCCAGTAAGTGGTGAGCACGATCAGCACAAATACGCTGAACACAAGCAAAATCGAATTGTGTTCGAGCCACATGAGGATGGGCATGACGTCCATGACGATGCCTCTACTGCTGCAGATGTTCGTTGGCGGGATCGGCGAAATCGACCATGGTGCCGAGCACCTGCAGATAGGCCACCAGCGCGTCCATCTCGGTAACCTCGCGTCCGTTGCCCAGCACCGTCATCGCCTTCGGATAGCGCTTCACCAGTGCGGCGTTATCGGCGGCGGGATTGGCCTGGGTCGCCAGATCGGCCGCCGCGCTGGCGATCTCCTCGTCGGTGTAGGGAACGCCGACCATGCGCAGCGTGCGCAGGCGCGCCACGATGTCGTCGGTCACCAGCGGCGTGTCGGCGAGGAACGCGTAATGCGGCATCAGAGATTCCGGCACCACGCTTTGCGGGTTGATCAGGTGCGCATAGTGCCAGTCGCTGGAATATTTTCCCCCGACGCGTGCCAGATCGGGGCCGATGCGCTTTGAGCCCCATTGGAATGGGTGATCGTACATGCTCTCTGCGGCGAGCGAGAAGTGCCCATAGCGCTCCACCTCGTCGCGCAGCGCGCGGATCTGCTGACTGTGGCAGGTGTAGCAGCCCTCGCGCGTGTAGATGTCGCGCCCGCGCTGCTCCAGCGGAGAATAGGGGCGCACGCCCTTCACATGCTCCACTGTCGTCTCGATGGTGAACAGCGGCACCACTTCGACGATGCCGCCGATCGCGATGGTGATCAGGGTGAACACCAGAAGCAGGAAGGCGTTGCGCTCGATGAACTGGAGGGTGCCGAACATCGCGATCACTCCCCTGCCACGGCGACTGCCGTGGGCAACGCAACGTCTCGTTCGGTTTCCGGGCTGTGAACCGTTTTGATCAGATTATAGACCATGATCAGCGCGCCGGTCAGGAACATCAGGCCGCCGAGCAGCCGGATCACATAATACGGGTGCACCGCAACCACGGATTCGGCGAACGAGTATTGCAGGAAGCCAAACTGGTCGTAGGCGCGCCACATCAGCCCTTGCATGATGCCGGCAACCCACATCGAGGTGATGTAGAACACGATGCCCAGCGTCGCGATCCAGTAATGCCAGGACGCCAGGCGTGCGGAATACAATCCGCTGCGCTTCCACAGCACCGGCACGAGATAATAGATCGCGCCGAAACTGATGAACGCCACCCAGCCCAGCGCGCCGGAGTGCACGTGGCCGATCCCCCAGTCGGTGTAGTGCGACAGCGCGTTGACGTCGCGGATCGACATCACCGGGCCCTCGAAGGTCGCCATGCCGTAGAAGCCGACGGCGGTGACGGAGAAGCGCAGGCCCGGATCGGTGCGCAGCTTGTCCCACGCGCCCGACAGCGTCATCAGGCCGTTGATCATGCCGCCCCATGACGGCATCCACAGCATGATCGAGAACGCCATGCCGAGCGTCTGCGTCCAGTCGGGCAAGGCCGTCCAGTGCAGGTGGTGCGGACCGGCCCAGATATACATGAAGATCAGCGACCAGAAATGCACTACCGACAGCCGGTAGGAATAGATCGGCCGGTTCGCCGCCTTCGGGATGAAGTAGTACATCATCCCCAGGAAGCCCGCGGTCAGGAAGAAGCCCACCGCGTTGTGGCCGTACCACCACTGGATCATCGCGTTCTGCACACCGGATGCCACGGAATAGCTCTTCGCGGAATACAGCGAGATCGGGATCGCCAGGTTGTTGCCGATGTGCAGGACGGCGATGGTCAGGATGAAGGCGAGGTAGAACCAGTTCGCCACGTAGATATGCGGCTCCTCGCGCTTCATCAGCGTGCCGATGAAGATGACCGCGTAGGCGACCCAGACGATGGTGAGCCAGACGTCCAGATGCCATTCGGGTTCGGCGTATTCCTGGCTCTGGCTGAATCCGATCACATAGGACAGCGCCGCCATGACGATGAAGAACTGGTAGCCCCAGAATACGAAGTTGGCGAGCGCCTCGCCGCCGAACAGCCGTGCGCGGCAGGTGCGCTGCACGACGTAGAACGACGTGCCGAGCAGCGCCGAACCGCCGAAGGCGAAGATGGCGGCCGATGTATGCACGGGGCGCAGGCGGCCGAAGTTGATGAACGATAGGCCGAGGTTGAACTGCGGCCAGGCGAGTTCGGTGGCGATGTACACGCCGACCAGGAAGGCCACGATCGCCCAGAACACGGTGGCGATGATGAATTTCTTGACGACCGCCTCGTTGTAGTCCGGGGCGGCGCGGGACATGGGGAGCGCGTGATCAGACATGCCGGTCGCTCGCCGCCCGCGCTGCGTCCAGCCTGTCGAAATGGCGGCGGACCAAGCCCGCCACGAAAACGCAGGCGAAGCCGAACAGGGAAAGCCCGAACACATACATTTCGTTGTCGTAGGCGCCGGACGCGAGGATGAGGCCGATCAGGCCAAAGGCAGTCATCAGCAGCCCGACGATGAGGTCGCTTGGCTCAATGTTCATGGACAGCTCCGGTCAGCGTTGTGGCAGCCTGCCGCGACGGCGTTGACGGATCATTGATCTGGATCAATGTGAACCGACCCAAATTGCAGCGTCAATGCCAAGTCATGGACCATAGCCTCGCAGCCCTTGCCGCCTTGTGCGCCGCCACACCCCTTGCCGGCGGGCTGCTTCCTGGCCTGCTGCTGGCGGGCCTGGCGGGCAGCGCGATCCACTGCGTGCCGATGTGCGGGCCATTCGTGCTGGGCCAGGTCGCGGATCGCATGGCCCGCGTGCCGGCCGTCCGGTTATGCGAACTCCAGCGAGTCGGCGGTGGCCTGTTGCTGCCGTATCACGTTGGGCGGATCACCACCTATGCGGGCCTTGGAGCGCTGACCGCGGCGATCGGATCGGCTCTGTCGCGGCTGCCGTGGCTGGGCCGCCTGTCGGGCCTGCTGCTGCTGGTCGCCGCACTGCTGTTCCTCTGCCAGGCGCTGCGGCGACTGGTGCCGGCACTGCATGCTCTGCTGCCCGACGCATCGGCGGCGCCTCACGGTTTCGTGCGGCTGATTGCCGGTCTCACCGGGCGTCTGGACCGATCCACGCCCCTCAGCGGGCTGCTGCTTGGGTTGGCGCTCGGCTTCCTGCCGTGCGGCTTCCTCTACGCCGCGCTGACCGCCGCATCCGCCAGCGGCGGTCCTGCCACCGGCGCACTTGCGATGGTCGCATTCGGTCTGGGCACCGTTCCGAGCCTCGTCGCGGTGGGCATCGCCGGCCAGGCGGCGGGACGACGCTGGCAGCGTGGCGCCGCTGCGGTTGCACCGGCGGTGATGCTGCTGAACGCGGTGCTGCTGACTGTGCTCGCGCTGCGAGGGATCGCCTGATCGGCGTCAGCCGGACGCGGAGTACGGGCGGCTCTCACACCCAGCGCAGGTTGGGCTCGCTGCCGAGCAGATGCTGGCCGATCGTCTCGAAATGCGACCGGCGGCCCTGCACCTGCTGCGTGACGGTGTTTACGTCGCGGAAGCGCCGCTCGAACGGGTTGGCATCGAAGATCGCGGTGGAACCCGCCTCGTGATACGCGACGTCCACTACCTCCTTCGCCTGATGGATCGCATGGGTCGAAGCCTGGCGGATCCTCATGCGATGCTCCGTCGACAGTTCACCCGCGAGCTTGGTCGCCTCCTGCGCGTCGCGCAGCACTTCGATCAGCCAGGTGCGCGCGGCGATCAGCTTCGCGTCCGCGATGCCGATGCCGGACTGGATCACCGCACTGTCGCGCAACGATGTCTGGGTGAGCGCAGGGGTCTTCCCGCTGGCGAGTGCGATGAACGCATCCAATGTCGCGCGACCGATTCCGAGTGCGACCGCGGCGAAGCCCGACGCGTAGATCTGCATCGCGGCGAAGCGATAGATCAGGCCGGGCTCGCGGCGTTCCTCCGGCCGGTCGCGCGTGATCGTGTGTGCGTCGTCAACGAACAGATGCTGCACCGAATACGTGTCGCTGCCGGTGCCGCGCAGTCCCACCACCTGCCAGACATCCTGGATCGTGGCGAGCTCGCGGCGGAACAGCATGGTGCGTTCCCACGGCCGGCCGTCGGGATGGCGCTGGGGCGTGCCATCGGCGTCGAAGCACGGGCAATGCGCTCCGAGCCAGGTGGCGTGGCGGCTGCCGCTGGCAAATGCCCACGTGCCGGTAATGCGCCAGCCGCCGTTCGCTCGGATCGCCTTTGCGCCAGGGCCCATGCCCCAGGCCAGCACGTCACGTTCGCCGCCGAATACTTCGCGCGCGACGCTTGGTTCCAGATAGCCGGCCGACATCGAGCAACCGGAGCCCTGGTTCATGCACCAGGCAACCGAGGCGTCGCCGCTGGAAATCGCCTCCACGCATTGGATGTAGGTCGCCGGGTCGAGCTCGGCGCCGCCGACCGAGCGGGGCACGAGCAGTCGGAACATGCCAGCCGCGTGCATTGCATCCAGCACGTCTGGCGGCAGTTCGCGCGCTGCGTCGATGCGCGGTGCGGCTGCGGTCAGCAACGGTGCGAGGTTGCGGGCCCGGGCGATGTAGTCGGCCGCAACGTCCGGCCGCCCGGACTCATGCACGTCCATGGGGTCGTTCCTCTGATTGTTCTCACCGGAACGCTATACCCCTGCGCGCCAGAGGGGCAAAGCACGAGCCGGACGTTCGCATTCCATGCTGTGCCCGGGCCTGGATGTGCGGCCGACGCGCATTGGGCTGGGATGTTGCTGCAAAGAAAGACAGAATAACACGGATTACACGGATTAAGTCACGGATTACACGGACAGTAAGTCAGGGTGTGCTCCGCGCAAGAACAGGAAAGTGCATACCTCTCTTATCCGTGTAATCCGCTGCTTAATCCGTGTAATCCATGTTATTCTGCCTTGCTTTACTTTGCAGCACACCTCCCAGGTGGTGGGGCTGGCGCACTGCCGACCCAAATTGGAATGCCCGTGCGCGGGTTATATGATTGCTACATGGACGAACATGCCGCGCTGATGGCCGAGATCGAGGCGGAGATGCGGGACACGGCGCGCTGGACCGGGCGCGCGACGCTGTCTCCTCGCGTGACGGCGGCGCTCGCCAAGGTGCGGCGCGAGGCTTTCGTGCCGCCGCGTTCGACGGACGCAGCCTATGCCAACCGGCCGTTGCCGATCGGTCACGGCCAGACGATCTCGCAGCCTTTCGTCGTCGCGCTGATGACGGAACTGCTGGATCTGGAGCCGGACGATCGCGTGCTGGAGGTTGGTACTGGATCGGGCTATCAGGCTGCGGTGCTTGCCGCAGTGGTCGGCACAGTGTTCTCGATCGAGGTGATCCCGGAACTCGCCCGCAGTGCAATGGCGGCCCTCGCC
>Ga0210402_10005607_pt1 | contig 11216 bp, 17 predicted proteins | sample IncBWC7MmetaG_FD_161055 | JGI IMG/M metagenome (GOLD analysis project Ga0210402, IMG submission 161055) | Forest soil microbial communities from Barre Woods Harvard Forest LTER site, Petersham, Massachusetts, United States - Inc-BW-C-7-M | ecosystem: Environmental > Terrestrial > Soil >... | reverse complement strand
CTTGTTTGAATTTAAGTCTGCTTTGCGTCAGTAAGCAGTCCAATAAGCAGTCCAAGTGCACTAAGCAGACTGCTTAGTGCCTGCTTAGACCGCTTAGTGCCAAGTGGCCAAGTAGATTCCTCTTAGCGAGGACCTTCATTATTTTCACTTTTTTCTGCTTAGTGACGTCGCTAAGAATATTTAAGCACTCTCAAGAGGAGTTAAGAAATTTCAGGTTTTCCTGATGCACTGGCCGGCTATGCAGGGGTGCTGTAGCCCTGCATAGCCCACCCAGGTTTTGCTGATGCTCGTAAGCAAATGGCCCCAAGACTGTAGTTGTCGATGCAGTGCGTACTATTATAATTAGGTCTCAATCAATGACTGAACTAGTAGACGAAACAGGTCCCAAACAGCACATACCGTCAAGAGCTTGATGAGGGTAGACTTGCCAGCACCATTAGGACCTACGATGCCAACTCGACTGAAAAAGCATCCGGTGAGTATTGGCTTAATGAAGAGAATTCAATAACACTGACTTACCTCGATAGCGAAAGCGCACAGCTAACGTTGAATAAACTAGGGGTGCTTCTGCCAGGATAGGTGAAAGTGTAATTACTTAATTTCAATATCGCACTTGTACTACTGCGAACACCCATGAGAGAACCCAGTGGCGGGAATGAGAACTTCACGGAAGTACATAGCGGCGAGTGTATAATACGATTTCGCTTCGGGATGCCCCGCCACAAGTGTAGAGAGATTCCCGGGGTAGTATACAAGCTAAGCATAAACAGAATAATCGTTCAGAAAGGCTAGTGAAGATAGAATTGAACCTACCTTTTTACCCTCCTAATGAATAATGTCCGATGTCACATTGTCTAAGAAACTGAACATTGATGGTCAGAAATAGTATACACCCGGTAGACAGTGCCTTCCTGCGGTAATGTCTCACCCTTGAGGAAAGCGTGAAATGCATGAGATCGGTACGCGTCGCGACACAACAATTTGATGACCTTAAGTCGTCGCGAGGTGGCGCTGGTTCACGCGATACATCAGCGCACCTTGTTCGCAAACACTTGGAGCACATCGGCCTAGATGGAGATATTGCACAGTACAATGAAATATCGGGGTTATCAGGAGGTAAGAATGTTTCCTACGACAAAGTGTGATAGATCTAAGTGATCAAAATGCCAGAAAATCAAGCTGATAAACCGAATGCCTTTTCAATGCAGCAGGCATGGGCATATCCTCGCTCTCAGGCTGTCGAATCACCGGAGACCTTGAAGGTGACTTCCTGCCTTTATTCCCATCGCCATCAACTCTAGGTGATGGAGTGCCCGCTCTTGATGGACAAAGGTGTGTAGATCGTCGAGAAAAAATCGGGGACAGGTTAACACCTGAGAAATAGGGGAGCTCAGAATTTATGACAAAGTGAAGGGAACGTGAATGGAAGAGGCACCAAGTGCACGAACAAGCCTTCCGATACAACGTTCCTCTGATTGGTCCGATTTCGCAAAACTAATATTGACATTCTCGGTACCTGGCGTGAATGATACGTGTTCCTGAGGTGGACATAACCGATCTTCAAAGATACACCGGTGCCGTTCCAGCCAACACTCAGTCCTGTACTTTGTCCTCTCGAACTCGTCGGAAAGAGTTTACTACCACTGAAAGACGAACAAGGTCAACTGTCGTCTCTGCAGCGGAAATAACAAGGCACACCTAACCAGCGCAACAGTATAATCTACATCCTCATCTCTCACCCTCCGAAATCACTATCCCCCCACGACTCTCAATCGCTGCATGTACATTCCCATTCCTCGCCTCACCTAACGCACAGAACTTCAGTCCCACAAAAATCGCAGTAGATTTAGAGGCCAAAGATTCCCAACCACTGACGAACTCTCGCCCTCGTTCTCTGGCATGGAAAATGAATTGCCGAAGCCACCATGTCCACTAGCTTCTTTACGGCCGGCGTGGAAGGACGCAGTGGTTGAGGGGCTGACGAGGCGCAGAGGGATCGTTCGATGTTGGATCGAATGAATTCGCAAGCCGGAAGAGCGAAATAACGCTTCCTCCGCTGGCTCCTTTCCTCTGAGGAATTTTCATAGGAGATTTCTGCGTCATGCCTCGGTCTGGGAATTTGGGCGGACCTTCTGATTTAGATGGGCGGCTCCATACAAGCTCTCCATCGGTTATCTCGTAACCATATTTCTTGAACAGACTCCCAGAGTTGGAGGGTCACAGCTGGTACATGCTTCACCGACGCCGTTCCTTCGTCATCGTCCTAGTTTTCAGGCTGTTGGAGGATCTGGGTTGGGAATAGAGGGCTGATCTGAATCCTATTTGGAAGGGAGAGCTGAGGATATCAGGACAGATACGGTGGCTAGGGATCAATCATTAGTTCATGGACCAAATGAGCCTTTATGGGATACTGAGAAGCTCCTGTTGATCATTTCCGGCAGGGCTCGCGGTGCGATACTCAACAACCATACTAGCTTTTCGATTTTAGGCTAACATGTTAACTTGGTCAGTCGGCGATGGAACATCTGTATATTCAAGGTGTTTCGCTGGCATCAATGAAAATCGAGGTGCGGGCATGTCCGGAAACTTGGAATTCAAATTGATATTCAGTATCATTAAGCGCATTCACCTCTTTGCCAGCGACGAGGATGATATTGTTGTTGCATTTGATGTGGATACTGATATTGGGGAAAGCAACCATAGTTCTAACTCTCTTGGAGAAATCGAAGCAGGAGAGATGTTTAATGACCTGTGTCAAGAGGTTCACGTTCCTTTGCAGTTGCCCCATGAACGTGTACTTACGTTCTTTCGTGGTCATCAGACATTTATTGCCGCTAGTAAAGCTCATTACGAAAGTCAGTCTATTCTTCTGATATACTCATATAATCTCAACGCAAACAGGTGACCTCGAGCGTGAAGACCGCGAAGAGATCTCATCAAACTTATACGATCTCTCTTTCAAGAAAGTGGACGAGTGGACGCCTGAACCCTCAGGGTCATTTGTGGTGCCGAAATTGCCCAGAACACCTGCACGGAGGGCATCTGAGCCGAAAAGACTTGCAGAAGCATCTCGACGGGAACTGATTTGGAGGCCTCGTGGGGGAAACAGCTTAAGTTTGGATCGTATCTCGCAGCAATTCCGATCTTTCGCAGAAGATGATATCCGCGCCTCGTCTCATTCCCCACTCCAACGCCGTCAGGCGCGTGCTGCTCCTAAAACGCCACATAGATGCTTGGGATATAACCTCGAGGAGATAGCTTTGACCCCAGATGTCTCGAAAAGCGCTATAGTATCTCTCTCTACCCCGACACCCGGCGAGATCTGCTCCTTGTGTGGAGGAGTCGTGGGGCGAGCCGAAATCTTTCATTGCGTATGTGGTACCGATGGTGAGTTATTGATAACCCTGATTCTGATTCTCATAATATTGATCATTTTTACCAAGATGATGGAGTTTCACCCACCATCAAGTGCTTCAAGTGTTCAACGTGGCAACATCGGAAATGTGTGGCCATAAGCGATTCATTTGTGTGCATTGCATTGCCTACACTGTTAAACTCTCGCACTCAACCACTGTCTCAAGCAATGGTAAGGTCGTAATACTGTCGTATACATTGTCGCAATCTGATTACGCTCACTTGTACACAGACCCTATGGTGTTTTCTCGTAAATTTCAATTACTTCTTGAAATTCGCATCTAACCACAACGGCTTCTCATTTACCAGCTGTTGCCCGGACAGGTTAGTGGCTTAGTTGGCTTTCCCGCCTTCTCTTAACTGAATTCCTTGGCAGTCGATGATATGCTTCTGCAGGACCTTTTCGATCCAGAGATCGTGGACATCCGTGGCCTCGCGGATTGTGCTCTCCGCTCCTTTGCAGTTATCGAGAGGTGTAAAACTCAACAACCGTGCGTTTTTCTTGCTGTCCTTCAACAATCATCTCTCAAGTCATCGATAGTTCTGAACACCACCTCGTCGCAGCTATGGTCTATGAAATAACGAGGCAAGCGGATGAATATGTCCGTGCGATCGACTTGAGCCTGGATATGGCCCAAAAAGGATCCGAATTTGCTGATGATGCCATAGAGCTTTGCAACATCGTAGCCAAGGGCGATGGTCACCTCGAACATCTAGAAAGATTTCTTAGTAACATGTTGGAAAAGGCTAATACGGCTCACACGCAAGCGTTTTCCATGAATGAACAATTTGCTCGAGTTCGTCGTTCACTTTTCCAGGTGAGTTCCTTTGTTTACGGTGACATTCCAAGACTAATTTCATCCAACTAGATCGCAAGGAGCATACCTTCCGATGTGAAAAATATACAGCAGGAGCAGCTCGAGATCACTGTTGGTGGGGTCAGTGTGGCACCTAAAAACGCGCTTCGCAATCCAAAGGACAAGGCAAAACAAGTTTCCAATGACATTGGTACGCCTGGGGTTTATTGTCCAACATTCCACTTGCATTCAAGATGTATTTAGCCGACGAAACCGTGACAAAATCTTTCGACGATATTATCACTCAGCTTGAACGTGCTGCTAATGATCTCGCTGACCTCGTCCGCTATGTCAACAACTTTGTGAACTGGTGGAGCGTCATGCAGACCGGATTGTGGTCCGTTCAAAAATCTTTGCCACTTATCAAGCTGGATGGTTCCAATCCATTACCTCAAATGGTTGTTCTCGAAAGATAGGAGCGGGTTAGGGAGCAATATGCTCAGTACCAGAGACATATCCTTGAGATTCAATCTCACCGCTTTCAACAATCCAACAACAATCATATTTTGCACGCGGTTTTGTGACGTGGGAGACCCATCTGCATTTTGGGTTCCCAATAAACATGACTTCCTTCGAATCCTCCTCGACTCGCGGCGTTTCGATCAGTACTCAGGTCATGCCCGCCAGTGTCTCGTCCCCGTGAACAGGATCGTCGTTCTACTTGAAGGAAAGTCAAGTGCTGCATTGATCACCACAGGGCGAAATTCAACGCAACCACTCCATTTTCAACATCTCCGCATGCGCTCTCCTTCCGTCGACTCTGCCTCCATCAGAGCAAATACCCATTATTTGCCCCCCCAGCTCCCAATCCAACAGCCCACGCCCAATTCCAACTCCCTAACGTCAAGGCAAAATCAAAGTCGAAGCCAATGTCGGCTGCTTATGCTCCTACGAAAACCACAATCCGTAACTGATTCTCCGAATCCTCCACTGCATCTACCACGCCCCACTTCGGCGAAACTGAAACCCGGTGCGGGCGCGGGACGGGCTCGAATACCACATCGTGGGATGGAAATACACATCGACACTTGATCCACACCCGAAAGATTGGACAGTGTGCGACGCTAATTGATTGTCTCAAGGAGTCCAGCTTCCCATCGATGTATTTATTCATGTATATAGAACTACATATGATAGAAAGGATCAATATCATTACTGGTTCAACGACTTGGCGTGGATTGAGAGTGTGTTGCGTTGTTAAATAATACCGTAACACGCAAAAGCACATCGTATACGTTAGTGTGGTGTTTCGCGAAGACATCTATCATCTTTGCTCTGGCCGAGACACTGCGACAGCTGATTAGCTCTAAGGCATCTCCAAAAGAAAGAAAAACACGTACGACTCTACTGTATACTCAAAATAAAATTGACATATCCCTTCCCATCAACCTTTTCTATAGCCTGCCGTGCAACAGCTCTCTCCTCAAAGCCAACAAACGGGAATCCCTTCCCAGCACCCATATCCCGATCTCTTCCCACATACACCTTCGCCACATGTCCGTCCAAAGATCCCAACGAGTTCTCGCAGATCGACCTACTGTGCCTTCCGAGACGTTGGTGACACGTAAAAGTTACTGGGCCATCTCTGTAACAGCCAACGCCACCCGCAGCACCACCAGTTCGCATGGAAGGAGTCGCATAGATACCTCCGGGATGACCTCTTAGGCTGGAAGATGCGGTTGTGGTTGAATCCACTCCCGCATGGGCAGTGTTCGTCGTCTGGCCCATATGGGTCAGATCTATATATGGCATATAGTACTCACCTTCGTCAATAACAAATCGTCCTCTGGCCCTACTTTGACTGTACCATTTGCCGTCGTCTCACCATCTACACCATTGGCACCCGGGGTGTCCTCAACACGATAGGCACACACTGGCCTTCAAATCCACGCTCACGCCCACCCCAGGTGGCCGCCCATGCCCAGATCCAGCAGGGAGAGGGGGTTGAGGTCTCAGTGGTTTGACGAGATTGAAGGATGCGAGGTGAAGAGGGCTTTTGATTTTGGGACGGTGATGGAGGTGTCTGCGATGAGGGTGGGAGTGTGAGGAGTGCATACAGGCATAGTTGAAGGCGGGGATATGACGCGGAGGATGCCGCGGATGAGTTCGATGCGACCATGAGCCCCGCCATTTTCTCGGCATCCAATCCTACGCAAGCCCTGGGTAACGAGTGGGTAGGACATTGCATTGGCCAACTGGAGTATGGTCTCGGTCTGGCTTGGGTTGGCCCAGGTGCACCTGGTTGACGTCGACTCGATAATATGATGAGGAACAATAATGGAAATTCGAACAATAAATTTTGCAAGGATTTTTGCAGGTTTTGAAATAACATCCCACTGGCTTTCAAGTTTGACGTAAAGCCTCGTGGCGATGTTGAGATTCTGGCCGGGGCCACTCACAGATTTCTCATTTTCACCAGCACAAATCTCGCTTCCTCAACATTCTGATACGAGTTAGTCCGACCTTCTCCCAACTTCAGGACTGTGGTGAGGCTGAACCCTCGCATAGTAGTGGTTGCATTCGATGTCTCAACGGAACGGAGGAAAATCGGCATTGTTGCTCACTAGCAGTTCCAGCGTCATCTTCAAGCCAAGGAGGGCGTTGTCTTCGCTCTGCGGTATTATTTACAGTATCTCTGGTGGTTCACTCCGAGATACACTCCGTATCGGCGGGAGTATGCGTGGTCCGACACTGCTCCACCATGTTCACTCACGGGGAATTTGTGCAAGAAATATCTCAGTGAAGAGAAAGGGACCTTGCTGCCATCTTGGCTTCGGGATGTGCAAGGTGGTTTCCCGGATATAGGGAGTCCATGAAGGCCTGGGATTGGGTGTCTCTAATTGGTCGTATGGCTTGATGTGACGAGCAGCTAGAGCCTCAGGCTAGGAATAGAGGATGATCAGTCATCAGTGAGTCCATGTGAAATCAAATTGCGCAGCCAGGATTAGGTGGTCAGTTTTACTTGAATTTGGATGACCTCTATCAAGCTGTACGCATTCTCGAGGCCCAATACGAACGAGCCCTGGATGTCCGGGTTCTGCCAGAAGCTCGAAACCTTCTTCCGTGCATCACCCACTCTCGCCCACTCGTATACGCTAGTTGACACAACGCCCTCCTCAGCCCCCAAGGAAAAGCTGTCTTATCTCGTGCCTACCAAGCCTGGACAGAAGATATACTCTACCCTGCCCTCGTATGAACACATTGGTTGCCCCAATGGCCCGACAACTGGGCCGAAGCACCTGTTGCCGTTTGAGGCCACGCGTTTGGTCCTCAAACATTTTGTGCTGAAGAGCGTACTGCCGAACGTTCGTGTTCGCTGGGGGTCATGTAGACCCGCCTCCCCTAGGTTTCTCAACCTCGACACCCCCGTCTCCTGTGCACTTCCGCGTCGGAATCAGATCTGGAACACCAGCAACTCCAGGCTTCGACACGAACGGAGGCTCCGGGACACCCCCTGTGTTGCAGCTGAACTTCCCGACTTCAACTTCCCGTTGACGCCAATGCCTATCAACATGCCCGTTGATTCTAAATCTAAATCCTCAGCGTGCGGATTTATACTCAAGACTTTCCCCCATCCAGCCACGACAGTTTCGAACGCCTTTGCTACTTCCTTGTCTATCCCATACGGCAGAGAATGAGAAAGTGGACGACGTCCAGGAGGCTGGGGCTGTTCTGTTGCTGAGGGTGGGGGTCGGAATCGGGAGGAAGAAAGTGGGTTGTGGGGATGATTTGCCGAGGGTAGGTATCTTCAGTATTATTGTGTTGTTGGGCTCTTAATGATTGTTTCGCCTTGTAGTGATCCGGACGAAGAGGGACATTTACCTATATCTTTTGGCAAGAAATTCTTCTGCACATGCGTCATTTGCCACTCACGCAAACCTGTTTGGGCCGAAAAGCTGCTTTTTCGCTTCCGAAGCTATGAGATGGCGTTCAAATTTCGACTCATGGTCCTCGACTGGGACAAGTTCCGAGCATATTGGGGGTGCGAGCTCACATGAGAATTAAGTAATCACAATGAATTGTATTGCTGAGTGAAGAAAATATTTTCTACAACTTAGCTACATATATACCAAGTTTATATACTGCACTGTTTGGAGTTATGGAGAATGTTCTACAGGTTTGAAACTATGTAGAACATTCTAAAATTTTCTACTAAACTTCAGGCATGCAGAATGAGCAATCTTGGGCCTATTTATTTAGAAAAGTACAATGAATAAAATAGGGAGTTGAATCCCATTATCAGTGTGAGCCTGGGAGAGTAAGTGCAATATGAATCATTGAATCAGAAAGATAAAATGTAGGATCAATCAAGGGAAATACAAATGGAAAATCTGCATGTGATAGATAGAGATTGGTGTCAACGAATGAAATAAGGAATGTTTTTGATGTTATGATATAGGGTGCTGATGGTGCCATACAATGAATAACCAGGTTCAACAAGGATCATGTGAAAACCACATGTAAAGTTTTCATCATAACAGGTTTATCATCCTTTCAGGCTACATCACCATCCCAGTAATGGCCCATGGCTGCCCGCTTCTCACGAACCTCCTTATATTTCTCTGCCAACTTTATATCCTTCTTGCGAGCTGTCTTATGTCCACCAATGGAAGTGCGGACAGGGACTGATACATGATTACCACCACCCCGCAATCGTTGTGCTGATCCAACAGGTAAATCTGCCTCTGTCAGAGGAATTGTAGAAGGCAACATTGATGCATGTGCATCTTGACCATAAAATGACCTGTTAGTTTGAAATTCTTTCAAGTTAATAATAAGTTAAGATAAATCTGATTGAATACTGACCAAAGACAGTTTGATTGTGATTCCACAAATGTTCTGTACACCAGATGACAGAAAGCATATTCTTTTCTTTTTGCCTCCAACAAGTATTGGGCACAAAGCCCATGTGAGCCGTCATTATCCCCATGAATGGGACTAGTATAATTATGACATTGAAACATTGTGGCTCCAGTAATGCCAAGTCTGTCAGCATTTTCAGTTGCAGTTTGCAACTCCTGAACAAGATTTGGCACTACAGCTTTGGCTGTAGTCATTAGAATCATAGCATCCTAAAATCATCAATAAATAAGTATTTAATCAAATAATGTAATCCAAAATCAAACCTCTGCATGGTTGAACAGGGCATTTATGCCTTGAATTGTATCTGCTTCCATCCCTCTGTACATTGCAAGGCCATCACCAGGAGCTCCTCCACTTGGAGCCCTTGTCCCAATGGCAGTCATCTTCCCAGCTGAGTAGAAGTCAAACTGCTGGCCCCTTTGCAAAGGCTTGAGATTTACAAGCTCTTTATGGTGCTTATATAGCTTTTCAAGAATTTCATCTGAAAATGCATTATACTGCCAGAAATCAAGCTAACAAAATGATTAAAATTGGAATAGACACTATAAGGTTGACTCACTATGTTGTCATTTTTATCAACAAACAAATATACATGACGCTGACACCTTTCAATGATCTCAGTGTCAGGGCCATAACCCTTCAGGTTCAATCTGGGATCAGTGGGGTGGAGTATAGGTGGTATGTCCTTTGTTCCAGTTCGTGACTGGGGAAGCTGGAAATCAAATTATGAGTCAGAAACACTGTCATATTATGGCTCACATAAAAATAAAGCCTTACAGGAATTGGCTGCATTTGATATTTATCATCAGCAAATGAAATTCCACAGCCATGGAGTGATTTGTCAATCTTTTGTTCAGCTACTAAAATCTTCTGAACACACTGCTGTCCTTCAGGTAGTTGATAGCATTTGATACACATTTTTGGAGGTACATCTTTGGCATCTGCATCATTCTTGTTCTGCCGCTGATGCAATAAAAATCAATCACAGTATAGTAAATCAATAAAAATTAGCTTACAGCTTTATGTTTATATGCATATTTTTCGACTTCTTTCTTTGTTTTAACAAATTCATTGGTTCTGTCCAGTATAGTTTGAAGAGCTGCATCAAGTCCAGCAGTCTTGTTTGGCAGCGCTATATCTCTCTTTATCTCACGAAAGAGTTTTTCAACATCTACCCCTGATGGAACCTGTTACAATATATCAGGGTAGTTGATATACTTGTCTAGAATATTACCTACATTGTATTCACAAGCTTGAAGACCAGGACCTAGCCATGTGTTCCAGGCTTGTTTGAAATTATCAAGTCCAAGGAGAAAATAAACTGATTGAGGACATGCTGCTCTGGGAACCAGAGAGGGATCTTTCTTAAATGCTTGTAAAAGATCTTGTCCTGTTGCCAATGTCTTTCCCCTAGGCTGTAGGTGACAAGTTTGTAACATGCAAAATAGTAATGAGCAAAACACATACAAGGTGTTGTCCTTCAAATTCCACAGTAACAGATTCCATGGGTATTGGTGTCCAGGTGCAAAGAACAAGACCCAATGCCTCAGGTATCCTATTATATCTGAAAAGATCCTGAATGTGACGTTCTTTCCTGGCAATACTTCCAGGGTCACTGATCCTATTAATCATTTTGGCCAGACCAGAGTGCTGTTGAAAATTAGAAGAAGAAAACACAGTCATGAGAGCAAATACTAACCTGGACAGCAACCCTCCATCCTTTTAAAGAATATATGTCTTTACAGACCTGTCTAATTTCTCGAAGGACACGGACAACATTGTCATACAAGTCTTGGGAAGTCTTGGACACTATATCTGAGGTCTGGCTCTCTTGTGAAAAGAATGCAGCCTGCAGATGCACCACCCATGTCAGACATTTTAAATGCCAGAAGTCTGGATTGTTGGCCAGTAGGGCATTCCACAGTTTTCCATTTCTAGACTTGACAGGAAGACTGTCAAAGTCCTCAAAACCCAAGGTGGACTCTGCTGTTTCATGGTCCACCTTTATCTTTTTATGCAAAGGTGAACCAGGTTCAGAATCATCTGGAATATCATAAGTTTCAGTGGAAACATAATCCTCAT
>Ga0210402_10005606_pt1 | contig 11216 bp, 10 predicted proteins | sample IncBWC7MmetaG_FD_161055 | JGI IMG/M metagenome (GOLD analysis project Ga0210402, IMG submission 161055) | Forest soil microbial communities from Barre Woods Harvard Forest LTER site, Petersham, Massachusetts, United States - Inc-BW-C-7-M | ecosystem: Environmental > Terrestrial > Soil >... | reverse complement strand
CTAAACGTTGAACCACGGCGTAATCCACACATATTTAATGTGGAACGCCAGCCGCAACAGCATCTTGATCGGCAACCCAATCATGGTGATGAAGAAAACCATCAGAATGGAGTACTGCAGCAAACTCATTCGCTTGTAATTCTTCGGGTTGTACCGCCGGAAGAGCGCGTGCACCACAAGTCCGCCTACAACAAAAAACCCGCCTACGACGGCCGCGCCAAAAATGCCCTTCGCCCAGTTCGAGGTAATCCCAAAGAGGTCCGGCAAGTCTCGGTTCACTTCGTAGATGAGACGGTTGTGGTCCCACGTCTGCCCCGGCCAGAACCATTGCCATCCAGGTCCTCGAATGAAGGTCCCGATGGTGATCATGGAGACCCACAAGACAATGAACCCAAATAGAAATGTGCCGATCGCAAACTTGCGCTGCCTCCATGTGTAATAGCCCGCGCCAAGCGGGTTCGTATCAATATAGGGAATCACCATCAGCCCGAAGATGATGAGCGTGGGCATCACCACCCCGGCAATCCATGGATCGAAGTACACCAGCATTTCCTGCAAGCCCAGGAAATACCAGGGGGCTTTTGCCGGATTCATAGTCAGGTTGGGGTTCGCGGGTTCTTCCAGCGGCGCATTCAGCGTAATGGACCAGACCATCAGAATAATGGTGACAATGATGGCTGCAAGAAATTCCACCCGCAACAGAAACGGCCAAACGTGAACTTCTTTCTGCCATCCCGGCTTAAACGGCCAAGCTTTGCGGTGGTGCGTCTTGGCCAGCGCAGGGTCGGCTTCCAATTGTTCGATCAGTGAGTCATTTGCTTTCGCCTGCCGCCAGGCGAGATAAATGTAAAACGCGAGTAAAGGAATCATTGCCACGATCGGCACATTGTCTGGCGCGGAGATGATTTCCCACACTTGTCTCCAATCCATGGCTATTTCCGCGCCCCCTTAACTTCGGAATCGAGGATGACCTGTGCAGGGCCGGAGATGCCGCCATCTTTGCGCACGCGCCAGAAGTGAAGAACCATGAAGATGGAAGCGATAATGGGAATCCCGATGCAATGCCAGATATACGAGCGCAGAAGCGCGTTGGCATCCACAATCGAACCGCCCAGCAAGCCAAACCGCACGTCGTTGTACGGAGTCATATTCAGATAGTTGCTAAAGGGACCTTCATGTCCGAGTAGCGGCGTGGCGCGCGCCATGTTTGTGCCCACCGTCACCGCCCAGAAGCCGAGCTGATCGTCCGGAAGGAGATAACCCGTGAATGAGAGCAGCAGTGTCAGTACCAGCAGAATGACGCCCACGTTCCAATTAAACTCGCGCGGCTTCTTGTAGGAGCCGGTTAGGAAAACGCGGAACATGTGCAGCTCGACGGCGATGACCATGAGGTGCGCGGCCCAGCGGTGCATGTTGCGCAGCAGTTTGCCAAACGGAACGTCATGCTCGAGGTAGAGCACGTCGCGAAAAGCCTGCACCTTACTCGGGTGGTAGTAGAACATCAGCAGTGTGCCGGTGAACGTGAGCACCAAAAACAAATAGAACGTGATGCCGCCCATTCCCCAGGTGTAGCTGTACCGCACTGAATCGCGATTGATCTTCGCCGGATGCAAATGCAGAAAAACATTGGAAAGCACGCCCAGTGCGCGATTGCGCGGAGTGTCGTCGTGCTTGTGGCGGAAGATCGAAGTGTAGACCTGGGTCTTGGTCGGATTCTTGAGCGTCTCCAGAGACTCTTTTGCCTTAGCGGGGAGATCAGTCTTGAGCGATTCGAGATCCTCCTTGACCCCAGTCTTGATGGTATCCATCAGACCGGTGGACTTACCATTTTTGCCGTTTGAGTTTTTCTCTTCAGGCATTTCTTGTGCTCCCGTTTCCTTCCCTGCTCGAACCGTTCTCTTAGACTTCTGAGCTCCTTAGCACGCAGCACGGCCGCCGTGGCGGTCCTTACACATTCAAAAACGAACCTGGATCGCTGAAGTGGCTTGGCTGTCCCTTGGGCCATTCAAAAAGTTGCGATACATCTACGACGATTTGGCCGTCCGGCGCCAACTCCAGGCGCGCGCGATCCATCGGACGCGGCGCAGGTCCTTCAAAGTTAATCCCTTCACTGTCGTATCCGCTGCCGTGGCAGGGACACTTGAATTTGTTCTCGCTGGCTTTCCAATCGGGCGTGCAGCCAAGGTGCGTGCAGCGCGCGTAAATCACGAAAAGCCTGTCAGGCGTGCGATCCACCCATATACGGTACTTTTGCTGCCATTTTGTATCGACACCCAGAGCATAGTCAGATGGAAAACCGATTTTGAAAACGGTGGGAGGTTCGAAAAGCGTGCGGGGAAGGAAAAAACGCAGAAAAGCGATAAACCAGGCGCCCAGAAAACCGGCCACGGCACACCAAACCAAACTGCGGCGACGCTCATTGATTCCGCCCGCAGTTGGACCGACCGTCGGCAAACCGGCGGCAGGAGCAGCTTTGGAGGTGCCGACGGCTGGCGTGCCCACAAACTTTGTGGCTTCGCTGCCTCCAGCACCGGTCGTCTTCGCTGCATCCGGTTTCGGGTTCGCCGAATTTGATTCCGGGGCCGCCATGCACTACCTCCTGAATGTCCTCTAGTCGTACGATGCGGCGACCGCGAGCGGTGCCGCCACTTCCCTCCCGTGAACATGAGCCCATTGGCCATCAAACACATCATGAAGGCCAAACCGTCTTATTCCGTTCCCGGCTGTGTTTATTTCTTTTGTAGAACAGTGCAAGCGGTGCGCGGATAAATGATCAGAGTTGGCGCGCCAATGTGCGAACTCAATAAAGCCCGGATCACTCGTTGGAACACACAAGAGAGGCATGGCCTGTGGAAGCGTCATTGGCCCGCCGAATTTGGAGAGCGTAGCTACGATACATCGTGAGGCCCCTAACATTCCACTGGACCCCCCAGGAAACGGGCCGGATGTTACTTAAATAAAAAAAATTCGTCAACACAAGTCTAAACTTTTCTACACGGGCGCCTAACGCAGTCATTTGCAATAAAGGAGAAACCGAGTTGTATTCGGTGGCGCTGACCCGACAACGAAAAAAAAAGATATTTGAGAACTCGCTTGCGCTTGCAATGACCTGTGGTAGACTCGCCCCGTTTTCGAACTTCGTGATTCGGATTCCGCAGATTGAATGACCGAATCAGCGGTTACGCTCGAGTATTTAACCAGGGAGGTCAGGGTAGATGGGCCTCGTTCTTCTCCTCGTTATTTGGCTGATTACATTCATCAGCGCGTATTTCTTTCTTGCCAAGACCTGGTGGTTACCTGTCGGAGCTTCCGCTGCGGCGGCAGGGATCGATCATCACTTCACGACCACCTACATTCTCATGGGCATTGTGTTCGTGGCAGCGCAAGTTAGCTTGGGTGTTCTCGCTTGGCGGTATCGCGATCGCGGCTCAGCCACTACGCGAGCGCACTATACCCACGGCAATAACATGCTGGAGATCACCTGGACCGTGCTGACTTTAGTTTTGTTCGTGGGGCTAAATTTCATGAGCAGTTCCATCTGGGCCTCCGAACGGTTCCGTCCCGCAGCGTCCGGCGCTGTGCAAGTAGAAGTGACTGGGATGCAGTTCGCTTGGTATTTTCGCTATCCCGGACCTGACGGTAAATTCGGCGCCACCAAGCCGGAGTTGCAAGATGCTTCCGCTGGAGGCGAAGGTGCCATCGGCCTCGATACCACCGACCCTGCCTCCAAGGACGACGTTGTGACCGGAACAATGTATGTTCCCGTGAATCGCGAAGTGGAAGTAATTCTCCGCGCTGAAGACGTGATCCATAGCTTTTTTATTCCTGCCATGCGTTTCAAGCAGGACGCCGTGCCCGGTCTCGCAATCCACATGCACTTTACGCCCATCACGACTGGGGACTACGAAATTGCCTGCTCTCAACTCTGTGGTCTCGGCCATTACAAAATGCACGGAATACTGAAAGTCGTGAGCGAACAGGATTTCGACAAGTGGCTGGCCGCGCGCGAAGCGGAGAAACAATAATATGGCCACCCGCGAGTTCGCAGCCCACGATGCACATGCCCATGCGGCCCCCACAAGCTGGATACGCAAGTATGTTTTCAGTCTCGATCATAAAGTCATCGGCATTCAATACTTCTTTCTCGCCCTGACGGCCGTTTTCGTCGGCATGTTTCTCTCCTTATTGATGCGCATTCACTTGATATGGCCTGCCGCCACTCTGCCTTGGTTCGGTGAGATCAAGCCCGAGACTTACCTCAGTTTGTTAACTATGCACGGCACGATCATGATTTTCTTCGTCCTTACCACGGCGCCGCAGGGTGGATTCGGCAATTACTTCCTACCCATTCAAATAGGTGCGCCAGACATGGCCTTCCCTGTTCTCAACATGCTGTCCTTCTGGGTGACCGCCCTCGCCTTTGTCGTCCTGGTCTCGGCTTTCTTCGTGACCGGAGGCGCGCCGCTTCACGGATGGACGGGCTATCCCCCGCTCAGCGCACTTCAATCCGCAGGGCCAGGCGAAGGCTTGGGCGCCGATTTATGGGTCATCAGCATCGCTCTTTTCTGCGTTGGGGCGTTGATGAGCGCGTTGAACTTCATCACCACGACTCTGGACATGCGCGTCAAGGGCATGACCATGATGCGCATGCCGCTCACATGTTGGGCTTGGTTTATCACCGCCATCCTGGGCCTGCTTGCTTTCGGTGTGCTGTTGTCGGCCGGCATTCTGCTGTTATTAGACCGCAATGCGGGCACAAGCTTTTTTGTACCGCTGGTGACCATCAACGGTCAGGTTGCCGGACATAAGGGCGGTTCGCCGCTGTTGTGGCAGCATTTGTTTTGGTTCTTTGGACATCCCGAAGTCTACATCGCTATCTTGCCGGCCATGGGTCTGTGTTCGCAATTGCTCTCCGTCTTCTCACGGAAACCAATTTTTGGGTACAAGGCCATGGTCTATGCCTTGTTGTCCATCGGATTTCTGGGCTTCATGGTTTGGGGCCATCACATGTTCATGAGCGGTATGAGTCCCTATACGGGCTTCGCGTTTTCGATCATGACCATGGCCATCGGCGTGCCTTCTGCCATCAAAACTTTTAACTGGCTCGGTACACTTTGGGGTGGGCGGATTCGGTTCACTTCTCCCATGCTGTTCGCGATCGGATTTGTTTCCCTCTTCGTCTCCGGCGGAATTAGCGGTCCGTTTCTAGCTCAGCCCGTGTTAGATATTCCGTTGCATGACACTTACTTCGTCATCGGCCACTTTCATTTGATCATGGGCGTGGCTTCCATATTCGGGATGTTTGCCGCCACCTATTACTGGTTCCCAAAAATGTTCGGCCGCATGATGAGCGAGAGTATGGCGCGATGGCATTTCTTTATCAGCTTCATCGGAACTTACGCCATCTTTATGCCCATGCACTATCTCGGCATGGCGGGACATTTGCGCCGCTACTCGCAGCTCACTGAACTGAATTACCTGCACGGCTTGTTTCCTTTGCAGAAATTCATCACTTTCGCTGCTTTCATTACCATCGCCGGGCAACTCATCTTCTTGTTCAATCTCTTTTGGAGCATGAAGTTCGGCAAAAAAGCCAGCGACAATCCTTGGGAAGCAACAACTCTCGAATGGACCACGGCAACTCCGCCGCCTCATGACAATTTCGGCGGACACGTGCCCGTCGTTTACAATGGACCGTACGAATACAGTGTCCCGGGCGCACCCCAGGATTTCGTGATGCAAACGGATCCGCCACTCGGGAAGGCGCACTAGATTACCAATGGCTTCGATCACCACAACCGCCTCCGTAGACACGGCAGGAGTCCTCCTGGCAGGCAACGGCCAAGCGGATCATCATTCGTTTGACTTTGCCGCCCGCCTGCGTCGTGCTCGGTTGGGGCTCATCGTGGCTCTAGTTGGCATCGCAATGATCTTTGTGTCGTATTCCAGCGCCTACGTCGTGCGACAGGGCCTTCCGACCCTCGATCCGCGCACGGGGACTCTCGTTCACGACTGGCTCCCTCTGCAGCTGCCCAACTTTTTGTTTGTAAATACTCTGGTCTTGTTGGTGAGCACTCTGACGATGGAGTTGGCGCGCCGCCAGGCGGTCCGCGAAGCCCTGGCGGATCGAGAAAGCTCCTCTCCTGCGGCTACTCGTCCCCAAACAGATGGAATCCCCTGGCTCGCGTTGACCGCAGTTCTGGGCCTCAGCTTTATCGCTGGGCAATGGCTCGCGTGGCGTCAACTGGCCGCCAGCGGCTTCTATGTATCCACAAACCCCAGCAGCTCATTCTTTTACCTGCTCACCGGCACTCATGGAATTCACCTGATGGGCGGCGTCCTGGCCCTGCTCGCCGTCGGCGCCGCTTCCCTTCTGCGCAGGCCCGCGGATTCGCAGGCGGTGGTGGTCGATGTGACCGCCTGGTATTGGCATTTCATGACTTTTTTGTGGGTCTACATATTGTGTTTGTTAGTGTTCGCACGCTAACCCTGCCCTGAGGCGAACCAGGTCGGGGCCGCAAGTCATAAGGAGGTCAAGCGCATGTCTGAAGCGACGCTACCGCACGAGATGCCAGCGGTTTACGAACCGTCGCTCTTTGGGACGTACTCGAAGAAGATTGGAATGTGGCTGTTTCTGATGTCAGACTCTCTGACGTTCGGCGCTTTGCTCTACGCCTACAGTTACGGTCGCATTTCTACTCCCAACTGGCCGACGCCATTCCATTCCGAAAGCATCGTCAACGCCACCATCATGACGGCATTCTTGCTGACCAGCTCGCTCACGATGGTGCTCGCGGTACGCGCATCGGCTGAAGGCAACGCCAAATCACAGCGCCTCTGGCTGCTCGCCACCATGGCTTGCGGCATGGGTTTCGTCCTTCTGCACGGCCGAGAGTGGAGTAAACTAATTGCCGAAGGCCTGACTCTCCCGGTATTTCCCAATCCCCCCGGACACGAAGTGGCGGGAGAATATGCAAATGTCGTGAAAAACGTGCCACAGTTTCCCGCAACCTTCTTCGGCCTCACCGGAATGCACATGCTTCACGTCACGCTCGGCGTCGTCTACCTGGGCATCGTGGCCCTTCGCCGCTATTTCATTCCTATCTTGTTGGCCCTATGGCTTGCCGCCTGGCTTGGGACACCCTCATACAGTCCGTTCCACTACGGCGCGCATGTTCTGCTTCTGGCCGCGATTGTTTGTTCGATTATTTTGTGGCTCAAGCCTAAGGTTTATGACTCATCCGACGTGGAAGTTGCCGGCTTGTACTGGCACTTCGTCGACCTCGTCTGGATGTTCATTTTCCCACTCGTTTATTTGATGTCCGCCAAGATTCTCTAGGAGCTCTCGAGCTATGGAACCTGATCAAATTGCCATCGCGATGCGAGTCGCTGAAGAACAGCGCCATCACGGGAAAGCGCAGTTTTTCTGGGTATGGGGAGCGCTCCTTGTCATGACGGCCATCGAAGTCTACCTGACCTACCAGAACATGCAGCCTGTGCGCATGCTTACCATCTTGATGGGCTTGTCACTCATTAAAGCCGCACTCATCATCGGCTACTTCATGCACATGAAATTTGAAGTCTCCCGCATGAAATGGCTCACCATGGCGTCTCTGACGGTATGCTTGGCCTTGATGTTGATCTTCTTCCCAGACGCTTTCCGCATCCTTTCGCTGGTACCAAAATGAAACTTCGCATTTCACTTCTCGTCGCTTCTCTTCTGTTGACGGCCGCGCCGGGGTTCAGCCAAGCCTGCTCCATGTGTTACAGCACGGCCAAGGCAACTTCCAAGGAGGGCCAGCGGGCGATCAGCAAAGGAGTTGTCGTCATGTTGATTCCGCCCCTCGGCTTCATGACCCTTGGCATTGCCCTGGCATTTCGCTACGGCAAGAAACGTGACCTCGAACAAGCGCTATAGCCTGCCCTTCTAAAACGAATACCGTCCACCGCCTCACGCGCATGTTATGGGAGCCACGTTCCCACGTGAACTGCTCACACCCAGCTCTATCTGCTATCGGCGAAGTTGTTCGTCTTGTGGCGCCACCCCGCAGATCAGGACAATGGCTGCTTTCAGTCCGAACTAGGACTGGGAGCCACGACTTGTCTCCTGTCCCAAACCTGTCCGTTCGACCGTTGATTTTCACCCTTTTTTCGACTATTAGTCTTTATATACATTGCGGTCCTTGAAGCACTCGTATCCGCGGACTTGAGTGGCGCGTTGCGTCAGAAGGCCTCAGTGATGAGGACTTTTATCCCCGCTTCCAGACGAACAGCGCTGTAGACAATTCTTAAGCCACGGGCACGATGTCCCACGCTCTTGATTCGCGCCAAGTCTTTCTTGGTGAAAGGACGCCCATGCCCCGCAAAACGGGATTCTTCTCCTTCTTTCTCGGTGTATTGGCGCTTGCGTGCAGTTCCTACCTCGCGAATGCGCAAGGCATTGATTCTGGGCGCCATTCGCGCGCCCTCATCTCGCAGAAAATTGACGAAACCCATCGCGTGCCGCTCGCAGGCAACACCCGTCCCGAAACAAAAGCCGGGATTGACCGTGGCTCAGTGTCAGTCGACTTTCCAATGGAGCACATGTTGTTGCAATTGAAGCGTCCCCTCGAGCAAGACCAAGCGCTTCAAGAGTTCATTCACGAGCAGCAGACGGAAGGATCCTCAAACTTCCACCGATGGATCACCGCGCAGGAGTTCGGAGAAAGATTCGGGCTAGCGAGGCAAGACCTCGATGCAATTACAAGCTGGCTGCAGTCGCACGGCTTCAAGGTCAACGTGGTCTATCCCAGCGGGATGGTGATCGATTTTTCGGGAACGGCCGGACAGGTGCGCGAAGCCTTCCAAACGGAGATCCATCATCTTGAAGTCAAAGGCGAGAAGCACATCGCCAACATGAGCGACCCGCGGGTCCCCGCCGCGCTCGCGGCCGCGGTGTCTGGCATCGTTTCTTTGCACGACTTCCGGCCCCACACGATGTACAAGCTGCATAAGCCGCGCGGCGAATACACGTTTCCGGACGGTTTTGGCGACAACAGCTATGCGGTTGTTCCTGCGGACCTGGCTACCATTTACAACATCAATCCGCTATTCAGTGCCGGCTATTCTGGACAGGGTCAGACGATTGTCGTCATCGAAGATACAAACGTATTCACCGCCGCTGACTGGAATACGTTTCGCTCAACACTCGGCTTGTCCAGCTACACCTCGGGCTCTTTTACGACGGTGCATCCAGCGCCTTCAAGCGGCGCCAACAACTGCGCCTCTCCCGGCGTCATTGCCCCCAATGACGCGGAAGCAATTCTGGACGCGGAATGGGCCAGCGCCTCAGCGCCCAGCGCGGCCATCGTTATGGCCACTTGCGCCGATAGTGGTGCGACGTTCGGCGGCCTGATCGCCGTACAAAACCTGATCAACGCCAGCAGCCAACCGCCGGCCATCATGAGCATAAGCTACGGCCAATGCGAGACGGTAAACGGCGCGGCCGCCAACGCGGCATACAGTTCAGCGTATCAACAAGCTGTCGCCGAGGGCGTTTCTGTTTTCGTGGCCGCGGGTGATAGCGGGGCCGCAGGCTGTGACAACAGTGCTTCAGAGGCTACTAACGGCATCGCGGTCAACGCATTCGCGTCCACACCGTACAACGTGGCTGTGGGCGGCACGGACTTCAGTGACACCTATTCCGGCACAAACGCTACCTATTGGAATTCGAGCAACACACCCGCTTTCGGTTCCGCGATTTCTTATATTCCGGAAACTCCGTGGAACAACTCGTGCGCAGGCGCCCTGATCTCGAACTACCTGGGTTATAGCCCTACATACGGCTCGACCAGCCTGTGCAATGATCCCAGTTTTGGCTCTCTTCTCCAAAGCACGGTTGCCGGCGGTGGAGGCCCGAGCGGCTGTGCGACTGGATCTCCTTCTCCACCAAATAGCAGTATCGTAAGCGGGACCTGTCAAGGATGGCCCAAGCCCGCGTGGCAGTCTGTCCTCGGCAATCCAAACGACAACGTTCGCGACACTCCGGACGTCTCGCTGTTTGCCGCCGACGGCCTGTGGGGCCACTTCTATGTTTTCTGCTGGTCTGACACGGCAGACGGCGGAGCCGCTTGCACAGGTGCTCCGAGCGGCTGGTCCGGCGCGGGTGGAACATCTTTCGCGGCGCCGATCATGGCAGGTATTCAGGCGCTGGTAAACCAGAAGGCGGGCGGGCCTCAGGGCAATCCTAACCCCGTCTACTACCAGCTTGCCGCCAATGAATATCGCTCGAGTGGCAGCAGTTCATGTAACTCGTCCAACGGCACTAGCGTTGCCAGCAGTTGCATTTTTTACGACGTAACCCTCGGCGACATGGATGTGAACTGCGTTGGTAATGCCAATTGTTATTCTGCCGACGGCTCCGTGGGCGTGCTATCGACTTCCAATAACTCGTTCAACCCGGCATACGGCACCACCACCGGATGGGACTTCGCCACGGGAATCGGAACTCTGAATGCTGCCAATCTGGTGAACAACTGGCCTGCTTCGGGGCCGAATTTTGCACTTTCGGCCTCGCCGAGCAGCGTAACGCTCATACAGGGGGCCAGCGGCACAAGCACGATCACCATCACTCCAGAAAATAGTTTCTCAGGAAACGTCAGCCTGTCGATATCCGGTTTGCCGAGCGGCGTAACCGCTTCATTTAATCCCAGCAGCGCCGCCAGCGCCAGCACCTTAACGCTCGCGTCAAGCGCCACAGCCGCTGTCGGCACATTCACCATGACCGTGACAGGTTCGTCTGGCAGTCTGACGAACCAGACCAACATAACCCTCACAGTGAATCCCACCGGGAGCTACACCCTTTCCGCGTCTCCCAGCAGCCTGAGCATCCTTCAGGGAACAAACGGGATAAGTACGATTACAGTCACTCCTCAGAACGGGTTCAATGGCAACGTCGCCTTGTCGGCGTCCGGTCTGCCGAGCGGCGTAACAGCATCATTCAATCCTGGCAGCACAACTACCAGCAGCACGTTGACGCTCGCAGCCAGCAGCATCGCGGCGACCGGTACCGTCACTGTGACAGTCACAGGTTCGTCGGGCAACTTGTCGAATGCCACGACCCTTTCCCTTACGGTCACCGCTCCTCCGAACTTCACACTTTCTGCATCTCCAAACACCTTAACGATCGCGCAAGGAGCGAGCGGAACGAGCACGATCACGCTTACTCCTCAAAATGG
>Ga0210402_10005605_pt1 | contig 11217 bp, 10 predicted proteins | sample IncBWC7MmetaG_FD_161055 | JGI IMG/M metagenome (GOLD analysis project Ga0210402, IMG submission 161055) | Forest soil microbial communities from Barre Woods Harvard Forest LTER site, Petersham, Massachusetts, United States - Inc-BW-C-7-M | ecosystem: Environmental > Terrestrial > Soil >... | reverse complement strand
GCGAGTCACCGTGCCCCCAATTCACCGCACGCCCGGCAGCTTAGGACCATCATCGAAGCCGTCGAGCGGGCCGCCACCCTGACACGGCAATTGTTGGCAGTCGGCCGTAAGCAAAGCCTTGTGCCGCATTCTGTGGACATCAACGAAGTTCTGCGTGCAAAGGAGGAGTTGCTGATCACTACGCTCGGCGGCCACGGCAGCATCGAGCTTCAACTTGCCAGCACACCCTCGATCGTGTTTGTGGACGCAGCCGAGCTAGAGCGCGCGGTTCTAAACCTCGTTATTAACGCGCGAGACGCCATGCCGAGCGGCGGTTCGGTAACGATCAAGACTGCCAACTTGAATGTCGATGGCGCGAACTCTGTAACCGAGGGTCTGGCCGGTCGTCTTGTGATGATTTCAGTCTCCGACACCGGAATCGGAATGACCGAGAGTGTGCGTCTCCGAGCATTTGATCCGTTTTTTACCACGAAGGATGTCGGACATGGTTCCGGCTTGGGTCTCAGCCAAGTCTATGGAACAGTAAAACAATCAGGCGGCGAGACCCGTATAGACTCGTATATTGGCCGAGGCACAACGGTTAGCATCTATTTGCCTAGAATATTGAATGGATTGGTGTCGCCTCAAGCTGCACGGATATCCCCCTCTAGCCATGAGCCTGCAACTATCGCTGCGCGATCGACGCGTGAAGGACGCCGCATCCTTTTGCTTGATGACGATCATCAGGTGCTAGAGACCGTAGAGGAGATTCTAAGCGATGCTGGTTACACGGTCGCGGCTTTCGCAAGCGCGTTAGAGGCTCTTGATGACGTCAATGGGTCGAAACCGATTGACCTCATAGTTGTGGATTTTGCCATGCCGGAGATGCGAGGCGACCAGTTTGCGGCTAGAGCGCGAGCACGGCGGTCGGCGGTCCCGATACTATTCATTTCCGGCTATGCAGAGCCTACGTCACTCCAGTCCGAACCGTTTGTCCTCAGAAAACCCTTCAGCGTGGCTTCCTTGATATCAACAACTGAAGAGGCCATGCACGCTATGGTATGACCGGCGTTTTCATGACATGCAGTGATCGACCGCGCGGGATCGATGCGAGGGCGCCACACCACGAAATTCCATCGGCAGGTGGTCATCGGCTGCCATTGCTGCCGAAGATATAACACGCGAGAAGGGGTGTTATCGGATCATTTGCCGCGAGGTGGCAGCCGGCAGCCCTGTTGCCAACTCACGCGCCTTCACCCATCATGAAAAGCCCTGTCAGGCATAGAGGAATCAGGCCCATGGTGAGCCTCTCGCCGAATTTGCCACCCGACAAGCAGCGTGAGATGCTGCGCCAGATGCTCACCATCCGCCGCTTCGAGGAACGCGCATCGGCTGACTACCATGCCGGCAAGATCTACGGTGTCGTGCACTGCTACATCGGCGAGGAGGCGATCGCCGTCGGCGTCTGTTCAGCGCTCGATCGCGGCGACCGGATCATCTCGACGCATCGCGGGCATGGTCACTGCATCGCCAAGGGCGCCGACCTGAACCGCATGATGGCCGAGCTCTATGGGCGGCAGACGGGGTACTGCAAGGGCAAGGGCGGTTCGATGCACATCGCCGATTTCGGCATCGGCATGCTCGGCGCCAACGGGATTGTCGCGGGTGGGATCTCGATCATCACCGGCGCAGGCCTTGCGGCGCAGATGGAAGGCAAGGGCCGCGTCGCGGTGTCCTTCTTCGGTGACGGCGCATCGAATGCGGGGCCATTCCACGAGTGCCTCAACATCGCGGCGACCTGGAAGCTGCCGATGCTCTACGTGTGCGAGAACAATATGTATGCGGCGCAGACATCGGCCGCGGCGACGCATGCCTTGAGCGATGTGGCGGCACGCGCGGCGGGTTACGGCATTCCGGGGTTTGTGGTCGACGGCAACGACATCGTCGCGGTCCATCAGGCGGCGATCCGCGCCGTGGAACGGGCGCGGTCAGGCGGCGGCCCGACGCTGATCGAGTGCAAGACCTACCGTCAGCGCGCCCACACCGAACGCAAGGGGCAGCCCGATTCTCGCGACAAGGGCGAGGTCGAGGCGTGGCAGCAGAAGGATCCGATCGCGCTGATTGAGCGGCAGATGCGGGAGCAGGGCGACCTCGACGATGCCGGGCTGCAGACGATCGAGCGCGACATCATGGCCGCTCTCGAGACGGCTGTTGCGTTCGCCGATGCAAGTCCGTTTCCCCTGCCGGAACACGCGACCGACGATGTGTTTGCGGCGTGATGCGAGGACCGGACGATGCGTGAGCTGACGTACAATGAAGCCGCTCTCGAAGCGATCGCCGAGGAAATGCGGCGCGATCCGAAGATCTTCTACATGTCGACCGACGCTCTGCCGCCGCTGCTGAAGGAGTTCGGCGGCCAGCGGATCATAGCGACGCCGATCACCGAAGCGGCGCTGACCGGTATGGGGATCGGCGCGGCCGGTTGCGGCTTCCGTCCGATCGTCGACTGGCGGCAGGTTACGTTCTGCTTTGTCGCGATGGACCAGATCGTCAATCAGGCCGCGAAGATCCACTACATGTTCGGCGGCCAGGTGACTTTTCCGATTTTGTTCCGCGCGTCCGTCGGCGGGGGCGGCCAGGTCGCGGCGCAGCACTCGCAGTCGCCCTATTCGATGTTCATGAATGTCGCCGGTTTGAAGATGTTCCTGCCGTCGACGCCGTACGACATGAAGGGGCTGCTGAAGACGGCGATCCGCGACAACAATCCCGTCGTCTCGTTTGAGTCGGGCCGGCTGATGGGGCGCAAGGGGGAAGTGCCGGAGGAGGACTACGCGATCCCGCTCGGTGTTGCGGACGTGAAACGGGAGGGCAGCGATGTCACGGTTGTCGCGGTCGCCTGGCTGGTGCACGAAGCGCTCGCCGCGGCCGAGGCGCTTGCGGCGGAGGGGATCTCGGTCGAGGTCGTCGATCCGCGCACGCTGGTGCCGCTGGACACAGAGACGATCCGGGAGTCGGTGCGGAAGACGGGTCGGCTGGTCATCGCCGACGAGGCGGGGCCGACCGCGGGGTTCTCGGCGGAGGTCGCCGCAGTCGTTACCGAGGATGCCGCGACGTTTTCCCGGCTAAAGGCCCCGGTGAAGCGGGTGTGTGCCTTGCAGGTGCCGATACCGTATAGCCCGGTGCTGGAAAGCGCTGTGTTCCCGGACCGGGAGCGGGTCATCGCCGGGGTTCGGGAGGTGCTGCACGGACAGAGGACTGCTGCGGCGGCGTGACGACGGCGATTGGAATGGCGAGTGGACGAGAAGACATCTCTCTCGCGTTGACGAGGAGACGTTGAGACAAGGCGGTAATCCTCATTGCACAACGGCCCACGTTACTGTGGCAAGTACGCTGCTGCAAAGCGTTCCTATTGTTGTGTACCTAGGCCCTGTGGTTAGCCACAGTCTGCTCTTTCGCGACAAAATGCCCGAGCCAAATACGCATGGTAGGCTGCAGTCGAGTGACATTTCCTGTCTGAGTCGCTCGCACGCGAGGAGGCTATGCTTCGGTCGGCGTTTCTTGCGCAGTTTGATTTGCTTGCACGGCTACTGGTCCACCCAGTTCCACGACGAGCAATTCGATCCACTTGTCGTTATAGGTGTAATCGCGATGAGCGGGGTGATAGATGCAATAGTCCCGGTTCGTCTTTTCTGGCGACTTTGACCTACTTGCGGGTCGCACCTTATGTTTCTTCCAAGCGTTCGTGTGGTCGTTCACGGAAAACCCTTTTCCGCTGGCTTTCCGCACAAGCTTTGTGACATCTGCTGGTTTGTACTGGTAGAGCTCGTCGGCGATCTTGAATTTCTGAAGGACGTTCTGTACGGATTTTCCTTCTTCGGAGTCCGGACTAAGGAATTGAATGTGTGCTTTGCCCTTTGAAGCACTATCGAATGTGTATACAACTCTGAACTGATACTCGAGGTCATCAAGTTCCTCTTCTGTCATGTCCTTCTTCAGCAGCGCGTCAAGCGCGGTGATGTTGGGTGGAATGTCGTAGGCACTTATTTGCGCGGCCTGCTCCAGCTCCAGCTTTCCGAACTGGAGAGCGACAGAGAGCTCGCTCTGTAGCGTTACTCGATGTCCGAACCAGCTCACGAGGGTCTTGTCGAAATTTAGGCAGCACGCCTGAAACAGCGGAAGCCATTTCACGTCGCTTCTGCCGAGCATTTTGTGTTCTGCCTCATCACGGATCGATTTAAGTGCTAGAAGGTTGTTTTTAATGCCTTTGGACAGAGGACAGTCGGGACGTGACAGCATGTAGCTTAGTCCGAATGTCGTGCCACCGTTGTTTAACGGCTGTATGCCCTTGCGCCCATAGTGCTCGTGCAAAAGGTAAGTCCAGGCGATATTGGCGAGGATGGCAAACATCTCGGTCTTGAACCGGTAGCCACCGCTGTTGAATATCGTGACGGCGAGGATCATTGCCTCCCGACCGCGGATCAGGCGCTCGTGGGTGTAGACATTAAGGCCTGTCACCGGATCGAAGCTGTGCTTCTTTCTTCGGAAGAACGCGACTTCTTCCGCAGAAGCGGGTGTGATGTTTGGGTTCTTTTTCACGCCTGTTATGCGTCCAAAATTTATAGTTGCGGCGCGTTCGTAGTTGATGAGCGCGTGGACGTCTTGATTGCGCATCCCCTGTGCGAGCAGAGCTTTTGCCACGCGCTTGTCTTCATCGGTTAGAGCGGCTGGCTTTTTCATGGCGCACTAGCTCCCATGATACGATTGGGACGGCTTGCAACCCACGCCGTCATACTTCACCCCCGCAGTATAGCAAGACGTTATTATGGCCAGCAGATCCATTGGAAGCTGGATGGCGAGCGTAGGTGACGAGCAAGCCGCGGCCGCGGCATCGTTATTTTGGTGGGAGTCTGCGGAAGCCGCCGGGCATATCGCTAGTGCGCCGGCATAACAGCTGGCAGGCATCTTGCTGACTGGCGGCCCGCCTCGGGCCTATGACCCGCTCTCGATGTGCCCGAGCAATCCAAGGATAGCCGGCTTCAGGTCCGGCACGTCGTTCGTCACCGCCTGCCATACGATGTCGGTGTCAATATCGAAATACCCGTGCACCAGTACGTTTCGCATACCAATGATCTTCGGCCAGGGAATATCCGGAGCCAGGGTCCGAACCTCCATTGGCAGCGCCCGGGCAGCTTCGCCGATGATCTGCAGATGCCTGAGAAACCACGCCTGCAGAAGCTCGTCGCGCTCGAAGCCGGCCTTGTCGTCATCCTGATGCCGTTCGATCGCCGCGATCGCCTCAAGAATGTCGCGCAAGCGTTCCGCCGGATTTCTCACACCGGCACCGCCTCCCGCAGCACCTGCTCACGAATCCGCGCCTTCAGGCCGCGCTCGGTCACCACATCGACAGGCCGGCCGAGCAGCGCCTCCAGCTCGAACTGCAGCCCACCGAGGTCCAGCAGCGATCGGCCGGGATCGAGTTCCACCAGGAAGTCCACATCGCTCTCGGCATCAGCCTCGCCGCGCGCCACCGAGCCGAAGACCCGCACGCGGCGCGCGCCGTACTTGCCGGCGATCCGCAGCACGTCCTGTCGCTTTTGCCCGAGCAATGCCTCCAATGCCATGGCTTGCCCCTTCCTGGTCAGCGACTGTAGCACAGTCCGCTGCATGTTCCGGAATCCCGGGCCGCCGTGCCCGTTGTCGCCCCGCACCGGTGTCGGCATGATGCCATACCACCGTCGCCACGCGCGAGGCCGCATCGATGCCCGCTCCAATCGTCATCGCCGACAGCATCACCCGCGTCGGACCTGAAGCCACCGGGGCGGTCATCGTCAACGCCTCGCATGGCGGCGTTTATGCCGCCTACCTCGCGGCAATACGCCAGGCCGCCGCGGCGATCTTCAACGACGCCGGCGTTGGCCGCGACCGCGCCGGGATCGGCGGGCTCGATTACCTGGAAGAATTCGGCATCGCCGCCGCGACCGTCGGTCATAACACAGCGCGGATCGGCGACGGTGCCGATATGATGGCGCGCGGCGCCATCAGCCATGCGAACCGGCTGGCCGCATCGCTTGGCGTCAGCCCCGGCCAAGCGTGCCGCGACGCTGCCGCCGCGCTGCAACAGGCACGCCCGGCGGATCGCGCCCCGCCGGAAGCGCTGGAAGCGGCGTTCCTGCTCATCTCGGGAACACCACAGGTCTGGGCACTCGACTCCGCGTCACTGGTTCTGCCCGAGCACAAGGACTCGATCGTCGTCACCGGCTCGCATGGTGGGCTGCTCGGCAACAGGCCGGAAACCGCGCTCAAATACGACGTGCTCGGGGCGCTCTATAACGACGCTGGGATTGGCAAGGACGCAGCCGGCACCACGCGGCTGCCGGCGCTCGACGCACGCGGCATCGTAGCCGCGACAGTTTCGGCCGCAAGCGCCCGCATCGGCGACGCACGCTCAACCTATGAGGACGGCGTCATCAGCCGGGTCAACGCCCGCGCCGCTTCACTCGGCTTGCGCGAAGGCATCAGCGCCCGCGAATTTGTCGCCGGACTGCGCCGCGCCCTCGCCGCATAAGGAGGAAACCATGAGCCCCACGCTGCAAAACCGCCCGTCCGGCACAATGACCGGCGGGCGCGCGCTCGCCGAGATGCTGCGCATCGCGGGTGCCGGGCCGATGTTCGGCATGGGCGGGTTCCAGTTGCTGCCGTTCTACGACGCAGTCGGCCTTGTCGGTTTGAACCACCACCTGATCAACGACGAGCGCTGCGGCGCCTTCGCCGCGGACGCCTATGCCCGCGTCACCAACCGTCCCGGCATTTGCGACGGCACGCTCGGGCCGGGCGCCACCAACCTCGTCACCGGGCTCGTCGAGTCGCTGAATGGCGGCATCCCGATCGTCGCGATCGCCGGCGACACCAACCGCATGCATTCCTGGAAGAACATGACCCAGGAATCTCGCCAGGTTGAAATCCTCCGGCCCGTGGTGAAGGAGCTGATTCGCATTGAAATGACCGCCCGCATCCCCGAACTGGTGCGGCGCGCATTCGCGGTGGCGACCTCGGGGCGGCCCGGACCAGTGCTGCTCGACGTGCCTGAGGACGTTGCCCACGGCACCCACGATTTCGCGCCCGAGGATTTCGTCATCGACGAGGCAACGCTGAAAGCGCCGGCGCGGCGCATCCGCCCCGACCGTGCCGATATCGAGCGCGCGGAGAAGTTGATCGCCAAATCCAAACGCCCGCTGCTGCTGACCGGCGGCGGCATCCACCTATCCGAAGCTTGGAACGCACTGACCCGCTTCGCCGAAGCGCAATCGATCCCGGTTGCGCACACGATGACCGGCAAGGGCGGCATCGCTTGCACGAACAAGCTGTCGGTCGGTCTGTTCGGCCGCTATTCACGCATTGCCAACGACCTGATCGAGGCGTCGGATTGCCTGATCGTCGTCGGATGCAAGTTGGGCGAGATCGCGACCAAGCGCTTCGCACTGCCGCCGGCCCACATCCCGGTCATCCATCTCGACATCGTTGCCGAGGAGATCGGCCGCTGCATCCCCACCGAGATCGCGCTCTGGGGAGATGCGCGTGCCGGGCTCGAGGATTTTGCCGATGCGCTGTCGGATAGTGGTGCGGCCGCCCGCACGATGCGGGCTGACTATGTCGCCGAGATTGCTCCGCGCATGAAGGCCTGGGAAGACGATGCCGCGCCGCGGCTCAATTCGCGCGACCGGCCGGTGCACATGGCGCGCCTCTGCCGCGAGTTGAACAACACTCTGCCGGAGGACGCGATCCTCGTCGCCGATGGCGGGTTCGCGGGGCATTGGACCGGACTGCTCTACGACACAAAGAAGCCGGGGCGGCATTTCGTCCCTGATCGCGGCTTCGCCTCGATCGGCTACGGGCTGCCAGGCGGCATGGGTGCGGCCGTGGCTGCGCCCGACCGGCCCGTCGTTGCGATCAGCGGCGACGGCGGGTTCAACATGACGCTCGGCGAACTCGAGACCGCGCGCCGTGTTGGGTGTGGTCTGACTGTGATCGTCGTGAACAACGCGGCCTCGGGCTACGTCAAGGCATTGCAGCACGCGATGATGGGCGGGCGCTACCAGTCGGCCGACCTCAATGAGATGGACTACGCGGCGATCGCCCGCACAATGGGCTGCGGCGGCATTCGCGTCGAAGACCCCGAGGCGTTATCTGCGGCACTTCGCCAGGGCATGGAGGAACGCCATCGCCCGACGGTCATCGACGTCGTCGTCACGCGCGACCCCGCGCAAATGCTCCCCGCGGTCGACAACCGCACGGTGGAAATCAAACGGGGCGATCGGGTGGCCTAAGACCGCGGCTGGGCAGATTCGCTCCCCGAACATAAGCCTGAGGGTCAGCCGGACGGTACTATCAGCCTGTGGTCCAGCTCGCCGATGGCGATCGTCACTCGCCAGGGATGGACGCATCATCGCAGAACGGGCGGCGCGCCGAACGTAGCTGCGCATAGTGGTCAGGCTGCGATGCCGCGTGTGCCCCATGAGCTCTTCGTCCGGCACGCCATTGCGGTAGGCAGTCGTCACGAACCCGGCGCGCAGGCCGTGCGGACTGACTGGTTCCGCCAGCGTGCCTTTCAGTCCACCCTTGGCGGCGCGCTTGAGGAGAATCTGCCGCACGGCATCGGGGCTCAGTCGAGACGTCTCGACCGCGCCACCACGATTGACCTTGCGGAACAGCGGACCGGCAGTGATTTCGGACAACTCCAACCATTCCTTCAGGGCTGCGACCGGGCAGGTGTCATTGGCGCGGCCACGTGGGATGGCGATTTCGGCACCTTCGCCCTCGGCGTCGGTCTTCGAGCGCTCGATCAGCAGCTTCAGCCCCTCGGTCGTCCAGGTCACGTGTCCCACGTCGAGGCCGACCAGTTCCGAGCGCCGCATCGCGCCGGCAAAACCCAGAAGGAACAGCGCGCGGTCGCGCACGCCGGCAAGATCATGCCCGCATGCCCTGCACAGCCGCTTGACCTCAGCCGTCGTCAGTGCGGCTGCCCGCCGGGCTGGTGCGCCATGCTTGCGACCGATCCCGCGGAGCGTCTCGCGGATCGCAGGATGCTTGGTGTCCAGCGGCTCCCCGGCGACACCGCAGGCGCGTGCAATGGCGGCGACACGGCGGCGCAGCGTGGGCAGCGCGTAGCCCTCGCCGGCTGCCGCAAGATAGGCCCCGACGACCTCCGGCGTGGCCGGCATCGGCTGGAAACCATGCCTATCGCACCATGTCCTGTAGTTCGCGAGGTCAGTCGCGTAGGCCCGCAGCGTGGCTGGGGCGTCCGCCGCGTCCTGGTAGGCTTGCGACTTGGCGAGCGCGATCGCTGCGCGTGCCGTCGGGGGCTTGGCGCCGCCCAGGCGGGCGAGTTGACGTTTGCGGGCATCCGTGAACGAACTGGCCATATGCCCCTTTAGCACAACTGAAAGCGAACACAAGAAGCGATAACGATCCTTCCCGCGTGTTATTGCTCACCCCGTCGGGGGTGCAGTTATTTGGGCGTCGCGCCGGCTTCGCAAGTTCAAATCAGGGGCACGCAACCGTCTTGATTTGCTGCTGATCGGCTGATTCGTAATCAGCATGTCCTCAGTTCAAGTCCGAGCGTCGGCACCAGAAAGTCCCGTGTTTCCAGTGCGTCAATATCAACCGTCCTGTTTCGTCGATATGGCACGGCAGGCTAAACGGGACATTGACAGGACGCATCGGGAAATAGGCTGGAGCACCCACCGCATCAGTCTCGGGGCAACCTGCGCTCCACGGCGTCCAAGAGCCTCGGGATATCGACCGGGTGCGGGTAAAACTCACCAACGCCTTCGGGAAATTCGGCTAGGTGCGGCTCACCGGTCATCAGGATCTTGATGCCGGGGCATTTCATTAGCGCCATGCGTGCAAGCGATACCCCGGTCGGATTATCTGTCGGGAACTGAAGGCGAGTGATCAGCATGTCGGGCCGCCGGTCACATTCGAGCGCAGCGATAGCAGGCATCGATCCGGCGAAGGCGACCACTTCGCGGCCTCGCGCGACGAGCGCGGATGCAACCGCGTTGGTGAATTGCTAATCAGAATGCACCAAAATGATCAACTTTGGAATGTAGCAACGCCCTTCCGTTCCTATCCGTTTGCTCGACGAAACAGTAATCACGGGCGCGTGTGGTTTGTCCAGCGGCGGTTGTCAGTCACCGGGGCGTGCTATCGTGCGCCGTCGTCATCCCCGGCGGATAACGCGTCGGCCTGCCGTTCCAGTTCTGCCACAAGCATTTCGATACTGTGCCGGTCATCCTGGGAAGAAAGCGAATGCGCCAGCGTCCGCCAGCGATCTGCCTTCTTCCGCAATTCTCGGGCGTCTTCCATCGTCATCCCTACTGTTCAACCCCGGCACGTAACAGGATCGCGCAGCCGCGCGGGGGGCATTTGCTGCGGTGCACAATGGACCCTCCGATCATATGCCTACAAGCAAATTGTTGCAGTGCAGCATTCGCCGATAATTGAGATTGCGCACCTCGGTCACGGATCGGCTACTCGACGGTAGTCTTTTGTTCCTGCTATGTTCTACCGTATGGCAGCCGCCAATGCATCCGCCCGTGGGCAGCGGGCCGCGATCGTCGCAAGCCCGTTGCATGATCTGACGGGCTTCTATCTGGCCGTGGATTGCCTCGCGCCCGGCTGCGGCGGGGAACGATCCTACGCGGTGGCGGACTGGCGCGCTTCTGCGGCGGCCATCGCACGGTCGGCGACGTGGTGCGCCGGATGTGCTGTTCCGGCTGCGGGGGGGGCGCGTGGGGGCGGCTTGGCTGGAAACGGGGCCAATACTCAACGCCAGAGTCCGCGCCCGACGTGTGCCGCTACGCGGACCGGAGGCGCAGCACTGAATTAGCCCACCCCGCTCCCCGTGTGTTACACTGCCCGAATGAGCGAGTCAGCCAAGGAACTGCGCAACCTATCCGCTGCCCTTTTGGACAATGGCAAGTTGTTGCGGAAAGACGCTGACGCGGCGCGAGCGCGGGGCGCCATCCTTAAGGAGCACTCGCGACTGGCTAATGAGGCGGCTAGAGTGTGCCGCGAACATGCCGGCGCCGCGCGCAAGCGGCTGGATGATCGCTGATGACCAAACACTCTAAGCTGCCTCTTCGCGAGGATAGGGAGCCGGGCCCGCAGAGCGTTGCAGGGATGTCGCCGGACGCCACCGTCAGCATGACGGAAATCATGGCGGCCGGCGCGGAGGGC
>Ga0210402_10005602_pt1 | contig 11222 bp, 9 predicted proteins | sample IncBWC7MmetaG_FD_161055 | JGI IMG/M metagenome (GOLD analysis project Ga0210402, IMG submission 161055) | Forest soil microbial communities from Barre Woods Harvard Forest LTER site, Petersham, Massachusetts, United States - Inc-BW-C-7-M | ecosystem: Environmental > Terrestrial > Soil >... | reverse complement strand
CCGGTGCGAAGATCGAGGAGGAGATGCGGAACGAGTTGCCGATGATGAAGGTCACCGCCATGGTCTCGCCGAGCGCGCGGCCGAGCGCCAGCATGATGCCGCCGATCACGCCCACCCGCGTATAGGGGATCACCACGTTGCGGACCACTTCCCAGGTGGTGCAGCCGACGCCATAGGCGGCCTCCTTCAACACCGGCGGCACGGTCTTGAACACGTCGACCGAGATCGCGGTGATGAAGGGCAACACCATGATCGCGAGGATGAGCGAGGCGTTGAACAGGCTGAGATAGGACGGCGGCCCCGCGAACACCGTATTCAGCACGGGAACATGGGCGAACAGGCCGATCATGAACGGCTGGAAGGTGTAGGCGAGGAACGGCCCCAGCACGAAGAAGCCCCACATGCCGTAGATGATCGAGGGGATGCCGGCGAGCAGCTCGATCGCAATGCCGATCGGGCGACGCAGCCATTGCGGGCAAAGCTCGGTCAGAAAGATCGCAACCCCGAGCCCGACCGGGATCGCGATCAGCATGGCGATGAAGGAGGTGACGAGCGTGCCATAGATCGGCCCGAGCGCGCCCAGCACCGGTGGATCCGCCGAGGGCGCCCAGCGCTGCGTCCACAGGAACGCAAATCCATATTCCCGCATCGCCGGCCATGCGCCGATGATCAGCGAGATGATGATGCCGCCGAGGATCAGCAGCACCGAAATCGCGGCGAGACGGGTGATCCAGTAGAAGCTGACGTCGCCGAGCTTGAAGGCATTCAGCGCCCTGGCGCGGTCGTAAGGTCCGGCGGCTTCGATTACATTGCTCGAGTCGCTTTGAACGGCCATGTCTGCCACGCCAATCCCCTGTCTAACTTATGCTGTCCGGGCCGCGTTGGAAGTGTGCCCGCTGTCGCTTTTCCACCCCGATTTTGCGGAAGCGGAGCCGGCAAGCCCGGGTGCGCCTTTTGGGAGTGCGCAGGCCGGTGGGCCGCAAAGTCATAAATTCAAAAAAGGTGCTCCCGCGCTGGAAGACCTCGATCTCCTCCCCCTTTGCGAGGGGGAGGAGACGAGCAAGGGCTTAGCTCTTGATGTCGGCCGACCAGGTCTTCTCGATCAGCTTGACCACGGGCTCCGGCATCGGAATATAGTCAAGCTCCTCGGCCGCCTTGCCGCCATTGGCGAAGGCCCATTTGAAGAACTTGAGGGCTTCCGCGGAGGCGGCCTTATCGGCCGGCTCTTTGTGCATGAGGATGAAGGTCGAGGCGGTGATCGGCCAGGACTTCTCGCCAGGCTGGTCGGTCAGGATCACGTAGTAGCCGGGAGCCTTGGTCCAGTCGGCGTTGGAAGCGGCCGCCTGGAAGGCCTCAACGGTCGGCTGGACCGTCTTGCCGGCCTTGTTAACCAAGCCGGTGTAGGTCAGCTTGTTCTGCTTGGCATAGGCATACTCGACATAGCCGATCGAGTTCTTGGTCTGGCTGATGTTGCCGGAGACGCCTTCGTTGCCCTTGGCGCCGACGCCGGCCGGCCATTCAACGGCGGTGCCTTCACCGACCTTGCTCTTCCAGTCCGGGCTCACCTTCGAGAGATAGTTGGTGAAGTTGAAGGTCGTGCCGGAACCGTCGGAACGGCGCACCACGGTGATCGCGTCCGAAGGCAGCTTGACGTTCGGATTGAGCTTCTTGATCGCCGGATCATCCCACTTGGTGATCTTGCCGAGGTAGATGTCAGCCAGCGTGGCACCGTCGAACACCATGTCGCCGGGCTTGACGCCGTCGATGTTCACGACCGGAACGATCGCGCCCATCACCATCGGCCACTGAACCAGGCCGTCCTTGTCGAGCTGCTCGACCTTGAGCGGCATGTCGGAGGCGCCGAAGGTCACCGTCTTGGCTTCGATCTGCTTGATGCCGCCGCCCGAACCGATCGACTGATAGTTCAGACCGTTGCCGGTCTCCTTCTTGTAGGAGTCCGCCCATTTCGAATAGATCGGGAACGGGAACGTCGCACCCGCTCCGGTGATGTCGGCGGCAAACGCCGACGTCGATGCGGCGACCAGGCCGGCAGCGACGATAGCCTTAACGAAATTCATGCTGATCTCCATTTGGTGAGCGAAGCGCCATTGCGCCCGATCGCGCTCACGCTGGACCGTTTAGGAGCGATCGGTTTTGCTTTTACGAAGGTTAGATGACAGTCCGATGACAAGACTAAAGTCTTGATTCAACTTAATTTTGGACTGCAAACGCGATTTTTGGCTGGGGAAAACAGGCGGTAAAAGTGGCGCCATGTCGGGGCACGCTTTCGATCAAAAGCCGGCCCCTGTGACGGTTAAGAATATGTTTCACCAACGATAAACCGAGTCCGGTTCCGCCCTGCGAGCGGCTGTCGCCGACGTCAACCCGATAGAACCGTTCAGTCAGTCGCGGCAGATGTTCCGGGGCGATCCCTGGGCCAAAATCACGCACCATGACCCGGATCTCGGGCGCGCCTTCGCCTGAAGTCGCCAAGCTCAGGGAGACGATCACCTTGCCGCCGGAGGCGCCGTACTTCAGGGCGTTCTCGATCAGGTTCTCGAACAGTCGGAGCAGTTCCTCGCGGTCGCCCGCGATCGACACCGGGTTCTCCGGCAGGTCGATCTCGACCTCGACCTGGCGCTCGCGGGCGAGCGGTTCCAGCCCGTCAGCGACCTGGCGGATGATGGGCACGATATCGATGGAGGTGTCGGGGCGGACATGGGCCGACAATTCGACCCGCGACAGCGACAACAGGTCGTCGATCAGGCGCGCCATCCGGGTCGCCTGCGCATGCATGATGGTGAGGAAGCGTTCGCGTGCCTTGGCGTCATCCTTGGCCGGGCCCTGCAGCGTGTCGATGAAGCCGGACAGCGCGGCAAGCGGCGTGCGCAATTCGTGGCTGGCATTGGCGACGAAGTCGGCACGCATTTCCTCGACCCGGCGCAGCGGCGTCTGGTCATGGAAGGTCATCAGCATGCATTTGTCGATGCCGCCGAAGGCGCTCGGTACCGGCACCGGCGTGATGGTCAGCTCCATCCAGCGGTCGACGGGGACGTGATCGAGATAGGTGGTACGGCGCGGCTCGGTGGTGGCGATGGCCTCGCGCAGCGCAGTGATGATTTCCGGCGAACGCAGCGCGAATTGCGCCAGCTCGTTCTTGCGCAGCGCCGGCGCGAGCTGGGCGGCGGCGGCGTTGAGGTGGATCACTCGGCCGGCACGGTCGAGCAGCACCGCGGGATCGGGCATGCCGGCGACGACAGCGCTGACCGCAGTGGTTTCCACGGGGTTGACGCCGCGAACGTCCTCCCGGGAGGTCGCGACATGGTTGAGCCGCCACGGCACCAGCGCGGCGGCGGCCATGCAGACGAACACCGCGCAGGCACGCAGCGGCGATAACTCGTCCGTCAGGACCAGGACGGTGAGCGCGGCGGCGGCGACCGCGAGGATGAAGGCTGAATGCCGCAACCGGTCCGGCCACGGCGAGAAGAACGAAGACGACGATGAGGAAGGAGCGTCTATTGCCATCTGGCCGGCTTCTCCGTGTCTGTCCCCGTCAGGCGTGTGTATCTCCACGCTCTCTCACATAAGCAGCTTCGCGCGCCGGACCAGCCTCCAGCCCCAGCGCAGCCTGGCGCAGGCGCTTCGATCGGGCGCCGAGGATAACCTCCCGAAACGTCAGCAAGATTACAGATATGACAAAGGGAGCAATATAATACAGCAGGCGGAACAACAGCATACCCGCGAGCAGGTCCTCCCGGTCCATCTGCCAGAGGCCGACCAGCATGGCCGCGTCGAATACCCCGAGCCCGCCCGGGGAGTGGCTGGCGAAGCCCAAAAGCGTGGCCGAGACGAAGATCACGGCGACCACGACAAAGCCGAGATTGGGCTCGTCCGGCACCAGCACATACATCGCGAGCGCGCAAAAGCCGAGATCGACGATGCCGATCGCGATCTGCAGCAGCGTCAGCGGGCCGCCCGGCAGCACCACGGTCCAGGGGCCGCGGCCGACATGGCGCTGCTGGGTCCAGACCCAGACCACATAGGCGACCAGCGCAAGGATGATGGCGATCGCGACCATGCGGTTGAACCAGGCCGGTAGCTGGTCGATCGAGGCGGCTGCCTCGGGATGATAGGTGATGCCCAGCCCCAGCACCGCAGCATTGCCGAGCCAGAAGGTCAGGCCGGCCAGGAAGCAGATTTTGGCGACGTCGATCGCGTTGAGCCCGTAGGCCGAATAGATGCGATAGCGCACCGCGCCGCCGGTGAAGACGCTGGCGCCGACATTGTGGCCGATGGAATAGGAGGTGAAGGCGGCGAGCGCGTTGACGCGGTAGGGGATGTCGCGGCGACCGATCGCGCGGACCGCAAACCAGTCGTAGAAGGTCAGCGTGAAATAGCCGGCGGCGACGAACAGCGCGGCGAGCGCGATCTGGCGCGGCTCGGTGCCCTTGATGGCCTCGATCACCTCGAAGGTGTCGATGCCGCGGAGCATGTGGTAGAGCACATAGCAGGCGATCGCGATGACGGTGACGCTGATCGCAACTCCCACCCGATGCAGGACTTGCTTGTGGCGCAGAACCAGGACCGCTCTGCGTATGGCTTCAAGCATCGAGTGCCCCGTGTGCGAGTTGGTGATCGCCAGGCTAGCGCGGTGGAGTTGACATTCGCTTCAACTCCGGGCTCTGCGGAATGATACGGATGTCGGGACCGGGACACCAGTTCCCAGTTCCCGGGGCCAGTGTCGTAGCGCGTTTTGGTCCGGAGTGGAATTCGTCAAGTGTGAATAAAGATACGCGCCGTCAATATATTAGATGGCGTCGATGACGGCGAAATGCATTATTTTGCGGCTTGGCTCCGCTTTTCGCGAAGCGCGCCGCTTTGACGCGGGCAGGCTGCCTGTGTTTTCACGGGGCGTGTTTTCACGGGCAAAACCTGCGATCGGCAGTTAATGGGCCCTTAAGGCCGCTCCAGATAGCCTCGTTTGTGCGCCCGTTCCTGATTTTCGAAGATGGCCATCACGGTGGTCATGCGACGAAAGCCGAATGCCTCATAAAACGGCTCCTTGCCCGGCACCGCCTACAGGATGATTTTCCGGTGCGAGGCCGAAAGTTGCATATGGCTGGAGGAAACTAAGCGCCGGGCTTGACGGGCGGGCGCGAGACCACCCGCTCGCGGAGCCACGAGCCGATGGCGCAGCCGACCAGATAGCAGGCGAACAGGACCAGACCGAGATCGAGCCAATAGCCGAAACGGCCGGGCACGACGCGGCTGACCGCAAGCGCGACCAGTGCGGCGACCGCAAGCGCGAGCCAGCGGGCCATCACCTTGGATACGCTGGGACCGCGATGCACCACCGCGATCCAGCCCATCGCCAGCCCGAGCAGGAACGAGGCGGTGAGCCAGCCCCAATGAAACATCACGAGATACGCCATGCTCACCTCACCAGGAATTCGATGCGGCGGTTCTGCGCCTTGCCTTCGTCGGTGTCGTTGCCGGCGACCGGCTGGGTAGAGCCATAACCGACCGCGGTGAAGCGGCTCGCGGGCAGCCCGGCTTTCACGAGATAGTCGACGACAGCCTGCGCGCGCTGCTCGGACAGCGCCTGGTTGAAGGCGTCTTCACCGTCGCCGTCGGTGTGGCCGGCGACCTCGATGGCGGCGGTCGGACAGCGCAGCGCGATCTCGATCAGGCGATCGAGCAGCGCGGTCGAATCCGGATCGAGCGTGCCGCGCCCCTGCTCGAAGCGGATTTTTCCCTTGGCGAGCAGATCGGAGAAGAGCTGCTGGCACACGGTCGGATCGACCGGGGCTGCGGCCGGCTTGACCGAGATTTCCGGCTTGAGCTGGAAGCCTTGCGGAAAGTCCTTGCCGAGGCCAGCGCGGATTTGCGCGGCCGCGCCGTCATACAGCGCGTCGCCCGAGAGCTTCACCTCGCGGTCCGACACCGCGAGGGTACCGGTCGACAGCCGCGACAGCGCCCCGAGCGCGGCGGTCACCGCGGCCGGGAAGCCCGAGGGCGCGCCGACACTGGCCTTGAGATTGTCGACCACCTTCTCGCCGAAGAATTTCCGCTCGGCGGCCTGCGCGATCGCGGCGTGCACATTGTTGCCGGGGACATTGCCGGACAGCGTCAACGTCGCCGCGACCGGATCCTTGTAGGCCTGGAAGATATAGGGCGGCGCCTTGACGTCGTTGGCGGTGACCTTGAAGCCTTCGGGGAGTTCCTTAAGCGCGGCCGCGATCGCCTCACGGCCGCCAAGCTCGCGCGCCATGCCGGACAGCGACACGGCCGTATCGGAAATCGTGACCTTGCCGTCCTTCAGTTTTGCGACCTGCTCGAGCAACAACTGCGCGGCCGCATCGAAGTGCTGTGGCGCGCCGCGCGCGAGCGCCATCTGGTCCACCACCTCGACGCCGCTGATGGCGGTGCGCGCGGCCTCCATCAGCCTGCCCTTGCTCGCAGGCAGCGGCGCGCTGCCGCCAAGCGTCACGCGGGCAACATCCCGCTCCGCCGACCACACGAAGGGTTTGGCTTCCGGCACCAGCCGGGTTTCGTCATTGACCAGCCGCACGCCGGGCACGGCTTCGACCGCGGCCAGCGCGCTTTTGCGGCCCTCTTCCGAAAACGCGTCAGCGCCGAGCGTGACGTCGCGGCCGGCGACCGTGATCCGGGTCTTGTCCAGCACGCTGTCCTTGAGGGCGGCTCCGCTGCGCGCGGCGAGGTCAATCTCCAGGGGCGCGGTATTGGTCCAGGCCGCAATCGCCCAAAAGGCGACAAGGGGGATCACGCCCGGCCACCATTTGCTACTCCACCTGAAAAGACCGTGCATTCGATGTCCCGCGACGCACCAACAACTCTATGATTCCAGTGCCGCTTTTGCCTTCGACCTGTCACCTGCGCGCTTGTGGCACAGGCGTGCGGAACAGCAAATCTTAAGACACCGGAAATACAGAGAAAACAAACCCTTGCGGGGCTGTCAAACCGGAAATAACAGAACGCAACAGCGTGCGAAACATCAGCGAATAACCGTTTGTTCAGCCCTTCCTCGTTAACTGCCTGGATAACACCCCGATCGGCCCAACCATCGCGTGCAATGAAGCAGTTTCGCAACACCGTCATCCGGGCCGGATTGGAAGCGCTGTATTTTTCCGGCGCGCATTACCTGCTGCGTCCGATCCTCTCGGGCGTCGGCGCAGTGTTCATGCTGCACCATGTGCGGCCGGCCAGAGGCGACGATTTCCAGCCGAACCACCATCTCGAGGTGACGCCCGAGTTCCTGCGCGCGACGCTGGCGCATCTGAAGTCGCGCGAGATCGACATCGTCACCATGGACGAGGTGCATCGGCGGCTGTTCGACCGCAATTTCGCCCGCCGCTTCGCCTGCTTCACCTTCGACGACGGCTATCGCGACAACCGCGACCACGCGCTGCCGGTGATGCGCGAATTTGCCGCGCCCTTCACCTGCTATGTCGCGAGCGACTTCGCCGAAGGCGTCGGCCGGCTGTGGTGGACTGCGCTCGAGATGGCGATCGCCAGGGCCGCCGCGATCGAGGTGACGATCGGCGGCACGCCACTTCGCATGGATACCGCGACCGCCTCAGCCAAGCAGGCGGCGTTCGACCGGGTGCACGACTGGCTGCGCAGCCTGAGCGAGCACGATCTGCACCGCGAGGTCACAGCCCTCTGCGCGCGCCATGGCGTAGACGGGGCGGCCATTTGCCGCGACCTCTGCATGTCCTGGGACGAGCTGAAATCCTTTGCCGATGATCCTCTGGTTTCGATCGGCGCGCATTCCATCACCCATTGCAACCTCGCCCATCAGAGCGAGGAGACGGCGCGCGAGGAGATGACGGTCGGCCGCAGGCGCATCGAGGAGAAGCTGCAGCGCCCCGTGCTCCACCTCGCCTATCCCTATGGCGACAGGTTCGCGGCCGGCGCGCGCGAATTCGCGCTGGCGCAGACCGCCGGCTACAAGACCGCGGTGACGACCCGGCCCGGCATGATGTTTCCGGAAAGCGCGGGCCACCTCACCGCGCTGCCGCGGGTCTCGCTCAACGGCAACTACCAGGACGAGCGCATCCTGCCGGTGCTGACCTCGGGCGCCGCCACTGCAATGTGGAACGGCTTTCGACGCGTCGACGCGGCCTAAGGCCGCGCCGACGCGGTCGCGCTCCGCCGAATGCACATTTGTCGGAAAAGCTCTCGCATGATCTCCGCGCAAAACGCTGCGCGTTTGTCGCGAGGGATCATGCGCCAGCAAAAAAGCCAAAGCGCGACGATGCTTCAACCTGATGCCATCGCGCTTTAGTCGGTGAACGACGCCGTCGTCTCCTCAAGCAGCTTCGAGGGTCCGCGCGACGAGCTCGACAGCACCAGAGAGGCGGCGAGGATATGGAGAACCACGATCGCGAGCGCGATCATGCCAAGCCGCGTCATCTCGCCCGGTCGGGACAATGGCACAGAACGTTGACGCGCCGGCGCTCTTTCACTGATCGACATTTTCACGGTGCTCCAGGTTTGGTTGGGATAAGGCGGTGCGCCGGTCGCCGTGGAAAATCAGATGACTGTATTGCCGCAGCACGCGGCGCGACTGGATGCGCCGCGAGTGGTGGAGCGCGGCGAGGATCGATGCGAAAAGTCCGGTTCCCCAGGTAAGGGGCGTGGCAGGTCTTGCACCTGCTGCGGGAAATGACGCGTGCTTCAAGGCTGAAACTCCGCTGAGCGTTAATTTGGCAATATTGTGCCTTAATCGGCGCTATATCGGCCGCCTCGCCGCCGGACGCTTGGCGGCCGTCTTTATATTTCCTTGTCTTTTCCTTGATTTTTCTGCCGGGCGTCTGCCGCGTCGGCGCGGCCTAGCCTGCGCCGACGCGGCCTCGCTCCGCCGATTACACGACCGAAGTCACATCGGCCATCGACTGGACCTCCGTTTGATTGCAATCAATAGATGGATCGGAAAGCGCTAGTCGATGGACGACGCCCGCGCGTCCTCGAGCGGCGCGGTCGGACCGCGCGTCGAGCCCGGGTGAAGCAAGCTGCCAGCGACCACGTGAAGAACCACAATCACGACCGCGATCGCGGCGAGCAGCACCATCTCGCTCGGCATCGGCCATCGCAGCAGCCGCTTGCTCTCCGGCGATCTCTCACTGATCGACATGGTCACGGTCCTCCAGGTTCGGTTGCGCCAAGGCGGTGCGCTGGTCGGCGTGGAAAATCAGATGACGATATCGCTGAAGGACGCGGTGCGACTGGATCTGCCGCGAGTGATGAAGGGCGTCGAGGACGAATGCGAAAATACCCCTGCGCCGGGAAGGCCGAATCAAAATTGCCGGCTGCGCGGTTTCGATTCCGCCGGCCGGATAGGACGCAGGCGTCATCCACAAAACTCCATCATTGAAATTCCACCCGCGCGGACCATGATGCAGCACGGCTCGCGCGCCTGTGCGCCACATCACGGCTCCGTAAAAAGTGATCAGGCGACAATTATGTTGCAAAGTCGTGGCGTGGGCGTTCACCCACACGACCCAAAACATCTTTCGAAAAATAATTCGCCTGCTCTGATCATCGTGCCCAGCTTGAGACTCGATGCGGCATGGGTTTGCCACGACGCTCGTTAGCGCGGCGTCAAGGCAGCGTTAATGCCGCTGAGGTTCGCGGCGTTATTGCAGGGCGTTGCGGGGACTTATCTTGGCACTTCAGCGCCGGGTCTTGCCGACGGCAGCTTGTTGCCGCGATCGGCCTGCTGCCTGATCATGGCGACCTGAACCGCCCGGCCGAGTTGGCCCGCGATCATTTTGGCCGCCTCGATGCGATCAGGCGCGTTCTGGTCGAACTGATCCGACCAGACCTGCAGCCGGCTCGCGACATCGATCAGCTCGACATTGACATGCCATTTGTCCGGTTCGGTCCTGATGCTGCCGTGAACGGCGTAACGAACGTTCAGGCGGTTTCCGACGTCGACGATGTCACGCGAGATTTGCCAAAATTGATGCGAGGTCAGGCGTGAAATCACCAGCAGATTGGGCACCCGCGAGAGCTGGTCGATGACATCATCCGACACCAGTTCGGCCATCGCGCTCGCCTGCTTGTCGGCGGCCTCGAATGGCAGCACGACCACCGGAGCCGACTCGGACCGGGCGTTCGCGATACTGGCAACTTCGCTGGAGGCCAGGGTCTTCCGCACCGAGGTCAGTTGTGGATTTCCCAAGAGCAACGCGCCGCCGAACAGCACGCATACCGGCACCGCGAACCACAGCGCGCCGACGCTCGCGCGCCATAGCGAGGCGGACCAATGCGTCTCCGCCACGACAGCGCCCGGCGGCGCGGGAAGATGGCGAGGCATATCCGCCACCGCGATGCGGGACTCCGCGGGCGCTTCAGCTTCGCCGCCGCTGTTGGCAAACAGCGCCAATGGCTGAGCCGGTCGCAGCGGCTCGATCGCGCCGCGTTTGATCTGCTCGATCAGCTCGGACGTCTCCCGCTCCGGCCCGACGTCGAGCTCCTTGCGCAACAGCGCGATCAGGGTCTTCGCATGCGCCAGCGCGACCTCGGCGCCGCGGTAGCGTGCGTGGATGCGAAGCAGGCGCCGCTGCCAATCCTCCCGCAGCGGATCGAGCGCGACCAATCGCTCCGAAGCATCAACCGCAAGGTCGCCTTGATCCAGCAGATCTCTCTGATCCGCGCAGCTTTCCAGAACACGCGCGGCCTCCGCCTCAAACCGCGCCCGCACGGTCTCAAGCCAGGTCGCGAAATCTTCGCTCTCGATTTCCAGCTCATCGAGAAATGATCCGGCATAAAGCGAGGCCGCGCGGTCGAGATCACCAAGATCGGTCGAGCGGCTCAATTTCTGGAATTCGAGCGCGTCGATGCTGACGCGGTCCATGCGCAGCCCGACCGCATCGCCATTGAGCGCAATCAGCTCGCTTTCCGCAAAGGTCTTGCGCAGCGAGAGGATGACCTGGCGCAGGCTGAGGCGCGCCTGACGGTCCGGGCGGTCGCCCCACAACAGGGTCGCGAGCTTTTCCCGGCTGACGGAATGCTCGGGATGAAGCGCCAGATAGGCAAGCAGGGCTACGCCTTTCTTCGACGAGATTTTCAGCTGCGCCGGCGGGTCGCCATCGGCGGTCGCAGAAAACCGACCCAGCAGCCGAAGTTTTAGCGGCGGAGGCGCAGTCATATCCAGGCGCCCCTTGCGCTGGGAATATTCATTCCTGAAGGAGTCG
>Ga0210402_10005601_pt1 | contig 11224 bp, 13 predicted proteins | sample IncBWC7MmetaG_FD_161055 | JGI IMG/M metagenome (GOLD analysis project Ga0210402, IMG submission 161055) | Forest soil microbial communities from Barre Woods Harvard Forest LTER site, Petersham, Massachusetts, United States - Inc-BW-C-7-M | ecosystem: Environmental > Terrestrial > Soil >... | reverse complement strand
CGGCGAAATCAGTTGCGCGGGTATAGGCGGCCGTCGCGTGCCCACCTCGCAGTCTGGTAAGACGCTGACGCCGACATCCCCATCCTGAAGCGAGCCAAGACGGAGTTCGCGAAGGTGCAATGACATTGCTCCTCCATGATTGACCTTTTCTCCGGTCGGACCTAATATTCCGGCCATGAACGGGTACCCGGTCGAGGACATTGCCGAAAAGCCGAGCGAGAAGTCGGGTGCAAATTCAGGGTATAGAGTTTTGTACGACGGGCAATGCGAAATCTGTCAGGCTTGCGTATCGTGGCTGAATGCGCTCGACCGTCAGAACCAAACGATCAGCCTGCCTATCAGTGCAGAGGTCCTGCCAGCAGTTGACTCCCGGCTCCGTTGCGATGAATGCCTGCGACAGTTGCATGTCCTCACTCCCGATGGTGAAATCGTTGCTGGCTGGGACGCGGTCGCTTGTTTGGCGCGTTTGTTCCCGTCTACGTGGCTGATTGGCGTTCTGGGGCGGCGGTTCCCATTCCGCAGTGCCGGACGGTTGCTCTACGGGTTCGTCGCCAAGAATAGATATGCGCTCAGCAAGTGTCGCGGTGGAGCGTGCCGCGTTGCCAAACCAGAAGCGGTACGACAGCAAGCCCGTTTAGGTGCATTTTGGTCGTGCTACACACTGGGTTTCTTCATTCGGGTGCCGCTCGTCCTGTGGGCGGCTATCAAGGCTGCGGGACAAAGAACGAGCATCTTTGCCCGGACTTACCACGAGCGACTTGATCTGCTGAATGGCAAGCTCACAATTCTATTTCTGAACGGCATTTTGCCCAACACCGTCCCCCTGTTGTTCGGGGAACTGTTCACGACCGTGCTCTACGATGGGATCGCCATCGATCCGGGCTCGCCCAAGATGCGACGGTCTCTTGCCCGTCACCTTCGGCAGCTGAAGGCGAAAATCACAAAAGTGGTCGCTACCCATGCCCACGAAGAGCACGTGGGCAACTTGAATTGGCTGGCCGAACGTACTGGTGCTTCCGTCTACGTTTCGGAGCTGACCGCCCGGTTCATGACCCCTTTCAAGAAGCTTCCGTGGGTACGCGCGACCATAATCGGGCAGCCTCCAAACTTGAAGCAGCCGTACCATCTGTTAGGGGAGACCATCGACACCGAATCTGACTGCTTGCAGGTGATCTCTACTCCCGGCCACTGCGATGACCACATCGCGCTCTATGACCCGAAGGAGAAGGTGCTGCTGGCAGGCGATGCCTTCATGGGGAGTTACTTCGCGACACCCAATCCCGATGTGGACAGCCGCAAGTGGCTCCTCAGTCTCGAGCATCTGATGGAACTCGACATCGACATTCTGGTCGAGGGACACGGGCACGTTCACACCTTGCGGGCCGACATCCCGGATTTCCCCGGTGTGGTGATCCGAGAGAACCCGAAGGTCGCGATAGCGCACAAGTTGGCTTACATGCGCTGGTTGCGAGAACAGATCGAAGCCGGGTTTCAAGAAGGGCTTCCGGTGCGCGTCATCGAGGCAAGCTGCTTTCCATGGGGAAGTCGTACTTCATGGGAGAGTTGCGCCACGGACGAATGCATCCGACTCCTGAGCCTCGGTCACTTTTCTCGCACTGAACTGGTGCGCAGCTTCGTCCGGACAGATGGCGACCAGCTTCCAACCGTCTACGAAGTCCGCATCTCCGGAGGAGAGTGATCTCTTTGCCGCTGAGCGAAACGAAAGAGATCGAATCGGCTGAGGTTGCAGGAGGTTCCTCGTGGATCGGTTGGGTTCCAATTTCAGTCGTGCCTTTGATGGCAGTTGCTTGCCGCAGTCTGGTGCCACCTTGGGTGTTCATGTGGGTTCTTTCGTTCGCCATCTATCTCAGCCTGAAGTGGCTGACATGGTGGAGGGTACGATCACGAATTGCTCATTCAGCATGGCGCTCAGCAGCCTATCTTCTGGCTTGGCCGGGAATGGATGCAGAGGCTTTTTTGGATGCAAGTCAGCGCGTACCGCCGCCAGCGCCCGCTACTTGGTTGTGGGCGATCATCGAAGCGATCCTCGGCACGATACTGCTCTGGGTCGTGGCGCGATCCATTCCGCGAGGAGAACCCCTTCTGCGCGGGTGGGTCGCAATGTTGGGACTCATCCTGCTCCTTCACTTCGGCACTTTCCAGATCGTCGCGCTCGTCTGGCAAAGCGTTGGCGTCAATGCAAAAGCCATCATGTCTGCGCCACTCCGCTCCACATCCCTTGGCGAGTTTTGGGGAAAGCGATGGAACCTCGGCTTCCGTCAGCTTGCCCATGAGTTGATTTTTCGCCCGCTGCATCGAAGTCTGGGCGTGGACGCGGCTGGTTTCTTGGTATTCGCGGTTTCTGGTCTGATCCACGACTTGGTAATCTCACTGCCTGCTCGCGGAGGCTCTGGTCTCCCCACGATCTACTTCTTGCTTCAGGGCACGGGAATGACGATTGAGCATTCGCGGTTGGGCAAGCGCCTCGACCTTGGGCAGGGAGTGCGTGGCTGGTGTTTCATGATGCTGTTCCTTGCGGCACCCGTCTTTTGGCTCTTTCACCCACCGTTCGTGCTGCGTGTAATACTTCCTTTCATGCAGGCAATTCACGCGCTATGACCAATCCTCTCGCCCAGCAGTTCTTTGACATCGACCTGTGGTTCGTCGGCGCCGCCCATTTTGTGATCCTGTTCGCCAGCTTTCAGGTGCCCTATCGACTGGGCTGGAAACAGGACTTGCAGCTGTTGATGCCCTTCAACCGGAAACTCCTCTGGGTACAGAGTGGATTTACGGTCTTGACTATCATTGCGTTTGGAACACTCACACTGCTGCTGCACACGGAGCTGCTCCGAGGTGACCGTGCTGCTTTGGGACTTGCCTGCTTCATCGGGATTTACTGGACTACTCGGATTCTCGTGGACGCTCTTTACTTTTCCCACGAGGATTGGCCCAAAGGAACAGCATTTATTGTGGGACACGCCCTCCTGACCCTTCTGTTTTTTGTACTTGCGGCAAGCCACCTCGGGCTATTTATCTGGAATGTATGGCTGCGACGAAATAGTTGAGGAGAAAACGGCTCACGTGTTCAGGTTCTCGGCACCCTCGGACGATGAGATTCGCCGCTTCATTTCGGGGCAGAAGGACTCAGGCTTCTCGTACTCGGAAGTCGGAGCGTCGGCCACCGCCGCGCCAACCGGGTACAACGTAGACCACAATCGCATCCGGCTTGGCAAAGGCGAAGATACTTGGCAGGGGGCAGCGAACGCGATTCGTGCGTGGAAAATGTTCAGCATGCCTTGGGTGAGCCTCCAGTGGCCGAGTGCCCCCATTCTGGTCGGAACGGACGTAGCGGTTTCCGTACATCACTTCGGGTTCTATTCGCTGAATGCCTGTCGGATCGTTTACGTCGTCGATGAAGAAGGCCCGATAAAGCGATTCGGCTTTGCCTACGGCACCTTGGCGGAACATGCCGAGAGCGGAGAAGAGCGATTCACGATTGAATGGAATCGAGACGATGATAGGGTTTGGTACGACATCCTCGCGTTTTCTCGTCCTCAGCAGGTGCTCGCCAGAGTGGGGTATCCACTATCACGGTTGCTTCAAAAGAGGTTTGCCGCGGGTTCAAAGGCGGCGATGCTTCAGGCCATAAGGGACCCATAGTTTATAGAGGTAACTGGACATGCTGATCACCACCGGCATCATCTTGCCTCTGGCAATCCTGCTGGTTCCCATTCTCCTGATCCGGTTCCGCAAACCGTGGGTGGCAGCCTTCAACTTGGCAGTTACGAACCGGATCACGAGCCGCTTCGCCGCCCGATTGCCGGGCTTCGGCATACTCACGCACATCGGTCGGAAGTCAGGGAGAGTCTATCGGACGCCCGTGAATGTTTTTCGAGCACCAGAAGGATTCCTCATTGCGCTCACCTACGGACGGGAAAGCAAGTGGGTCAAGAACGTTCTAGCGGCTGGCGGATGCGAACTTGAGACTCGCGGTGTGAGGTATCACCTTTCCGCACCTACCATTGTGCATGACCCCACTCGGCGGCGCTTCCCACCGCCCGTGCGGATCGTCCTGCGGCTCATTGGTGCGAACGATTTCAGCCAGTTTTCGGCGTCCAGCAAAAGACAGAACATTGCGACCTAACCCCTTTAGCCACCTTAGAGGAGCAAGGAGCATTCCATTCCGGTGCGTCCGCAAACGCTCACAGTGTCGCCGCGATCTGACGCCCACCAAATAGCCGACGCCGAAGGCAAGGAGGAGACCCGCCACAATGATGGCTACGAGATTGGCAATAAAGCGCATCTCTCGAGCGCATGAGGTCGTTGTACCGCTGGTGGGCTAGGGTTGGATCGGCCGGGGATTTCATGCGAAGAAATGTAGTACGCGGGCTCCGAGCGTGGCACGTGCTCGCCTTCGTGCTTGGCGCCGGTATGGAGAAACGCCTTAGCTCGTTGGTGCTGCTCCCGTCCCCGGTTGTGCCATGTACATCCTCGCTAGATCGTATTTAAATCAGCACAACGCAACACGCAATCCTTCACGCCACAACGCCACGGAATGAATAGCGCAGAAGCCACTCGGCGCGGCATTCGAAACGCACGGCTTCCGGTTGAAGTCGCTACATCCGAGTCGTTAAGCAAAGCCAGTACATGATGAGAATCCTTATTGTCGATGACAATCCAAGCGTGCGAGCCGCGCTTCGGATGTGTTTCAAGATGAAAGCCGATTGGATCGTGTGTGGAGAGGCAGAGAACGGAGACGCCGCCATAGAGATGGCTCGTAGCGTAAAACCAGATGTTGTCTTGCTTGACTACGCAATGCCTGAGATGAATGGGCTCGAAGCAGCCCGAATACTTAGCACCCTTGTGCCCAAGTGCGCCATACTAATGTACACAATGTTTGCAAGTCCCGATCTATCAGAACTCGCTCACGCTGCTGGCGTTCGGGCCGTTCTTTCCAAAGAGGTGAATGGAATCGGTGCGGTCATCGAAGCAATTGAGGCGGTCGCTTCGGAGAATGCCGAGCCGCTTGCTGCGAGTGGCTAAACGGGATCCCTAAGAGCCTGAATGTGAGGGCTCAGTCGCACCTGAACTCGTGTGCTCGTCACACAAAGTCTTGATCCGACCATCCTCTCGCAGTTTTCCCGGTTGATTGTAGACCTCACAGGTGCGGTAAGCTTTCTCCTCGGCGACTTCGATAGGCTCGCGAATGGCGTCGTTTGCATGATTCACGTGGATGCGTAACTCTCCGAACTTTTCCTTCACTTGCAGGATTTCAAACTGGCACCCGGTTGGCTGCTCGAATTCGGCGACCAACGGTTCCAAGTCCTCGCATCGCCGATAGAGTAGGCCGAACCATCCGTCGCTGTGGGCTAAGCCCCGTGGCATCGCTGTGTCGCGAACGTCGCCCCCGCTGTGGAACCAAGTGGGCCAACGCTCAACCAGTCGTTGCGCTAATTCTTTTTGCAGTTGGCGGCTACATCCTGCTGGCAGAAGGCTCGGCATCGTGCCCAAATCCCGAGGCGGGCACCCAACCCGCTCCGCCGTTACAGCGACACCCAACGCAGCAATAACTTTGTCTGCCCCAGCTTGCACCAGACGCTCCGGCCCCTTGCTTGAGCCCAAAGGCTCGTCACCCATCGTGTAAGGAACCTTAAGGAACCTGAATCAAACAAGTTTGCATGCACTCTCCCTACGCGCCTTGTCGGTCGGGAATGCCCCGCCCCGTTACGGGGTAAACAGCGAAGCTCCCCAGCCAATACCCGCCTAGTCGAAGGCCTCAGGAGCAGCCTAGAGACCGACCTCACAAGTTACTTGTTCGAATTCTATTCGGTTACGTCCTTTGTGCTTGGCTGCGTACAGAGCGGTATCGGCACGGGCCACGAGGGCGTTCCAGTCAGGAGGCTTGGTCCCGCGGAATCCTGCAATTCCAAAGCTAGCGGTCGCCGTCACGGTGTGGTTCCCAAAAGCAAACTTCGTGCCTTCAAATTGTTTGCGTATTCGTTCGACCGCAGCCTTCGCACCCGCCTTGTCGGCATGGGTCATCATCACCAGAAATTCTTCTCCTCCCAATCGAGCGCACATATCCGACTCGCGTGTTTGCGCAGTCAGAATCTCCGCGAAGGTCTTAAGCGCGGTGTCCCCGGCGTCGTGCCCGTAGATGTCGTTGACTTTCTTGAAAAAATCCAAGTCCGCCATCACTGCCCAAAAAGGAAAGTCATGCCTGGCGGCTGCACTCAGTTCGCGGGGTGCCCAAACATCAATCGCACGACGGTTGGGTAAGCCTGTTAGGGCGTCGGTCAATGCCATCTCCTCCAATCGGCGATTCTTTGCTTGGATTTGGCGATGAAGTTCAACGAATCTGCGGCCCACCTCGAGACGTGCCACAAGCTCACCGGAATGAAAAGGCTTCGTTAGGTAGTCGTCGGCTCCCGCACGCAATCCTTCTACTATTTTGTCCTTGCCGCTGTTGCTTGTGAGCAGGATGAGATAGCAGTAGCGGTCTGGGAAGTCGCGTCGTATACGCTTGCATAACTCCAGACCTTCCATGTCGGGCATGTTCCAATCCGTAATAACCAGAGCAGGTTGGTATTTTGCGAACAGATCAAGGGCTTCGCGACCATTCTTCGCAAACGATAGGGCGCATCCCTCTGCAGAGAGAGACTGCTCGACCAGTTTGCGATAGATTACGGAATCATCAACCGCTAGAACCTTGAACGGCTCGGAGGAAGAATCCGTCGTTCCCTGACTGTGTGTGCCTTCGGTGCTGTTTCCAGGCTGCTTCCGCAGTTGGGAATGCTCTCCCGTTGTGGTTTCATCTTTGTGCGAACTACTGCAGTCAACTTGTCCTGCCTTAAGGCTGACGGCCATGGTGTGCCCCCCTTTATTGCGTCCCATTGTGTACAGCGAAGGCATGGACCGCTACGCCTTTCAGTTTGTCGGCAACGTCGTCAACCGCCAAAGGCCTGCTGAAATAGTAACCTTGAATTTCATCACAATGATGAGCTCGAAGGAACGACATTTGCGCCTCGTCTTCGACGCCCTCGGCGATCACCTTGAGCCTCAGACTTTTTGCCATGCTGATGATTGCAGCTGTGATCGCTGAGTCGTCCGCATTCGTGGCGACCTCGCTGATAAAAGAGCGGTCAATTTTGAGCTTGCTGATCCCAAACTGTCTCAGGGAGGTGAAGTTGGAGTAACCAGTTCCAAAGTCATCAATCGCCAGAGTCAGGCCCAAAGACTTTAATTCCCGAAGGACTGAGAGCGTCATATCTGCGTTGGCTAGGAGTAGGCTTTCCGTCAGTTCCAGCTCAAGGTATTGCGGGGCGAGGCCAGTCTCATGAAGCACACTTCTGATGAGTTCGCAAAAGCCTTGTTGACGAAACTGGACCGCTGATACATTGACTGCTACGGAAACGGCGGGGAGACCATCGTCTTGCCATTTCTTGGCCTGACGGCACGCCACCCTGAGCACCCATTCACCGATTGGCACAATCAGTCCGCTGTTCTCGGCAATTCGTATGAACCTATCGGGTGGCACAAGACCCAATCCCGGATGCTGCCAGCGGAGGAGCGCCTCCAATCCCGTGATCCTTCTCGTGGCCACGTCCATCTGTGGCTGATACACGAGAAACAGTTCTTTTTTGCCCAGCGCCAGTCGCAGGCTGTTCTCCACGCTCAATCGCTCGACAGCCTGAGCGTTCATGTCCTCCGCGAAGAACCGGAAGCTGTTACGTCCGCAGTCTTTGGCACTGTACATAGCCGAGTCGGCATTCTTGATCAGCGTTTCGCAGTCCGCACCGTGTTCGGGGAAAATACTGACACCGATGCTGCAACTAATATTGAGGGAGCGACCTTGGACAACAAACTCAGCGGTCATGGCATCCATGAGCCGCTCAGCGGCAACCGCTACGTCGGCCAATTCCTTTACCTGAGTCAACATTATGAGGAATTCGTCGCCGCCAAGACGTGCGACGGTGTCCTGTTCACGTCCCCAGGTATTAAGTCGCTCTGCAACTTCTTTCAGGAGAAGGTCGCCGACCGAGTGCCCCAGCGAGTCGTTAATAACTTTAAAGCCGTCAAGGTCGAGGAACAAAAGCGCGATCTTACACTTTTGCCGGCGCGCACCAGCGAGTGCCTTCCCCAATCGATCTTGAAGCAGAGTCCGATTGGGAAGTCCTGTTAGAGCATCATAGTAAGCGAGGAATTGAATTCGTTCCTCGGCGGCTTTGCGAGCCGTGATATCCTCATTCGTTCCCTCATATCCCACCAGAACGCCATCTTCGGAAACGGCTCGCACATTCGCCGAGAACCACATCTTGCTGCCGTCTTTGCGGTAGACCGCGCATTCAAAATTCTTGACCAGTCCCTGCTCTCTTAGCAGGCGTGCTAACTCTTCTCGACTCGTGGGATCGACATAGATTTGCTGAGAAATGTCGGTGACGCTAGCCACTAGTTCTTGAGGAGAGTCATAGCCCAGCATATGGGCCATCGCTGGATTCGCGTTGATGTACCGCCCACCGGGCGTGCTCTGAAACATGCCGATGACAGAATCTTGGAAGATAGCCCGGTACTTTTCTTCCGCTTGCCGAAGCGCTCGCTCAATCTGCTTGCGCTCAGTGATGTTTTCAAAGATAGCGACAAAGCGGCCCTCCCCCGCACCATAGGCTGAGATGGAGAACCACATCCCCAAAGCTTTAATCTCGATCTCGAAATTCTCTTGCTTTCCCGTCAGCACCACTCGGCCGTATCTTTCGAACAACTCTGGCTGCGAGTCCTTCCCTCCCGGGATAACCTCGGTAAATCTCTTGCCGGCAACGTTTTTCAGCCCGGTCAACTTTCCAAAGGCACGGTTGACATCGAGATAGACAAAATCCAGTGGACAGCCGCTGTCGTCAAAGAGCATCTCGCAGTGTGCGAACCCTTCCAACATGTTTTCAAACAGCGCGCGATAACGCCTTTCGCTTTCTGCTATCGCATCTTGCACTTGGCCACTGATGTTGTGCGGCAGGTCAGGTTCAGAGAAGTGCTGCGGCGTACTCCGTTCGCGGAGGAATCCTACTAAGGCTAGAAGGAAAACAATCGCGGCGCAGACCAAGATTGCGGCAATGTGGGACTGCCAAGCGGAGAGACCGGGCACGGGAATGTTCCTGAGTCCTTCAAGTGCTGTGGCAAGGACCAGCGTGCTGGCTGCACAACGAAATGCCCGAAGTAAAGGGTACTGTTGGTACATAATTCGTCAGAATGGCAGGCCGGGCGAGGGTATCCGACTAGGGCAGGAGTGGCATTTGGGTGGCCAGTCTTAGGGTCCAGCTAAGCCGTTGATTCAGATTGTTCTGCCGGAGTGGAGGAATTGGAGAGAAGCCCGATTTGTCCCAAGTGCGGACACGCTTCCAATTTTCGGACGAACCGGAGAAGAGAATCTAGGTTATCTGCGCGCCATGGCCACAGCCTGCTCCCACCACGACCAGCCTGATAGGCTACTCGGAGTGACTATCGTTTGCGTCCATCTCGCCTTTGGTACGGCCCTTCGGAATCACTCCGTAGTGCAGTGCGTATAATCGCATCAGCTAAGTTTGATTCAAGCGGTTGAAATGCGGTACCGACGAACAGCGTCATCCCTTCTCACCCGCAGAGATTCTTCTCCGCACAATTCAAAAACGAAGAGAATCGGGACTCAAGTACTCAAGTGGCAGAACAGGGAACATTAAGGTGGTTCAACGACGCCAAGGGCTAGGGTTTCATCAGGCGCCAGAACGGTGAGGATGTCTTTGTGCATTTCTCGGCGATCCAAGCGGGCGGCTTCAAGAGTTCGCAAGAAGGGCAAGCAGTGGAGTTTGACGGTTTGACGTGACCAAGGCCCGAAGGGCTGGCAAGCTGAGAACGTTAAGGCTGTCTAATCGGAGTGAGTCAAATCAGACGAGGCGAATGGTGAGCGACTCTTCTCAAAAATATGCTGACCGGAGGGCGTATCCACGAACAAAAGTCTCTGTGCCAACTGAACTCCAACTCGCTAACGGAGAGACTCTGATGCGCGAGCAGACTTCGGACTTGAGGTTGGGCGGTTGCTACGTCAAGACCATAGCGACCATACCACTCGGGACCACTCTAGGTGTCAGTCTTTGGCTCGGAGAAGACAAAGTGACAATCAGCGCGATGGTCGTAACTTGCTACCCTGAGGTGGGCAATGGTATTCAGTCTCTTGCGATGCTTTCCCAGGATCGCAATCGAGTGCGGCGTTTTCTTGAGTCACGACGGGTTTCAGACTAGTCCCGCAGGATACACCGGACACTGGCAAGTAGAAATCGATTACATACTGAAATAGATGCTCGAGATGAACCAATCAAGAGTTCACGATCAGGAACGGAGACGCTATCCTCGCGTGAAGGCCACGATTCCGGTTGAACTGATTTGCACCGGGAAATCACCCATGCGCACAGCAACCGACGAGATCAGCCTTTGCGGTTGTTACATCGAAATGATGTTCACAATCGACGTAGGAACGAAGCTCGGAGTGGTGTTCTCCCTGAATCAGGAGAGAGTTGGCGCAGAGGGTCTGGTTGTAACCAAGCATCCACAGGTCGGGAATGGAATCGAGTTCATTGAAATGTCCCCTGAGGGCCGATTGAAGTTGAGCGAGTATATTTCAGAACGCGAACGGGAAACATCGCAGGCGGAAGACCAGAGACCTTAGAACGCAATCGTGGCGCGTGGTCGACCTCTCGTTGCGATTGGCCCTTTCCCCCGAACTCAACCTCCCGCCAGTTCCCACTCCTTCTCAACCCGCGCGGGCAAACGGTGCCGCTGGCCCGAAGGTAGAGGGTAGAGGTGATGGCCAGTGACCCCAGCCTCCGAAACAGGGGGCGAAAGGGGACATAAAAGGGGCTCCAAATTCGACGCCTTCCGAACCACCGGGGGCTAGGAGAAGGATTTCCTATTAATTCGTCTGGAGGCTTGCGACATCTGATGCACGGGGCGTTTACGATCTCGATTCGGTCGATATGTGTTATCGCGATGTTTCGCCAAACTGTCTGGCCCGTCCGCTTGGACCGACGACTCGTTGCACTGGAAGCGCTCAAGCATTAGACAAAGGAAGAATGGGCCGAGACGGTGCCGGACTTCTGGGGAAGGGATTGTTGGGATTGGGTTCGTAAGTTTCCAAGTCGTGTCATCCAGTAGCAGCAAAGAGCGCTTGGCGCGGGGGCCACGGACACCGTGTCGTCTACAG
>Ga0210402_10005600_pt1 | contig 11225 bp, 7 predicted proteins | sample IncBWC7MmetaG_FD_161055 | JGI IMG/M metagenome (GOLD analysis project Ga0210402, IMG submission 161055) | Forest soil microbial communities from Barre Woods Harvard Forest LTER site, Petersham, Massachusetts, United States - Inc-BW-C-7-M | ecosystem: Environmental > Terrestrial > Soil >... | reverse complement strand
TTACGCGGCGATTGGCACCGATACAGCGGGGTCGATTCGCGAGCCGGCGGCGTTGTGTGGGTGCGTGGGGCTGAAGCCGACTTATGGGCGGGTGTCGAGCCGGGGAGTGATTCCGCTGTCGGCGTCGCTCGATCATGTTGGTCCGCTGGCGGCTTCCGTTGAGGACGCGGCTGTCGTGCTTCAGGCGATTGCGGGATACGATGCGGGTGACATCACCTCGGCGGATGTTCCCATGGCAGATTATGTGGGCGGGCTAAGCGACGGGGTGAAGGGGCTGCGGGTGGGTGTGCCGCGGGGACATTTTTTTGACGATCTGGATGCGGAAGTTGCTGCGGCGATGGAACACGCGCTGCGGGGGATCGCGAGCTTGGGAGCAGAGATAAAAGAAATACAGGTTGAGGTGCCTACCGATCGCACGCTGCAGATGGCCGAGGCCTTCGCGTATCACGCGGAGAACGTGGCGCGCAGTCCGGAGTTGTATCAGGCGGAAACGGTGCGGCGCATCCGGACGGGAGAGGGGGTCTCGGCGGCGGAGTACATTCGGTGCCGCAGAGAGTTGGAGGAGGCGCGCCGCAACATTGGTGCGGTCTTCGCTGACGTGGATGTGCTGGTGACGCCGACGATGCCAATGCCGGCTCCGGCGATTGCGGATTTGAGAGCGGATCCGGAGGCGCTGCGTCCGGCGGAACTGAAACTCTTGCGGAACACTCGGCCTTTCAATGTTTGGGGATTGCCCACGATTTCTGTGCCTTGCGGATTTACGCAGAGTGGGCTGCCCATCGGCATGCAGATCGCGGGGGCGCACTGGCGGGAGGATTTTGTGTTGCGGGTGGCGCATGCTTATGAGCAGGCGACGGCTTGGCATGGGCGGCGGTGCGGGGAATAGCGAGACACGTCTGCTAGCTCATTTCTGCGCAAGGGCCTTTATCAGCTTATCCATGGCTCGATTTAGCGGCCAGCTGATACCGCAGTACTCATTTACCGACCAAATCGGGGTGTCCGACTCAGATGGAGGCTTCCCGCCCTTGAAAACATCAAGCTTATCTCCGAGACAGATAGTCGCGTGGGTAGCTCCCTCGTTTAGCTCGTGGACGACAAGCACAATCTCGGCATCGGCCGGGCCTGCTACCACTTGCAAGTTGGCCTTGGCTAGTTTCTCGCTAACCTGCTTTTTCGCCCTCGCATAATCTGGTATGTACGCAGCCGCTTCCCCCGGTCCAACCTCAATGAATACCGCAACCTTCTTCACGGATTTCGGTAGCTTTTCATCGGTGGCGATGTTTTGCAGCTGGGCGTTCGCCAGGCTGCATAGCACGGTAGTTACTGCGGTGGCGGAGATCATGAAGTGTCTCCAGCGGTCAAAGTCTTTCACGTGGTCACCGCCTTGCGGACTGTCGCGTCAGCGCTGAATCAGGACGGGCGATTTGCTGGCGCGCGCGTTCAGCATAACGCGGTTCATCGTTCTAGTCTACCGATCTGACATCATCCGGCAGAGTCAGCACCAATTCGCATTTGCCTGTTGCTATGGCGCAGGAGAGGGTTCCGCGGCGGAAGACTTTTACTGGGGTGTCGTCGGGGAAGGTGACGTGGTAGTCGGCGGTTTTGAGGGCTTCGGTGAAGGACTTCAGCTTCTCGTCTCCGCTGACGAACTTCACTGAGTCGACTTTCGCGGGCGCGCCTCCGCCTCCACTTAACAGAATGAAGAAATCGGCGTTGCTGGTTTGCGTGGCTTTGCCGAGGTCGATGGTGATTAGGCGCTGAAGTTCGTCTTTGTAGCGGGCGACGGTGGAGTCGACTTTGGCTTCGCCTCCGGCCAGCGTGGCCAGGCGGCCGCGGGTCTCGGGGGTGGGGCGCAGGCCATTCATCGAGAGGGCGTAGGTGCGCAGGGCGCGGTCTTTGTCGCCGCGCTTCTGGTAGATCTGTCCGAGGTGGTCGCCGACTTCACCGTGATGACCGAGTTCCCAGGCGGCGGCGACATACTTTTCAGCTTTGTTGAGATCGCCTTCGCCGAAGTGGACCCAGCCTAGCGTGTCCCAGTAGGCAATCAGCGATGACACCAGGCCCAGGTCTTTACCTGATAGCCGGTCGAGGGAGACGTTGCGCAGGGCAGCGGCCGTTGCCGACACTGCCGATTCGGCGTATTGCTGGGCGCGGTCGAGATGAGAATTTTTCAGGGAGAGCTGGTAGGCGATGTTGTTCCACACCAGCGGCGTGGCCGAGAGTTCGACGGCATGGTCGAACGTGGCCAGAGCTTTGTCGTCCTGGCCCAGATTCAGGTAGGCATCGCCCAGGCTGACCTGCAATTCGCCACTCTCGGGAGTGAGGGCCGTCGCCTTCTCTAGTTCCGCGGCGGCGAGATCGTATTTATGCCACTCGGCATACATCACGCCGAGGTTCGAGTGGGCGAACTTGTCGAGCGGATTGTTCTCCAGCTGTTTGTTGAAGGCTTTCGCGGCTTCGTCGTATTTGCGATCGTTCCAATAGGTGCGGCCAAGGTTGTTGTAGGCGAACTCGTCGTACGGATTAACCTCAATCTGTTTCTGGAAGGCGGCGATCGCGGGATCGCTGTCGCGCATCGCGAGATAGACGAGCCCCAGATTGTTCCAGGCAATCTTGCTCTTGGGATCGACTTCGGTCGCGCGCTTGAACAGCACCAGCGCCACAGGCAGATTGCCGTTTTCGAAAGCGGCGCGGCCGCTTTCTACGAGGTCGTCGGCCTTCATGTCGGGCGGGGGGATAGGAGCTCCGGCCACCGCGGTTTCAACGGAGAGCTGCTGCGCCAAGTCGGCGCCCACGGCGCGGCGGAACGATTCGTAATCCGTGGCGCGGGAGACGGGGAGTTCGTCCTGGCGCAGGATCAGCTTGCGGCCTGCGGTGAAAACGCCGCCGTCAACCTTGTAGGTGGCCTGGTATTCCGCGTAGTCGCGTTTCAACGAGAAGGCCAGCGGCACGTGTGCCGTGTACTTGCCGGGCAACTCCAGTTTGATGCTGTAGGAATATTCCGCCTTCGGGCCCAGTTTCAAAGGGTCGGCGTCTGCGTCGGTGTCATCCGGATCGATCTCGGGCAAATTGAACTGCACCAGCGGCAAGACAATGTCGGTTTTCTTTTTAGACCAGTCGAGGAAGTTCACCCTGGAGACGTCATACGACATGGTGAACGCCTCGCGGGTCGCGGCCGGATCGCTGACCTTGAGGTTGGTAATCTCCCCACCCAGACCGGCGTTTACATTTTCAACCACACGAGGCCAATTGGCTTGGGGCACGCGACGGAACACGGACCGCAGAAGAAGCTCTTCGTCGCCGCGAAACTCGTAGTGCACGTGGGCGTCGAGCTTACCGATGTCGTTGATCCTTCCCGTGATCTCGGAAACTTCGCTGTCGGGCATGGGAGTGTCGTTCGGGGTCTCTTCGAGATGAGGCGCGACGGCGGAAGGCGGATCGGCGGGAGGAATCACGAGCGCCTGCTTGTTGCGCAGCGTATAGGCCAGCAGGCGAAAAGGCGCGACCTCGCTGGTGGTGTCCATCCACACTTCTTCTTTGGTGCCCCTCGGGTTGCTCCCCTGACCCATGGGAAGCATGGTGATGACGTGGTCGAACTGCGAGGGCGATGGAACGTCGGGATCGAGCTTGCGGCTGGAATTGATCAGCACCGAGGACGCATGCAGGCCTTCGGCCTCGAGCAGAGAGGCCAGCAGGGTGTGCTTGTCTTTGCAGTCGCCATACTGGTCGTGGAGAACGTCGGAGGCCGCGTGCGGCTGGTAGCGGCCAACGCCCAGAGAAAGGCTGACGTAGCGGAAGTTCTTCGCCACGTAGTCGTAGAGGCCTTCGGTTTTTGCCAGATCGCCGGTCAGCCCTCGGGTCAACTCTTCGGCCTTGGCGCGGACTTCGGGGGAAGGCGCGCGGCGGTCTTTTTCGAGCGCGGCGTACCAGCGGCCAATCTGCTCCCAGCTTTCGAAAGTGGTGAGCTGGATGTCGGGGCGGTCGTCTTCGGGGCGGTGCTTCTTTTTCTTTTTCTTTTTGTCTTTCTCTTTCTCCCTGGCCTTCGGGGAATCGTCTTCGCGCTCCAGGTGGGAACTCGACCAGTGGTAGATGCGGCGGCCGTTGGCTTCCGTGATCTTCGGATCCATCCCCGGCTTGCATTTCAGCTTCAGGCCGCGGCTGGCGGGAACGTCCACGTCGACGGTTTCGTCGAGCGAGATGTTGCTCTTGTCGAATTCGTAGTCGGCCCAAAACTGTCCCGCGGCCAGGGGCGTATGGATCACCGTGACCATGTCGTACTCCAGCACTTCGCCGGGGCGCAGGCCGGGCACGGTGATGTGTTTCTGGCGGTAATCGGTATAGACGGGGGCATCACGCTCGACCGGGGCGCTTAAATCCTGCACCGCATCGTCGCCGGCCTTGACTACGCTGCCGTCTTCTTTGAGCACGCGCACGTAGGGAATCTCGACGCGCTCGTTGGCGGAGTTGTAGCCCTCGAGCAACTGTCCCCACTGCTGCACCCCGGCTTCGCTCTGTACGCGAATGCGGGCGGTGGTCTCTTTGCGTCCGGTGCCGTCGGTTTCGAAGCGGTAGCGCGAGTGCATCTGCTCGATGACGAAGGACTCCTGCGAGTAGTCGGGAGTCTTGGCGTCGGGCTTGGCGGCCTCCGCTATTTTTGCGGCCGCGCCGCTAACCGGAGCTTTTTCGGCGGGCTTCGACGGATCGGCCGGAACGGAATTCTGCGCCGGGGCCGCGGACTGCGCGGGTGTCAGGCTGGGCTGCTGGGAACTGGCACTGGCGGTCAGCAGACACGAAAAGAGAAGAACGAAGCAACGATCACGCATAAGTTGGAAAAAGGGAACCTTTCCTATTATCCCATGCAAGCGTCAGTGGAGGGGATTGATCGAGCGCAGTTTGCAGCGCAGTTCTCAGGCTGCGCATAGGCGGGTCGAGCTGCGTTCAACCGGACAGCCGAGGGCGGCTGTCCCCACAGAGGCGTTTTCATTGTACGCAAATTTATTTGCATGATAATATCATTAGTTTGCTCTCATTTTTCTCTCACGCTCCTATCAATCCGGGGTAAAATTTCGCCAGAGAGTCTTGCTTCGCCACGACGCGAAGCAGGCGTGACGCATAATGTACTTGCGCCACGATCTTTCCGTTGGAGGTTTTTTTGCATGGAAGATCGGGCCCCTGTCGTCTCTTCTGCTGTTTCTGATCAGTCCTCTACTACCACTTCCGCCCTCAGGAAACATGAAGGCCGCGGAGCGTGGGTTCTGACCTGCTACGGCATCTGTGGTCTGGCGCTGTTCGGAGTTCTGGCTTACTTCTTCTCGGACTTCATCTCCCACTAGTCCGGCCCGTGTCGGCGAACGGGCGCCCGCGTCCGCGGAAATGCGGAGATGTGTACCTGCCGCCTTTTTAGCCTATTCGAGAATTCAAACCCTGCCGCTGGCCCGCCAAGCCTCTCCGTTGAACGTGCTACAATGAGCGGCCTTAGGTTCTCGCTTCGGCACCCGGCACTGAACCCCACGCAAGGATTACGCAACGCACGGAAAAATCTGTGGCTAAGACTCCTACCCCCAGCCCGACGCCGATTACTTACGCCGATGCCGGTGTGGACATCAGTCGTGCTAACCGTACCAAGCAGCGCATCAAGTACCTGGCGCACAAGACGTTTACCCGGGGTGTGCTGAGCGAGATCGGCGGCTTCGGCGGGCTGTTTGCCGTGGACAAGACGAAGTACACCGACCCTGTGCTGGTATCGAGCGTCGACGGCGTCGGCACTAAGTTGAAGATCGCATTTGAGATGGACCTGCACTCGACCGTGGGGGCCGACCTGGTCAACCATTGCGTGAATGACATTGCGGTGCAGGGCGCGGCGCCTCTGTTCTTTATGGACTACCTGGCCACCGGCACGCTCGATCCATCGATTGCGGAGAAAGTCGTGGAGGGCATCGCCGATGCCTGCAAACACAACGGCTGCGCCCTGATCGGCGGCGAGACGGCCGAGATGCCCGGCTTTTATCCGGATGGAGAATACGATTTGGCCGGCTTCATTGTCGGCGTGGTAGAGCGCGAGAAAATTATTACTGGGAAAGACGTGCAGATCGGCGACATCATTCTGGGATTGCCGTCGAATGGCCTGCATACGAACGGCTATTCGCTGGCGCGGAAGTTGCTATTCGAAGTGGCGCATTACTCGGCCGACACTTACGTGAACGAGGTCAAGAATAAAGTAGGCAACGAGCTGATGCGCACGCACAAGAGCTACTGGCCCGCGCTGCGGAAGTTGATTGACGGGCAATGCGTTTCGGCTCTGGCTCATATTACGGGTGGCGGAATTACCGAGAACTTGCCCCGCGTGTTGCCACGCGGGACGGCGGCGGTCATCGAAATGGGTACGTGGCCGGTGCTGCCGATCTTTGAACATCTGCAAGAACTCGGAAATGTACCGAAAGATGAGATGCTGCGCACCTTCAACATGGGGCTGGGGATGCTCCTGGTCGTGCCCTCGGCGAAATTCAAGAAGGCGCAGTCGGTGCTAGAGCGCGTGGGCGAGAAGGCTTACACCGTCGGCAGGATCGTCAAGGGCGAGCGCAAGGTTACGTACAGCTAGCGGAACTGCTGATTTTTGATTGCTGATTGGAAATCAGAGGCACCTGCGGTTTTCAATCAACAATCAACAATCAGAAATCAACAATCAGAAATCAACAATGCATTCCCTGGGCATACTCCTTTCCGGGCGCGGATCGAACTTCGTCGCCATCGCAGACAGCATTGACGCGGGCCGCATCCCTGATGCGCGCATCGCCGTCGTCATCGCGAACAAGGTGGACGCGCCGGGGATCGCGACCGCGCGCCAGCGTGGGCTGAACGCGCTGGTGATTCCTTCCAAAGGCAGGCCTCGCGAAGAACACGATCGCGAAGTCGTCGCCGCTCTCAAACAACATGGTGTCGAACTTGTCTGCCTGGCGGGATACATGCGGCTGTTGTCGCCGTGGTTCGTGCAGCAATTTCCGCGACGGATTCTGAATATTCATCCCTCGCTGTTGCCGGCGTTTCCTGGGCTTGAGGCACAGGAGCAGGCATTCGCTTACGGAGTGAAAGTCTCCGGCTGCACCGTGCATTTTGTGGACGAGGAACTCGACCATGGGGCGATCATCGTGCAGAAGACGGTGGCGGTGTTGGATGGCGATGATGAACACACGCTCGCGGCGCGGATTTTGGAGCAGGAACATCTTGCTTATAGCGAGGCCATCAACCTCGTGCTCGGTGGTAAGTTCACCGTGGCGGGAAGACGGCTACTTCGCGCACCGTCGTTATAATCAAAAGCGCATGGCGAACTTCAAACCCGTAGACGAACAACTGACTTACCTAAAGAAGGGTTCCGCGGAAATCATCCGCGAGTCTGATCTCCGCGCCAAGCTGGAGAAGTCACTCAAAACCGGCAAACCCCTGCGGGTGAAGCTGGGCATGGACCCGACGGCTCCCGATCTGCATTTGGGGCATACCGTGGTGCTGCGTAAGCTGAAGCACTTTCAAGATCTCGGGCATACGGCCATCTTTCTGATTGGCGACTTTACGGGCATGATCGGCGACCCGACGGGACGCTCAGTGACGCGGCCGCCGCTGACGCGCGAGCAGATTGAGCAGAATGCGGAGACTTATAAGGCGCAGGTCTTCAAGATTCTCGATCCGCAGAAGACGGTGATCGATTTCAACCGGCGCTGGATGGGCGCGTTTACGCCGGACGATTTCGTGCGGCTCATGTCGAAGTACACGGTGTCACAATTGCTCGAGCGCGAGGAGTTTCACAAGCGCTTCAAGGAAGAAAAGCCAATCTCGGTGCACGAGTTGCTGTATTCGCTGGTGCAGGGCTACGACTCGGTGGCGCTCGAATCCGATGTGGAGCTCGGCGGTACCGACCAGAAATTCAACTTGCTGGTAGGGCGCGAACTGCAGCGCGCGTACGGCCAGGAATCGCAAGTGGCGCTGACCACGCCGATTCTTGAAGGCCTGGACGGCGTGCAGAAAATGTCGAAGTCGCTGGGCAATGCGATCGGCATTCACGAGGCGCCGCTGGAGATGTATGGCAAGGTGATGAGTATCTCCGACGAAATGATGTGGCGGTATTACGAACTGCTGACGGATGTGCAGGTGGCGGACATCGAAAAGATGAAGACCGAGATGCACCCGATGGCGGCGAAGAAAGAGTTGGCGCGGCGAATCGTGGCGGACTTTCATTCGGCGGAGGCGGCGGGGAAGGCGGGGGAGGATTGGGGGAAGCAGTTTCAGAGACACCTGACACCAGAGAGCCTGAGCGAGGTGACTGTTAGCCGCGCGAAAATTAGCTGCAGCAAGATCAACATCGCGGACATAGTACCGGATCCGGGCGAAGGCGGCGGTGCTCAGGTCATCACCTCGGACCTATCAGACCCGGAAGTTCTGCGGGCCGACAAGTTAATTCGAGAGGCTGGACTGACAGTGTCTACGGCCGAGGCCGGTCGCAAGATCAAGGAGAGAGCTGTAAATATCAATGGACACGACATAGAGCGGCCGGCAATTGTGGTCCATTCCGACGAACCTCTCGTTGTCCGCGTGGGAAAGAAAATCAAGAAGGTATTTCTAAAATATCCCTGAATCGACGGTTGCTGCAAACGTCCGTGCTATTTTTGCTGTGTCTGGTTCCTTTAGAGAACGGATGCTGGTCTGCAGGGTTACAAGTTGCATGGATCCTTCGTCGGGAGTCCTGCGCTTTGCGCAGGACTCCACTTCCTCAGGATGACAATGCCAATAGAGGGATCATGCCTTCGGCAGCAACATGAGTCTCGTCTGTTGCTTGCGGAGCCTCTAGCAAGTTGATGCGTGCTGCTGCCATTCTCGGGTTGGGACGCTCTCCCAAGGACCTTACCCCTTTTCAGGCGGACAAGAGCGTCGAATGGCGTCTGGGGATGCCGGCCTCGGGTGATGAGGCTGATGTGGTGCTGGTGTTCGGCGGCGATGGGACGATCCATCGACACTTGGGGCAGTTAGTGCGGCTGAGGCTTCCGGTGCTGGTGGTGCCGGCGGGGAGTGGGAATGATTTTGCGCGGGCGCTGGGGCTGGGGCGGGTTGCCGATTCGCTGGCGGCATGGCGGAAATTTTGTGACAGTGCGGGTGCTCAACAGACAGACAATGTGCGCACCATTGACTTGGGATTGATTGCTCCACTCGAGAGCGCGGGCGGGGCGCCCGCGCCACTTGATTCTCGATACTTTTGCTGCATTGCCGGGGTCGGGCTCGACGGCGAAGTGTCGCGGCGCGCCAACCGGATGCCGCGCTGGCTGCGGGGGCACGGAGGCTATGTGCTGAGCCTGGCTCCGGAGATTTTTACGTTCACGCCGCTGCCCATGAAAATTCTCACACCGGCCGAATGCGCAAAAAGCGCGGGCTGGACCGCACGCAGCGATCAGCCTACGATGCTGGCCGCGTTTGCCAATACTCCGGTGTATGGCGGAGGGATGAAGATTGCGCCGCGGGCGAAGATGGATGACGGGCTGCTCGATGTGTGCATTGTCGGCGGAGTCGGTCCCTTCAAGCTCTTCTGCATGTTTCCGACTATCTACAGTGGCGGTCATCTGAAGATCAAGGAGGTCGAGTACTTTCAAGCCAAGCGGGTGCGGGTTGAGACCGAACAGCCGCTCGACGTTTATGCCGATGGAGAGTACGTCTGTCGCACTCCGATCGAGGTCAGCGTTCAGCGCTGCGCACTGCCTGTGATTGTTCGTCCGTCATAGGCAGGTTTCTAGAAGTTGTCTCATGAATCAAAGCTCCGTGAAATGGGTGGACTCGCGATAACAGCAGTTAACTTCCGTTTGGCCGTCACTCGCCCACAAACGCGGCGGCAGTGAGATTCTTCCTAGAGGCCAATTGTGGGGGACTATGAATGTCACCGTCTGCGTGCTAGGTTATTCGGCCATGCGAGTTCCTGGATTGATTCTGACAATTGTTCTCATCGGCTTTACATGCACGGCGACATGTCAAAACACGGCTGTACACGAGCGCCGGCAGCGAGCCGCCGCTGCGTTCCGCGACGGGATTCTTTTGTTTCACGCCAGCTCCGAGCTAGATCTCACCGCTGATGGTTTCCGCCAGGCCCCTTTCTTCTATTACTTCACGGGCTTGGGGAACACGGTGGGGGCCGTGCTCGCCATCGACGGAAGATCGGGCGAAAGTTGGCTTTTCTTGCCGTCCAAACCACCGTTTTTGAGAATCGGTCTACAGCCGGAAGTTCAGCCCGGACCGGAAGCGGCAAAACGCTTGGGAATGGAACATGTCGTTGACTGGTCCGAACTGGAAGGGTTTCTAGCCTCACACGCCGGCGAGGCGCAGCCCCTGTACTATGGCGACGATCTGTCAACATTCGCTGAACTGCCAGCCAACCTTCTCGGCCCGAAGTCGCCGGAGGCTCCGACCTGGCTGCAGATCATCCTGCAAAGATGGCCCGCCTTTGAAGCCAAAGAGTCGGGGGAACGAATCGAGGCTCTTATGGCGGTTCAGAATGCGGAGGAGACTGCTGCTCTGCGCTCGGCTGCGAAGGCGACTGTGGCTGCCGTAATGGCCGGAATGCGCGCCATTCGACCAGGCGTGTCCCAACGGAGCGTCGAAGCGGTGGTCGAAAACACATGCTGGAGCGTGGGCGCACATGGTTCCTCTTTCTGGCCGTGGGCAATGGCAGGAGACCATGCGGTCTTCCCGCGGCCTTTTACGTCCCTCGCGCGCTACGATCACCTGAACCAAAATATGCGCTCCGGCGACCTGGTGCGCCTTGATGTGGGATGCGAACAGGATCACTACATAGGAGATTTGGGGCGGACAGTTCCGGTCTCCGGCCACTATGACGAAGATCAGAGAGAGACCTGGCAGATATTCGTAGCGGCATATCATGCTGGTGTTCTTGGGCTGCACGACGGGGCCACTGTCGATCAGGTCTTCGACGCCTGGCGTGCAGAACTGCTTCGTCATCGAGCATCCGCAAAGACTCCGCTTGCGCAGCACGCGATCGATTCCTGGTCAGATCGCAAGAATGTTCCGTACTGGCAAGTGCATACGACGAACCTGATGGCCGGTCGCCCGGTGGGGCCACTCAGGCAGGGAACGACGATCAACTTTGAGCCGATCGCATCGGTCGATGGCCAGGGATTTTTCCTGGAAGACATGTACCTCATCACTAGGGATGGCGCAGAGCTCCTCACCCCGGGAGT
>Ga0210402_10005599_pt1 | contig 11228 bp, 8 predicted proteins | sample IncBWC7MmetaG_FD_161055 | JGI IMG/M metagenome (GOLD analysis project Ga0210402, IMG submission 161055) | Forest soil microbial communities from Barre Woods Harvard Forest LTER site, Petersham, Massachusetts, United States - Inc-BW-C-7-M | ecosystem: Environmental > Terrestrial > Soil >... | reverse complement strand
GGTAACACTGTGTACGCAGGTCCGGACGAGCCCTACCTGTTTGGACGAATCAGGGTCAACGGACCGGATCCGGAGCATCGCAGCTACCGGTCGTTCGCTTCGTTCCGTGATCCGGACGGCAACGGCTGGCTGTTCCAAGAGCTGACGGCCCGGCTGCCAGGCCGTATCGACTCCTCAGCGACCACCTTTGCGACAACAAACGATCTGATCAGCGCGCTGAAGCGTGCTGCGGCTGCTCACGGGGAGCATGAGAAGCGCATCGGTGGGGCAGATGCGAACTGGCCTGATTGGTACGCCGCCTATATGGTGGCGGAGCAGTCCGGCAAAGAACTGCCGCAATAGACGATCCATGTTGGGAGAAACCAGCCAAAATCGGCGGCGCTTTTTGAGTCGTGCGGCCATGACGATTGCGGCTGCCCAATTCGGCGCGATCCCTTTCGCGAAAGCGCAGTCCGGCGACAGCGCAGAGTTGTCTGCGCTCGCCAGCGCAACTATGTGGCTCAATTCGCAGCCACTAACTGCCGCTGCGTTAAACGGCAAAGTTGCGTTGGTTGATTTCTGGACATACTCCTGCATCAACTGGAGGCGGCAGCTTCCGTACGTGCGCGCGTGGGCGGAGAAATATAAAGAACAGAAGCTGGTCGTGATCGGTGTACACGCGCCTGAGTTTTCATTTGAAAAGAACGTGGATAACGTTCGTCGCGCGCTGATGGACATACGTATCGAGTATCCGATCGTGATCGACAACGATTACGCGATATGGCGCGCGTTCAACAACCAGTATTGGCCCGCACTTTATTTTGTCGATGCGAAGGGACGCATACGCCACCATGTTTTCGGCGAGGGCGAATATGAACAATCGGAAGTCATGATTAAGAAACTCCTGGCCGAAAACGGGGCTAGCGGCATCGGCAAAGAACTGGTTTCGCTTGATGCCGGGGGTGCTGAGGCTGCGGCCGATTGGAGTGATTTGAAGTCCGAGGAAAATTATGTGGGCTATGAGCGCACCGAGAACTTTGCGTCCCCCGGCGGCGCAAGACGGGAAAAACGACAGGAATATGCTTTGCCCTCACGACTAGAACTCAATCACTGGGCTCTCTCTGGCGATTGGACGATGGGTAAAGAAGCAATCGCGTTGAATCAGGCCAATGGACGCATCGCTTACCGCTTTCACGCCCGCGACCTTCATCTTGTCATGGGACCGGCAGCGCCAAAAGTTCCCGCACGATTTCGGGTTTTGCTCGATGGACAAGCGCCGCGTGGCGTTCACGGCGTTGATGTGGACGACCAGGGCAACGGCACAGTGGCGGAGCCACGGATGTATCAACTGATTCGACAGGCGATTCCCATCACTGATCGAAAATTTGAAATTGAGTTTCTCGATGCAGGCGTGGAAGCCTATTCGTTTACCTTTGGCTAATCCACAAAAGAAGCCCTCAGGAGTCGCAGCTCTTCGAGAGGACTGGCTTAATATCTACGACGGGCGTTCCATCAATTGCCTCCAACGGTCCGATTTTTATGCGGTTGCCTTGGATCTCCAAGACCTTCACTCGATGCAATCCCAATGGATTAGGACGATCGGGCGACCGCGTTGCAAATACGCCGGTCAGCGGATTATTTTTGTCTGACTGCGGATGGACTTTCATCACGTTGCGCCGTGCCTGATGCAGCCACGTGATTAGAATGATTTCTTCGCCGCTTGCAATTCCTTCCACACATTTCGTAAAGCGGGGAGCAATCTCCAACCACGCCTCTGGCGCGCTCAAGTAACCCTGCCTTGGCGCATTTTTGCGTTTCTTCAGCGAAGAACGAATGGTTCCGATTGGCTTTACCGAATAATTCGTGGCTCTTGGCATTCGTTCTCAGCCGCTCGTCAGTGGTCGTAGGGAGGGGCCGGGGTGCCGTCGGACCATTTGATGACGGGGACCAGGAAGAGGGAGAAGTGGCTATCGAGATCCTTGATGACGATGACTGGGGAGCCGGGAGCGTCTGCGCCCCAAAGTGCTGGTTCGGTTGCTGAGGCGAAAAACATGAGGTGAGGATGCCAGTTGGCGGCATGGTCGTTCAAGTAACCTTGCTTTGACAGCATGAAGCACATGGCGCCGGATTCAGGCTCGCGTAATTCCTTCTTGTCGAATGCGGTTTTGAATGCGTCGAGCATCTGTGCCTTTGATCGTCCAGCCAGTACCAACCCGGTTTTCTTGATGGTTAGGGGAACGCTGAATCGCGCGGCGGGCGGGTTGAAGCAGACGGGAGCGCGCAGTTTGGGATTCCAAAACTCCGGGTCATCGAATCCCGCGGCCCAAGAGCGCCACACCATGCAGACGAAACCGTTTTTTCCTTTGACTGCGGTTTCGTAGCCTTGCCGCGTTAGGACCATGACCTCGGCATCGCGCGAGATGGAGTCTGGGGCGGCACTTTGCGCCAGAGCTATTTCGGCGCTTCGATCGGCAATCAGGTATTGGTCGAGTGGAGCCATGCTCGGATACGGTGTTTTGGCGTCCTGCGCTTGCACTTGCCACGCTACGCCGAGCACGACAACCAGCGCGATGCTTGCCGATGCGATCAAGCTGGAAATCTTTCGATGCATTTGACTCTCCTGAGGTACGGGGTTTTGAAATTCTAACTGACTTGTTACCAAGAAGCGGGGAAATCGGATTGACGGGGGCGGGGGCGGGGGATAGGATTCGGCGAGAATGACGCGGGCGAAAGTGTCTGCGCCTCGAATCGCGACAGGTCTAAACTCGCGACATTCGGAGGAAGAGTTATGCGGGTCCGCCCGGCCCTTGTGTTGCCCCTGGTCTTTGCGTTTTGTTTGGTGTGTGCTCCATTGTTTCCTACCTTTGCGCAAGAAAATCATTCCAATCGAATCTTTGAGACGTTTACCGGGCGGTTTCACTGCGGCGGGGAGTGGCGGAATTTTCAGATGCGTTTCAATGCCGTAGCCGGGCCGCTGGGAATTGTGGAAGATGGCGAACCGCAGATGACAGGAATCATCACATTTTATTTTTATCGCTCGGTAACGAGCCTAGACGGAGTGACTTACAAGCTGAAAGGTACGCGGGACGTGAAGACCGGTCGGTTTCATATGGAGGCGAAAGAGTGGTATGGGCCGCATCCGGCAAGTTTGGAAATGTATGGAATCGAAGGGACGTTTGACGCCGATACGCGGAAGATGACTGCGAAGATGCTGAGCGACAAGTGCGATGCGGTGGATGTGGTTGGGCCGGGAGGGAAATTGGCGCCGTTGTCGGCAGCGGTGACCCCGGGAAGCGGGGCTGACGCTTCTCCGGATCCGAAGCGGCCGGAACTGAGCGTGATGCCGAGCAACGTGACGAATTATCTGGATGTGGCTGCGTACAGTCCGGATTTCCTGTATTGGGTGACGGCGTGGAGCGATCCGGTGGGGACGGTGCACGAGGGCGAGCCGATTGACGAAGAAAATGCGCGGATGAAGAAAGACAAATGGGTTTGCGGCGATTCGGCGCGCGTGAACTGGGACGCGAGCGGAACGAAAGGAATGGCGGCGGACCGCGTGACGATTACGGAGCGATTCGTGGTGGAGTGCGTCGGCGAATGCAAAGGAGTGACGTACCGGCCGCTGGTGGGGGCGAATGTGACTCACTTTGGACTTTCGGCGCCGCTGCCGACGATGCAAATCAAGAGCATTTGGTTCGGAGGAACAAATATTCAATGGAGATTTACTCGAACGAGTAATACGCAACCGGCGCCGGTGATTTACGTGCACCACTGGCTACCGCTGACGGGTTTCGGTCCTGCGGATCCTGTCCCTGCGGAAATCGCGAGGCGAGAAGCGGCGGCGCCGCCGTGCCGTGCGCCTAGAGCGAAGAATTAAGCTGGAAAAGAATTATGCAGTGAGGTTTATCCCATGAGACGTGGTGGATTATTTGCGTGGTTTGTTTTGCTCCTGAGTTTGGCGGGAGCTGCCGAAAGTGTTGGGCAGTGCAATCCCGATCCGTTCAAGCCGGATTTGCGGCCACCGTGCCCGACAATCATGGACCAGCTGGCCCAAGCGGCGGGTGCGGCGAGGGAATTTAATAGGCAAGTGGACGCATTGAATAGCGAGATCGGGGATGCGCGCAGCAAATATTGGAAGCGCTATCCGGACAAGCCCGGGTACGAAGAGGCGGAACTTGCGTTCTACAAGGAACTTTGGAACAAGGACATGTATTACTTGATGTTCGCGCTTCCCGCGGGCATGAACGACCGATTGACGCGTCAGCCAAACGTGATGGGACTCTTGAATGGAAGCGTTTCGCCGGAGGATATAGACAAGTTTCCGACGAATGTGGATGGAGGAATCCGGCCGTATGCATTTCAGCTTTTCGCAAATTGGGTGAATGCACTGCGGCGCGCGGAAGGGCGAGAAGAAACGAAGGGCGACGAAGGCAATTTTGCCACGCCGTTCATTATTGTAACGGCGATGAAGGATCGATCGAACTGGCGAAGAGCTTACGAGGATGCGCGGAACTGGGCGGAGTTTGAGAGCAGCGGGCTGGACATTCCAAAATATGTGACGCCGAAAGCGTATTTGCTCCACCAGATGGAAGCGGATGTGAGCCTGGTGAATGCCAAAGCGAAACCGGCGGACTTGCCCGATCCCGTGGTGGCGACGCGGGAGCTGTACGATCAACTCGCAAAGATGTTTGGAGAGAAAGAAGTGTTGGCGGCTGCGACTGAGGTTTTGCGCGCGCCGAAAAACTCGATGGGAGGGCTTTCGCCGCGGGTGGAGGTGAGCATCGGGAGTTATATGCCGCGGGCTTCGCCAAATCCAATGATGATGTTCTTTACGCGTTTGACGAACAGTTCATCGAAAGGCTACGCGATTTCGCTTTGCATGGATCAGTTCAATGGGCCTGGAATCGAAATTGCCGTGAACCTGAATACGCGGGCGATGTGGGAGAAAACGTATTCGTGTTACGAGCAGATTGGTGCGAAGTACGGAGAGGCAAACGTGCTCGCCGTGGCGGCAAAATTGAAAGGCGCGGAAAAAAACGCAATGGGCGGATTGCGAGCGGATCCGCAATCCGGGAGCATGACGGCGTGGTTCCAGAAATTGCTGAAGGATCCGAATGCCTCGATTCCGGATACGCAAGTGGCGCACTTTCGCGCGAGTTCCTATGACCCGCACTGGCTGGGGAAAATTGTCGAGGTGCGGGGGACCGTTTTGAAGGTGGATCTTGAGAAAGGGAAATTTCCGCCGTGGGCGACGATTCACTTCAAGGAATCGGGCGGCGACAAGATTACGGCGTACACACCGAACTCCGACATGTGGCAGGAAATGTTTGGCGATAACTTTGAAAAGTTGATCGGGAAACCCGTGGAAGTTTACGGGCAGGTCGGGGATTGGAAAGAAAGCGCTGGGGTGCGAATCATCACGAGGGACCAGCTGAGGCTGCTCGACTCAATCGGCGCAAACTTTGCCGATTCGAAGCCGGATTGGCTTACGGCCCCGCTGCCGGTGAAGACCTTGGTAGATTCGCCGAAATATCTCGCGTGGAAGAAATTCCCCGTGGGAACAACGGTGACGTACGAGACGCGGCTGCTGCACGAGTATCAGCCGGGGGCCAACCTTTATACGCGCACGAAGATTTCGGTGAATACGTTCCGTCTCGATTCGATTGACGAGAAGCGCGCGGTGGTGATGGTGAGCTCGACGGTTTGGCATTTGGGCGAAAATCCGAGGCCGTCGCCAGAAACGAAACTGGTGTTCGCGGCAAAGGTAACGCCGGAGGAATTGCCACAAGAGAAGTCGAATGAAAACGGCGATGAGACGGTGGAAATTAGCGGAAAGAAATATGGCACGCATTGGAATTCCGTTTGGCAGAAGCACTTGGGATCTGACCCGGAGCCAGATCCACAGACTTTTAACAAGACGTGGACGAGCGAGGACGTGCCGAGCGGCGTAGTGCTCTCGCACCAGCAGACGCACACGGAAATTGTGGGGAAGGAATACCGAAATATTACCGAGACAATTCTGATGCCCGATCCAAAAGTCGAGCCAGAATTGGGAAGTTGGAGCGCGCATCAGGTGACTCCGGGAGCGCCTGCGACGCAGCCGGGTGCAAATCGCAATGCACCGGCGGCGAATCCGCCCGTAGCGAACCGGCCCGTAACGAACGTTGCGCCGACGCCGCCAGTTCAGGCCACCGTGCCCAATACTCGACGACAACCAGATCCAACGACAACACAAACCGTGCCACCAGTTGGAGCGACCAACCCGCAAGTGGAATTTGCGCGGCACTACAGCGCGGTAATGCAGAGATCGGCGAGAGTGAGGGCGGGACTAGCGCAATGGCAGCGGAGCCACGGCGGACCCAGTGCGGTGTTACCTCCAGATGTGAGCGCTGCCAAGGCACGAATGGAGGATCAGTTCCAAGCAGTGACAAATGCGATGCGCGCACGCGACACGGCAGCGGCGGATCAAGGATTGACTGACGTGGAAGCGACTCTTGGAGTCATCGAGCAGTTCCTGACGAACCAGTCCACTAACCGTTAGAAGCAAATTTTCCGAAAATAGTTAAGTTGGAAGAACCTGCAAGCGGATCTAGCGGTGATTGCCGCCTAGATTCGTGTTGGGACCGCGTCGGCGGGTTTTGGAGGATTCGGATTCCTGGCGCTCGTAGTCGGCAAGTTCTTCCTCTGTATAGGAAGAGTAAGAATCGCGAGCGGCGAACATGGAGTTGGTGCGTCCAGCGTCTTTTTTCTTTTTGCGGAGGCCGCCAAATTCCCGGCGGACCTGGCGGAGCGCCACGTCGATGGCTTTGACTTCAACGAGCAGATCGCTGACCTTTTCCAGAAAATCGTGAAGGTGATACGGGCGCACGACGTAGGGCAAGCGCGCGGTTTCGAGCGCCTGGACGTACTGGCTGCCACTCATGGAAGGCACCATATACAGAACTCGGAGGCGGCCGCCTTCATCCGGAGAAACGGTAGCGAGTTCGCGCAGAATGCTGAAAATCGGTCCATCTACGGGGACCTGGGCAATGTTCGCGATGAGCAAGGACCATTCCGCGGATTTGAGCTCCCCAATGAGGAGTTTTGTTTCCGTGATGACGCGGACGCGCCAGCCTTCGGCGTCCAAGATTTGGCGCACGGCTGATCCGCCGGCAGGGTCGTTGTCCAGCACGAGGATGCTGACTTGCCGTTGCGGGACTTGGGGAGGGGTCGCCATTTTCGGAGTATAGCGCGCGGGGGAGTGCGCAGACACTGGATGGGCTTGCGCGAAACGTATGCGGCACCTGTACTTAAGGGTAGGTCGGGAAAATCGCATTCGGCTTCGGAGACTGGAACTATTGGCCGACCACGAGGTCGGAGCCGGGACGGATTTTCTTGAGGCCGGAGCCATCCCAGAAGATGCGGTAGATGAAAGTCTTGCCGGTGGAGTCGCGGCTGGTGAAGAAAATCTGGAGACCGTCACGCGACCATTCAGCTTTGGCCGGAAAAAGATTAGAGATGCTGAGTGGAACGCGGCGCTTGGAACGCATTTCGTAGAGAAAAAGATCTGCACCGAGTCCGGTCTTTGGATCTTTTGGCGAGGCCGACGGCGTTTTCAGCAACGAGCCTGAGACTACGAGCAAATCTGAATTGGCGGGACTGACGCGGGCTGGGGCATCGGCATTCGATTGAAAGTCGGGACCACAAAGATCGAGCGCAGTCAGGATCTGAGCGGTGCCGCCGTCGTCTGTAATCCAGAAAAAAGAGGAAGCGTTTGCGCCAACAAGCGTGTGGACGTCAGACCAACCGTTGAGGAAAGTGATTGGCGTGGGAGAGAGCTGCGTGGCTTGCGCCGCAGCGGCGGGGTTGGTGGGAAGAGTCCAGATGTGCCAGATCGAGGAGTCGGATTTAAGGAAGGCAACGCGAGAATCGTCGAATGACCAGAAAGGTTGATTGAGGAGGCCGCGAATGAGTTCGGAGGTTTTTCCGGTGGTGGAATCATAGAGCTGCAGGCTGACCTCGGGGCCATTTTCTTCGCGAATGTAGAGAAGCCGTTTGCCGTCGTGGGAGAGTGAGGGTTGGGAGCCTTTGGGGGCGACGAGTTTGGGGATGTCGTTGCGGGCAAGCATGACTTTACCGGTGGGATCGAGATAGGCGACGGCGACGGGCGGCTTGAAATTGGTGATACCGGCCGGGACGGGCTTCTTTTTTTCGGGGTCGTCGTCATCGAGGTTTTTCTGCTTGAACTCGGGGAATTGGTCGGGCGCGACTTTGGCGCAGCCTTTGAGCGTGCCGATTTGGGCGTGATCGATAGAGACGCGGAAGGAATACTTGGTGTCGGACATGCCGTCTGAGCAGGCTTCGCGGGAAACGTGGACGGCGACCGTTGCGAGCGTTTGCGAATCCTTGGCGTGGTAGATCCAGGAAGAGCCGGTGGTCTCCTGTTCAACCTCAGCCGGTTCGAGCGGGATTGGGGGATAGCCTGTACGCTCAAGACGTTCTGGGCCTTTCATGCCGAGGCGGAGAGTCCAGAAGGGCTCTGTGCCTTGGGCAATGAGGAGGATGGGATAGTGGCGCGATTGGGAAACGGGAGGGCCGACCGGAGTTTTTGTCGGGGGCGCTTTGGTTTGCGGTGTTTGGGGCTTCGCGGCGGGAAAAGTGTTTTGCGCGTGGGCTGACGGAAGAGAACACCAAAGAAATGCAACGCTGGCAGAGAGAGCGGGCAGGGATCGGATTCTCAAATTCATTCAGTCTCCGGGGAATGAGCCGGGGAAAAGCTTAAGCCGGAAGGGAGGGGGAGTAAAGGAAGAGGTTTCTGAGCGTGGCGAATAAAAAGCGAAATATTGCTTGACATAGCGAACAAAAAGCGAAATACTGCCCACGATCTTCGAGGTGGGCTATGTCTCCGGCTTTCTCCGATGTATTCCCCGCTCCAACCGCTACGCTGTCTCTCTTTCCTGATTGCCCTGAACATAGCCCAAACGCAAGGGCCACAGAGCTTGCCCAGTTCTGCGATGGCCCGCGTGGTGAATCGAACGAACGTGGTCGGGTGGATTGCCCTCCGCCGGACCAAAAAGCGAATCGTTTGAACGCCACGAAGCTGGTCGGCATTGCCCGCCTCGCTGCATCTTCTCCGCGCGCGGATTCGCAGCGCGCTTCTCCCGCACGGCCGGAATATTTTGTATTGCCGGTGCGATCGATCTTGAATCGATGCGATTCGAATCGAGTGCCTTTTGAATGGACGATCAATCCTTATCGGGGATGCGAATTCGGGTGCAAATACTGCTTCGCGCGTTACACGCACGAATATATGGAACTGGACGCTGCAGAGTTCGAGCAAAAGATTTTTGTGAAGCAGGGGGCGGACGCTTATTTGCCGCAGGAGATTGCGCGGAAGTACTCGTATGAGTCGGCGGCTTCGGGCGGGGTGGCGCCGGAGCATATTGCGATTGGAACGGCGACGGATCCGTATCAGCCGGCGGAGAAGGAATATGGCGTGACGCGGGCGTGTTTGGAAGAACTTGTGAAGCGCGATGGGCTGAGCATTTCAATTACGACAAAATCGAACCAGGTGTTGCGGGACTTGGATTTGTTGAAACGGATTGCGGAGAAATCGGCCTTGTTTGTGAACATGACGGTTTCGACGACGAGGAGCCGACTGGCGCGGCTGTTGGAGCCTCGGGCTCCACAACCCGCTTTGCGTCTGAATGCCGTCAAACAGTTGCGGGAAGCGGGAATTTCGGCGGGAGTGTTTGCTTCGCCTCTTTTGCCGGGAATTACGGACCGCGAAGGTGATTTGGAATCGGTTGCGGAAGCAGCGCATGAAGCGGGGGCGCAATGGTTCACTTCCGGCGTCCTGTTTCTGACGCCGTCGTCGTCAAAGGTGTTTATGCCGTTCTTGCAGGAGAAATTTCCACGCCTGGTGGAGAAATACCGACAGTGGTATGCGAAGAATACCTATGCGCCCGAAGAATACCGGAAGCGCGTCGGGGAACGCGTGGCGCGGTTGCGGCAGAAGTACGGATTTAACGTTCGACCGTGGGATGAAATGAAGCGGCCGGTGTTACCAGTGGCGCAGTACTCCCTCAACTTGAGTTAAGCCTTCCGACTGGATCTCTACCCGGTCGATCGCCAGAAGCGCCACCAAGGTCTCTTTGGCGAATAGGAGCGCTGAGGGTAGCCTGTCCCAGAAATTACGTGTTGCAGAGCTCCCGGGTACTTCTTTTCGTCCGCGTTTGGTGGCAAAGGAAACGGCTTGGCACCTCCGAGCAGGAGGTTCGAGATTAGGAAGTCCAATAGCTCTGCCTCATGTGTCGAGTCGGAATCGGATTCCGAAGTGAGTTTCATGGCAGCCAAAGTTTCTGTTACTTGATATCCGCTAGTGATAGGAGCAACTGTAAGCCTGTAAGCCGGCGCCCCTGTCCAGCTTCGATGCAAGAAGAGATATGGTTCTTCGTAATAGATGAACCATTTGTCTTCCATCGATTTTGGAATCAGGCCTTGCGTGACCAGACGAAATTGATCTGCGGCCCAAACCGCGCGGTAAGGAATTGGCCTACCGGAAGTGAAGGGCTCACGCTTCCAGGATGTGGAGGACGCCGCCATACTCAGAAGATGACGCGAACCCACCTGTGCTGCAAGCAGTTCACGGAGGTAAACACACCAAAGGGTTAAGGAAGGATGATGCGGGATTCTTCGCGTTTCAGTTCCTGGGCTTGAGGGAATTGGCCGCGCAAGAATTCGATAAAGCGGCGTGATCGAGGGCGGCCGTTGCCCCGAAGTAGTCCCATCCTGAAGAGAAATACGATGACATAGAAAATATCGGGGTTCTTGAGCGATTCCGAAGTGCCGGCAGCAGCCTGTTTTTGTTTCAGGTCTTCGAGAAGCGCGGTCAGCGCTGTGTAGATTTCGCGCTGCACGGGAACGTCTGGAACTTTTTCGTAGTGAATGCCGGAGAGCAGTGTTTTGTAGGTGTCGGCGAGTGCACGCAATGCGACGAGAACGTCGGGATCGGTAGCAGTGGGATGCGTCATGCAGGTTTTGGCGATGGTGAACGCGAGCGCGGCCATTAACGGCTGATGCGTGTGCAGCGTACCTGGTGGAAGGCGTTCCTCAAGAAACGGAGTATCGGCGGGGACCTCACGCTTGTGCTGGTCTTCGTAACGGTGTGCGGCGGCTAGATAAGCGCAGTCCACGGGGCAATCAATGGTGACTTCGCGCTCCGTGCCGCAGCAGACCGCGCAAATCTTCTCTCCCTTGGCGGGGCAGAA
>Ga0210402_10005597_pt1 | contig 11230 bp, 13 predicted proteins | sample IncBWC7MmetaG_FD_161055 | JGI IMG/M metagenome (GOLD analysis project Ga0210402, IMG submission 161055) | Forest soil microbial communities from Barre Woods Harvard Forest LTER site, Petersham, Massachusetts, United States - Inc-BW-C-7-M | ecosystem: Environmental > Terrestrial > Soil >... | reverse complement strand
AAACAGCAATACGAGTCATTGATGTGCGTCAGTAACGATGTGGGCGGTCAGTATATGAGCAATGCGCTATGGGAAGGTATTCCGTTAGTTGACCTTCTACAACGAGCTGGTGTTAAAACAGGGGCAACAAAAATAGTATTCCATGCAGCTGATGACTACACTGATAGTATTCACCTCACTAAAGCGCTTGAGCCTACTACATTGCTTGCGGTACATATGAACGGTGACACATTACCACAGGAACATGGTTATCCTGCACGTATGCTGGTACCTGGGATATATGGGATGAAACACTGCAAATGGCTCACGCGTATTGAAGTTGTAAACTATGACTACCAGGGCTACTGGCAACAGAGGGGCTGGAGCGATGCTGCGCCTGTACGCATGACGTCTCGTATCGATACCCCCCTGACTGGTTCAAGCATAAAGGTCAATCAAACTACCTATATTGCAGGGGTAGCATTTTCAGGAAATAAAGGTATTAGTGAAGTCGATGTAAGTACCGATGCGGGTCAGAACTGGCAACGAGCAATTCTGAAACAGCCATTATCTGGTCTTACATGGGTTTTGTGGGAACTGGCATGGCAGCCACCAAAGGCTGATAGTTATACTATAGTCGTACGAGCAATAGATTTGGATGGAAACGTACAGGACCCCAACGAAGAGCCCCCATTGCCGAATGGGTCATCAGGCTACCACTCCATTGTTTTAAACGTTTCATAAACAAGGCCGGATTCTTTTCAGCACAGTCAAGATGGTTCTCTGCTCGCGGGTTCTTCAAATTAGAAATTTGGGGACCCGTTGTTGTATCCCTGGATGCACGGCCTCTGGCCGCAAAAGAGGCTACTGACTCTGCAATTCGATCAAAAACTTGTTACAAAAAGTGTCCGGTTTAAAGATCGTCGTTGATTCTATATGTAGAGGCACATCACATAGAAAGCGGGCCAAATGCTCGTAAGGCCAATATGGTGACGGACGTTCAGGGGGTAGAGCGTCTGCGAGAGCGTGATGCACAAGCCTTTCGTTCTTTGATCGATCGGCTACAGCAACCCATCACTGGATATTTGCATCGCCTCGTAGGTGACCGAGAAGTGGCTCTTGACCTTGCACAAGATACTTTTGTACAAGTATATAAAGAAATAGACAAGACGTCTGGGGAATTTGCTCTTGATGCCTGGATATATCGTATTGCCACAAATTATGGCTTGCGTTACCTCAAACGTCAACGCCTGAGACAGTTTGTACGGCTGGATAGTCGCGAGAGCTTTGATGAAAGCTTAGCAGTTGCAGGACCCGAGGATCAGACAGAGACAAGAATTCTGATTGAACAGGCTTTAGGGACAATGAGGCCAATAGATGCCGCCGTTTTACAACTTCATTATGGCAATGGCTTCACATACGAAGAAATTGGCCAGGTAATGGAAATGAGTTCGGAAGCAGTTCGCAAACGTGTCACTCGCAGTGTTGAGAAATTTCGAAGAGTGTATGGAAAGAAGATACCCTCTGTGAGATCTCAACGATACGAAAACTCTATCAAAGTTAAGGCTACCTCAAAGGGTATTAAATAGCATATGGCAGGTAATACACGTTTTATTTCGTTTAACGATGTTAAAAAACATCCTGATGATAGCATGTTGCTTGCTTATCTACGTGGGCAGAAGTTGGAACTTCGTTCAAGCGTTATTCAACACATTGAGATCGAAAAATGCTTACGTTGTCTTCAGAAATTGAACGAACTGAAACAGGTTAGTATTACGCTCGACGTATTAGGGGAAATGGGGTCATATCAGCACTATCCAGAGTTATCAGTAACTGATACATATGCTCGGATGCAAAACGCGTTGAACCACAGAATTCCGGCAAAAACTACTTCGAATGGTCCTAATTATCGGCAACGTCCAAGAAAGTCGGCTGTGCGATTGATCAGCGTACCTGCTGCGTTTGGTCTGGCAATACTTCTTACAATGGCAATGCTGGTGTTTGCTAAATTATCTGGCAGCTCGTTAATCCCATTTCCGGTCGATGGAGGCACAAGACCCGGTCAAAATGCCTTGACAGTAGTGGTCCCACCTCAATCGACTTCGACTCAAGAAGCTACTGCGATTGTTACACCAGAAGTGAAAGAGCCTCATATGAAAGTCTGCTCAACGCAAGCTGACATTGAGCTTTCGCGCCTGGTTATTTGTGGATCCAATTTTGAAAGTACACACAAAGTAACCCTGGAAGTCAATGTACCTGGGAGGAGATCTATTTGGTTGCGAAATATTCCTGTAGATAAACATGGGAAATTTCAGATCGGATGGGAAATCGCTAGTTGTGGGAATGTGCCGAGCGTTATCATTGCTTACGAAGTAGTCAGCGCAAAGCCCATCTCAGCCAGGCTAAGGAATATTTCGTTTGGGAGTTGTCTTGTACAAACTCCTACTAGTAGAGCCAATTAGCATGAAACCGAGGGTCTACATAGTTTATAGATGCTGTCAGATTAATGTAGAGGAAGAAACCATAATGCAACGGCAGTGTGCCTGGTGCTTGCGATTAATGGATAGTATCGGAGAACCGATCTCTGCGATACCGGTACCAAAGATATATAAAGCATCACATGGAATGTGTAAAACATGCGGGAATCTCTGGCTGGAACAAGCATTGCAAGATACTCAACCACAGGCAGTGGCTCGTCCACTAGCACTGGATGCTAAAGTATCCAGCCACTACTAAAAAGACATCTCCTTTAATTCGGTGGCGCTTTCCGCTGCCAAAGGGTCGAAACGCGCTCTTTGTTGAGCATGCTGCTTATCCTTTCCCCCCAGGAAGCAGCAGCGATTCGACCCTTTTCATTGTTATCTACTTTTCGTCAATAGAGGAAGCATCGATGGCTTGCAAAAAATCCAGCATATATTGGTTAACTTTTTCTGGTTGTTCCTGCTGCACCCAATGACCGCTGTCTGGGATACGTTTGATTTGGATATCATTCACCCATCGTTCAAGTCCAGTGCTTAGTTCAATACCAAGGGCGATATCCTTCTCTCCCCAAATAAGCAAGGTAGGCGCTTTAATCTGCACCGCGTAACTCTTGAAAGAAATGGGCAGGCGCCGAAAAAGCTGGCGATAATAACTTATTGCAGCTTTTATCGCTCCTGGTTTACTCATCGCTTCCTGATATCTGGCTGTTACGTCGTTTGGGAAGGCTGACTTTTGCAACGCTGCTCCGCGTAACATCCTTCCAATCTCGTTGGCGTTGTTGCGCCCTAGCATATATTCTGGTAGCCATGGTATCTGGAAAGCGAATACATACCAGCTTTTACGCAATTGCTTGAAAGTGCGCATCTCACGCATCATCGCAGCCGGATGAGGAGCGTTCATCACAATCAAGCTTTCGGTAATTTCAGGATAGTTCATAGCAAATGCCCAGGCCAGCACTCCACCCCAATCATGGCCAACAATACAAGCTTTTTGTTGGCCAAGTCCTCTGATCAGCCCCTCGATATCACGAAGAAGTGTAGGGATATCGTACCCCTTGCGCGGTTTATCAGTTTCGTTATAGCCGCGTAGATCGGGAGCAACAACAGTATAGCCATGCTCAGCAAGGAATGGGATCTGATAGCGCCAGGAATACCAGAATTCGGGGAAACCATGCAGTAACACGATTAATGGTCCTTCGCCCTGGGTAACATAATGCAAGCGAATGCCATTAGTGACAATATACTGATGCAGCCATTTTTCTGTTGTTGTCAATGTATGGCCCTTATTCTCCAGTTGTATCGCCATACACGATTGCGCGTTTTACCTGTTCGATCAAATCTGTTACAGGGATACCACGAGGACAGGCATCAGCACAATTAAAAATCGTGCGACAACGCCACACGCCATTGCGTTGCCCCAGAATACCCAGACGTTCTGCGCCACCCTGGTCACGGCTATCAAAGATGAAGCGATGGGCGTTGACTATGGTGGCTGGCCCAACCCAGTCTGGATTACCCCACACCGACGGACATGAGCCGGTACAAGCACCGCAAAGAATACATTTTGTGCCTTCATCGTAACGAGCACGCTCGACAGGGCTTTGAAGGCGCTCAGTTCCAGGCTCAGAATCGTATGTAATCAAATATGGTTTGACCGACTTATATTTTTCGAAGAATGGGTCCATATCTACAACGAGATCTTTGATGACTGGAAAACCTAACATTGGCTCAATGGTCACCTTATTGCCAACATCGCGTATCAACACCTTGCAGGCCAGGCGATTCAGCCCATTGATGCGCATTGCATCCGAACCACACACGCCATGAGCGCAAGAACGACGAAATGTCAGTGTCCCATCCATTGTCCACTTCACAGTATTCAGCGCATCGAGCAAGCGATCAATTGGATCAGCTTCGACACGAAATTCGTCCCAATACGGTTTACTTTCCTTTTCAGGGTTGTAGCGCTTAATTCGCATCAAAATGTTCATTAGTACACTCCTTACTTAGTATTTCCGTTCTTTGGGCTTGAATATTGGATCATCGATCAACTGTACATCTTTGTAGTCCAGACGAACATCATGGGCTTTTGTGCCTTTATATGCAAGCGTATGTTTGAGCCAGTTCACGTCATCGCGCTTCTCGAAGTCAGTACGATAATGGGCACCACGACTTTCTGTACGGGCAAGTGCCCCATGTATAGTGGCCTCAGCACAATCAAGCAAGAATCCAAGCTCAATTGACTCGACAAGTTCAGTGTTGAAAGTCTTACCTTTGTCCTGTAACTGCACTCGCTGATAGGTCTCCTGTAAACCATCAAGTGTATCCAGGGCATGACGCAGCCCTTGATCGTTACGTTCGACAAATACCCTTTCATCCATCTCATTTTGCAGCGTGCTGCGTACTCGAGATGCAGATTCGCCTCCTGTGTAGCTATACAACTTATCGACCATTTCTCGCGCAAAATCCTCGGGTTCAGGCGGCAGTGGCGCATGGCTATTCTCGGCAATGAATTTTGCCATATGTTTCCCCGCACGACGACCAAAGACAATGAGATCCACCAGCGAATTTGTGCCTAGACGGTTTGCGCCGTGTACGGAGACACAGGCCACTTCGCCAGCAGCATAGAAACCTGGTAGCGGCGTCCACTGGGGATCGATAACAACACGAGCATCCACATCGGTCGGGATACCACCCATAGCATAGTGAGCCGTAGGTTGTATCGGTACAGGCTCGGTTATCGGCTCGACACCCAGGTAGTTACGCGCGAAGTCGGTAATGTCCGGCAGCTTTTCGTTAATTATCTTCGCGCCCAGATGTCGCACATCAAGATATACATAATCTTTGCCTTCAACTCCACGTCCCTCTTTGACTTCCTGAATAATACACCGTGAAACGATATCGCGAGGTGCCAGGTCTTTGAGGGTCGGCATATAGCGTTCCATGAAATACTCGCCTTTACCGTTGAGTAATTTACCTCCCTCACCACGAGCGGCCTCGCTCAAAAGCACTCCCACTTTATAGATACCTGTTGGATGGAACTGGTACATCTCCATGTCTTGTAATGGAACTCCTCTGCGGTAAGCGATCGCCATTCCGTCGCCCATGCAGGCAAAGGCATTGCTAGTGACACGCCATGCACGTCCATATCCCCCTGTAGCGAAAAGCACAGTCTTAGAATGAAATGTATGAATCTCACCTGTACGAATTTCTAGTGCCACAACCCCACAAGCCTGCCCCTCATTCAAGAGCAAGTCTAAAACCAGGTATTCATTAAAAAAGCGAACTTGATTCTTGATTGCGCTCTGATACATGGTTTGAAGAATCATGTGTCCAGTTCGATCTGCAGCATAACAAGAGCGTCGCACCGGCGCTTCGCCGTAATTGCGTGTATGTCCGCCAAAGCGGCGCTGATCTATACGCCCATCTTCAGTACGATTGAAAGGCAGTCCACGATGCTCCAGCTCGTATACGGCATCAATAGCTTCACGCGTAAGGATCTCTGCAGCAGGCTGGTCAACCAGGTAGTCACCCCCCTTGACAGTATCGTACATATGCCACTTCCAATGATCTTCTTCCTGGTTCCCAAGAGCAGCGGCTACACCTCCCTGCGCTGCACCAGTATGGGATCGTGTAGGATACACTTTGCTCAGTACCGCCACACTGGAGTTAGGAAGTTGCATTGCAGCCATCAACCCGGCACCCCCAGCGCCTACGATCACTACATCGAATTTATAATACATATTAGTATCCTTAACTATTCTTGTCGATTATTTAATGCAATTGGGACCTAAAGCCCCAACGACAGGATGGAACGTAATCAAAGTAATAGTACCTAGCAGAAAAAAGACTAACGTTACAATACCTACAGCAGATTGCAATGTGAGACGCCATCCTCGAGTGCGCACATAATCATCGACGACTATACGCAAGCCATTCATGCCGTGCAAAAGAGCTAGAGTAAGCAGCAGCCAGTCGTAAAGCCGCCAGAAAGGATTCTCGTAGCGGATCGAGATCAACTGATAACTGGTACAGGAAACATCAGTTGCCACATGGTTCAGGAACAGGTGAAAGATGGCAAGAAATATGAGCAAAACACCTGAGATACGGAAGAAATACCAGGAAAAGGTTTCGAAACCGCCGCCTGATGGGCGAGAACCATAAGCTGTCGAAACGCGCATAACAGATCTCCAATCTACGAGTTTCTACATTCCAGAGGCCATATTGCCTGGATTTATCCCAAAGGCAGGTGCAATTACAAAGTAGGCCATGGGCAGAAAACAGACTATGGTCAATATCATCACAACTACGAACATAGCGCCCTGGTAACGCGCGCCCTTAGGCCAGAAGTCAATCAGCATAATACGCACGCCGTTAAAGGAATGGTAAAGTAGACCACCAATTAACGCCAGTGAAAGAACACGCACAATTGTCAGGCTGAAGAGCGCAATCCCTTCGTTATAGATCTGAGGGCCGAACCCAAGTAGTGAAATATCCACTATGTGGATAAGTAAAAATAAGAGTATACCCAATCCCGTAATGCGATGCAGCAACCAGGACCACATCCCTGATTGGCCTTTATACATAACAACCCTCGATTCTTGAGGCGGAAGGTGGATACTGTAGGGGTCATCCTCTGCGGTGGCCTGAATACTTAACGTGGCCATAGGAGCATCCCTTTCCTAGCGGTATCCGACCATCTCGCCTTTGCATTCTGGGCATTCCCAATGTGTGAATGCCTCAATAACAATTTGACGGGCAAATCTGGTCAGCCGCGGAAGAAGTGGACGCACATAATTGATGAACCTGATAGGATCATACGTATGCTCACAACTCCTAATATCAACGCGAAAATCCTGAAACAGGCACCTTGTCGTGCCTTCCTGATTTTATTGACGTTGTAAATTTATTATACTTCAGGGTAGAGGAACGTGCAAACACGTGAAGAGGGGTAATCATAACAAACTAGTAAACGAACACGCCCCAGTATATAATAGAGACGTTGAAAATCGAGAGTGTTCATTGTCATAATGCCGTTGAAAATTGAAGGTGTAACCTGCCAACGTAGTAATACCTACTAGGACATTGCTCGACCCGCGTCTATGTATGAGTCTTACATGTAAGCTAGGCGAATGGGCATATCTGAAACATTATCGACCCGTCTTAGCAGGGAGTACACTGTGGGTTCACTGCGCGGAAAACAAGCGAGAACGAATCTTGCTGCAGCAGGACACAATAACGCTGGGGTGCAGGGTTCTCGAGGAACCAGTAATATTGGGTTCTCGGGAGGTGCTAACGTGCAGGAGTTTCAGACGTTTTATGAGGAGAACCTTGGCCTGATTTATCGCTTTGTTTATAGCAAAGTGGGAAATCGCGAAGAGGCCGAGGATTTAACGTCACAGATATTTATAAAAGCTGTTCGCGGCGTCGATACGGAACGTGGCGCACAAAGTATGCAAAAGTGGCTGTTTCAGGTTGCACGTACGACTATCGCAGACTACTGGCGAGCTCATTATCGAATTTCGACCAGTTCGCTCGATCAATTGTTGGAAATAGGCTGGGAAGGTCCGACTGATGAAGAGCCTGCTGCAAAGAGTAGCACACCAACCGAACGTGTGCATCGTATTCTTCAGGCTCTGCCTGAACATTACAGAGAAGTGCTGACTTGCCGATTCCTGCTCAATCTCTCGATCCGAGAAACAGCTAATCGCATGTGTTTGACAGAAGCGAATGTGAAAGTATTACAGTTTCGCGCACTCAAACGCGCGGCTGATCTCGAACGCGTTGTTAATTCAATAAGTTGAAATAGGAAAAAGTGAATTAGAGTGTCTGAATAGCATCCATCTGGAGACACAACACTATGTCAGGTGATATCCATCAGGATAAAGACCAGGAACGATTTGAAGACTATCTGGAGCTGGAACACTTTATAGAGGAGCTTCAGGCCGGGCACACAGCTCATCCCCCTACTGAGTTGACACCTGACAAGGCTCAAATCTATCGCATGGCTGCGCTCTTTCGTTCCGTCTCGCCTGATGAAGTCACCCCACGTCCTGAATTTGCCGCTGAGTTGCAAGCCAGGCTTGAGCAAGAGCTTCAGCAACCGCCCAAGACACGACATTTTCCTTTTATCTCTAAGAAGCCGCAGACAAAGCCTCGTGTCTCGCGGCGTGCGATATTAGCTGGAGGAGCGGCTGTTGCGGCCTCGTTGACTCTAGGGGCGGGCATAGACCATATGGTGGAGCAGGCTACACAACCAGCAACAGGGGGATCAGTAGCAGGACAACTATGGCCAACTCCCATCGTCCCTGCAGACATTGCCTCCATCTGGTTCCCCGTCGCAACCCTTGCAGAGCTTGGCAACAGTGCGATGCGCTTTACAACTGACACCATTGTTGGTTATGTCATCCGCAATGATGGTGATAATGGCGAATCACTTAAGGAGGGTCCAGTTATAGCGGTATCTGCGGCCTGTACCCATATGGGGTGCATTGTGCAATGGCAGGACTCGGATCGTAAATATCATTGTCCCTGCCATGGAGGATTATTCACCGAATATGGCAAGCCGGATAACTCAAGTTCAGTCCGCTACCTGACTTCGTTACCACGCCTGGAGACGAAAATTGAGAATAACAAGGTTTATGTCAGGGTACCAGGTGCGTCATCGAGTAAAACATGAAGCGCAGTCTCTTGGTAATTGTGCTTGGAGTCGCCTTTCTCATTCTCATAACCTGGATTGGTACGATTCTCACCTCACTCATTCCCTATCCTGCCACCGCTCAAATACAGACCAAGCAAGCCGGACCTTACCAGGTAACCCTGCATGTCGACCCGAATCCACCTCCGATTACCCGATCCGCAATGTTATCAATTCAAGTTTTGTTGAATACTTCGCAACAGCCTGTTACCAATGCCCACGTAACCCTTGAGAGCGGCATGGAGACAATGGACATGGGCACAGACCATACAGAAGCACAATCCCAGGGGAATGGAATATATCTTGCTACCGTTCAGTTTTCAATGAGCGGCCCCTGGCGGGTACAGGTGGTAATTTCCTTGCCAAAGGGAAATAAGAGTTTCAGTGCTATATTTGAGGTGACGGCCCAGTAAGGAATTACCGTTCTTCACCTGTGGCTATTCTTACATAGCTTGTATAGCGTCGTTCATCAATGACATTATCTTCAACCGCCTGGCGAATTGCACAACCCTCTTCGTCTATATGCAGGCAATCGGAATAGAGACATTCACCAAGATATGGGCGAAACTCGACGAAGCACCATGCTACATCTTCCGGGGCAATATTAACAGCGGCCAATGCGCGAATACCCGCCGAATCGGCAAGCCAACCTCCACCTGACAATGCATAGAGTTGCGAACCTGTCGTTGTGTGCTTTCCTTTCCCTGTTACATCACTTACCAGGCCGGTTTTAATGGCCATTCCAGGCTCGATGGCGTTCACCAGAGATGATTTGCCTACTCCAGAAGGTCCGCTGAAAAGCGTTGTATGTTCATTTAATAGGGAACGCAAATTTTCGATACCCTCACCAGTTTTTATGCTTGTCCAGAGCACAGTATAGTCCAGATGGCTATACAGATGAGCGGATTCTTCTACACGCTGTTCATGTGGCAAATCAGCTTTGTTGAGACAGATGATCGGGCGAATCTCAGCAGATTCACAGATTGCAAGGTAACGGTCGAGCATGCCAAAATGCGGTTCAGGCTGTGTTGTGGCAAAGACCAGTACAACCTGGTCAAGATTAGCAAGCATGGTTTGCTGGATGATTTTTTTGGAGGTTGAACCTGTATCCTTGCGCGAAAGTGCGCTTTGACGTGGTAGTATCTCCTCAATCATGCCTGTATTTTCGTCGAGCTGGCGCAGTTTAACATAGTCTCCAACCGATAGGCGGCTTGGTAATGCACTAGAACTTGTGTCGCGATGCTCAATACGCTGAGCCTTGGGTAATGTTAGCAATTTGTCGTAACGTGGGCGCGCTTTGCTCAACGATTTTGACGATTGGGCATGAGCAAAGTCTTTTTTGAGTTTACCTCGGAGTGTACAGCGCAAAACGCCGATATCGGTATGAACGTCGTAAATGCCATGCGCGCCGTTCAATACCACTCCGGTAAGTGTCTCCGGGTCTTTTATCAATGCTTTCCCTCCAGGAGAATAAAAAAAACACGGTTCGAACAATCAATTGTTTGATGTCTACCGTGCGGAGGGAATGAGCCATCTTCTGCGGTTTAGCAGATGCCAGGTAATTTCTTGTTCAGTTCTATACCGAATTCCTGGCCAGGCAGCGTTCGCTCGGTACTCGCGACACGGGTAGACAAGGTGCATATAAGCACAAATGCTGAATATACGTGCTTTCCCATAACTTGCACCTCCTCTAAGACTGGCTAAGCCAGAATTTATGCGAACGATATTATAGAATTAGCGATTTTTCCGGGAACCCTGCCAGGAATGCAATACTCCTGCAAGTCTCCTTTGTTTCTGTAGTAGAGAGTACATGAATATATAGCAGTTTGTCAACATCTAAAACGTTTAAAAGTGGCCGATTATTCCTCTTTCGCGGACATGTGTAGAAAAGCACTGAACACTAGCTCATTATCTGATTGGTTTTCAATCGATAAAATGATATCTTCAATTTTAAAGCAACTCAAAACGAGCCTCTACCCTACCGAAGTGTAGGACGTCGCCGTCTTTAAGGGGCATTGATTCATAAGGATGCAAAATCCTGCCATTTAAACGTGTCTTATTCCGTGAGTTCTGA
>Ga0210402_10005596_pt1 | contig 11230 bp, 10 predicted proteins | sample IncBWC7MmetaG_FD_161055 | JGI IMG/M metagenome (GOLD analysis project Ga0210402, IMG submission 161055) | Forest soil microbial communities from Barre Woods Harvard Forest LTER site, Petersham, Massachusetts, United States - Inc-BW-C-7-M | ecosystem: Environmental > Terrestrial > Soil >... | reverse complement strand
CTCCGGGCGCCACACGATGCTGATCGCGTTCGAAACGGCCGCCCGGCCATAGCCGCCGACGTGGCCGCGCCACACCGCGAGCGTGCGGAGGGCTTTCTCCTGCAGAGCGCCGAGCCGGTCGCCGACCGAGCTCTCCGCGACGGTCATCACGTTGCGTGTGCTCTCGCCGAGGCTCGCGAAGCGGGCGTTGCGCACGACCGCCGTCGGATTGAGTCCGAACAGCATCACGAGGACCGCGGCGGTGTAGGCGTACGTCACGACCATCCTTCCGGAGAAGGCCGATCGCCAGAAGGACTTCTTCTTCTTCTGCGGGCGCACGGCCGCCAGGCGCGTCGCGAGCCAGGGCGGCGGCTCCGGGGCGGCGAGATCCCGCATCGCGAGGAGAGCCTCGGCCGCCGCGGTGCATCCGGCGCAGCGCGAGAGGTGGCTGCGCAGGCGCCTCTCGTCGGCGCCGGCGATGTCGCCCTCGAGCAGCGCCGCCAGGAGGGGGTCGGCGGCCTCGCACGAAACGGTCGTGCGCGGAATGTCGAGCAGGGCCTGGCGCAGCCGCGGGCTCCAGGGCGGCGGCCGGAGGCCGGCGGCGTAGGAGGCCGCCCGGTCGAGGTCCGCCCCCAGTCGCGCGCACTCGCCGCACCCGGCGCGGTGGGCCGCGGCCTCGGCGTCCGGCGCGCCGGCGACGAACAGGCGCTCGAGCTCGCGGCAGCTCATACGATTCCCGCCGCGGCGATGGCGATCGACGCGAACGCGCCCGGCGCGTTCTTGTTCTCGTGCCGTTCGCGGATCTTGCGCGCCACTTCGGCGCGCGCCCGGAAGAGGCGCGACTTGACGGTTCCCTCCGGCAGCTCCAGGGCCTTGCCGATCTCGTCGTAGGCGAGGCCGTTCAGGTCGCGCAGGATCAGGATCTCGGCCAGGTCCTCCGGGACGTCGGCCAGCGCCGAGAAGAGCATCTGCGTGCGCTCCTTCTTGAGCGCCAGGCTGACCGGATCGTCGTCGGACTTCAGCAGCCCGGTGACCGCCTCGTCCGAGACGAAGCGGAAGGACTTCTCGCGCTTGCGGCGCCGGTAGCGGTCGATGCAGAGATTGCGGGAGACCGAGAGGATCCACGCGACCAGCGGAAACCCGCCGTCGTATCGGTGCAGGTTCTCGAAGAGCTTGAGAAAGATCTCCTGCGACAGCTCGTCGGCGTCCTCGCGTTTCAACGTGAAGTGGTACGCGATCGCGTAGACCTTGGGGCCGAATCGATCCACCAGCTCCCTCCAGGCGTCGTCGTTGCCTTCGCGGCAGCGGGCCACCAGGTCTTTTTCGTCGGTCGTGCTGGTGCTCACACTGCCCTCAGTGGGAGTAGACGCAGGTCGCGGCGGAATGTTCGGAAAGCCGGACGAGCGGCCGCGAATCGCAGACGGCGAAGCTGCACCTTCAAACCATTGACAGAAATGGTGTTACTCGGTCCAGCCGGGTCTGCGGTGCCCATCGTGCCGTCGGGCTATCGAGGCGACAGGACGGGATTGCGGGCCTTCTCGGGAAAGAAGGCATAGCCCAGCAGCTTGTAGCAGAGCTTCGCGATCATGAAGTCCGGGGCCCGGTTGCCCGCCAGCGGGGCGTGTTCGACGACGTCGGCGCCGACGATTCGGCGCTCCGAGGCCACGCGGCGCAGGATCGAGAGGGCCTGGTCGTACGTGCCGCCGCCGGGCTCGGGCGTCCCGGTGGCGGGGACGAGAGAGCCGTCGAAGAAGTCCACGTCGAACGTGACGTAGACCTCGTTCGTCAGCCGGCGCAGCGCCTTCTCCATCCAGGCGTCGGAGAGGTGCATCTCCCGGTTGGAGACGATCATCGTCCCGCTTTCGCGGACATAGTCGATCTCTTCCTTGGAGATGGATCGGATGCCGACGTGGACGGAGGAAATCCCGAGCTCCACCCAGCGGCGCGCCGCGCAGGCGTGCGAGTACTTCTGGCCCTCGTACTCGTCGCGCAGGTCGCCGTGGGCGTCGAAGTGGAGGATCGACATGTTCGGGTACTTCGCGCGGTGGGCGCGGATGGGCCCGGGCGCGATCGAGTGCTCGCCGCCGAGCGTCAGGACGAAGAGGTTCTTGCCGAGAAGATCCGCGACGACCCTCTCGAGCCCCTCGACGCAGGCCTCCGGCTCCATGTTGTCGGGCAGCCACGCCGGCAGCGAGTGAACGCCGACCCGGTAGACCTCCTCGTCGAGCTCGTCGTCGTAAAGCTCGACGTAGTGCGAGGCCTCGAGGATCGCGGCGGGGCCGTTCTTGGTGCCCACGCCGTACGACACGGTGCGTTCGTACGGGCAGGGCAGGACCGCGACCCGGCTCTTCTCCAGGGTGTTCTCCTCGGGGGGAATGCCGAGGAAGTTGGACGAGAGGAACATGGCCGGGATTCTAGTTCGAAATCCCGGCTGGCCGGCCTCAGGCGGGCGACGGTCCCCGGCGTCCCCGTCCGCCGCGGCGCCGCCGGCGCGGGGGAGGCGGCGGGGGAGCGGGGATCTCGCCGGACTCGCGCGCGTGGGCGATGCGGGCCTCCAGGGCCCGCCAGTCGCGGACCAGCTCCTGGCCGCGCCCGGTCGCCATCGCCGTCAGCTCGAAGAGGTCGAGCGCGGCCGGAAAGGCCTCGCGCATGGCAAATCGCCGCGTGACCAGTTTCGAGTCCGGCCGGTGCGAGAGCTTGCCAACCATGGCGAGGGCCTGCTTGATCCGGTCGGTCGCCGCGCGCGGCAGCGACATCCGGAAGGCCAGGGGCGTCACGACGTCTTCGATGACGGTCGCGAGGCGGTTGGGGTCGGGGTCGCCGTCGGGCGCGATGTCGCGGACCCGGGCGCGGACGATCGGTAAATAGAGGAGCCCGTACAGGACGGGATCTTCGAAGACCCGGCCGCGCCGCCGCTCGGCGTCGAGCACGTCGAGCAGCGCCCAGAACAGGTGTCCCGTCCCGCGCGCATGGTCCGGGTCGATCTGGCGCAGGACCAGGGCGAGCTCGGGCAGAAGCACGTCGAGCAGGCCCACCTCGCGCAGGAGCAGCAGGGTCGGCAGGGCGTGGCCGCCTCGCAGCGTCTGCGCGAGCTCCTCGGTGACCCGCGGGGGCGCCGATTTCACGATCGCCTTGCGGTGCCGCAGGATCGCCTCGTAGGAGTCAGGCGTGATCGCGAAGCCGAGCCGGCTGGCGAACTCGACGGCGCGCATCATGCGAACCGGGTCCTCCTGGAAACGGATGTCCGGGTCGCCGATCGTGCGCACGAGGCCCGCCTCGAGGTCGTCGAGGCCGCCCACGTGGTCGATGACGGAGAAGTCGGAGATGTCGTAGAAAAGCCCGTTGATCGTGAAGTCCCGGCGCAGCGCGTCCTCGCGGGGCGTCCCGAAGGTGTTGTCCGAGGTCTGGAGCAGCTCGTGGCCGGCGGCATCGAGGACCGGGTCCGGCCGGCGGCGGAAGGTGGCGACCTCGATCACCTTCCCGTTGGCGAACAGGATGTGCGCCAGCCGGAAGCGCCGGCCGATCATCCGGCAATTGCGGAAGAGCTTGCGCAGAGCCGCCGGGTGGGCGTCGGTACCGATGTCGAAGTCCTTGGGCGTGCGGGAGAGCATGAGGTCCCGGACGCTGCCCCCGACCAGGTAGCCTTTGTATCCCCCGGTCTGCAGGCGGTAGAGCACCTTGAGCGCGTCCGGATCGATGCGCGACCGCGAGATCGGGTGCTCGCTGCGCGGGCGGATGCGGGGTGCGGGCTCGGAGCTCCGTGCGGGGTGGGCCGTGTCGGCCGGTGTCGATGGGCTGTCGTTGATGAAGTTGCGCCTCTCTCTTCTAATTCTCGGGGGGGATTCTAGCCTAAGGCATTGACAGAAAGGATGTTTTGACTTCCAGCGCCTGCTGCGAAAGAATACGCCGTCTTTCCGCAGGCCGGTTGGATGTCAAGACGAGGAGGTCCCGAACCATGAGGTTTCGAGTGCTCGCCGCGGTCTGTATGGCGGCGGTTCTGGCCGTCAACGTATCTTGCGGCTCCAAGGGGTCTCAGAAGGAGATTTTGATCGGCGAGTACGGCTCGCTGACCGGCGGGATCGCCACGTTCGGCATCTCCACGAAGAACGGCTCGGAGCTGGCCTTCCAGGAAATCAACGCGAAGGGCGGCGTGCTCGGCAAGCAGATCAAGCTGCTCGTCGAGGACGACCAGTCCAAGCCCGAAGAAGCCGGCACGGTCGTGACCAAGCTCATCAACCAGAACGGCGTCTCGGCCGTCCTCGGCCACGTCGCGTCGTCCCACTCCCTCGCGGCCGCGCCGATCTGCCAGTCCAATCAGATTCCGATGATCTCGCCTTCCTCGACCAACCCGCGCGTGACGCAGGTCGGCAATTACATCTTCCGCGTCTGCTTCATCGATCCGTTCCAGGGCGCCGTCATGGCGAAGTTCGCGGCCGACACGCTCAAGTTCAAGAAGGTCGCGATCCTCGTGGACGTCCGCAGCGACTATTCGGTCGGCCTGCAGACGTTCTTCCGCCAGCAGTTTCGCCAGCTCGGCGGGGAGGTCGTCGTCGAGCAGTCCTACAGCCAGGGCGACTCCGACTTCCGGGCGCAGCTGACGGCGATCAAGGCCGCCAACCCCGAGGCCGTCTACCTGCCCGGCTACTACACGGAAGTCGGCACGATCGTGCACCAGGCGCGGGAGCTCGGCATCACGGTGCCGTTTCTCGGCGGGGACGGCTGGGATTCGCCGAAGCTCTGGGAGATCGGCGGAGCGGCGATGAACGGCTGCTACTTCTCGAATCACTACTCGACCGACGACCCGAACCCGGCCGTGCAGAAGTTCGTCGCCGACTACAAGGCGAAATACGGCCAGGTGCCCGACGCGCTGGCGGCCCTCGCCTACGACGCCGCGCGGGTCCTCGCGGCCGCGATCGAGAAGGCCGGTTCGACCGACGGCGCGAAGCTGCGCGACGCGATCGGCGCCACCAAGGACTTCCCCGGCGTGACGGGCACGATCTCGATCAACGCGGACCGCAACGCCGTCAAGCCCGCGGTGATCCTGAAGGTCGAGAACGGCAAGTACCTGCTGGTCGAGACCATCAAGCCCGAGGCGGTGAAGCTGTAATCGCTCCACGGGAGCTGACAGCTGAAGGCTGACGGCTGACAGCTCGGCGATGACGACCTTTCTCCAGCAGCTGGTCAACGGCCTGTCGCTCGGGTCGATCTACGCCTTGATCGCCCTCGGCTACACCATGGTGTACGGGGTCCTGCGCCTGATCAACTTCGCCCACGGCGACGTGTACATGGTGGGCGCCTACGTCGGCTACTACCTGTCGCGGCTGCTCCAGCGCAAGGAACCGTCGCTCGCGTCGGCGCTGCTCGTCATGCTCGGGTCGATGATCGCCTGCGCGCTGCTGGGAGTCCTGATCGAGCGGCTCGCGTACCGGCCGGTGCGGAAGGAAGCGCGGCTGACGCTGCTGATCACGGCCATCGGCGTCTCGCTCTTCATCGAGAACGTGGCCCAGCTCGTGTTCGGGCCCGATCCGAAGTTCTTTCCGTCGCTGGCCCCGCGGACCGACTTCCGCTTCGGCGGCATGCGCCTGACGAGCGAGCAGATCACGGTCATCGCCGTGTCGCTCCTGCTCATGGTCCTGCTGCGGTTCTTCATCATGAAGACGCGCACCGGCAAGGCGATGCGCGCGGTGTCCTTCAGCCTCGACGCGGCCAAGCTCATGGGCATTTCGACGGACTGGATCATTTCGGTGACCTTCGCCCTCGGATCCGCGCTGGCGGCGTCGGGCGGTGTCCTGATCGCGATGCAGATCCCGAAGGTGGACCCGCTGATGGGGATCCCGTACGGCCTGAAGGCCTTCGTCGCCGCGGTCCTGGGCGGCATCGGCTCCGTTCCCGGAGCGGTGCTCGGAGGCCTGCTCATCGGCACGTCCGAGGTCATGGTGGTCGGCTACCTCTCCTCGACGTACCGGGACGCGATCGCGTTCGGGATCCTGATCCTCGTCCTGATCCTGCGGCCGCAGGGCCTGCTCGGCCGCGTGCACAAGGAGAAGGTGTGAGGGGCTGGATCGCCGCCGCCGGCGTCTTCGTGGGACTGCTCTTCCTGAACGGCGTCTTCGTCGGGTCGGTCTTTCCCGGCTTCGCCCTGCCGCCGTACCTGCTGCAGGTGCTGTGCCTGGCCGGGATCAACATCACGCTGGCGGTGAGCCTGAACCTCATCAACGGGTTCACCGGCCAGTTTTCGATCGGCCACGCCGGGTTCATGGCGATCGGGGCCTATGCCTCGGCCTACTTCACCGTGACGTTCGGCGAGGCGCTGCGCTCGGCGCTCGGTTTCCTGCCGGAGTTCGCCCGAGACGGGGCGGTGCTCCTCGTCGCGCTGACGATCGGGGCCGTCCTGGCCTCGATCGCCGGATTCTTCGTCGGCGTGCCCTCGCTGCGCCTGCGGGGCGACTACCTGGCCATCGTCACGCTGGGCTTCGGGGAAATCATCGGCGTCGTGATCCTCAACATCGACGCGGTCGGCGGCGCGCGCGGCTACTCGGGCATCCCGAAGCTGGCGAACTTCTTCTGGATTTACCTGTTCGCCGCGGCGACCGTGCTCGTCGTCCACCGCATCGTCCATTCCTCCTTCGGACGGACGCTGGTGGCGATCCGCGAGGACGAGATCGCGGCCGAGGCGATGGGCGTCCACACGACCCGGGCCAAGGTCATTTCCTTCGTGGTGTCGTCGGCCATGGCCGGCGTTGCGGGAGGCCTCTTCGCCCACTACCTCATGTACATCAACGTGCGGTCGTTCACCTTTCTCAAGTCCTTCGAGATCATCATCATGATCGTCATCGGCGGCCTCGGCTCGATCACGGGCTCGGTGCTCGGCGCGGTGCTCTACATCAGCCTGACGGAGGGGCTGCGCGAGTTCGCCCAGTACCGCATGGTGCTGTTCTCGCTGCTCTTGATCATTCTCATGATCGTTCGCCCGCAGGGGATCCTCGGCCATAAGGAATTCGTGACGTTCCTGACGAAGCGGCGCCGGTCGCTCGGCGCCGCCCCCGGAACGCCGGGCGCGTAGGGCGTCCCCCATGCCGAGCCTGCAGCTCTCGCGCGTCACCATGGAATTCGGCGGTCTGTGCGCCGTCAACGCGCTCGACCTCACGATCGAACCGGGCCACCTGTACGGCCTCATCGGGCCCAATGGCGCCGGCAAGACGACCGTCTTCAACGTCATCACGGGCGTGTACGCGCCCACCTCCGGCGACGTCCTCTTCGAGGGCGCCTCGATCGCGGGCGAGCGGTGCGGCCGGATCACGCGCCGCGGGATCGCCCGGACCTTCCAGAACATTCGCCTCTTCGGCGAGATGTCGGTGCTCGACAACGTCAAGGTCGCCTTCGACTGCCGCCAGGCGACGACGCTGACGACGGCCGTGCTCCGCACGCCGGCGCACCGGACCGAGGAGGAGCGGGTCGGGCGCGAGAGCCTCGAGCTGCTGAAGATCTTCAAGCTCGACCACCTCGCCAACGAGCGCGCGAAGAACTTGCCCTACGGCAGCCAGCGGCGCCTCGAGATCGCCCGCGCCATGGCGACCGCGCCCCGCATGCTCCTGCTCGACGAGCCCGCGGCGGGCATGAACCCGCACGAGTCCACCGAGCTCATGGATCTGATTCGCTGGATCCGCGACCGCTTCGGCATGGCGATCCTGCTCGTCGAGCACAACATGAAGGTCGTCATGGGCATCTGCGAGACGGTCCACGTCCTCGACTACGGTTCGACGATCGCGATCGGGCCGCCCGCCCAGATCCAACGCGACCCCAAGGTCATCGAGGCCTACCTGGGGGGCGCATGAGCGCGATCCTCGAGGTCCGGGACCTGTCGGTCTCCTACGGGGCGATCGGCGCGCTCAAGGGGGTATCGCTCACGCTCTCCGAGGGCGAGATCGTGACGCTCATCGGCGCCAACGGCGCCGGAAAGACGACGACGCTGCGGGCGATCATGGGGCTGGTGCCGGCGGCGGGCGGCGCGGTGCAGTACCGCGGCGCATCGACCCGCGGCGTCCCGACCCACCGGCTCGTGCGCGACGGGCTCGTCCTCGTTCCCGAGGGCCGCATCGTGTTCGCCAACCTCTCGGTGCGGGAGAACCTCGAGATGGGCGCCTACGCGCGGCGCGACGGCGGCGCCGCCGCCGACTACGAGCGCGTCTACTCGCTCTTCCCGCGCCTGAAGGAACGCCTCAATCAGACCGCCGGAACGCTCTCGGGCGGCGAGCAGCAGATGCTCGCGATCGGCCGCGCGCTGATGTCGAAGCCCCGCGTCCTGCTGCTCGACGAGCCCTCGCTCGGCCTCGCGCCGATCGTCGTCCACGCCATCTTCGAGGCGATCGAGGAGATCCACCGGGCCGGCGTCCCGGTCCTGCTCGTCGAGCAGAACGCCAACGCGGCGCTGCGGCACTCCAAGCGCGCCTACGTCCTGGAGACGGGACGGGTCGCGCTCGAGGGGACCTCGGCGGACGTCGCCGCGAACCCGAAGGTGAAAGAGGCGTACCTGGGCGAATGAGAGGCCGTAGGGCGGGGCAGCCCCGCCTTTACGACATCCGGCGCTACTGCTTCTCGATCGCCTTCGGAATCGCCGGATCGAGCCCCGGGAACTTCGCCAGCCATTCCCGCCGCTCCGTACGCAGCTTGTCGATGAGCGCCTTGTACTCGTCGGCCGAGTAGTGCTTGCGTGGGTCGTACTTGCCGAGGTCGACCCCGGGCACCTCTTTGGGCACCTCGTAACCCCAGTCCGGATCCTTTTCCCAGCGGATGCCCTCCTTGGCGATCTGCTTCATGATCTCGGTCGAGATCTTGATGGTGATCTTGTCGCCCGCCGAGCCGTCCTTGGCGCCGATCGAGCCGGTGTTGAGGATGTAGGCGTGCATGTCCGGATTCTCGCGAAGAATCTGGAGGATCCGGTTGCCCTCCTGCGCCTCGGGGCCGACGATGAACGGATTCGTGCCGACCTCGCGCTTGGCCTGGCCCGCCTTGGTCGGATCTCCGGCCGAGGTTTCGATCGACTCGCCCAGCATGAAGTAGGCCGCTGCCTGTTCGGACGTCAGGCGGGCGCAAACCGGGACGACGTCGTTGCGCCGCGTGATGAACACGATCTTGTTCGCCTTCTCGAGGTCGATCCCGTCGCCGGAGCCCTTGATGAAGCGCCGCAGAACGACGCCGCGCCCATTGGACGTGAGCGAGGTGTCGAGGAAATCGACCTCTCCGCCGTCGCCCACCTTGATGTTCTCGTAAGCCGCGGTCGGGTGCGTCGCCGCGCCCCAGAGAACGGTCTGCGAGGGCTCGAGGCCCTCGGTCTTGATGTAGAAGCCGTCCTCGGTGCCGAAGGCCCGCCCGTCGCGCGTCAGGAGCACGACGTCGTCCTGCTTGATGATCGCCTTCTCCGGCTCGACGAGGCCGTGGTCGTGCAGGGTCAGCGTCGTCTTGCCCGTTCCGGAGAGGCCGAAGAGCAGGAATCCCACGTCGTGGAGCTTCGCGTCGGGACCCGCGACGCGGAGGATTTTCGAGCCGGCGTGGAGGCCGAGGCCGCCCTTGCGCTTGATCCAGTACATGGCCTGCCTCAGCATCGACTTCTTGGCCTCGCCGGGGTAGTCGGTGCCGAGGATGTACGTGTAGCCCTGGTTGACGTCGCAGAAGATGAAGGTCTCCGGCCAGTCGGGAACGTAGACGGAGATGAAGTCCGGTTCCTGGGAGGACGGCGACGGGAAGAGCATGTTATGCCACATGTACGCGATGCGCGCGTACTCCTTCGGCACGAAGAGGCGGCAGTGGATCGGGACCTCGGAGCTCATTCCCATGCGGCGGTCCACCTGGATCAGGTCCATGTTCGCCAGGGCTTCCTGGACCTCGCGGATCTTCTCCGCGGCGCGGGCGCCCTCGATCGACTGTTGCATGACCCCGACCGAGACGCCGTCGGCGACGATGTAGGTCTTTTTCGCCGACCGGTTCTTGATCCGTGTGGCGTAGACGGGGGAGCCGTACTCGGTCGTCTTCTCTCCCGACTGGGCGAGGGCGCGCAGCTGCTCGCCGGATTGGTCCTTCAGGATCGACCGCGCACGAATGGTCCGGGGAGAGATGGTCTCGACGGTGCTCATGGCAGCAAGTCCTTTCCTCCGAAAGGGTTTAGTTCGAACGGGAAGCCATATTTATACCATTAGAGGCCGATTTCGTCGGCGATCGGCTTCAGGGTCTCGATGAGAAAGGCGATGTGTTCCTCGAGCGGAACCCCGACGGCTTCGGCCCCTCCGTACACGTAGGAGCGGTCCACGGACCGGGCGAAAGCCTTGTCCTTCAAGCGCTTGACGACCGAGCTGGCGGGCAGGTCGGCAACCTTCTTGGTGGGACGCACCTTGACGCAGGCGCCGATGAAGCCCACGAGCTCGTCGCAGGCGTAAATCGCCTTCTTCATCGGAGTGTCGCGGGGGATCTTCATGTAGTCGGCATGGGACTCGATGGCCACGACCATCTCCTCCGCGTACTGCCTCTCCCTCAGGATGCGGCCGCCCACGTGAAGATGGGTGTCCTCGCTCGGGTTCTGCTCGTAGTCGAAGTCGTGCAGGAGGCCCACGATTCCCCAGTGCTCGATCTCGACGGGATCCGTGACCCCGGCGCGCCGTGCGCAGGCCCGCATGGCCTCTTCGACGGCCCGACCATGCTTGCGCAGGGCATCGGATTGGGTGAACTCGTGCAGCAAGGCGCGGGCTTCCTCGCGGGAGGGCCAGTGTCGAGGCATGGGGGGATTCTAGCCGGAGGCGACCCCGGCGCGGGAGGCTGGCCGCGGCGTGAGGGAGTGCACACTAAAATGTGCACTCGCGGCAAGATTTTCGCGTCAAAATGGAAAATTGGCCTTGATTTGTCCTGAAATGCTCGTAGAATCCTGCTCCAACGTCACAAAAAGGGGGCCGAATGGCTAAAGCGAGGATTCTGAAGTTCGACGCGGCGGGTCCGGGTCTTTCCAAGTCCGAGATCCTCAAGGTGTGCGAGGCGGAAAACGTCCGCTTCATGCGCCTGCAGTTCACCGACATCTTCGGCGTGATCAAGAACGTCGAGCTGCCGAGCTCGCAGTTCGCCAAGGCGCTCGACGGCGAGATCCAGTTCGACGGCTCGTCGATCGAGGGGTTCACGCGGATCGAAGAGTCCGACATGAATCTCGTCCCCGACCTGAATTCCTTCGCGATCTATCCCTGGGCGCACTCGAACGGGCAGAAGGTCGGCC
>Ga0210402_10005594_pt1 | contig 11231 bp, 15 predicted proteins | sample IncBWC7MmetaG_FD_161055 | JGI IMG/M metagenome (GOLD analysis project Ga0210402, IMG submission 161055) | Forest soil microbial communities from Barre Woods Harvard Forest LTER site, Petersham, Massachusetts, United States - Inc-BW-C-7-M | ecosystem: Environmental > Terrestrial > Soil >... | reverse complement strand
CCGATCTCTACGGAGGCATACTACGCGGCGAGACGCGGTGACTTAGTCAATTTCGAACCTGACGCCCAATCTACGTTTCGCCTTGGTAGATTTCGGCACGAGGCGGCGCGCATTCGACAAAGGGCCGTAACGCCGGCGACCGACTCCCCAGAGTTGGGCGATCTACAGCCGTTGCTTCTGCGATTGTCGGATCATTTCGACCCATTTGGCGATCGATATTCCGGCCTCCCATATCGATAGGGGAACTTCGTATCGAAGTGCCGCGTCGTTGCGGATGGCGACGTCATTTGTTCTGGCGATCTCGACGAGTTCACAAGTTTCCTTCACACTGGCGCCAATGTCCGAGCTGATGTTTGCCAGTTCCTCGATCCGCTCCGCCGTCCATTCGCCATCCAATTCCTCCTCAGGCACATCGCACAAATCGACCACGCACAGCACATATCGAGACGCTTCTTCAGATGCCGTTTCGGCTTGGGTCGGGGTTAGGCGAGCCTGGCCTTTCGTCGTCGCCTTTATCTCCAGAAGGTACGGCCCGACCTCGACTGTAGTGGCAACATCTTCGATCACGTCGTCTGTCGAATCGGTTACCTCGTAGTCGAACCCGCGATCCACGAGTTTTAGTTTCAGACCGTAATTCTCGAGTGCGAGTTGCACTGCCCCTTGGACGGCAATACCGAGGCGCCTGCAGCGCTCTATGTCCCGGCTTTTCCGGCGCTGCTCTTCAATTTCGGCTGCCAGGGACGAGTAGAACGTTGGATCGGCACCGCCGGTTTCGACCAGCTTGGCAATCCCGCTGCGCAATTCGCGACGCTTGTCCGGGTCCGGCGCGAGCCCGAGGAGCCGCAATTCGAGCTCGTCGAACTCGAACCAGTCGCTAAGGAGCCGAACAGCAACGCGTATGCATGTTGCTCCACGCTACGTACTCGGAGGATCGTTCCCCACCCGTGGTGTGCCCGTGAGCGGTGTTTCCCTTGCCGATCTGTTGAATGGTCTCTACTTGTAAGCACCCGCACGAGCGCGTGTAGCCGTTCACCACCGCTGTTTTCGTGGTCTCGGTCTCGTTCCCGCAATCGCAACGAAAGAGCCACCTCTCGTTCCGTCGAGGAGGTTTCTTTCTGCCCTTCTCCGTGAGATGCAGAGCGGTCAGTCGGCCGAAGTGTTGGCCGGTAATGTCTCTACCGTTTGACATGGCCTAGCCCTCCTTCAGCGCCAAAACTTGTCGAATGCGCCAGTTGCCAATTGGGCGTACCTGCACGTGTGGGTCACCGAAACGTGACCGAGATAAAGTTGGAGCGACCGGAGGTCAGCGCCGTTGTTGATCAAGGCGAATCCGCAACCATGTCGAAGCATGTGCGGGTGGCATTTGAAGCCGAGCCCCGCTTCCTTGCCGGCGCGTTCCACCAGCCTTGCGAAGCCGGCCGTCGAGAACGGCGCCTTCCGTTCCGTCATGAAGACGAACTCCGCGTGAGGCGGCATTTCCCGCTTGAGACGCCGCAGGGCACGTAGCTCGTCGCCCTGTAGAGGATGAACACTCGGTGCACATGCCGCAGCAGGGCTCGGATCACACTCGCTGCGAGCCTGGATTCCGCCTGCATCGCCGCGACTTGTTCGACCAAGTTGCCCGTAGCGCTGGAGGTGAGCCGATCAGCGAGCCGCTGCACGTCGGCGGCCCTCATTATGGTGGTGGGGGCGGGCATCACGCACCTCCCGCAGCGGCGTCGAGGTAGCGGATCATGTAGCCGGCGCCAGGCGGCAGACCGGTGACCGCACTGACCGTGCCGCCCCTCACATCGATCAGGATCAGGTTCCCGACCAGCTCGAGGAAGTAGATCGGCGCTGCGCCGCCTCCCGTGGTGCACTTGCCCTCGGCGAGGAGCGTATTGCGACAGTCCTGGTACTCGACTTCATCGTCTCCGATCGCTTGCCAGAGCGGGACGGCTCGACTCACCTTGCCGTCGGCGTCGGTGACGTCGACCAGCAAGTCGGATGGCCGCGCCACTCCATCGATGACGCCGGCCGCGCTCAACATATCGCGCTGCATTTCGGGCTGGTCGCGCAGAACGATGCTGTCGGCGCGGTTCCGCAGGCGCCTGGCGAGGGCGGACAACTCCGCCGGGCTCATTTGAGACGCAGGTGTGGTGTTGCTACTGTGCTCGGTAGCCATAGTGACCCTCCTGTATAGGGTTGCTGTGGTTAGGGCTGGCTTCGGTGTTGGTCGCACCGGAGTCGGCCCGCTCCTGGTCTATCCAGGAACCTGTGGAATCTCCTCGTTGATGGTCGCGATGTTCATGAGCGCCCCCCGAACTGCGGGCGCACTACCTTGGCGTCATCCGCCGGCTGATTGCAGTGGGTCGCCCACGCATCCATAAGGTCGCGACGCTTGTCGAACATGGTGCCGCGCTTGTACGCCGCCTCGGTCTTATCCCCCTTGATGTGGGCCAACGCCGCTTCGGCAAGCTCGGGCGGGAAGTTCGTCTCCTCTGAAATCCAATCTCGAAACGTCGATCGTAAGCCGTGCGGGACGACATCGGCATCGCCATTCTTTGGATCAGCCCAACGAGACCCACCTGCGGCCTCAGCGGCATCGCTCATTCTCCGGATCACTTCCGTGAGGGCCATGTCACTGAGGGGGTGGTCTGGCTTTTCGCCGGGGAACACGAAGTCGTTCTGCCGCATCTCGCGCATCTGCTCGATCATCTCGATGGCGGTAGGGCTGAGCGGGACCCGATGTTCGCGATCGCCTTTCATGCGCTCGGCTGGGACGGTCCAGACCTTGTCGGCGATGTTGATCTCTCTGTCGTCCCACCGCATGCCTCGAACCTCGCCGCTGCGCGCGGCCGTCAGGATCGCGAATTCGAGCGCGAGGGCGGCAATGCCTTCCTGTTTGCGCAGCGCAGCCATGAATTCGCCGATCTGGGCGTGCGGAAGCGCCGGGTGGTGCCGCACCTTCCGCACCTTGCTGCGCGCCACCAGCAGGTGGTCGAGGTGCCCACGCCATCGCGCTGGGTTCTCACCATCCCGATAGCCGCTGACCTTCGCCCAATCCAAGATCGACTCGATGCGGCCGCGCACCCTGCCAGCGGTCTCCGGCTTGGTGGTCCAGATCGGCTGGAGGACCTGCATGACCAATTCAGTATCGACGTCCCGGACCAGCAGTTTGCCGATGATCGGCGCCGCATAGGTCGCGAGGGTGTTACGCCATTGTTGTCGGTGTTTGGCGTTGCGCCACCCTGACTCGTGGGACTTCATGAACAGTTCCGCGCAGCGGTCGAACGTCATCGACTTGGCATTGGCGACCTGCTGCTCAGCTTCCTTGGCATCGCGCACCACGATCGGGTCTTTGCCCTCCCGCAGCATCTTCCGGCACCTCTCGGCCTCATCGCGGGCGTCGCGAAGGCCGATAGTTTTTAGGCTGCCGAGGCCCATCTGCCGTTCTTTGCCGGCCAGCGCGAACCTGAAAATCCAGCTCTTGTTGATCTGATCGTCTTTGCCGACCGTCACCTGGAGATAGAGGCCACCACCATCGGCGTGCATCCCCGGTTTGGCATGCTTCACCGGGCCGGTGACAGTCGCTCGGTTTGCCGCGCCATACCCCCGTCCTTCGCCCTACTCCCGCTTGTACCCCCGCGGAACGTAGGTACACTAGCGGAAGGTGGCGGACGTGTACAGAGTGGTAATTGGCGTTTTCTGCTGGATTACCGGGGCTTTTTTGGACGATGGTGGACGCTGGCAAACGGGGTTCTGGCGGAGAGGGAGGGATTCGAACCCCCGATACGGTTGCCCGTATGCCGCATTTCGAGTGCGGTGCATTCAACCACTCTGCCACCTCTCCATCCAATTGATTTACATCGTGAAATAGATTGCGAACCAGAAAAATCCGGTGCCCCGAGCTGATTTGCGGGCGTCGCAATGCAGACGCACAGGGATTTCAGCGCAGCGTTATAGCATCCTGGCCGATGGCGTCGAGTCATGGCGCGATTCAAAGTGGTCCGGCCCGGCGGATCAGAGAAGTCAGTCCGGTCGGCTAGAACGGTCCCTGAATCCGACTTCTTCGATTCCCGGCGAAATGTTAGCCCCGGTGTCAATCGGCAGCAGCAGCATGCCGATCCATGGGAGGATTACAGCATGGAACGCTTCATCGCTGGTCTCGTCAACGATTTCGAAAGCGGCAAGCTAAACCGCCGCGAATTCTGCCAAACCGTAACGCTCGCCGCGGTCGTTTACGGCGCGGGCGAAGCCGCCAACGCCCAGGCAACCCGCGGCTTCAAGATGATCGGCATCAACCACATCTCCTATTCGTGCCCGGATTGCGCCAAGGCGCGCGACTTTTACACCTCGGTGCTCGGCATGGAGAGCACGCCCGGCAAGGACAACGGCAAGCGCGCTAATCTGATGTTCGGTCCGGAGCCCGGCATCGTTCATTGTGGCGCGCACGGCGCCCACTGACGCCAAGCCGTCAAGGGCTGTGGTCGACCACGTTTGTTACACCATCGCCGACTGGGACGAGCAGAAGGTGCGCGGTGCCCTCAAGGCGAAGAGCCTCGAGGTCGGCGGCCGCGAAGGCAGCCTGCATGTGTTCGATCCGTTCGGCTACGACGTGCAGATCGCTTCGGCGGCCGGCGAAAACGCGTTCAAGCGCTAATAGCGATGCTAATAGCGATAGGGAGAACCGTCATGGAAGGTTTCGTCGCACACACGCTCAACGAATTCGAGCAAGGCAAGATCAGCCGCCGTAAGCTCATCGAAACGCTCACGCTCGCCGCCACGACTGCCTATGCGGCCGGCAGCGCCGGCGCCGCGGAAGGCCTCAAGGCCGCGCTGATCAATCACATCTCCTACACCTGCCCGAACTTCCGGCAGGCCGCGGACTGGTATTCGAAGGTCTTCAACCTCGATCAGATCGGCGCCCGCGACAAGGACGTCGCGCTGCCGTTCGGCAAGAAGGGCGAGCAGCCCTATAACGTTGCGGCCAAGGACGTGGCGCTGACCCACCTCATCATCCGCACCCGCGATCTCAATCCGGCGCCGACACCCGGCGAGGCGCCGCGGCCGAAGGTGCAGGCGGTCGTCGACCACGTCGCCTACACGGTTGCGGATTTCGACCGCGAAAAGGCGAAGGCGGAACTCAAGTCGCTCGGTGTCGAAAACGTCCGCGACGGCGGCCTCTACAGCCTGCACATGACCGATCCGTTCGGCTACGACGTGCAGGTCAGCGGGCTTGCCAATAATGCGCTGACGGATGGGTGAGGGGGCGGTTGGGGAACGCAGGGCGGGACCCGTCGGCGCTGCCGGCGGGTCTTTTTGTATGTGGTGCGCATTGAGCGTGTCCGGCACCCAAGGAGGCCGCCAGCGACCAGATGTGTGCATGCAGCTTTGTAAATTCAAAGGCCCCACAACGTAGGTCACCATCAATAGAAATTGCCTCATGCTACCGACCTCCCCTTGCCCCGGTACGGTAGCAAAAGGCAATAAGCACCGCCACAAGTCGCAGACCATTCAGATCAAGCTTCGCGTCGCGGACGCCGGGTTCGGTCGCAGATGCACTCCAGAACGGATGGAAATGGATGGACAAACGGAGGTCATTCGTGCCAAATTAATCAGATGGAAATGGATGAAGAAACACCGTCTCCCCTCGATCTCACCGCCCTGCGAATCACGCCTGAAATTCTTTCGCTCATCGCCGAGATCGATGAGTTCAAGGGCGCCTGGCGCGCCATCGGGCGCATTGCGCCGGAAAGGTTGTCGGGGCTGCGCCGCGTCGCAACCATCGAAAGCATCGGCTCGTCGACCCGGATCGAAGGCGCCAAGCTGAGCAATCGTGAGGTCGAACGGCTTCTGTCCAATCTTCCTACGCGCTCTTTAGCGACTCGCGACGAGCAGGAGGTCGCGGGCTATGCCGAGGTCATGGATACGATCTTCGAGCACTGGGACGCCATCCCGCTGACCGAGAACCACATCAAGCAGCTTCACCGTGATCTTCTGGCTCATTCCACCAAGGACGAGCGCCATCGGGGTGCCTACAAGGCCTTGCCCAATCACGTTGAAGCCTTCGACGAGGACGGGAGGAGTCTCGGCGTGGTGTTCGCGACAGCGGCACCGTTCGACACGCCGCGCCTGATGTCCGAGCTGGTGTCCTGGGTGCGCAAATCTGAGCAGGACAAGGCGCTGCATTCCTTGCTGGTCATCGCGGTCTTCGTCGTCGTGTTCCTCGAAATCCATCCTTTTCAAGACGGCAACGGCCGCCTCTCGCGCATCCTGACGACGCTGCTCCTGTTGCGAGCGGGTTATGCCTATGTGCCCTACGGCTCGCTGGAGAGCGTCATCGAGCAAAGCAAGGACAGCTACTATCTCGCCTTGCGCCGAACCCAGGCAACGATCCGGACGCCCGTGCCGGATTGGGCGCCGTGGATTGATTTTTTCCTGCGCACCTTGCAGCAGCAAAAGCGCCGCCTGGAGGCGACGATCGAGCGCGAGCGGATTCTGCTGGGCGATCTGCCGGAACTGTCCGTCAAAATCCTGGAGCTCGCACGTGAACGCGGACGCGTAACGATCGCGGAAGCCGCCAAGGCGACGGGCGCCAGCCGCAACACCGTCAAAGACCATGTCCGGACGCTTACGGACCGCAAGCATTTGACGCGGCACGGGGCCGGCCGAGGAGCGTGGTATGCGCCCGGCTGATCGGGCGCCGATACAATCATTCGTCCTCCTCTTCTTCTTCCTCCTCAATGAACCCGCCCCCCGCCACCCAGTGCCGGTAGGCGGCAATCCACTCGGCGCCGGGCGGCGGCGGCGAGGAAAGCGGCAGATCGATCAAATCGATATGCTGCTGTTCGCCGCTGCGCTCGCAGACTGCTTTGATGCGGCGATCATCACTCAACACCACCGCCGCTACGGCGGCCTCGACGCCGAGAATCCGGGTCGTAAACGGCAAGGCGAGATTGTCATCGATGATGGCGAAAAAGCCGCTCGCTTGTTCTTCCTCATCGTAACAGTCAACGGTGGCCTTTTCGATCAATTCGTCCAGTTGCGCCGGGGTGGTGACCTCGGCAGTCTGCCATTTGCTCATATGGTCCCCTTTTTCAACAGCTCCGGAGACAGCGGAATGAATGGCAAAGTTGATTCGCACAACCGGAATTAGGCCGAATCGCACTGGCTCGTTGAGCACTTCCTGCGACCACGGCGATGAGCAAGGACGAGCGCGATGCGTTGAGAAAACCATCGACAAATCCTGCTCCCGATCACCGGACCGGGTCGCCCAACGGATTGGGCGGACCGGAATTGGCGGCCCCCGGGCGCGCCTGCAGCCGCATCAGGCCCCACGGATTCGGCATCGGCCCGACCGGCGCTTCGATAAGGATCGGGGCGTGGTCCCGGACGGCGCGGCCGAGCACGCGCGCAAGTGCATCCGGCGTTTCGGCGCGCCCGAACGGCACGTCGAACGCAGCCGCCAGGCGATCGAATGCAGGATTGCACAGATCGACCTCGTAGGTGGCGCCGAACTGTTCCTCCTGGAAACGCCGCACATTGCCGAAATGGCCGTCGGCGAACACCACCACCGCTACATTGAGATCGTATTTGCGCATCGTCGCGAGTTCCTGCATGGCCCAGCCGAAGCCGCCGTCGCCGTTGATGCTGACGACCGGGCGGCCCGGATTGCCGGCGGCGACGCCGAGTGCGGTCGGGAAACCATAGCCGAGCGTGCCCTGGTAGCCGGGCGTCACCATGGTTCCGGACTGATAGACCGGGTACATGGAGCGGGCCAGATAGCCGATCTGGGTGAGTTCATTCACCAGAATGCCGTCGTCCGGAATGGCCGCGCGCAGCGCCCTGATGTAAGACATTTGCGGCTCTGCCTCGCGCGCCTGCTCTCTCGCCCATGCGCGGACCTTGTTGAGATCGATGTCGCGGTCGGGCTGGCGCCGGGGCATCGCGGCTGCCAACGCCTCAAGGCCGAGCCGCGCATCGCCCACGATTCCGACCGCGGCGCTGCGCGGCGGATTCCACGCGGCGGGATCGACATTGAGCCAGACATATTCAACGCCAGGCGCCTGCCATGACGGCACCCCGAACAGGGTGTCGGCAAACCGGCTGCCGACCACCAGCACCACATCCGCATGGGCGAACACCGCCCGGCCGCCGAGTGCGTTCAGGGCGAGCGGGTGCCGATCCGATATGGCGCCTCGCCCGTTCTCGCTCATGACCACCGGGGCAGAGAGCCGCTCGGCCAGCGCCCGGAGCGCCGCCGTGGCGCCGGCCGCCAGAACGCCGCCGCCCGCATAGATCAGCGGAAAGCGACTCGTCGCCATCAACGCAGCCGCCTTGTCGATCGCGACCGGATCAGGCCGCATGCGGTTATCCTCATGGGCCGGCGGATCGATCAGCATGCAGTCGGCGCTTGCGGACAGAACGTCGGGAGCAATCTCCAGTCCGACCGGCTGCGGCCGTCCGCTGTGCAACTCCTTGACGGCCGCACGCACCAGGGTGGGCACCTCCGCGGGCTTCCCGGCTTGGGCCTGCCACTTGGTGACGCAGCCCAGAATGGCCGACTGGTTGCGCACCTCATGCAGCAGACCGTAACCCTTGCCGATCGCCGGGGAATGAATGTTGCCGACAATCGCCAGGACCCGGGAGTTGCACGCATAGGCGGTGGCGAGGCCCGCCATGGCATTGAGCAGGCCCGGGCCTGGCACCACCATACAGGCGCCGACCCGGCCGGTGGTGCGCGCATAGCCGTCCGCCATGTAGGACGCCGCCTGCTCATGGCGCGTCACCACGTAGCGGATGCGGTTGCTGACCTCGCGCAGGCCGTCTACCGCCCAATCGAGCTGCACGCCCGGCACGCCGAACAGGTCGGTGATCCCCTCCAACACCAGCTGTCTGGCCAGCGCCTGGCCTCCGGTCAATTGCATGAAGGCGTCCTTGTGGATGGGCTTCGCCGAGGCGAGCCACAGCTTTTACTCTCGAATCCCTGCTGGCAGGGAATCTGGCAGGGAATTTTGCCCGATGTCGGCCGGTTTGGCCGAATCGAAGCATTTTTGCGAAGTGCTTTCAATATTTTGTGGTGAATTCCATGCTCCGTCCCGGCGCAGGGAATTCGGCCCATAGGGCAGGGATTTCGTTTGTCGGGCAAGGAATTCGGTTCGGGCTTGCTGGCACGGTCCGACGATACGGAACCCGTACGCGCGTTCGCGTGGACGGAACGCTATGCTGGCCATGCGGCGCCTCTAGCTCCCTCACGAGAACATCATGAAAATCATCGATATGACCCATGTGATGAACGTCCACACCCCCGGCTGGGTCGGTTACGCCGGCAACAAGATGTACTACGCCCAGAACCTGCAGACCCAGATGATCGTGGCGCAGCGCGTCGACACCGCACTGCATGTCGGCACCCATTTTGACGGCGCCATGCACGCGACCGACAACCGCAAGGGCGATATGGCGTCGCTGCCGCTCGATTATCTCGTCAACCGCGGCGTGGTGGTGGACATTTCCCCGTGGGTCGCGGACTGGTCGGTGATCACACCCGACATCATCGAACGCGCCGGCGCCGACATCCGCGACGGCGACATTCTGGTGCTGCACACCGGATGGCACCGCCACTATGAGGGCCGGCCGCAGCAGGACCTAGTGAAGTATTTCTGCTACCACCCCGGCCCCAACCTCGACACCCTCCATTGGATGTTCGAAAAAAAGATCAGGTGGTGGGCGATGGACACCGGCTCGTGCGACCACGCCATGAACACGTCGATCCGCCTGATGCGGCCCGACCTTGCGGCGCAGTTCACCAAGCTCCACGGCAAGACACCGGCCGAGTTCTTCGGCACGTTCGAATACGTGCACAAGAAGTCGGGCCGCAAGGTGATGTCCGACATCTTTCCGTTCCACAACTGGGCCTTCCAGGAGGGCCTGCTGCACGCCGAGAACCTCGGCGGCGACATCGAGCTGATGCTCAACCGGCGAGCGCTGATCGGCGCCTTCCCGTGGCGCTACGAAGGGCTGGAGGGCTGCCCGTGCCGGATCGTGGCATTTCTGGATTGCGGGGAGGATGTGGAGGCAGTGGGGGATGCGGCGCGGGCGGTTATGGGGGTGTGAGGGGGCGGCGCGTCCGTCGCGGGCGCATCCGGAGTCGGATGGAGTCCGGACTCGCCGGCCACATCCCCTGCGCATCTGAGTGTGACCCTTAGTGGAAGTCCCACTCGGCATCGCAGCGGCCTAGTCAATATGGTGTTAGGCAGAGGAAAAGAACGGCTCTCGGGGCGCATGGGCACTGTCATAAGACGACTCGCGTGGTTCATCGGCACGGTCGTGGCTGTCTGCTTTGCGGCCGGTTGCGCCGACGCTCATCTTCCCCGCTTTATTAAGATCGAGAAGATCGCGCTGCCCGACGGGCGAGCGGGCGAAATGCGCCTGCTTCAAGGGGACGGAATCCTCTTTGGCGACCCGGTTCGCGTTCTTGTCCTCGATGAGGAGGGTCATGTGATCGCCCGCAGTCCGCACTCGCATCAACTGACCCTCCTCTGTAGTCGGGAACGGAACTGCTTGGTTGTCGATCTGGAAGGTCACCGGGCATTCGAACTGGACCCAGCAACATTTCGCGTCGGGCCCCTGGTTCCAGAGGATCGCGAGCGTCTTGGGGAATTTGAAGCTGGGGAGGAAAGCTGGGGCTTTGAGATTCGAGATACGTCTTATTGGGAGCTTTTGAGCGTCAACGTCAACATGGCAAAGGAACTCAATATTCTGCTCCTATTTCCGCTCGGGTGGGGGTCGATTGCATCTATTCTGTTATTCGGTGGGCATTGGCGCCTGGAGCCTGGGGGCCGTCTAATCGCCCGCATCGCTGATGTCGTCGTCCTCGTCGCAAGGCTCACAGGCATTGCTTTCATCCTTTGTATCGGTCTCGTCTTGGAGATGTATGTTGGGGCATACGAGGACATCTGTTTCGTGTTCTTCTTCGCCGGAGCCGTTCTGGTTCCGGAGATCAAATGGCTGCACCGCAAACTGCGAACGGTGACCGCATCGGTAGCCGCCGCGACGATCCAAGACTGAGCCGTGATATCTCTCCCTGGCCCGACCTAGAATCGCCGACCAGCAGCGGCCGTGGCAATCGCGACCGTTATCGTCGCGCTTCCGGTCGCGCATGATGGTGGGTCTCAATTACGCGAACACGCAAGCTTCGATCTGGCCGAACCGGTCGGGCAGGCGTAGGTCCGCAACTGGCCTTCACGTCA
>Ga0210402_10005593_pt1 | contig 11232 bp, 13 predicted proteins | sample IncBWC7MmetaG_FD_161055 | JGI IMG/M metagenome (GOLD analysis project Ga0210402, IMG submission 161055) | Forest soil microbial communities from Barre Woods Harvard Forest LTER site, Petersham, Massachusetts, United States - Inc-BW-C-7-M | ecosystem: Environmental > Terrestrial > Soil >... | reverse complement strand
CAACCCGCATGCGCCGCCGCAATAACGCCCGCCCTCTCGTCCGCAAGCAGGATCGGTCCGCAATCGGCAGTGGTGACCGCAATCGCGAGACCGGGCTCGGCGGTGACGAGGGCATCGGCGCGGGGGCGGCGGTCCGGCGTCCACGGAGCGGCAACGACCGCCACATCCGGTGAATGGACCTGGTAGGCGGTCAACAAGCGATCGGGGTGGACGCCGACGCCGCTTGCCATGCGGGCGCGGTTCTCGGCGACGCGGGCGGGATGGTCGTTGGAGCCGACGCCGCCGTTGAGGCTTGCATAGATGCCCTCTGACACACCCCCTTCGCGCGTAAAGAAGGCATGGCTGATCCCGCTCAGCGCGGCGAGCGAGGCGGCCTGAAGCTTGGGGGTCCTCACGGCTGGAACCCCGGCAGAGCACCGACTTTCGGGCTGGAAAACGCAATCGCCTTGATCAGCCTGCCCATGCCGATGCGACCCTCGTTGGTGAGCCGCTCCAAGGCCGCATCGATGGCCACGGCATCCTCCGTCGGCACACTCGCCTTGAGCACGGCCGCCCGTTGTCTGATCCCGAGCCGGCGCAGGAAAGTGGCCTGCGTTACCGGGCCGTGCACACGCGCACCCATCGCCTCGGCCCCTTGCGCCAGGGCGTGAAAATCAACGTGGGCGGTGAGATCCGCAAGTCCGGGCGCTTCAAGCGGATCGGCATAATCGTGTCCTTTCACCGCCTGCAGCGTTTCCCCGATCGCCGGCTTGACATGACCGTAGTCGAGAATGAGGGCAACGCCTCCCGATTTCACCACCCGCCGTCCGATCTCCAGCGCGAGCTTGTCGCCGCGCCACTCGAAAATCTGGCCGATCTTTGCAGGATGCAAAGCAGCGGGGAGAAATTCCTCGAACAGCGGCATGGGATCGTGGTGGATGCTGAAATGCAGCCTCCCGTCATCGCGCAGCTTCACTACCCGCTCATGCCAACCGTCGGCGCACATGACGGCTTGGTGGATGGGAAGCGCATCCACAAACTCGTTGGCCAGAATGATTAGCGGCCCGTCCGGCACGTCTTCGAGGGAAGGATGCCATGACACCGGCACGTCCGTCGCAATGAGGGCCTGCCGTTGCACGCGCTCCAACGCAGGGCTCACCTCGACCATGTGCAGCACGATGGCGGCGCGGAATGCGGGAACCACCTTGGTCGCCCGCAGCACGTCGAGCATCATGGTGCCCTGCCCTGGTCCAAGCTCCACCAGCCGCACGTTTTCCGGCGATCCCATGGCGCGCCAGGCCGCGGCCGCCCACAACCCAAGCAGCTCGCCGAACATCTGGCTGATCTCCGGCGCGGTAATGAAATCCCCAGCGCCGCCGATCGGCACGCGGCTCACATAGTAGCCGTGCTCGGGATGGATGAGGCAGAGCGTCATGTATTGGGCGACCGACAAGGACCCGACGCTCTCAATGCGCCGCCGGATCTCCGCCTCGAGCGGCGCCATGTCAGGCGCCCTCACGGCTGTTCCGCGGCCTTGCGCCGTGCCGTAACCAGCATCAGAACCAGTCCGGCCAGGATGAGCGGCAGCGACAGCAGCATTCCCATCGTGACGCCGCCCCAGAGAAAGCCCAGCTGCACATCGGGCTCGCGGAAGAATTCCCCGATCGTCCGGGCAATCCCATAGCCGAACGCGAAGGCGCCGATGATAAAGCCGGGGCGCTGCAGCGCGCCACGGCGGATCAGAACTGTGAGCACGACAAACAGCAGCAATCCCTCGAGCAGAGCTTCATAGAGCTGGCTCGGGTGGCGCGGCAGTGGCCCCCCATTCGGGAAAACCATGGCCCAAGGCACGTCGGTGGGCCTGCCCCACAGCTCACCGTTGATGAAATTGGCGAGCCGGCCAAGAAAGATGCCGATTGTCCCCGCCGCGCAGGTCAGATCTCCAAGCGAGAGGATGGGTATGCCGCGATGGCGTGCGAACAGCACGACTGCAAGCACGCAGCCGAGGAAGCCGCCATGGAAGGACATGCCGCCCTTCCACAACTCGATCATCTCCAAGGGGTGCTGCGCGAAATAATCCAGATTGTAGAACAGCACATAACCGATGCGGCCGCCCAGGATGATGCCGAGCGTGATCCAGAGCACGAAGTCGTCAAAGTCGGCCGGGGTCATTGGCGGCACCCCGCCCCAAAGCGTCTCGTGCTTGATCACGGTGCGGGCATAGAGCCAACCCAGCAGGATGCCTACGATATAGGCGAGCGCGTACCAGCGAATGGCGAACGGCCCGAAGCTGATGAGCACCGGGTCGAAGGCGGGAAAGGGAATGACATAAAGAGACATCGGCGGCTCCCGACGCGGCGCAAGGGTGATGCGGGCAGCCCCACGCAGAAGTCAAGCTAGAGACGACGCGCAGGTTTTGTGGCCCTGCAGGGGGTCACACGACCGAACAAGCCGCCTGCCCTTGTGAGCATCAGCGACCATCCCCATAATCCTTGCGCAGTCGGGCCGAGCAGGAGCGTGAAGCATGCCCCAGACCACCAATCGCTTCTTGGACGAGATCGCGCGGCTGATGAACGACGCCGCGGGCGTCGCCACGGGCGTGCGGCGGGAGTTCGACACGCTCTTGCGCACCCAGGCGGACCGCGTGCTGCACGAGCTCGATGTGGTCAAGCGCGAGGAGTTCGAGGCGGTCAAGGACATGGCGCGGATGGCACGCGAGGAGAACGAGGCCTTGAAGGCGCGCGTCGACGCGCTCGAAGCCAGACTGGGCTCGGCGGGAACGCCCTGAACAGTTGGCGCTCAAGGCGTTCCCGCGGGTTTTGTGCGCGGGCACGTTTCTTGAACCTCGGCGTCCCTGTCGTTATAACCGCGCCCGAACACCGAGGGATTTGCGTCATGGCTACCATCAGGCAAATGAAGGCGACCGCGCGTGCGCACGCCGGCAAGGGCGCGTCGCGCGCAGAGCGGCGTGCGGGCCGGGTGCCGGGCGTGATTTACGGCGGCGCGGAACCGCCGCTCAACGTGTCGGTCGATCATGCCGAGCTCAAGCAGCGCATTTATGCAGGCCGGTTTCTCACGACCTTGTGCGAGCTTGATGTCGGTGGGGTCAAGCAGCGGGTGATCCCGCGCGACTTTCAGCTCGACCCGGTTCACGATGCGCCCGTGCATGTGGATTTCCTGCGCCTGGCCGAAGGGGCGCAACTGCGCGTTCGCATCCCGGTGCATGTGATGAATGCGGACCAGGCGCCTGGGGTGAAACGCGGCGGTGCCGTCAATATCGTGACCCACACGGTCGAGGTCGTATGCCCGGCCGATGCCATTCCCGCGGCAATCGATGTCGATATTTCCGGGCTGGAGATCAACTACTCCAAGCACCTCGACGAGGTTGCGCTCCCACCGGACATACGCGTGGTGGGCAGGCTGGACCAGACACTCGTTACCATTGTGCCTCCGTCCGGTTACGCCGAAGAGATCAAGGCAGCTGCGGAAGCCGCAGCTGCTGCCGCAGCGGCGGCTGCGACCGCGGCGGCTGCTCCTGCCGAAGGCGCGACCCCCGGCGCCACGCCGGCTGCGGCTCCGGCTGGAGGTGCTGCTGCCGCCCAGCCCGAGAAAAAGTGAGTATTTTTCGTCCAAGTCGCTGTAGCCCCAGCTCTTTTCGGATGCTGCGCGGCGCGGGATAATAGGCGCCGCCATGCTGCTCCTGGTCGGGCTCGGCAATCCCGGTTCGCGGTATGCCGGCAACCGGCACAATATCGGCTTCATGGTGGTGGATGCGATTTCCAAGCGCCATGGCATCGGACCCTGGCGGCGGCGTTTTCAGGGCGTAGCGGCCGAAGGGTCATTGGGGGGCGCGCGGGCGCTGTTGCTTCTACCCGGCACCTATATGAACGACTCCGGTCGCGCGGTTGCAGAAGCCGCGCATTTCTACAAGCTCGGACTTTCAGAGATCGCGGTGTTCCACGATGAGATCGATCTCTCACCCGGGAAGGTGCGGGTGAAGACCGGCGGAGGAACAGCGGGTCACAACGGGCTACGCTCGATCTCGGCGCATGTGGGCAACGATTATCGCCGCGTGCGCATCGGGGTCGGCCATCCCGGGGTGAAGGATCTCGTGCACGCTTACGTGCTCAGTGACTTTGCCAAGGACGAGCGGGCATGGGTCGAGGCTCTGTGCGGGGTCATCGCGGACAACGTCGATCTCCTGGGCAAAGAACAAGACGCGAGCTTTCAGAACAGGGTGCATCTCGCCATGCAGGTCAAAGGTTTTTTCGATGCAAAAGAGCCGGATGCATCGGGCGAGCAGCCTAGAGCAGGATGACTTTTCTTCGAACGCCATCCCGTTAAAGAGACGTTTCATGGGTTTCAAGTGCGGCATTCTCGGCCTCTCCAATGTGGGCAAATCGACCCTGTTCAACGCGCTGACGGCGACTGCGGCGGCGCAGGCGTCGAGTTACCCCTTCAGCACCATCGAGCCCAACATCGGAGAAGTCATGGTGCCAGATCCCCGGCTGGAGGTGCTCGCCAAGCTCGCGAAGTCGGCCAAGATCAAGCCGACACGGCTGACTTTCGTTGACATTGCCGGCCTGGTCAGCGGGGCGTCGCGAGGCGAGGGATTGGGCAATCAGTTCCTGGCGCATGTGCGTGAGGTGGACGCGATTGCCCACGTCGTGCGCTGTTTCGAGGACACGGAAGTCGCGCACGTGTCCGGCGCTATCAATCCGCTTGCCGACATTGAAACCATCGAGACCGAGCTGATGCTCGCCGATCTGGACAGCCTCGAGCGCCGCCTCGATGGCCTCGGGAAGAAGGCAAAGGGAAGCGATCGCGACGCCGCCGAGGCCAAGCAGACGCTCGATCTTGTACAACGCGCTCTTGCGCTGTTGCGTGAGGGCAAACCCGCTCGCCTGGTCGAGCGCAAGCCGGAGGAGGAAAAAGCGTTTCACATGCTCGGGCTGCTGACCTCGATCCCGGTCCTTTATGTCTGCAACGTGGACGAGGGCTCGGCCGCAGGCGGCAACGACTTTTCCCGCACGGTGGAGACGCGCGCGCGGCTGGAAGGGGCCGCATGTGTCATCATCTCAGCCAAGATCGAGGCAGAGATCGCGGTATTGCCCGCGCACGAGCGCAAGGAATATCTGGGCGCGCTCGGTCTCGAAGAGCCCGGCCTCAACCGGCTCATTCGCGCCGGTTACGAGCTTCTCGATCTCATCACCTATTTCACCGCCGGACCAAAGGAGGCGGCGGCCTGGACAATCACACGTGGGACCAAGGCGCCGCAGGCCGCAGCCGTGATCCACTCCGATTTCGAGCGAGGCTTCATTCGCGCCGAGACCATCGGGTACGAGGACTACGTCACCTTCGGTGGCGAGAGCGGGGCACGCGATGCGGGCAAGATGCGGCTCGAAGGAAAATCATACGCGGTCGCCGACGGCGATGTCATGCATTTCAGGTTTGCTACGTAGGTCGGGATGCCAGAGGTCAGATGTCGGATGTCAGAGATGAGACTACGGTTCTGACCTCTGATCTCTGATCTCTGTCACCCGACATCCGTTCCTCGCTGCCGAATGGCGCCGAGATGCTCATTGATGCGAAACATGATCAAAAAGAATTCGGCGAGGATGCGGGAGAATATGACCCCGATCACCAGGCCAATGAGGCTGCCCAGGATCGAGAACAGGCTGGCAAGCGGATGCAGCGACATGAGCGCGAGACCGGATATGATGCCGGAAAGCGCGAACAAAACCGACATCCCGACCGCGAGCCAGTAAAAGATCTTGATGATCGACGGCGTGATGAACCGCTCCCACTGAAGCAAGTCCCGATAATCGAGCATCAGATCCTCCTCGCGGCGAACGCGTTATCTTTTGAGCGGTGGCTGTGCATGGTGGCGGAGCGGGATCGTTTTATGGAGGCCGATGGACACTGCACCGGAGCCGATGAATGGTCAATCGAGCTCGCGCGGGCGCGCGGGTCTCGGGCTGACCGCGTGCACGGCCGACAAGCGTTCGTCGCATACCGGCTCGACTGATTGGAACCATCGGCATCGGGCTTTCGTTCTCCGGAGGCGCAAGCTGCGCCCGCAACGCGCTTACCGTCGCCGTTCGGCAGAGGAGGGAGGACAAGCATGAGAGCCAGGGTTCTTGCGGCACTTGCGGCAACCGCCATGCTGTCATTGGCGCCGCTGTCCACAACTGATGCAGCGGTGAATACGGTTCGGACCGCGCAGCTCGATCTCAATCCACGCCGGACACCCCAACCCACCCCAAATGTCGTTATCGAGGAGCCGCGCCCACCCAGCGTGACAGACGAGACGGAAGGGCGGGCCGGGGATCGGAATTGCCATTCCACGATCGCATCCGAGCGGCGCGATCAGGCCAAGGTCATCGATCCCGAACGGGTCTGCGATCCTGAATAATCATTCATTGTGCAACATAGCTGACTTCGGCAGACCTCTTTCCGACCGCTCTGCCGAGTGTTTCCCCTTCATGACGACTGTATGCCGATACCGCAGTCCCGATGTCCCGTCGGTCGTTCTGTTGTATCGCTGGCGGGTGTTCGAAAATCAGTGTTGCGCGCCGGCGACAAGAATGAGCTAGGCATAATCAGTTATCGCTACTCTTCTTTCGTCTTGAATGTTTGAAGCGGAGGCTTACTATCGACCTCGGCACCGAGGGAACGCTGACGCCGTACCTGGCGTTTCGTTTTCCGCGTATCCCACGGGCAAAGGAGCAAACCATGATTATGCATCTTCGTCCTGCATGTCTTGCACTGGCTCTGGCCGTCACGGCCGGACCGGCTTGTGCGCAGACATGGGTCTACGAGCCTGACGTCGGCGCGCGGGTGGTGTACCAGCCGCGAGTCTACCAGGAGCGCTATGTCGCTCCCGTGTACAATTCCTACGCCTATCAGCCGGTGGTGACTGCGCCCACGGTTGCGATCGGACGCACCCAGCGCACGGTGGTCAGCCGTACCATCATTCCGCAACGACGCGGTCGGGCGCCGATCGTGAGAGAGCGCATTGTCAGCGAGACGTATGCGCCAGTAGCGCGGCGGTCTGCGGTCGTCGATTACGCCCCCGGGCCGGCTACTGCGGCTTATGCATACGCGCCGACACCTGCGACCGCGGCTTATGCGTACGCCCCCGCACCCGCGGTGACATCGGCGTACGCCTTGGCGCCGCTGTCCCGCCCGGTAGTGACGCGGCCCGCCGTGGTTGAGTACGCGCCCAGCGTAACCTCGGCTTATGCCCTGGCCCCCATCGCACGCCCGGTCGTCACAACCGTTCCTGTCGTCGTGCCTGCATATCGCTATTACGATCGGTCGTTGCTCGTGGATCCGGTGACGGGCGTCTTCCTGGAAGACCGGCTACCATAACTTCTTACCAATGTCTGCGGCGGCCGTGTTTCGCGCGGCCGCCGTAGTTTTTTTGTCAGCGGCCCGGCAACCCATGACCAGAGCCGGCACAATTTGCTCGATTGGTTAATGGCAAGCTCAGCCCTAATTCATTGATCCTGCTGCATTCCGAAGAAGACCGCGCCCGGCTCGATGCGGTTTCTCGGCAACACTCCAGAACCAACGCTCGATGAAGGCGTTCCCGTTAACGAGGTGGAACCGCGCGGGTTCTAGCCTGGCGTTGCGCGTTGCCAGGAACTCAAGCGATGTGGTCTTTCTCTCGCGATGCCGTTGCCGCTGCCGGGATAATTGGATGTTTCGTTCTGGTTGCGGCCATTCAGGGCGATGGGGGTTTCAGCGGCGAGGCGACCGACGACAGCCTGTATGAAACCACGGGAAGCATCGGCAGCATCAATCGCGCCATTTTGCCCCTGAGCGAACAGCAGCGCGAGCACATCCATCAAGGACTGATGCGGTTTCCGGATGCCACGCGCACCAGTGAGCAAGCGCCCGTTCTGGCGGACAGGGTCCCCAGGGAGCAACCGCTGCAGGATCTGCCGGCGAACCTGACGCAAGAAATTCCGCCCCTGCACGGCCACAAGTTCTTGAAGCTGAGCGATCGGATATTGGTCGTCGATCCGACGAGCCGCGCGGTGGTGGCGATGATCCCGCGCTACCGCCTCCTCCCGTAGCGCTCCTCGCCCTTGAGCGACCTCGCGGTAGTCATGCCCCGCTTCAAGCGGGGCATCCAGTAATCCCGGCGCGCCAGCTTGTGGCAAGGCCGTGCCAAATTCAACGTTCGATGCTTACTGGATCGTCCGCATGCGCGGACGATGACGACCGAGAGGATGACAATTAGCCTGAGCTCACTCGTGACGCATGCTCGGGGCGTCCGGTACCTTTTTCCAGTGCGTCAAGCTCTCCGCGATGATCTTGGTCGACTGCATCGCTGCCTGGCTCAAAGTCGCATATTCTACGATCTCGCGTTGCACCCGCGCGCCTTCAGTATGCAGCATGTCGCGCAGGGTCTGCAGCTCGGCGATAAGCCTATCGATATCTCTCACCGAGGTGCCTGCCACACGCTGCAGCAGTGAGCTGATGTTGTTGGCCACCATTTCGCTCTCGCTCTCCGGGTTGCGCCGCAAGGTCGAGACATCGCGACGGACAAACTCGCGGATCTCGCCTTCCACATGCGCATCAGCCGCTTTGGTCATTTCAACAGAATCGCTCGTCTTCGTAATGCTCATCTTGCCTACCCCCATTGCGCTTTACGCGCTCTCCACTGAGGGCGATTGCCGCATGACAATGTGACGGCTTCGGGGCTGGAAACGTTTTTCGCGGTTTCGTTCACGCAACAAAAAACGGCTTCCTCTCGATGTCTATGTTGTTGAGGTATTGGGGTGAGGCCATAAAAAACGTGCCGATGTCCTGCACACCGGGACAACGGTATCACCGTCCGGCCACGCCGATGCCCGAGCACAATCTGCATCGGAGGACCTTCGCTCGAATAACAGACCGCCGCGCCGCGCCCCGCAAGCCGGGAAGCGACGGGATGGATTAGTTACGACACAACAGCGATGGAGCGTCTTAATTCTTCTTCCCGAAGAGTTCCGGTTTGCCCTGAATTTGCGCTGAGGGGGCAGGACTACCCTTCTTCTTCTTGTTCCACTCCGCCTTCGGCTTCTTCTTCTCTTTGGTGCCTCGCTGCTGACCCTTGGCCATGGGATGCTCCTGTGCTGCCGGGGTGAGCCAATAGACTACACGATCAAGGCTGCGATTCCAGCGCCAGTGATATATAGGCGCGGGCGAATTGCGCCCGCCCCCATGCTGGATGGCGCAATGTTGTCCAGCGCCCAGTTTGTCGGTACGAGGAAGGTCTGCAACGGAGGCATGCCATGTACGGGGCCGTTTGCGCCGTCGTGATCGCCATTGCCGGGAGCTTCGCGGCGCGTGCCCAGCTTGCCGGCGACCCACCACAAGGAGGCAGCATAGTGAGCACGGTTTCCGCCGACGTCGTGAAGGATCTTGCTCCCACCGGCAAGCTGCGCGCAGCAATCAATCTCGGCAACATGGTGCTGGCGCAGAAAGATGCAGCCAGTGGAGAGCTCGGAGGTGTCACCGTAGACTTGGCGCGGGAGCTGGGCCGGCGACTGGCCGTACCGGTCGAGCTCGTTCCGTTCGATGCTGCGGGGAAGGTGTTCGATGCGCTCAAGAGCGGAGCCTGGGACATAGCGTTCCTCGCCATCGAGCCCGTCCGCGCCGCCGAGATCTCCTTCACCGCGCCCTACGTGATCATCGAGGGCGTCTACATGGTGCCAGCGGACTCGCCGTTGCAGGCCGTTGCGGACGTGGACCGTGAGGGCGTGCGAATCGCGGTGAATAAAGGTTCTGCCTACGACCTCTATCTGACCCGCACGCTCAAGCGCGCGACCCTCGTACGCGGCGAGAGCGGGACTGATCTCCTCCTCGCCGACAAGCTCGAAGCGGCGGCCGGAGTGAAACAGCCGTTGGTCGAATTCGCCAAAAGCAATTCGAAGGTACGCATCATGCCGGGACGCTTCATGGAAATCCGCCAGGCGATGGGTACGCCCCGGGTCCGGCTGGCCGGGCGGGACGCGGCGCCGCGTTATCTCCACGCTTTCGTGGAGGAAATGAAGGCGTCCGGGTTCGTGGCCAAGGCGCTTGAGCGAAGCCACCAGCCGGACGCGGCAGTCGCACCTCCAGCCACTGACTGAGCCTCATCGCCCGCGCGGGCGCCAGCCGCCGCGCATGCCGGGGCGGCCGGTGGTCGAGCGCGGGCCCGGCCTATAGGGCTTCGATTCCTTCTGCGGGCCGGGACCCATCTCGTCGAGCGTGGGTTTGCGCGGGCCTTCGCGCCCGTCCCTCCTCCGCTCCGAGCCCCTCACCGAGGAGCTCGAATCTCGGACCCACGAGGGCGCGCCTGGTTTGACCGTGGGGTCGTCCATCACGGCCAGCTCCGTGGCGCGCAGGCGCTTGATCTCGTCGCGCAGCCTGGCAGCTTCCTCAAAGTCGAGGTCGGCAGCCGCTGCGCGCATGCGCGTTTCCAGATCCGAGATCACGGCCTCGAAATTGTGCCCGATGGTCGCGAGAGAATCCTCGTCGCCGATGCCGGCAAGACCCCCGCCGGTCGAGATCAGGACGTGGTCGCGCTCGTAGACCGAGTTCATAATGTCGGCGATGCCTTTGCGCACGCTTTCCGGCGTGATCCCGTTTGCGGCGTTGAACGCCTCCTGCTTCTCGCGCCGGCGGTTGGTCTCGGCAATCGCCCGTTCCATCGAGCCGGTGACGGTGTCGGCGTAGAGGACCACGCGACCATCGAGGTTGCGCGCCGCGCGCCCGATGGTCTGCACGAGCGAGGTTTCGCTGCGCAGGAATCCTTCCTTGTCGGCGTCGAGGATGGCAACGAGCGCACATTCCGGAATGTCGAGGCCTTCGCGCAAAAGGTTGATGCCGACCAGGACGTCGAAAGCCCCGAGGCGCAGATCCCGGATGATCTCGATGCGCTCCAACGTATCGATGTCGCTGTGCATGTAGCGGACCCGGATGCCCTGCTCGTGCAGATATTCGGTGAGATCCTCCGCCATGCGCTTGGTCAGCACGGTGACGAGCGAGCGATAGCCCGCTGCCGCGACCTGCCGGGCTTCGCCGAGAAGGTCGTCGACCTGAGTGCGCGCCGGACGAACCTCCACCGGCGGGTCGATGAGACCGGTGGGACGGATCACCTGCTCGGCGAAAACGCCGTGTGCCTGCTCGATCTCCCAGCTGCCCGGGGTGGCCGAGACGCACGTAGTCTGCGGACGCATGGCATCCCACTCCTCGAACCGCAGCGGACGGTTGTCC
>Ga0210402_10005592_pt1 | contig 11233 bp, 8 predicted proteins | sample IncBWC7MmetaG_FD_161055 | JGI IMG/M metagenome (GOLD analysis project Ga0210402, IMG submission 161055) | Forest soil microbial communities from Barre Woods Harvard Forest LTER site, Petersham, Massachusetts, United States - Inc-BW-C-7-M | ecosystem: Environmental > Terrestrial > Soil >... | reverse complement strand
CGAGATCGAAATGAAGAAACAGTGGAATCGACGGTCAAGGTAGAGGCGTCGAGTCTTCCTGGAGCGGTCGGTAAGGCGGCACGTGAGTTCGTCAAAGGCTTGGACCGGAAGCAGAGATTCGATATGAACAAGAATGGGCTCGAAATCACGGCCAAGTCTGTCGGCACAACGGAGGCACAGGTAGACACATCCGCGGAGGCCGCCGCTAGTTGAGAGGTCAGCGGGACTGGAGCTAGGCAGAGATTTTTGCGCTATGCCACCACTGCTTGCTAAGGCCCGAGCTTGGCTTTCTGCCGATTTGATTTTCCAATAATGCCGCTGGACGCCTTGGTGCTGCTTGCTGTCTATGACATAAGTTCTGTGTCGCCGATGGGTTCACACGTGTCAGTGTTTGTTTTATGGCCGATGGTTTCTACAAAACTGTCCGAAAGAGGATAGCGAGGGACACCCAAAATCCTTACTATCAGGTGAGGCCTCAACAATGTATGTCCTGGCGGCATTTGTTACTTTCGTACTCGGGCTGTCTGCCTTGACGGTCTTCGCAGCGACAATCGCACTTATTCCGTTCAAACGTTCCAGCCATTAAATCGGTGTGCTCTGCCTGTTGCCCACTTTGGCTGAAATGGCGAGAGGCCGTGAGTCATCCTTTGGTGTCGGAGGGGCGTGCACCATCATCCCGACGCTTGATTAATGCGCTCACCGCACATGTGGCGCCCCCGCGACAATGCCAGTTGTCCCGCTATCCGGCCTGCCAGTGTTCATTTTATGACTGTGCGTTCCTCCGAAAAGAAGTATTCGCACTTCTTCGGATCGGTAAATCTTTCTTCGTCCGGCTGGATTACGTTGATATATGACGGCGAATTTGCGAACGCGTTGAACCCTTCTATGTCGTCGAACCAAAGTTCCACGATTCCGTCCGTCTCGCCCAGATTGGGGCCAGCCGGGCGGTCGCCCGTAACAAAACACTGGATGTAGCGGCGCACGTAGCGCTTCACGTCGGGTTGGCTTGCAAAGAGTGGAGCATGCACGTCCCGCCAGTGTGTCACGTATTGCTCGCGAGTCATGTCGCCTCGACGCCTGACGAGAATGTGTAGCTTTAGCACGTTATCCTCCACTTGGATGATTCGTCTGGCTGCCCGTATAGATGTTTTGTTCACTTCATTAAGCTACTTTTGTTTTTCCCACTTGCAACGGATGGAACTTAGCTGGGGAACTGATAGTTCGCGCTCAAAATCGAAAATTTGAGTGGAGTGGAGAAAAAGATTGACTGCCGGCCTGTGCCGGATTGCGGGAAATCGGTCGGAAACTGGTAGTTAGACAAGTATCTAACTCTCAAGCCTCCGCATCCAATCACAATCGGATTTTTCCGGGAGTACCCAAGTGGGGTGCTCGCGATGCCGGACCTTCAGCCCGGTGCGGTGTCAAGTAGGTTAGAAGACCAAAAGCTTCAGGGGAGATCAGGGGTATGTACAGGCCAAAGTTCGGACTAGATTCGAGCATCACCTCTCGTCGCGGGGCATTTCGGTTCGCGGAGTTGATTGCTGCTACCGCGCTGCTTGCTTCGCTGGCACTGCTTATCAATGGTTGCGACACGAAGTCTGCTCCGATGACGAAGCCGCCGGCGCCGCAGGTCACGGTGGCGAAGGTGGAGTGCAAGCCGGTCACCGAGGTCGACGAGTTCACGGGCCGCCTGGAGGCGGTGGATCACGTGGAGATCCGGCCGCGAGTTTCGGGACAACTGGATAGCGTGCATTTCCAGGAAGGTGCGATCGTCCAGAAGGGCGATCTGCTGTTTACGATCGATCCGCGGCCGTTTCAGGCGGAAGTGGACCGCTTGAAAGCGGAGTTGCAACGCGCAAAGGCACAGTTGGCCCGTACCCAGAGCGATTTCGCGCGTGCCGAGCGGCTGCACAATAACAATGGAATGTCGATCGAGGAATACGACCGGCGCAATTCGGCGCGGGCAGAGGCTGAGGCGCAGGTGGCTTCGGTGGAGGCATCCCTGCGTGGCGCGGAGCTTAACCTGGAATTTACGCACATCGTTTCGCCAATCACGGGACGGGTAAGCCGTGCGGAAGTGACGCGCGGGAACCTGGTTACCAGTGGTGGGGGCGGACCGGCGACTTTGCTGACAACGGTGGTCTCGCTGGACCCGGTGTACGCGTATTTTGATGCCGACGAACAGACCTATTTGAAGTATGGGAAGCAGGCGCGCGCCGGAAAGAAGGGCACGAACGGCGAAAATAACGGCCCGATTTACCTGGGCTTGGCGGGAGAAGAAGATTTCCCCCACAAGGGGGTTGTGAACTTCATTGACAACCAGGTGAATCCGACCACAGGAACGATCCGTGCGCGTGGAGTATTCAACAACAAGGATTTTTCACTGACTCCGGGGCTGTTTGCGCGATTGAAGCTGTCGGGAAGCGGAACCATCCGTGGCTGCCAGATCGACGATGCGGCGGTGGGAACGGACCTGAATCAGAAATTTGTGTTGGTGGTGGACGCGAACAACGCGGTCGCCTACCGTCCCGTGACACTGGGGCCGATGGTAAATGGCTTGCGCGTGGTGCTCGGAGGATTGAAGGAAGGCGACATAGTGGTGGTGAATGGATTGCAGCGCGTGAGACCCGGAATGAACGTGACGCCGAAGCAGGTGCCAATGGGGAGCGCGCAGTTGTCCTCGCCCGCGGGCGTGACCGAAGATGCGAGCGCGAAGAGCCGCGGCGGGTCCGGCAAGTAATGCGGGGCAAGTAAGACAAAAGGGATCCCATGAAAATCGCAGATTTTTTTATCGATCGGCCTATCTTTGCCGCGGTGGTCTCGATTGTGATCACCATTATCGGCGCGCTTGCGTTTTTGAAGCTGCCCATCAGCGAATATCCGGAGGTTGTGCCGCCGACGGTCGTGGTGCGAACGACGTACCCCGGCGCGAACCCGACGGTGATTGCTGACACGGTGGCTTCTCCGCTGGAGCAATCCATCACCGGCGTGGAAGACATGCTGTACATGTTTTCGCAGGCGACTGCCGACGGCGTGATGACGCTGACGATCACCTTCCGCATCGGCACGGATCTCGACAAGGCGCAAGTGCAGGTGCAGAACCGCGTGGCGCAGACTTTGCCGCGGTTGCCGCAGGAAGTTCAACGACTGGGCGTGACCACGGAAAAAACTTCGCCGGACCTCTTGATGGTGGTCCACCTGATTTCGCCGGACAAACGCTACAACATGCTCTACCTGGCGAATTATGCGGTGCTGCAAGTAAAGGATGAGCTTTCCCGCCTGCCCGGCGTTGGCAACGTGCAGATTTTCGGCGCGGGCGATTTCAGCATGCGCGTGTGGCTGGATCCGAACAAACTGGCGTCGCATAGCCTGACGGCGACGGACGTGGTGCGCGCAATCCGCGAGCAGAACGTGCAGGTTGCCGCAGGTGTGCTTGGCGCGCCGCCCGTGGACAACGGGAAAAACGCGTTCCAACTGCTGGTGAATACCCAGGGGCGCCTGACGACGGAAGAAGAATTCGGAAACATCATTGTACGCGCGGCGCCGCAGATCACCCGCATCCGGGATTTGGGGCGCGTGGAATTGGGCGCAAGCACGTATGCGCTGCGCAGCTTGCTGAATAATGAGCCGGCGGTGGCGATTCCAATTTCGCAGCGGCCGGGTTCGAACGCGCTGGAAACGTCGACGCAAGTTCGCGAAACGATGGCCCGGCTGAAAGCGCAGTTCCCCGAAGGGCTGGACTACAGGATCGTTTACGACCCGACGGTGTTCGTGAGGCAGTCGATCGAAGCCGTGGGCCACACGTTTGTGGAAGCGCTGATCCTTGTTGTGCTGGTGGTGCTGATTTTTCTGCAGACCTGGCGCGCTTCGATTATTCCGTTGCTCGCGCTGCCGGTGTCGCTGGTGGGCACGTTCGCCATCATGCTGGCGCTGGGCTTCACGTTGAACACGCTTTCGCTGTTTGGACTGGTGCTGGCGATCGGCATCGTGGTGGACGACGCGATTGTTGTCGTGGAAAACGTCGAGCGAAACCTGGAGCTGGGTTTGCAGCCGAGGGAAGCGACGCAGCGAGCCATGGCGGAAGTCAGCGGACCGATCATCGCGATCGCGCTGGTGCTGTGCGCAGTGTTCGTGCCGACGGCTTTCATCGTCGGGCTTTCCGGGCAATTCTACAAACAGTTTGCACTGACGATTGCGATTTCGACGGTGATTTCGGCGTTCAACTCGCTGAGTTTGAGCCCGGCGCTAGCCTCGCTGCTGTTGCAACCACATGATTCGAAGAAAGACCGGTTCTCGCGGATTCTGGATTTCTTGTTCGGGTGGTTTTTCCGCGGCTTCAACCGGTTTTTTGCCTGGGCATCGGGCAAGTACGGAACATTCGTCGGGCACGCGATACGTTCCACCGGAATCGCCCTGGTGATTTACGCAGGCTTGATCGCGTTAACTGGCATCGGCTTCAGCAAGGTGCCGAGCGGTTTCGTCCCGACGCAGGACAAGCAATACCTCGTGGCGTTCGCGCAGTTACCCAACGGCGCGACGCTGGATCGCACCGAAGCGGTGATGCGCGAACTTTCTGACATCGCGCTCGCCCACCCCGGCGTGCAGGATGCCATCGAATTTCCAGGCCTTTCCATCAACGGATTCACCAACAGCCCCAACTCAGGAATTGTCTTCGTGGGCCTGAAGCCGTTTGAGCAGCGGACGACTAAGAATCTTTCCGGCATGGCGATCACGAAGCAGCTGAACGAAAAATTCTCAGGAATTCAGGAAGCGTTCGTGGCGATTTTTCCGCCGCCGCCGGTGCAGGGACTTGGAACGGTGGGCGGTTTCAAATTGTACGTCGAAGACCGCGCGGGACTTGGGCTGGAGCCTCTTTACAAGGAAACGACGGCGGCCATCGGCAAGGGCTATCAAACACCCGCGCTCGGCGGGCTGTTCTCGAGCTTTGACGTGAACGTGCCGCAGATTGACGCGCACGTGGACCGCGAGAAAGCGAAAACGTTTGGCGTCAGCCTGGATGATGTCTTCGAGACCATGCAGGTATATCTCGGCGCGCTGTACGTAAACGACTTCAACCGCTTCGGTCGAACCTACCAGGTCAACGCGCAGGCGGAATCGAGCTACCGGTTGCAGCCGGAAGACATCGTGAAGTTGAGAGTCAGAAACGCCCAGGGAGAGATGATTCCGCTGGGATCGATGGTGACGGTGCGCTCCACCTACGGACCGGACCGCGTGATGCACTACAACGGATTCCCCGCGGCGGAAATCAACGGCGCGGCCGGCCCGGGGTACAGTTCAGGGCAATCCGAAGCGGCGATTACAAACATCCTGAATCAAAACCTGCCGAACGGGATGCGCTTCGAATGGACGGAGCTTACGTTCCAGCGAATCCTCGCCGGCAACACCATGGTTTACATTTTCCCGCTGTCGGTGCTGCTGGTGTACCTGGTGCTGGCGGCGCAATACGAAAGCTGGTCGCTGCCGCTGGTGGTGATTCTGATCGTGCCGATGACCCTGCTCTCCGCAATTGCCGGCGTGTGGCTGTTGAAGGGCGACAACAATGTGTTCACGCAGATCAGCCTGATCGTGCTGGTGGGGCTGGCCTGCAAAAACGCAATTCTGATTGTTGAATTTGCGCGTGAAAAGCAGCACGGGGGAATGAACCGGTTTGAAGCGGTGCTGGAGGCGTGCCGCCTGCGCTTGCGGCCGATTCTGATGACCTCGCTGGCGTTCACGATGGGCGTTGTGCCGCTGGTGCTTTCGTCGGGCGCGGGTTCGGAAATGCGGCAGGCGATCGGCATCGCGGTGTTCTTCGGGATGCTCGGAGTCACGTTCTTCGGTTTGTTGCTCACGCCGGTTTTCTACGTGGTGGTGCAGCGGCTGGTGGAGGGCAAGGAAGTGAAGACGATTGCGCAAGCCGGAAAGATTGGCGAGCCAGGAAAGGCGGAGGCGTAATCCATGCGAACAAAATCCATCGCGGCTCTCGCAATCGCCGCCGCCCTTTCGGGATGCTCGGTTGGGCCGCACTACAAGGCGCCCAATCCGGCGGAGGTGAAACTCCATCAGGCGCAACCATCGGAGATTACGCAGGAGAAATTCGATGGAAAATGGTGGGGACAATTTGACGACCCGGTTTTGAACGGGCTGGTGGATGTCGCCCTGCACGCAAATTGGGATATAGAGGTGGCGCGCGCGAAGCTGGCGGAGTCGAGAGCCATCTACGACGAACGCAAGCTGGACAAGTATCCGACAATATCGAGCACGGCGTCGTATCAGCAGAGCCGGGAAGTTTTTCCAGGTTTCACGAACAAGCCGATCAACATCAAGACCTATCAAGCGGGATTTGACGCGTACTGGGAGTTGGACGTCTTCGGGCGCGTGCGGCACCAGGTGGGAGCGGCCGCCGCGCAGGATCAGGCCTTCCATGCGAATCTTCGCGACGTGCAGGTGAGCGTGGCCGCGGAAGTGGCGCGGAACTATTTCCTGCTGCGCGGGGCGCAGTGGCGGCTCGCGGTGGCTGAGCGGAGCCTGGTGAATCAGGAAGACACGCTGAAGTGGACGGAAGTGCGGCGCGATGCGGGCGTCGGCGAAGAGCAGGACGTGGCCAGCGCGGCGGCGCGCGTTGCGCAAACGGCGTCGACGATCCCCGATTTCAACGCGGCCGTTCTGACATTTCAGAATCGCATTGCCGTGCTGACGGGTGTCCGTCCCGGCGAGCTTTCCGCTGATCTCTCGGCGCGCGAGTATACGCCGATCACCAAGGCATTGCCGATCGGCGATCCCAACGAGTTGCTGCGGCGTCGGCCGGATGTGCAGGCGGCCGAGCGGCGGCTGGCGCAGGCGACGGAGTTGCAGGGATCGGCGGTGGCCGACCTTTTCCCGCACGTGACGTTCGGGGGATTTCTGGGATTCATCGCGGGTCGCGGAGATTTATTTTTTCAGTCGGACTCGGCGGCGTGGAGTATTGCCCCATCGATTTCTTGGCCGGCGCTGGACTACTGGCGGTTCAAGGCGCGCGTGAGGCAAGCATCGGCAGTGACGCAGGAGAATTATGCGCAGTATGAACAGACCGTGCTGGGCGCGCTGGAAGAGACCGAGAACGCCCTGATCAGTTATCACGCGAATCAGGAAAAGTTGATCAAGCTGAACGACCAGGCGCGCGAGAGCAAGCGTGCGGCGGACATCGCGCGGGACCGCTACCGCGAAGGCGTGATCGATTTCCTGCAATTGCTGGACGCCGAGCGCGTGCAATTGCAGGCCGAAGACAACCTGGCGCAAGTCGAAGGCGACGTGTTCGTTTCTGTGGTGACCATCTATAAAGCTCTCGGCGGTTTGCCGGAAGATAGCCAGTTGCCGGGAAGCAGGAATCCGGTTGTGGCGACGAGCGCAGGCGCAAAGGCTGGGAGTAAGTAAGCGAGGGGCAGGGTTCTCGCGAGAGCAGTTTTATTTCGTGGTTGTGGCCTTTCATCTAGAGTTTGTTCCTGAAATATTTCAAGTTTGGGTTCGTAGGTTATCCTTGCCTTCAGGGCAAGTGAGATGCACTCCTTCCTTTGGATTGCTAACAGAAGCAAAAATTTGACCCAAGAGCCCACACGCAAAGTCGGCGTGTGGGGCACCCATAGTGGTGTTTCGGTTGTTAGAGCTGTGATTGGCCTATCTGCGCCAGGATTGGGGGAAGTCTACGTAGGAGGCGTCGAGGGCGGAGACGGAGGGGCAACCGAGGAGGCGGAGGGTGCGTTCGACGTCGGCGCGGAGGATCTCGAGGGCGCGGACGATGCCGGGGTAGCCGGCGGCGGCCATGCCGTAGGCGTAGGCGCGGCCGATGAGGACGGCGCGGGCGCCGAGGCAAATGGCTTTCACGATGTCGCTGCCGCGGCGGATGCCGCCATCCATCAGAACTTCGGTGCGGCCGTTGACGGCGGCGACGACTTCGGGAAGCGCGCGGATGGTGGCATACACGGAATCGAGTTGGCGCCCGCCATGGTTAGAGACGATCACGGCGGCGACACCTTCATCCACGGCGCGTCGCGCGTCGTCTCCTGTAAGCAAACCTTTCACAATGATCGGCCCGGGCCAGACTTTTCGGATCCAGCTCAAGTCGTTCCAAGTGACGACGGCGTCGGCCAGTGCGGCTGCGACGTCCACCAACTGCATGGGCCCCTCGCCGGGAACGGTGATGTTTTCAAGTTTGGGCACTCCGCCATCGGCGAGAAACGCGGCGAGCCAGCGCGGATGCGCGAGAAACGCAGGGAAAAAAGGGAGCTTGGCGAAGAGCGAGCTTCCCAGAAGCTGCTTCATGCCGTTGCGCGGATCGCGCTCGCGCATGCCGGCCACGGGCGTGTCCACGGTGATGACCAGCGCGGAGAAGCCGGCGCGGCGCGCGCGGTCGATTCCGCTTTCGGCAGCGGCGCGGCCACCCAAAAGATAGAGCTGATACCAGGCGGGGCCTTTTGTGGCGGCTTTCACGTTTTCCAGTTTGTGGCCGGAAATGGTGGAGAGGATGTAGCCGGTGCCCGCATCGCCCGCGGCTTTGGCGGCGGCAACTTCTCCGCCGGGATGCATCAAGCGGCTATAGCCGACGGGAGCCAGCAGGCCGGGAAAGGCCAGATCGAGCCCAACGACGCGGACGCTGAGATCGCATCTGTCGAAGGCGACAGCGTTGCGTGGCCGGAACAGGATGTCGTTGAACGCACGGGGATTTTCGCGCAACGTGCTTTCGTCCTCGGCGCCTCCATCGAGGTAATCGAAAACGGGGCGCGGGAGGCGGCGTTTGGCGAGCCGGCGAAGATCCTCGATATTTACAACGTGTGGAGGGCCGAGAGCGTTAGTTCCGAAAGTCATGGGAAATACATTACGGAGAAACACCCTGGGGAAGCAATGCGGAATTGCGGCGGCGGCGCGTGCAAGAAAAGGCGCCCGCCTCAGAAGGCAGCCACTACAACTGAAAGAGGGGCCACCTGAAGGTGTCCGCTATGCGGGGAGAGGTTATGGTAAGTGGGTTTGGTTTTCTTCTACAATCGGGGGCGCATGGGTGGAGACGTAACGTTGCAGGGATGAGTGATTTGGGCGTTCGCGGAGGATGCTGTGGCTGCTGCTGATTCCTTTGATCTGGTGGTGCTGGGTTGCGGACCGGCGGGCGAGAAGGCCGGGGCGCAGGCTGCGTATTTTGGGAAGCGCGTTGCGGTGATCGAACGTGCCGACGCCGTGGGAGGGAGTTGCATCAATACCGGGACGGTGCCGAGCAAGACGCTGCGGGAATCGGCGCTCTATTTTTCGGGATTGAAGCAGCGCGGATTGTATGGAATCGATTATTCGCTGAAGGAAAACTTGACGGTGCAGGATTTCATGCACCACGAGCGCGCGGTGGTGGAAATGGAGCGCTCGCGGATTCTGAAAAACCTGGAGTTGCACCGAATTGAGTTGGTGCGAGGGCAGGCGGCGTTTGAAGACGAGCACGTGATAGCGGTCAGCGGCGCCGGGGGGACACGGAGGTTGCGCGGCGAAGTGATTCTGATTTCGACGGGATCGAAGCCTCATCGGCCGGCGGAGATTGCGTTCGACGATATTCATACCTTTGATTCCGACACGTTTTTGCAAATGGACCGGATCCCGAAGAGCCTGGCGGCGATTGGCGGCGGGGTGATTGGCTGCGAGTATGCGTCGATATTTATGGCGCTAGGCGTGGACGTGACGCTGGTGGATGGCCGAGACAAGTTGCTGCCGTTTCTGGACGCCGAGATTTCGGAACGCTTGCGCGACCGGTTTGCTTCGCTCGGGATGCACCTTTGGTTCAACGAACGGCCGGTGAAGGCGGAGAATACGGCTTCGGGCTCGCGGCTGACGATGAAGAGCGGGAAGGTGCTGGAGACGGATGCGGCGCTCTTCGCGGCGGGGCGGCGAGCGGCGGTGGACGGATTGGCCCTCGAAAAGGCGGGCCTCGGGCTGAATGACAAGGGCTATATCGCGGTGGACACGAATTACCGAACCGCTGTGCAACATATATATGCGGCCGGGGACGTGATTGGATTTCCGGCGCTGGCGTCCACGTCGATGGAGCAGGGGCGCGTGGCGGTGTGCCATGCGTTTGGGCTGAAGTACAAGCAGCGCGTGGCTTCGCTGCTGCCGATGGGGGTTTACACGATTCCGGAAATTTCCGCGGCGGGCGAGACGGAAGAGAGTTGCAAGGAAAAGAAAATTGATTACTGCGTAGGGCGGGCGCGGTATGAGAACAATGCGCGCGGACATATTACTGGCGACACGGCGGGGATGCTGAAGCTGATTTTTGCACGGGCAGACAGGAAACTTCTCGGCGTGAGCATGATTGGAGAATCGGCGACGGAGCTGATTCATGTGGGCATGATGGTGCTGGACAACGGGCTGACGATCGATGAGTTCATCGAGCAGGTTTTTAATTACCCGACGCTTTGCGAGATGTACAAGTACGCGGCGTATGACGGACTGGGGAATCTTGCGGGGCACAAGCTGCGCGAAGGATAGCGCCTGTGGCGGTTGACAGACCGCCAGCATCCAACGTAAGGAGAAAATTTATGCCACTCGTACGCATTGATTTGCGGGCTGGGACTTCGGCGGAATACCGGAAGGCGCTGGGTGACGGTGTGCACCGCGCCATGGTCGAGGCATTGGGGGCTCCGGCGGATGACCGGTTTCAGGTGATCACCGAGCACCCGGCCCTGGGACTCAACTACGATCCGCAATATCTGGGAATTCGGCGGTCGGATGGCGTGGTATTTGTGCAGATCACGCTGAGCACGGGCCGCAAGCCACAGCAGAAGCGGAAATTTTATAAACGAGTAACGGAGCTGCTCGCCGAATCGCCCGGGGTGAAGCCGCAGGATGTGGTGATAAATCTGGTGGAAGTTGCGTGGGAGAACTGGTCGTTCGGGAACGGCGAAGCTGCGTACATGGACGCGTGATTTTTCTCTGGAATCATGCCGCGCTGATGTAAATTCAATTCATGCGCGTACCTGCGATTTTGCTCTTTGTTCTACTTCTCGCTTTCTCGGGGATTGCGATCTGCTTCGCGAGACTTGATTCGCAGGCTCCCAAGCCTGCCGACGTTCACAGCTTTCTTGGATTTGACCGCAACGAGTATCCGGGCGACGCCGCGCTGCCCCTCCTTCGTAAATCCTATTCCTTTGCCAGTTACTGGTTGAGCCCCCCGCCCGGCGAGAAGAGCAATTCGTGGGTTGGCAAACGCGGCGTGATGCAAGCG